>Ga0265318_10000316_pt1 | contig 38673 bp, 36 predicted proteins | sample 4821metaG_FD_192431 | JGI IMG/M metagenome (GOLD analysis project Ga0265318, IMG submission 192431) | Rhizosphere microbial communities from Carex aquatilis grown in University of Washington, Seatle, WA, United States - 4-8-21 metaG | ecosystem: Host-associated > Plants > Roots > Rhizosphere >... | reverse complement strand
CAAGCCGCGCCGGACGCGAGGCGCGACGACGAGGCATACCCGTAGGTATGGTGAGGAGGAGCAACGAAGCGGCCGGCGCGGATCGTCGGCCGAACGTGATGCTATTTCGACGGCGGTGCACTTAGTGCCTCGGACATCGACATCGCCCATGCCCCATCGACCCCAACAGGAGAACGTCATGATTGATCCGCCTCGCATTCTGCAGACCGCGGCGCAGCCGCTCGCCGTGATCCGCTTGACCATTCCGCGCCATGAAATTCGGACGGTGATGGGACCGGGCGTCGGCGAGCTGATGTCCACCCTCGCCGCCCAGGGCATCACGCCGTCGGGCCGCTGGCTAACGCACCACTTCAAGATGGACCCGGGCATCTTCGACTTCGAGATCGGCGTGCCGATCCCGAAGCCTGTGACCCCCACCGGCCGCGTGACGAACGGCGCGCTGCCCGCGGCCACGATCGCGCGCACAATCTACCGGGGCCCGTACGAAGGCCTGCCCGCCGCCTGGCCCGAGCTCGACGCGTGGGTCGCCGCGCAGGGTCGCCGCCCGGCGGGGTGGCTCTGGGAGCAGTACATCACCGACCCTTCGATGAACCCCGATCCCGGCACCTGGCAAACCGAGCTCAACCGCCCGCTCGTCGCGTAGTACGCGCGTCACGGGCTCGCGTTCGGCGGGCCCGCGACCCGCCGGGCGCGGTCCTTGCTGACCCAGCTGTACCAGAATGCTCGGCGCCACCTATCCACCGAGGCAGCCTCCCCGCGCCAGGTCGATCGCGACAGCGCTGTCGCGATCGCGATTCGTCTGGTGGGTCGCGCTCGCGCTGCTGATCGTCAACGATCACGTCCTCAAGGGCGCGGGGCTGCTCCCCGGTTGGCTGACCGGCAAGCTGAGCGACTTCGCCGGCCTGATGGTCGCGCCCGTCGTCGTGTCGACGATCGCCCGCGCCCGGCGATCCGCGGCGCGCGCCGCCTGCTTCTGTCTGGTGGCCACCCTGTTCGGCGCGACGAAGCTCTGGCCCCCGGCAGCGCGGCTCGCGGAGGCCGCGGCCGGCGCGCTGGGCATCGCCTCGAAGGTCTGGTCCGATCCCACCGACCTGATGGCGTTGCTGATCCTGCCGGTCGCGTGGCGGGTGGACACCGCGCGGACATCGACGCCGTCACCGTCGGCGTCGTGGCGCGCGCGCGCCGCCCGGCCGCCGCGAAACGCCGCCGCCGTGATCCTCGGCGCCGCCGCCTGCCTGGCGACCTCGCGGGTGGATCTCGGCGCCTATCGAACGTCGGTGTATCTCGCCAACGCGACCTTGAGCCCGGTCACGGCCCGGCTTCATCGCGCGCGCGCGCCCCTCGATTGCGCTGCCCTCGCGTCCGACCCCGCTGCCGCGCTGATCGGCGTCCCCTTCGATCCGGTGGCCTGCTGGCGGCTGGACGCGGGCAAGCTGGTTCCCCTCAGCCGCAACTGGCTCCGGATCACCGGGACGGACGCCGGGATCGCGCAGGGACCCGGCGGGCCCGGCCCGGACTGCGACGCCGTCGTGGTTCACGTGGACGGCCAGCCCGACACCTTGCTGTCCTGGCAACAGGTCGGCGAGATCGACGTCGACCTGCAATCGGTCGAGCCAGGCTTCACCGACGACCTCGATCCTCATGGCATCTACCTCGAACGCCTGCGTGAGCGCATCTACGAGACCGGCTCGTCCCTGGTCGTGTCGACGCCCACGTCACTCGTCTTGCCTGAGATCACCCCCTGCGGTGACGCGCCTTGAAACGGCCTGTGCGGGGCGGTCTCGGCTGCGCGGCGCTGCTGGGGCTCTTGGCCGGCGCCGGGCCGGTCGCGGCCGAGACCGCGGCACCGCCGGGACAGGCATCCGCGCCCACCGACGCCTCCTTGCCGCCGTCGCCGTCGCCGCCCCCGCCCCCGCCGCGCTGGCGCCTCCGGCTCGAGCTGGGCATGGGCCTCGGGGCGACCTCGGCCACGGCGGACGCCAGCGCGACCGCGGTCCTGGGATTGACGGCGCGCCTCGGCGTCGGCGTCGGGCGCGGCGTGTCGGTGGCCGCCACCGCCGGCGTCGCGTTCCCGGATCGCGCGGCCGTCGAGGGGCTCGGCGGAATCAACGCCACCGAGGATCTCGGCCTCGAGGTCCGGCTCACCCACGGGTTCCGCCCCGCTCCTCACGTCGGACTGGATCGCGTCGACGGCTACGCCATGTTGCCGTTCGGCGTCGGCCGGGCGGAGCTCGCCCTCCCCGCCCATCGCGCCTTCTCCACGCAGATCGAGCAACACCGGCAGATCTACTTCGGCCTTGGGGCCGGTGGCGCCATCTTTCTCGGGCACTTCGGGCTGTTCACGGAGCTGAGCTACCTCCACCATCCGATCAGCGTCACCGGCACCGTGACCGCGAACGACGGAAGCCAGCCGCCGCTCACCGTCCACCTCGCCTCGCCGGGCACGCAGGTCATGCTCACGGCAGGCCTCGCTCTGACGTTCTGAGCAAGATATTCCTCACAGCTTGCTTATCCGCAGCATCCTCGAGAAGTCCGCTCGCGCGCTGGTGGTGAGCTCATAGCCGTCGAGATCCTTGTGGCAACCCTCGCACTTGAACTTGATCCCCCTCGATTTACTTTCCCAGACGAGCCGTTTCATCTCCCGCTTCGCGGCCGGCCGGCCGCCGGTCATGCAGGCCTTCGCGACCGGATCCTCCCCGCGCGTCGCGATCTTGCACGCACCAACGGGCAGCGCCGCGACAGCGGCGTTGCTACTCGCGGAATCACCGTGGAACACGAAGCTCATGCCCGGTGATTCGCCGGCGTCTACGTTCGCGTCGGCCGTCAAGGAGCCGAACCGCTCGTGCCATGCCATGACCGTGTAACGCCCGGCCGGCAGGCCACGGAACACGAAGCGGCCATTCGTGTTCGTCACCGCTTCGTAAGGATTGTCCGTCAGCGCTACGTAGCCGATGGGGTCCTGGACGCCGTCGAGGGAAATTCGAACCACTTCGGCGGCGGCTGGTGCGGCCATCACCACGCTCGACCCCGGGGACAGGACCCGCTGGAACACCACGGTCGATCCTATGATCGCGCTCACGTCGTGGCTCGACGGATCGAGATTCGTAAGCTCGATCGGTTGCCCGTACCACCCAACCCGGATCTGGGGAGCGAACCAACCCGATGATAGGCGCACCCGGACTCGTTCGGGTGGAACCGGATAACGCGCCGTCAGGCCCTTCACGATCCTGACGACGACGTTGGCGAGGCCACCCCCCGGGCCAACGGCGCTGTCGAGGAGCGGGTCGGCCCCGCGCACCAAGCCCTCCAGTTGAACCGTCCCTGCCAGGCGGGTTGCGCGGTTCAAGACTGGCGGCTTCGTGTTACCCAAGGCGCCGGCCGGAGGCGCCGGGAATTCGCTCGCCGGTTGCCGCGGGGCGATCCCAGCGCCGGGAGAAGTCGCTCGACCGTCGAGCCGTGCCGGGACTGACCATCCGTCGTTGGCGACTGGCGCGGGCGCTCCTTCTGCGACTTGGTCGCTGTCGTCCGTGGCCCGTCCGGCGGCGGCGGCAACGTCGCGCTGCCGCCTGGCCCGGGTGCTCGCGATCCACCCCGCGCCCGACCCGACCGTAACGATCGTGACGATCGCGGCGGTGACCACGAACCGAGGAGACACCGGGGGCCCGAGTCTGGAGGCCGAATCGACCCTCGATCGCGAGCCGTGTTGGGACCGGTCCGTCCCATCCGACGACGACGAACCTCCGCCCGATCCGGCGACGCCGTCGAGCAGCTCGCCGATCGCCTCCAGCCATTCCTCGCGACCGCGGCAACGCGCGTCGAGTCGCGACCGCACTTCCTCGAGCGCCGTCTTCAAGCGACCGCGAACCGTGGCCGCAGGAACGTTCAGCTTCCGGGAGATCTCGGTGGACGACAGGTCGTCGAAGTAGCGCAGCAATACGATCTGCCGGTAGGGCTCCCTGAGCGCGGTCACCACCTCCACCAAGATCCTCTGGGTCTCGGTGCGTCCGAGCATGTCCTCGGGGGAGCGGGCGCCGTCGGGCATACCCGCAAACCGCTCTCGCGTCGTGCGGCGCTGGGCCTCGCGCGAACGGTTGAAGAGCTGGTGGCGCACCACCCGGCGAAACCACGGGCGCAGCGGCGCGCTCGTGTCGGGTGGTCGCCGCAAGGCCGAGACCCACGCATCCTGCGCGATGTCCGCCGCCAGCGTCTCGTCGGAGACCAGACTCCTCGCGAGCCTGTGGGTCCAAGCCGCATGTCGCGAAAGGTGGTCCATGGCCCGGGGTGCGTCGTCCGAGATGGGAATCATCACCATTACACACCGCCCGACGGCCAAGTGTTTGATCTTTTCCCAGGATGTCGCGCTTGGCTCCCCGGCAGGCCAATGGATTCAGACGGCTTCCCCGGTTCCCGCAACGAAGAGCGTATTGATCTGGGGGAAGTTGGGGAGGTACAGAACGACGACCTCGCCGTCCTTGGCGAACGGCTCGAGGTCCGTGCTGTTCATCGAGCTCAGCGATCCGCGGTAGACGGCGCCGTCGGCGGCGCGGAACTCCCATGCGAGCTTGAATGGGTTGCGGCCATTGATGGAGTAGTGTTCGTCCCAGCCGGCGAACACGACCTTCGCCATGGTGGGGCGGCCGTGGACGAAGGCCCGGACCGCGCGCCGACGACCACGCATGGCCGCCGCCATCACGACGACGCCGACGACGGGGAACACGAAGACGAAGGCGCCGAAATATCCGGCCCACGACCTGGTCGTCCCCGCCATGCGCGCCCACGTCGGCCGGATCGACGCCACCTCGATGGGCACAGCCTCCGCTGGCGCGAGCGCAAGCGCCGAGGCGTCAATGGTGCTGGACTCCGCCCGGAAGCGCTTCCCAGCCACGGTGTACTCGAACCGGATGACGATGGGATGCCTGCCGTTCACCGCGGTCGAGGTGTCGACAACGGCCGATACGACGCGCCCCTCGGCTGGGCGACCCGTTGTCAGGATGGCCACGTCGCTCGGAATGTCCCCCGCGAAGATGACCGAAAACAGCACCCCGATCGCGGTGAAGATGAGCCCCACCAGGAGGGTGACCGCCCTGGCGCCCCCGTAGCCAAACACCAACGCGCGCGCCCGAGGCCCAGGCACACGCGGCGCAGGCGGCACGCTCGCCAGCAACGATGAACGCGACGGACCAACCCACCCCGATATGCCCATGGGTCCATCATATGCCGACGCGCACGACTCGCCGAGCCGCCGCCCGCCGGGGCCCACAGCCGGCCGGGAGACCTGGAGCGACTTTCGCCACGGGCTGGTAGAGTGGGGGCTGTTTCTGCGCGTGATGATGGGCGAGATGATCACAGAGGCAGCGCCCGTTTCGGAGGGCGAGGTCGTGGCCGGGAAGTACCGCCTCGGTCGGGTGCTGGGACAGGGGGGGATGGGTACGGTGGTGGAGGCCACGCACGTGCAGCTGCACCAGCGGGTGGCCTTGAAGTTTCTGCGCGCGGAGCTGCTCGGGAACACCCAGGTGGTCGCGCGTTTCACGCGAGAGGCGCAGGCGGCGGCGCGCATCCAGAGCGTGCACGTGGCGCGCGTGCTCGACGTGGGCGAGTTGCCCTCGGGGGCGCCCTACATGGTGATGGAGTATCTCGACGGCGAGGACCTCGAACAGGTGTTGCGTCGCCGCGGACCGCTGCCGATCGCCGAGGCGGTGGACCTGCTGCTGCAGGGCGCCGAGGCAGTGGCCGAGGCGCACACGCTGGGTATCGTGCATCGGGATCTCAAGCCCGCGAACCTGTTCCTAGCGCGCTATCCGGGCGGGCGACAGATCGTCAAGGTGCTGGACTTCGGCATCTCCAAGGTGCAGAGCCCTCCCGACAACCCGGGGCTGACCCAGGCGGCCGCGATGATCGGATCGCCCCCTTACATGGCGCCCGAGCAAGTGCGCTCGGCGCGCGCGGTGGACGTACGGTCGGACATCTGGTCACTGGGCGCGGTGCTCTACGAGTTGCTGACGCAGACGATGCCGTTTCCGGTCGAGTCGGTCCAGTCACTGTTCGTGGCGATCCTGTTCAACGATCCGGCGCCGCCGCGAGCGCTGCGGGCGGAGATTCCACCGGCGCTGGACGCGGTCGTGATCCGCTGCTTGCAGAAGGACCCGGCGCTGCGGTTTCAGGACGTGGCCGCGCTGGCCGCCGCTCTCGGGCCGTTCGGCTCGCCGAGCAGCGCCGACGTGCCCGCGCGCATCGCCCAGCTCATTCACGCGGGCGCGACGGCGGTTACCACGGCGGCGGAGGACGCCGCGCCCGCGCCGACTCCGGCGGCGTCGCTGCCGGGTCAGCGTGCGATTGCGTCGGCGCAGACCTCCCCGCTGTCCGACGTCGCGGCGGCCGATGGGGCGGCGACGGCTCGAACGCAGGCGTTTGTTCCAGTCTCGGTCGAGGCGCCACCGCGCCAGCGGACGAGGTCGCCGGTCATCGCCCTGGTGGGCGCCGGGGCGATCCTGGCGGCGGGCGCCGCGTATTGGCTCGGCACGCGCACTCCGCGGCAGCGCACCGCCACGGTCTCGGTCGCGGCGGCTGCGCCCGCCCCGGCGCCGTCGCCGCCGCCTCCTCCACGGGCTGCCCCGGCCGCCCCGGCCCCGCCGGAGCGGCAACCGCCCCCGATCTCGACGCCGCCGCCAGCACCGCCCGTACCCGGGGACCGACACCACGCCGGTCCGGGCAAGCCGCGCGACCGGAGCTCGCCCGCCGCGCCGGGAGCATCCGCCGCGGCGCCGGCCGTGTGCGCTGACCTGCTGGCGCGCCTGAGCCTGGGAGAAACTTTGACGCCACAGGAGGCGTCCACGTACGCTCGCCTGTGCGAGAAGCACCAATAAGCGCACCATGCGGACGGAAGACCACAACGAGAGTTTCCTGGTGGCCGGGATCGTGGCGTTGGCGGCGCTCGGCGCGTGCTATCCGGCGCCAGCGACGCCGTCGGCCGAACAGGATCTGGCGCACGCGGCCCAGCACGTGACCGACGATCTGTTGCATCAGCTCGGGCCCAACGCCTTTGCCACGCAAACCACGTCGATCGATCCGATGCTCGACGGGCGCACCGGACAGCAGACACACGCGAGCCAGCGCGCGGAGGTCGAGCTGACGCGGTCGCTGCTCGCCACCGACAAGATGCTGAAGCTGGTTCCCTTCGGCAGCGCGGGAGCCGCCGAGACGCGCTGGCTCGTCTCCGGAACGCTGACGGTGCTGCCGCAACCGGATCATTTTCGGCTGAGCGTGGCGCTGTCCGACCGCCAGAACGGCATCGTCATCGCGCAGGGAATTGCGCCGTTCCATGAGCCGAACATGGACCTGTCGCCGACGAAGTTCTACGGTGACAGCCCATCGCTGGTCCGCGATCGGTCGGTCGACGGCTATCTGAAGACCGCGGAGACGCCGCGCGGCCAGCCGGCCGATCCGTTGTACATCGACCAGGTGCCAACTTCGGCCCTGCTGGCCGACGCGCTGACGGCGTACAACGCCGAGAAGTGGGACGAGGCGCTGCGGCTTTACACGGCGGCCGTTCAGCGCAAGGACGGGCAACAACTGCGCACGTTCAACGGCATCTATCTGACCAACGTGCGCCTCGGCAAGATGAAGGAAGCCGAAGACGCGTTCGCCAAGATCGCGGCGCTCGGGCTGGCGACGAACAACCTGGCCGTGAAGCTGTTGTTTCGCCCCGGGGGCACGGAGTTCTGGCCCGATCCCAAGGTCAGCGCGCTCTACCCGATGTGGCTGCGCCAGATTGCCCGCGCCGCGCAGACCGCGAACGCTTGCCTCGAGATCGTCGGCCACACCAGCCGCAGCGGGTCCGAGCAGATGAACGACCGCCTGTCGCTGGCGCGCGCCACCGCCGTCCGCGAGCGAATCGAGCGCGATGTCCCGGGCACCGGGCGCAAGTCGAAGGTCGCGGGTGTCGGCTATCGCGAGAACCTTGTGGGCACCGGCACCGATGACGAACGGGACGCGCTCGACCGGCGCGTCGAGTTCAAGGTCATTCCCTGCACCGAGTGAGGCGCCCCCCTCGCGGCAACCCCTCGTCTCAGGTGGACGACGAGGTCGCGGCCGCGCTCGTGCCGAGCGCCGACGAGATGATGCCCTGCACGAGCTGGGCGACGGAGTCGTTCGGACCGGTGCCCGGCGCCGCCGTGCTGCCGTCGCTCGCGCTCGCGCTCGCGTGGACCCGATGATGGCCACCGCCGCCGTGATGATGACCGTGCGCCTTCCCCGACGGCGCCAGATCGGCCGCGCTGCCGCTCTGCGAGGCCGCGCTGAACTTGCCGGCCAGCTTGTCGAGGAAGCTCGCCGACGATCCACCCTGGGAGGACGCCGCGTCCTGCAACTGCTTGGCGATGTCGGCGGTGACGCTCTTGAACTTCGTGGGATCGCTCTGCGCCAGCGCCGTCAGCTCGCTCATGAGTTGCCCGGGCTTCGAGATGTCGACGGTGACGCCGCTGGTGGCCGCGCTCGCGTCGGTGGCCGACGCAGGCGATGAGCTGGGGGTGGTGACGGACTGGATGTCGAGCACGGTCGAGATCGACGAGACGCTGTTGATGGACATGAGTACCTCCTGCAGGACCCATCGACACGATGCGGGCGCGCCTTCATCGAGCGGCGACGAAAGGGTGAAAATTGGCCCTGCTTCGTGTCGACCATCACCCGCAGACAGGCCAGAACAGCGGCGTCAGTCACACTTCTCGCGACGAGGATTCGGCGCCGAAGAACCGCTGTTCACCCGGGCGTCTTGCTCTTCTCGAAGTAGCGAAGACGAAGGTCGTAGAGCAAGCTCTCGACCAGGTTCGCTTCGGGCGGCGTCAGGTTGCCCTTGGTCTTCGCTTGCAGCATGGCGATGACGTCGATGGTGTGCTTGGCCAGCGCCAGCTCCGGCTTGCCGGCGGTGCCGTCGGGGCCGTCCAGCTCGCCGAGATGAAGCAGCGCCGAGCTGCCGAGCGACAGGATGAAGGTGTGAAAATCGATCGGCGAGGACGGTTCCCAGGCGGCAGCGCCCGGCTCCTGGGAAGGCTCCCCGCTTGGTGGGACCGGAATCTCCACCTTGCCAGCATCGGCGGCCCTCTCGGCAGAGCCGGTCACGGCGTCGGCGAACGAACGCCGGTCACTGACGGTGAATCCCGGCTTCTTCTCGTCGTCTCTCCCCGGCGCCATGACGAAACTGTACGCCGGATCCCCCGCGTTTCAAACCCCGCGTGGGCCGAGCGGCGTGCCGTACGACACGCGAACCGATCGCCTACGCGCTCGGCTCGGCGTCGTCGATATCGTCGTCGTCGGCCAGATCCTCTTCGGGGGGGGCGACCTTGTCCGTCGCGTCAGGCAGCGCCTTGAGGTGCTTCTCGTAGTCCTTGCGGGTGATGTGCCCCTTCTTGATGTTGCGTTCGATGGTCCGAACGTCGAAGGCACGCTGGGGCTTGACGTCTGTCTCGCGCGGGCTGCTCATGGCCCGGAAGAGCTAGCACACTTCCGGCCCCAAACAAAAGGGGGGTTGCCAAGGCCTTGCCGAGGCCCCTGCTTCCGTGGAAATAGGCTCGCCGCCTCGCCGGTTGTAAGCTCGCCGCCCGCCAAAGGAGACCCGCCGCATGGATGTCCGAGTCATCAACGAAATGGTGCAGAAACAGTCGGCCTTCGTCGACAAGCTGACCGCCGAGGTCGGCAAGGTCATCGTCGGCCAGAAGGGGATGATCGAGCGCATCCTCATCGGACTGCTGACGGGTGGCCACGTCCTGCTCGAAGGTGTCCCGGGCCTCGCGAAGACGCTGACGGTCAAGACCCTCGCGGACGCCCTGCAGATGCGGTTCTCGCGCGTGCAGTTCACCCCGGACTTGCTTCCCGCCGACATCGTCGGCACCGTCATCTACAATCAGGCGCGCAGCGAGTTCATCTCGAAGAAGGGGCCGATCTTCGCGAACCTGGTGCTGGCCGACGAGATCAACCGCGCCCCTGCCAAGGTCCAGTCGGCGCTGCTGGAGGCGATGCAGGAGCGTCAAGTGACGATCGGCGACACCACCCACCCGCTGCCCGATCCGTTCCTGGTCATGGCGACCCAGAACCCCATCGAGCAGGAGGGAACGTACGCGCTGCCCGAGGCGCAGCTCGATCGGTTCATGCTGATGATCAAGGTCGGCTACCCCACGCGCGAGGACGAGCGCGCGATCATGGACCGCATGACCTCCGGGATCAGCGTGCGCGCCGAGCCGGTGGCGACGCCCGCCGAGATCGCCGAGGCGCGCTCGGTCGTCGGACAGGTCTACATCGACGAGAAGATCCGCGACTACATCGTGAACCTGGTCCACGCCACGCGCGAGCCCAAGGCCCACGGCCTCGGCGCGATGGCGGACTTCATCGCGTTCGGCGCCAGCCCGCGCGCGTCGATCTACCTGAACATGGCCGCGCGCGCGCACGCGTTCCTGCGCCACCGCGGCTACGTCACGCCCGAGGACATCAAGGCCATCGGCATCGACGTGCTCCGCCATCGCGTCATCCTCACCTACGAGGCCGAGGCGGAGGAGATCACCACGGAGACCGTCATCCGCAAGCTCTTCGAGCACGTCGAAGTACCGTGAGCCTCTCGCGCGAGACACTCCGGAAGATCCGGACCATCGAGATCGTGACCGAGCGCCTGGTGCGCGATCGGATGGCGGGGCAATACCATTCGGTGTTCAAGGGCAGCGGCATCTCGTTCTCCGAGGTGCGGCAGTACATGCCAGGCGACGACATCCGCCTCATCGACTGGAACGTGTCGGCGCGCATGAACGACGCGTACATCAAGCTGTTCACCGAGGAGCGGGAGATGACCGTGCTCCTGCTGGTGGACATGTCGGCGTCGGGGCGCTTCGGCTCCGCCGGCCAGGAGAAGCGGGAGCTGGCCGCCGAGATCGCCGCCGTCGTGGCGTTCTCGGCGATTCGCAACAACGATCGCGTTGGCCTGGTGGTGTTCACGGATCGGGTCGAGAAGTTCGTGCCGCCCAAGAAAGGCAAGAAGCACGTGTTGCGGGTGGTCAGCGAGATCCTGTCCTTCGAGCCCCGCCATCGCGGGACCAGGATCGCGGCCTCGCTGGAGTTCCTCGGACACGTCGCTCGCCGGCGCGCGGTGGCGTTTCTGGTCTCGGACTTCCTGGCGCCGCTCGCCAGCTACGAGCGCGCGTTGCGCGTGATCTCGCGCCGCCACGACATCATCCCGGTCACCGTGACGGACCCGCTGGAAGAGGCGCTGCCGTCGGTGGGATTGGTCGAGCTCGAGGATCCGGAGTCCGGCGAGCTGGTCCTCTTCGATACGTCGGGACCCGAGGCGCGCGCCGCCGAGCGCGACGCCAGGAAGGCGCTGGAGGCGCGCCAGGCGTTGTTCAGGCGCCTCGACATGGACGGCATCTCCGTACGCACCGATCGGCCCTATCTGCGGGCGCTGAGCGCGTTCTTCGAGGCCCGCGCCCGGAGGTTGCGACATTAGAACCCGGACGAAGACGACGGTCGCCCGTCTGCTGGCCGTGGCTGTGACGGCCTGGGCCTTCGCGCGCACGGGCCCCGCCCGCGGCACGCCGGCCACCGCGCCGGTGGATCCAGCTCACCCCGATCCCGGCGCGCCCACGGTCGCGGCGCGCCTCGATCGGGCGACGGCCCACGTGGGCGACGCCGTGACGCTGACCATCACCGCGGTGGCGAGGCGCGGGGTGCCGGTGAACCTGCCGAACGTGCTCGAGCTCGACCCGTTCTCGGTGCTCGATCGCTCCGAGGCGGAGACCGATCTCGGCGACGGTCGCGTGCGCCGCGAGTTCACCTTGAAGGTCGCCGCGTACGAGCCAGGCCCCCAGACGATCCCCGCGCTCGAGGTCACGTACCTCGACAGCGGCGGCGCCGTCCGGCAGGCGCGCACCCAGCCGCTCGAGCTCAAGATCGCCAGCCTCATCGCCAACGAGCCGGAGCCAGCCCTCAAGGACAACGCCGCCCCGGTCGCGGTCATGAAGCAGGACCTGCGCCTGGTCTACGTGGCGGGGGGGCTGCTCGCCGCGCTGCTCGGGGCCCTCGTCACCTGGCTCGTCGTGCGGCGGCTACGCGCGCGCGTGATCGTGCGTCCCGGTCCGCCGCCCCGCCCCGCGCACGAGATCGCGCTCGAGCGCCTGGATCGCCTCGGCGCGTACGGCTTCCTCGAGAACGCCGACAACCGCCCGTTCTATTTCGCGGTGTCGGAGATCATTCGCGACTACCTGGGAGGGCGGTTCGGCTTCGACTCCCTCGAGCTCACGACCGACGAGCTGATGGACGAGCTGCGGCGGCGCGCGGGCCGCGAGCTGGTGCTCGCCGAGATCGGGCGGTGGCTAGCGGCCTGCGACCTGGTGAAATTCGCGAAGGTGTCTCCGTCGGCGACCGAGGCGCGCGGCACGCTGGAGGTCGCCATCCGCATCGTCGAGTCCACGCGCCCCCGACCGGAGCCTGCGGCCGCCGAGGCGCAGGGAGCGCCCGCGCATGCCTGAACCAGTGACGACGGCCTCGCCCGCGCCGCCCGCGCGACGCCCGATTCCCGTCCGGGTGCTCCTCGTGGGGCTCGTCGCGGTCGCGGGCGCGTACGTGTTCCTGCTGCGCAACGAGGAGGGCTTTCGCTTCGCCCATCCCGGCGCGCTGGCGCTGGTGCCGATCGCCGTGGCCATGATCCTGTGGACGGTGTACCGGCGTCGGGTCGATCGCGTCGCCTCGCTCCGTTACCCGCGCGCCACCGCGCTCGCCGCTGGCAAGCCCGGGCTGATCGCGCGCCTCGCCGATCTGCCGCTCTTCCTGCGCCTCGGCGCCGTCGTGCTGCTGGGCGTGGCGCTCGCTCGCCCGCAGACCTCGCGCGCCACGGGCGATCTCGAGCTCGAAGGCATCGACATCGTCATCGCCCTCGACATCTCCGGGTCGATGCAGGAGACGGATCTGGTGCCGAACCGCCTCGACGCGGCCAAGATGGTGATCGAACGCTTCGTGCGACGCCGACCGAACGATCGTCTCGGCCTCGTCGTGTTCGGCCGCGAGGCCTACACTCACGTCCCGCTGACGCTGGATCACGGGACGTTCCTGCGCATGCTCGCCGAGCTGCAGGTCGGCATCATCGACGGCCGGGCCACCGCCATCGGCAACGGCATCGGCGTCGCCCTCAACCGACTGCGCCACTCCGAGGCGAAGAGCAAGGTGATCATCGTGCTCACCGACGGCGACAACAACGCCGGGAACATCTCGCCCATCCAGGCCGCGCGGTTCGCGCAGACCCTGGGCGTGAAGATCTACACCATCCTCGCGGGCGACAACGCCAGTGGAGAGGCGACGGAGACGGCCGACGGTCGCCAGCGGCAGTCGGTGAACCCCAAGTTGCTCGAGGAGATCGCCTCCATGACCGGGGGCGCACCCTACCTCGCGACCGATACGCGCGCCCTCGCCCAGAATTTCCAGAGCATCCTCGAAGACCTGGAGAAGTCGCGGCTCCACGACCGCGGGGTCCTCTACGGCGAGCTGTTCCCCAAGTTCCTGGCGCCGGCCTTCGCGGCGCTGCTGCTCGAGCTGGCGCTGCGCTTGACGCGCTGGAGGCGTCTGCCCTGATGCGTTTCGGCGATCCTCGACTGCTCTGGTTGTTGCTGGCGATTCCGGCGGCGATCCTCGCCACCACGATCGCGTTTCAGCGCCGGCGGCGGCTGCTGGGGCGGCTCGGCCAGGTGGCGCTCATCCGGAAGATGACCGCCGATGTCTCCGTCGGACGCAAGGTGGTGCGCGCCGTGTTGGTGATCGCGGCGCTCGCGCTGGCGGGGCTGGCGCTGGCCAGGCCGCAGGCGGGGGGGCGCGCCAAGCTCAGCCGCCAGCAGGGCCTCGACCTCATCGTGGCGCTGGACTTCTCGAAGTCGATGCTGGCCAAGGACGTCTATCCCTCCCGGCTGGAGCGGGCCAAGCGGGAGCTCGAGCGCCTGATGGATCACCTGGCCGGCGATCGCATCGGCCTGGTGGCCTTCGCGGGCGAGACGCTGACCTACCCTCCCACGACCGACTACGCCGCCGTGAAGCTGTTCTGGCGCGATCTGTCGCCCTGGGACATGCCCGTCGGTGGCACAGCGCTCGGCCGGGCCATTCGCGCCGGAACGGACATCCTGACGCACCTGCGCGCCCAGCCGGGGCAATCGGCGGCTCCCGCGCAGGCCAGCGGCCGGTCGCAGGTCATCCTGTTGCTCACCGACGGCGAAGACACCGAGAGCGAGCCGCTCGAGGCGGCGGAGGAGGCCTCGAAGCTGGGGATCAGGGTCTACACGGTCGGCATCGGTTCGCGGTCGGGTGAGCTGATCCCGACCTACGACGAGCACGGACAGGTCACCGGCTACGTGAAGGACGCGGACGGGAAGTACGTGACCTCGCGCCTCGGCGAGGACACCCTGGTGAAGATCGCGCAGAAGACCGGCGGCGAGTACCTGCACGCCGACGCTCATCAGTTCGGCGTCGAGCAAGTCGAGGCCGCCCTGACGAACCTCAAGCGAACCGAGAACGAAGCGCGGGTGGTGAAGGAGTACGATGACGTCTACGAGGGGCTGCTGTTCCCCGCGTTTCTGCTGCTGGTGGGGGAGGCCTGCATGAGCGACCGTCGCCGCCCCGCCCGCGTGAGGGCCACGGTGGCACCCTCCCCCGCTGGCGAGAAGGGAGCGAGCGCCCGATGATGTCGCCGCAGGTAGCTGTCAGGCGGGTGCCGGCGTTGGTGGCCTTCGTGGCGCTGTTGCCGTTCGTGATGGCGTTCGATCCCATCCGCAGCCCCAGCGCAACCGTCGCGGAGGGCAACGCTCAGATGAAGGCGGGGAAGCCCAACGACGCCCTCGCCGCCTACGACAAGGCCGTGGCCGAGCTGCCCGCCGAGCCGGGCGTGCACTTCGATCGCGGGACGGCGCTGGCCGCGTTGTCGCGCTTCGACGAGGCCGGCGAGGAGTTTCTGCGCGCCACCGAGACGAAGGATCCGTCGCTGAAGAAGGCCGCGTTCTACAACCTCGGCAACGCCTTCATGAAGAAGGACAAGTTCAAGGAGGCGATCGAGGCCTACAAGCGCACGCTGGCGGTCGATCCGACGGACGAGCGCGCGAAATGGAACCTGGAGATCGCGCTCAAGAAGAAGCGAGACGACGACAAGAAGAAGGAGGACGACAAGAAGAACGACGACAAGGACAAGGACAAGAAGAAGGACGAGGATAAGAAGAAAGACGACAAGAAGGAGGATAAGAAAAAGAACGACAAGAAGGACGACCCAAACAAGGACAAGCAAGACAAGCCCAAAGACGCGGACAACAAGGACAAGAAGAACGAACCGCCGCCGCCCGAGGAGAAGCCGTCCCCCGAGCGCGAGATCGAGTCGACCCTCGACAACCTCGAGAAGAGCCCGAAGGATCTCGAGAAGCAGCGGGCGATGCTCCGAGCGGTGCGTCGCGCGCCCCCCACCCGCGACTGGTAGTCGTCGCGTCGCGCCCGAAACGTCAAGAATTCCCGAGTCCGGCCAAATGCACCGCACCATGCGCACGAACAACCTCCGCTCGACCCGCGGCCACCATTCGATCGCGGCGCTCGCCGCGATCGTGCTCGCCGGCGCCGCCGCTCCAGGCGCCGCCCATGCGGAGGCGCCGCGCTTCCAGGCGGAGGTGGACCGGAACCGCCTGGCGGCGGGGGACTCGTTCATCTACGAGGTGACGTTGAGCGTGGGCCAGGATCAGGTCACCGATTACCGCCCGCCCGACTTCAAGGGATTGCGTGTCGTGAGCGCCGCCCGGATGCCGAACCAGTCGACCCAGATGCAGATCGGCGGCGCCGGCATGTTCGTCGAGATGAGCTACAGCTGGCGCTACGAGCTGGCGGCGGAGCAAAAGGGCAGCGTGACCATCGGGGCCGCCCGGGTCCGGGTCAACGGCCGCGAATTCCACACCAGCCCCGTGACGGTCTCCGTGGGGAGCGGGGCGAGCACGGCCCCGCCCCCGCCGTCGCCTTCGTTGTCCTCGGGAGGCGCCCAGTCCACCGCACCCCCGGCAGAGGTGCCCCCGCCCCCCGAGGCCGCCGATGGCGGCAGCTTCATCCGGCTGGTCACCGACAAGCAGAAGGCCTATGTCGGCGAGGCCATCGCCGCGACGTGGTTCTTGTACATGAACCAGCCCTACGAAAAGTTCGACACGCAGGTCGAGCCCACCATGGAGGGGTTCTGGACCGAGGATGTGACGTTGCCGAACCGCCGCGGCGGCATGATCCTGAACGACGAGCTCGTGCAGGGCCGGCGCTACCAGGTGGGCCCCGCCCTGAAGAAGGCGCTGTTTCCGTTGCATGCCGGCTCGCTGACGATCACGTCGATGGGAGCCCAGCTGTCGCACGTCGACTTCTTCGGAACCCCCGTGCGGAGCCAGCGCGTGCGATCGATGCCCTCGACCATCGAAGTCTTGCCGCTGCCGAAGGAAGGTCAGCCCGCCGGCTTCGACGACGCGAACGTCGGCGCATTCACGCTTGGCCGGCGCATCGATCGATCGCAGGTGGCGGTCGGCGAGGCGGTCACGCTGACCGTCGACATCGCCGGCCGGGGGAACCTTCGCAAGCTGGGACTGCCCCCGCTCGCCAAGCTGGAGGGGTGGAAGACCTATGATCCGCGCCAGCAGATCAACATCGATCCGGGGAACGGCGTCGAGGGCACCAAGACCGCGGAGATCTTGCTGCTCCCGGAGCGCCCCGGGGTCTTCAGCATCCCGGCCCAGACGCTCGACTACTTCGACCCCGGCAGCGGGAAATACGCGCGGGCCACGGCGCCCGCGATCGCCGTGACAGTGACCGGGGCGGCGGTGGCCAACGCGAGCGGCGGCGGCGTGACCGCGAGCGCGCTCCCCGGAGGGGAGGCTCCGCCGGGCGGCCCCGTCGAGAACGTCATCGCGGCCGAGATCCGGCCGATCCACGCGAGGACTGCGCTGAGGCGGGATCTCGGCGCGACATTCCTGCATACCCGGGCCTTTCTGGGGTTCCTCCTGGCGCCACCGCTTTGCTTCGGGTTGCTGGTCGCTGGATTCCGGGTCCGAGACCGCCTGACCAAGGACACCGGGGCCACGCGCCGACGCCGCTCGCGCAAGAAGGTTCAGGCGCACTTCGCAGCGGCCGAGGCGCACCGCCGCCGCCGCGAGATCGGCGCCCTGCACATCGAGATCGACCGCGTCGTTCGCGAGGCCCTGTCCCATCGATTGGGGGTGGCGGTCGCAGGCCTGCGCATGGACGAGCTGCGCGCCCAGCTGTCGGCGCTGGGGCTCGGCGAGGCCGTCGCCGCGCGGGTGGTCACGCTGCTCGAGGAATGCGATCGCGCCCGCTTCGCCCCCGGCAGCGTGGCAGGGGATGACGCAGCGCTGGCGGCCACGCTCGATCGGGCCGCCGAGCTCGTCACCTCGATCGAGGGCGCGCCTGGCCGTCCCTCGGGGGAGGCAGGATGAGGCGCCCGCCTCCTCTCTCGCCCGGCGCTCTCACGCTCGCCGCGCTCATCAGCCTCGGAGCGGTTGGGCTCGCATCGCGTTCGGCCCGCGGCGATCTGCTCGACGACGCCTGGAAGGGTGGCAACGACGCCTACCTCCGCGGGGACTACGCCGCCGCCGTGGCGGCGTACGAGCAGCTCGATCGCCAGCAGGTGGTCTCGTCCGAGCTGACCTTCAACCTGGGCAACGCGTACTACCGGCAGGGCCAGCTGGGACGCGCGATCTGGTGCTGGGAGCGCTCGCTGGCCATCGACCCCGATCACGAGGACGCGCGCTACAACCTGGCGCAAGCGCAGAAGCTGGTGAGCACGCGGGTTCACGACAAGATCGAGGGCGCCGAACGCGAGCCGACCTGGATGCGCGTCGTGTCCCAGCTGACGGCGTCGACGGAGGCGTGGCTGTTCGCGGGCCTGTACCTCGGCCTGTTCGTGGTCCTCGCCCTGCGACTTCGGGCGCGCCGCCGCGGCGAGGCCGATGAGGGACACGGCTCGGCATGGACGGCGCTGGCGGCGATCCTGGGCGCGGGCGCGGCACTGGCCGTCCTCCTGGTGATGGGCCGCGTGGCGATGGACCGGGTGCCGTTCGGCGTCGTGCTTCCCGACCAGGTGGCGGTGAAGGAAGGGGCGGACACGAACTACAAGACGTCGTTCGACGTCCACGCCGGCCTCCGGGTGCGGCTGCTCGATCATGACCAGGATTGGGTCAGGATCCGGCTCAGCAACGGCCTCGAGGGCTGGGTGCGCGACCGCGAGGTCGGCCGGCTGTGATAGGACCATGGGATGGCCCAGCCACACTTCGAGAGACACGTCTTCATCTGCACGAACCGTCGCGAGCCTGGAAACCCGAAGGGATCGTGCGCCGACAAGGGCAGTGACGAGGTTCGCGACGCGTTCAAGCAGCTCCTGCACGAGCGCGGCCTGAAGGGACGCATGCGCGCGAACGCCGCCGGCTGCCTGGACCAGTGCCCGCGCGGCGTGGCTGTGGTCGTCTATCCGGAGCAGGTCTGGTATGGCGGCGTCACGCCCGCCGACGTCGCTGAAATCGTCGATCAGCACCTGCTCGGCGGGGTTCCGGTCGACCGGCTGCGCATGAAGTAATGTTGTCGTCCGAGCCCCGGCAACGTGGCCAGGGCCCGCCTCATCGCGACAGGGGCGCGTTCGGGCGGTTTGACCTCGGTTTGACCTATTGGCATCGACGGGACAGCAGCTTGTGGGTATGCGGCCAAGGCCGCTGCTTCCCATCATGTTCGTGGCGGTGGCGGGCGTGGTCGCCGCGTCGATGGGGAGCCTCAGGAGCGCGAAGCTGGAGCTCGTGTCGCGGTTTCGACAGGAGCAGGAGCAGGCGGCTCGCGAGAACGCGACGAGCTTCGCGGCGCGCCTGCAGGGGATCGATCGCGACACCCGCTTCATGACGGACATCGGCGCCCGGACCCGGAGGCAGCACGAGCTCGACGAGGCCAGCCAGAACCGCGAGATTCATTCCGCCTTCGACGCCCTGGCCACGGTGGTTCCCCACTACCGAACGATCGGGCTGTTCCGTGCCCACGGCGGGCCGTCCGTGCTGGCGATAGATCCGACCGAGGATCGGCAGCATGTCGCGGGAGCGTTGATTGATGCCAGCCAGCAGCTCGCCGATCACATCGGGCCACCGGGCGTGGTCGCCGTGCGGGGGCCACTCGCGATCCGGGGGCGTCAGTTCTTGATCTACGGGGAGGCGACAGACGACGCGGAGGTCGTGGTGGTCACGGTGGACGCCGCCATGCTGCTGTCGGACGTGCTGCGGCCCGCGCGTCCGGGGTCCCGCTTCGTGATGGTGGATCCGGCGGGCCAGCTGTGGAGCGGATGCGAGACCCGCGCGGGCTGCCAGGTCCGGCGAAGCGGCGGAGTCCAGCGGGGCAAGCCGCCGTTTCCAGCCGCGGAGCTGAATCTGCCGACCGCGGAGATCTTGTGGACGCCACAAGCCATCGACACCCCCGGGGGACGCTGGACGCTCTCGGTGCTGGCCTCCACCGACCAGCTCGAGGCCCAGGAGACCCGCACGAGGTGGCAGGTCCTTTGGACCACCGCGGGCGTGATAGCGGTGGTGCTGGGAATCGGGATCTTCATGGTGCGGCAGCAGAGAGCGGCGACCGTGCTGGCGATGCGACTGCAGACGACGCAGGAGCTGGCGAACCTGCGCGAGCGGAGCGACAAAATCCTCGAAAACATGCCGGTGGGCATCGTCGGCGCCACGCACGATGGCCGTCCCGTGTTCATCAATCAGTTCTTGCGATCGAAGCTCGCCCTCGACACCGACGCCGGCGCCGGCGCCGGGACGACAGCCGCCTCGTTCCCCGCCGAGCTCTCCGCGTGGCTCGCCGGGCTCGGCGTCGAATTCGCCCGCGCCCAAGAGACCAGGCAGATCGTCGCCGTCTCGTCCTCCACGCACCCGCTGACGATTCCCGCGCTGCAAGACTGCGAGGCCCGCGTGGTCCCGCTCGGCCACCCGGTCGATGAGGTGGGGAATCTGGTGATGGTCGTGGATCTCTCGGACGTGCGGGCCCTACAGCGGCAGCTGGTGCGCGCAGAGAAGCTGGTCACGGTCGGCGTGCTATCCTCGGGTCTGGCGCACGAGATCGGAACCCCGCTCATGGTCATTCGCGGGTGGGCCGAGCACCTCGTCGAGATCGAGAAGGGTCCCCAGGCGATGGACGGCCTCGGGGTCATCATCGGAGAGATCGATCGCATCGCGGCCACCATCCGCCGCGTCCTCGACTTCGGCAACACTCAGCCGGTGCAGCGGATGGCGACCGACGCGCGCGCGGCGCTCGAGCGGGTGATCGAGCTGTTGCGATGGAAGATGGAGAAGCGGCAGCTCTCGGTCGCGGTGTCGAGCGGCCGGGCGCCGGTCATGGTCGCCGCCGATCCCAGCCAACTGGAGCAGGTCCTCGTCAACCTGCTGCTGAACGCGTGCGACGCCTCGCCGGACGGCGGCAAGATCGAGGTCGCGCTCGGTCCATCGCCACGGGCGAGCTTCGTCGCCATCGAGGTCCGCGACACCGGCAGCGGCATCAAGCCCGAAAATCTGAACGCCGTCTTCGATCCCTACTTCACCACGAAGAAGCGGGGCGAGGGCACGGGCCTCGGCTTGACCGTCGTCTCGCAGATCGTGCGAAGCCACAGCGGCGACGTTTCGTTGCAGAGCACGCTGGGCTTTGGCACCCGCGTCGTCGTAAACTGGCCCGCGGCGCCCTGACCCAGACCGGCGCCGCACCCATGCCGAAATCTCGCGTCCTCATCGTCGACGACAGCTCGGAGATGGTGCAAGCCATCAGCAAGTACCTCACCGCGCACGGGTTCGACACCGCGATCGCCACCTCGGGGGATGACGCGCTCGAGGAGGTTCGCGCCACGCCGCCCGACGCCATCATCACGGATCTGCGGATGGACGGCCTCGACGGGCTCGACGTCCTCGAGATCGTGCGCAAGGAGTATCCCGAGATGCCGGTCGTCATCATGACCGCGTTCGGCAGCGTCGAGAGCGCGGTGGAGGCCACGCACCGGGGCGCGTTTCACTACCTCGTCAAGCCGTTCAAGCTGGCGGCCTTGCGCGCGATCCTCGAGACGGCGGTCGGCGATTCACCCCGACGTCCGCAGGTCCCCGTGAGCGACCCGCCGGCTCCAGGCGCTCCAGCCACGCCCGACGCTGCCTCGTCCTCCGCTTCCGAGGATCCCTTCGTTTCGATCGCCCGCGCTGGCCTTCCGCTAAGGGAGGTCGAGAGCCGTTACACGAGTGCCGTGCTGCGGTCCGTGGGCGGAAACAAGACCCGCGCCGCCGAGATCCTGGGCGTGGATCCCTCGACCCTGTACCGGCGCGAACGCCGCAACGAATCCTCGTAGCGGCATCAGCCCCTGCCCCCGCGGTCGCCCCGTCCGCAAAGGAGTGATTCAGATCACTTAAATTCCAAGAGTTACGATAAATACATTTTCTCGAAACGTCCAGGAAATCAAGTTCCGGGCATTATGCAACTCTGGACGGAACGCTCCGGCATTTTACAAGACCAATGGGCGGTCCTCGGCGACGGTGATATCGGGAGGAGGTGACCACGAATGAGGGATGCGCAGACCGCTCTCGGGCGCTCGGACGAGTCGCCGGCTTCGTCAGCCGAGCTCCGCGCGACGCCCCTGCCGCGGCTCGAGATCTCCCCGAAGCTCGACGCCGCCGTGCTGGCGCGGCAATACCCACGGCCCTTCGGCGTCATTCTTCCTGTCGAGCTGAGGGACGTCCTCACCGGGCCTGCCCCGTCGCCCGCCGGAGACAGCGCCGAAGCCCGCCGGGCCTCGGGCAGACAGGTCGTGCGAGGGATGGCCCGGGTAACCTACGCGCTTCCCCAGCACATTCTCGACATCCAGCTGCCGAGTCCGGCCACGGTGCTCGAGCGCTTTGTCATCGACGATCGAACGCGCGGGGTGTTGGAGCGCGCGCGACCGTTTCCGCTACGAACCACCTGGACCGTGGCTGCCTATCTCGACACGCCGCGGTTCGGTCCTTTTTGCCTCGTGGATCTGCTGGCTGCGCACGCCGAGTCGACGACGCCCATCGCCGTGCGCCGGGCCCGTGACAGGTCCCCGAACGGGCGCGGTGGCATACGCGCGCCGTCGTCACCTCAGCTCGCCGCACCTCGGCTCGCCGCCCCCGCGCGTTTGTCCTCCGCGCTCGACGAGCTGTCGCCGCTTCTGGTGCGAAGCATGCCGCTCACCGGTCAGCAGGTCGGCGAGCTCCTTGTCCGCGCGTGGCTGTCTCCCCAGTTGAGATCCGTCCGCGATCTCGAGCGAGCCTACCGCAGCGCCGGCCTCGCCTGTCCGTTTCGGCTCATTCGCCACGGGGACGCCGAGGTGGTGGTACCGCCCAGCGTGCGCGCCATCGCGAAGGCGGTGCTGGTCGCCGCGTCGCAATTCGTTGCCTGGCGAGGAATCGCCACCGTGCGTGAGATCGCCGCGCGCGCGCAGCTGCGTGCCGCCGCCTTGATCACCGAGCTCTTCGCGGGGCGCCTGCTCGCGACCCTGCCTGGCGTGGTGTGGCTGGATCAAGGCCGCGAGTGGTTTTCGTTTCGTGACACCAAGAGCCCACTCCTGCGGGCCGTCAGAAAGGCCCTCGCGACCGACGACCGGGTCGAGCTGTCGTCCTTGCGGCAGTTCCTGGCCACGGGGAAGGAGCTGCTGGGCCAGCTTCCGGTGGGCGCTTGGGAGCGCTATCTGTCGGCGGTCGGGGGCTACACGATCGACGGCCGTTGGGTCCTGCGCGGGTCGCTGGACATCGCGCCGATAGACGGCAGCCTCTGCCTGGCGTGAGGGCGCCACTTGCCGACGCGCGCAGCCGGCGGCGCTTTGTAGCTGCGGGCAGTTGCTTCCGCGCGGGAACTCAAGAACGATTGCGGCCATGAAATTCGGGATGTTCGTCGACCAGGACTCCACCCGCTTTTGCTACCTGCGGCTACGCCGGCTGAAGACCGTCCTCAAGAACGCCAACATCCTCGCCGCGCTCGCCGCCGAGCTGGAGCTTCCCGCCGTTGACGGGAGAGCTCAGCTCGCGGCGATCGAGCGCCGCATCGAGGAGCTTCGCGGCACCAAGGACTCGCCGTGGTACGAGGTGCCCGCCCCCGAGATCCTGGCGGCCTCGATCTTCGCGGCACGCAAGCGCGCGCGCGGCGCTGTCGACGAGCTCTTCAGCGCGGTGGGCCGGGTCCAGGAACTGGCGGCGCCTCTCGGCAGCTGGTTGAACATCGCGGGCCTGAAGTCGTATCAGGGTGGTGTGCCCGGTATCGGCCGCGCGAACCTCGTCGGTTATGCTGCCAGCCGGCTCATGTCGGGGCCCCACATCGTGGGGATCGAGGCCACGAACGAAACGAGCCAGCTCGCCAGCGCGCTGGATTCGACGAAGACCACACACGCCTCCACCCATGCGTCTTACCTCGCCTGCACTCCCGCCCTCGCGGCTGAGGCGCTGTGGGCACAGGCGTCGGCGCCGGGCTTCTCCCGCTGGGACGCGGGTCATCTCGCCAGCAGGTTGAAGGCGTCGGGATATGGTCTCCTCCTCGTCGAGGGCGACGCCGTCTCGCAGGCGGTGGCCCCGCGGGAACGGAAGCTCGACAAGGCAGTCGTCGCCGAGCTGGCAAGGGCGATCCTGTCGCCGACGCCCAACGCCAAGTGAGCTGAGCGAGCTAGCTAGTGCACCGCCGTCGAAATAGCGTCAATGCCGAGGCCGACAAGCCGCGCCGGACGCGAGGCGCGACGACGAGGCATACCCGTAGGTATGGTGAGGAGGAGCAGCGAAGCGGCCGGCGCGGATCGTCGGCCGAACGTGATGCTATTTCGACGGCGGTGCACTAGCCTCCGGGGTCGTCCGGGGCCGCTTCACGCGGCGTGGCCACATCGTCCCGCAGCTCGATCCGCCGCCGCTCGGGAGCGACGGTGAGCTCGACCAGGGTCTTCTCCTCGCCGGGCAGCGCCACGAGCTCGAGCGTCCAGACCAGTGCAATCAAACGTCCCCGAAAGCTGTACGGTGCCGCCGGCAAGGCTACGACGAAGGGCCGGCGCTCCTCGACGAGGGGCCTCGCGAAAGGAACCGTCTCGGCGATCGCGAAGTCCCGCCCTCCAGGACCGAGCGTCGCCCAGACGAGCCGGAGCTCGATGCCGACGGGCGGTACCGGAACGGACCAGGCCGCCCACCCGCTCACGGTCGCGCCGGGCTCGAAGTCTGTGGCTCCCCCCGCCAGCTCGAGCGTGAGACTGACTGGCCCCGCGGTCATCGCGACACCGCCAGCACGCGGATGGGGAACTCTTGACGCCGGATCATCGCCGCGCCAGACCACGCCTCGATCACCACCGCCCAGGCGATCTCGTTCCGCTTCCCGGTCAGGCTGGGGACGGAGCGCAACGGCACCAGCGCCTCGGCGTGTCCGCTCGCCACGGGCGATCCGCGCTCGGGCCGTTGCCGGTCGAGCTCGAGGGTCAGAAACGGGCTGGTCTCGGTCACGACCGAGATGCCCGTTCGGGCGCTGATGCGGCGGTGCGCCACCTCCGCGCCAACGAGCGACACGGTGACCAGCGAGAGCTCGGGGCCGTTCTGACAGAAGAACCACCAGTCGACCTCCAGCGACCCGCCCAGATGAATCGTCGCCGGAGCGATCACGCGAGCGGCCGGCTCAGGCCGGGCGATGGCCCGGCGCAACCAATCGAGGAAGCCGACGGGGGAGACGGGCCGGAGCTCGGTGCGGAGGGCGGTCATCTATCCGGCATTCTGCCCGTGCCGGCGAGGCCGCGCGAACCTCCGGCAAACGTCGGATTCAGATGGCGTCGTCGCCGTGCTCGCCGGTGCGGATCCGAACCGCCTCTTCGATGTTGGTCACGAAGATCTTGCCGTCCCCGATCTTGTTGGTCTTCGCCGCGGCGGCGAGCTTCCGCACGATGTCGGCGACGATGGCGTCGGGCACGACCAGCTCGAGCTTTATCTTGGGGACGAAGTCCACCGCGTAGGTCGAGCCCCGGTAGACCTCCGTCTTGCCGCCGGTGCGGCCAAATCCCTTGACCTCGGACACTGTCATCCCTGAGATACCAGCATCCTTCAAGCTGTCCTTCACGGCGTCGAGCATGTGGGGATGAATGATGGCCTTGATCTCTTTCATGGTCTGTCTCCAACTCGTTCGGGGTGTGCCGCGGAGCTGAGTGAGGTCGCTGTTGCGCCCACGGGCCGGCGACAACATCGACGGTGCAACGAGACCGCAAGGAGGCCGACCAGCGCATCTCGGCTGATCGGGCTCCCTGCGGAGGTTCTTCCGAACCTCGCAACCGACCCCGCCGCCGGCCGCCCCGAGGGTCGGCCGGCGGCGGGAAGCTCGTCAGGCCGGGACGGGAGCGCCCGCGGTCTTCGCGTGGGCCTTCGCGCCCGGAGCACCCGTGTCTCCGGTCAACGAAGAACCCCACAGCTCCGGGTAAGCCCCGCCGCCGTGCTCGTGCAGATCGAGGCCTTCCATCTCGCCCTCTTTCGAGACGCGGAGGCCGACCGTGAACTTGACGGCGTACATGACGATCATCGAAACGACGAACGTCCCGATGCCGATCGCCGCGCTCCCCATCACCTGACCGATGAGCTGGTTGGCGCCACCGCCGTAGAACAGGCCCGTGACGACCGCGCCGGCCGAATTGTCTGCGCCCGTCGGCGTGGGAGCGCCGTACTGGCCGGTCGCGAAGAGGCCAAGCGAGATGGTTCCCCAGATGCCGGCGCCGCCGTGGACGGCAACCGCACCGACCGGATCGTCGATCCGCAGGTACTCGAGCAGGTCCACCACCAAGGCGCACACGGGGCCAGCGATCGCTCCGATGACGATCGCGCCGAAAGGCGACACCCAGTAGCAAGGACAAGTGATCGCCACCAGCCCGGCGAGGAAGCCGTTGATGGTCATGCCGCAGTCCCACACCTTGTTCTTTGGGTACATCCAGAACATCGCGGACAACCCGCCGGCGCAGGCGGCCAGCGTGGTGTTGGCGGCCACGCGGCCGATGCCGGAGGCATCCATCGCGGACAGCGTGCTGCCAGGGTTGAAGCCGTACCAGCCGAACCACAGGATGACACCACCGACGGCGGCGATGGTCATGTCATGACCGGGCATCGCGCCGCCGCCGTCGCGCTTGAACTTGCGACCAAGCCGGGGCCCGAGGACGATGGCGCCAGCGAGGGACACCATGCCGCCGATCGTGTGCACCACCGTCGAGCCAGCGAAGTCGTGGAAAGCGGCGGGGTGGATGGTGTTGAGCCAGCCGTCCGGACCCCAGGCCCAGTGGCCGAAGATCGGATAGATGAATCCGCTGACGGCGAAGCTGTAGACGAGGTCGCCCACGAACCCAGTTCGCCCGATCATGGCGCCCGACGTGATCGTCGAGCAGGTATCGGCGAACGCGTACTGGAACAGGAAGAACGCCAGGATCGCGACGCCCGACGACCCATAGGTTTCGGGGGCGCCGTGGAGAAAGAAGAACTCGTGGCCAATGAAGCCATTGCCCGAGCCGAACATGAACGCGAAGCCCCAGGCCCAGAACAACAGGCCACAGAGGCAAGTGTCAACGATGCCTTCGAGGAGGACGTTGACCGTCTCCCGCGTCCGGGCGAACCCAGCCTCGAGGAACATGAACCCCGCCTGCATGAAGAACACGAGGAAGGCGGTCACGAGGACCCACATCGTGTTGATCGGGTTCACGTACGCTGGTGGTGGGGGAGGGGCCGCGTCGGCGAAGGCCTTGTGGCCAAAGTAGGCGGGTATCCCTGCGATGATGAGGAAGAGGAGGGCTAGCCCCAGGGCTTTCCCTCCCAGGATCGCGTAAAACACACGCCTCCGTTCTGGTGCCCGCATTCCGTCGATGAATCGTTTGATCACGTTGTCCCTCCTGTGTTTTTTCTGTCCACTTGCAAAAATCCTGCTCTTCGGCCGACAATCCCGGCGGCCATTGGCACTCTGCAAATCCAGCTATGCATTCTGCATGGGCACTGTTGCTGATAGGTTTCGTAGCAGTACATTCCAGGTAAATTCGTGTGCGATCTTGATCGCATTCGATGCCCCCGAGCTCGCATCGACGGCTGCCAGCGTCGTCGGGCGGCTGGGCCAAGTGGCCAGAGCCAAAGGGCAAAGACAGGTGCCTCTGACCGCTGGCCGCGGTCACCCGAACGGCATGTTTTGGGGCGCCGCATGAGCTGGCAGCTGTTCGGAACCAAGAAGTGCCCGGACACCCGCAAGGCGGAGCGGTTCTTCAAGGAACGTTCGGTTCCCTTCCAGGGGATCGATCTGGCCCAGAAGGGGATGTCGCCGGGCGAGCTGCGGGCCGTTGCTTCCCGGGTGGGCGGCATCGAGGCCCTGATCGATCGCGAGGGAAGGCGCTACGTGGAAAAGGGACTCAAGTACGCGGCCCCGACGGGCGCGCGCATCGAGGCGCTGCTCATCGCCGATCCCCTGCTGCTGCGCACGCCCATCGTGCGCTCGGCCGCCGGGGCGACGGTGGGTTTCGAGCCCGAGATCTGGTCGAGGTGGCTCGACGAGACGCGCCCCGGGGGTCGCGCGAAATAGGACCCAGCAGCACCTCCCGACGTCCGAGGCCCGAGGTCGCTTCGCAGGACGCCGGCAGGCCGTATATTGTCCGCGACTTGGCAGACGCCGCCGCCGAGAAGGACGCGAAGACTCCCCCCTGGACGGTCATGTCCGTGCTGCGCTGGACGACGTCGCGCTTCGAGGAGCGGCGGCTCGCCACGCCCCGGCTCGACGCGGAGATCTTGATCGCGGCGGCGCTCGGGTTGCCCCGCCTCCAGCTCTATGTCCAGTTCGATCGGCCGCTCGGCGCCGAGGAGCTGCGGGCGATCCGTGAATACGTTCGGCGCCGGCAAGGCGGCGCGTCGGTGGCGTACATCGTCGGCAAGAAGGAATTCTTCGGCCTGGAGTTCGCCGTCGACGAGCGCGTGCTGGTGCCTCGGCCCGACACCGAGACTCTGGTGGACGAGGCGCTGGCCCGCCTCCGGCCCGCGCCGCGACAGGATCAGGACGGGCCCGCCTCCGTCGCAGCGGAGCCTGACGTCTCGCCGCCCGCGCCCCCGGTCTTCTCGCCGCGTATCGCCGAGGTGGGGACGGGCTCGGGCGCCATCATCGTGACGCTGGGCAAGCGCCTCCCGGGCGCCACCCTGTTCGCCGTCGATGTCTCCGGCGAGGCGCTGACGGTCGCCGAGGCGAACGCCGCGCGCCACGGCGTCGCCGTGACCTTCCTGATGGGAGATCTCGACGGGCCTCTGGCGGCGCACGCCCCCTTCGCCCTGGTCGTCGCGAATCTGCCCTACGTCCCGTCGGGCGCCATCGACGGCCTCGCCCCCGAGGTGCGCGCCGAGCCGCGCCTCGCCCTCGACGGAGGGCCCGATGGACTGGATCTCGTCAGGCGGCTGGTGGCCGCGGCGCCAGCCTTGCTGACGCCAGGGGGCGCCCTGGTTCTGGAGGTCGGCGAAGGCCAGGCGGAGCAGGCAGCCACGCTTTGTCGCGAAGCGGGCCTCGTGGATGTACAAATGCGCCGCGACCTGGGCGCCGTCGATCGCGTCGTCTCGGCAAGGAAACCATGACACAAGCCGCCTCCCCTCCTCCGCCGCCCGCCACGCCAGGTCCGCCGGCGCCCGAGGCTGCCGTCCCCGTCGATCGGGCGGTCGAGGCGGGGCGAGGCGCGCTGTTCATCGGCGCGGCGAAGGTCTTCTTCATGCTGAGCGGCTTCGTTCAGCAAGTGGTGCTGGCACGCCTCGTCAGCGTGGCCAGCTATGGGGCGTTCGGCGCCGTCAACAGCACCATCTCGATCGTCAACAACACGGTCGTCCAGTTCACGGTGCAGGGCGTGTCGAAGTTCACCGCCGAGGACGAGCGCCAGGCGAACGCGGTGAAGCGCAGTGGCCTGCGCATCATGGTCGTCGTCGGCGCGATCCTGTGCGCGGCCTTCTTCCTGGGCGCGCCGGTGTTCGCGCGCTTTGAGAACGCCCCGAGCTACGTGCCGTATTACCGGATCGCCTCGTTCATCCCGATGCTGTACGCGGTGTATGCGGTGTTCGTCGGGTCGGTAAATGGCCAGCGCCAGTACCGCAAGCAGGCCAGCTTCGACATGACGTTCTCGACGGCGAAGACGGTCCTGCTCCTGGGCCTCGGGGCCGTGGCCGGCGTCAAGGGCGCGTTCGCGGGCTTCGCGCTCGCCGCGGTCTTCATCGTGATCGTCGCCGCGCGCGCGGTGGGATTGCCCCATGGCCGGGACCAGGCGCGCTTTCCCATCCGCCGGTTCGTGACCTTCCTGTCCACCGTCTTCGGTTACAACCTGTTCCTCAACGCCGAGTTGCTTTACGACCAGCCCCTGCTGCATCACTTCGCGGCGCTCGTCGACCCCGAGCGGGGCAAGATCATCGCGGGGCAATACGCCGCCCTGCGCACCCTCGCGCTGTTGCCGTACCAAGCGCTCCTGGTCGTCACCTTCGTCATTTTTCCGCTGATCTCCCGCTCCACCTTCGCCGAGGATCGCGCGGCGACGCGGGCGTACGTGACGCAGACGCTTCGCTACGCGTTGTTGCTGGCGGCCGGGATGGGTGTCGCGCTCGCGGCCCGCCCCGCTGCCCTGTTCGCGGTGCTGTTTCGGGCAGGCTACGCCGAGGGGGCCAGCGCGCTGCCCATCTTGGTCGCCGGCGAGTGCTGCCTGGCGCTGTTGTCCGTGTCCTGCGCCATCTTGAACGCGGCGGGACGCGCGAAGGCGGCGCTCGTCTTGATGGGGCTCACCGTCGCGCTCGGAATTGGCACCGCGTTCGTGCTGGTCCCGGGGTCCACGCTCGGGCCTGCGATGTTGCAAGCGGCGGCCATCGCCGCCTCGAGCGGGATGGTGGTGGGCTTCGCCGCGTCGGTCATCTACGTGAAGGTGCGCCTCGGGGGCAATGCCCCGCTCGCCTCGGTGATCCGCGTGGCGGTGGCGGTCGCCGTCGCCGTCGCCGTCGGACACTTCGTACCCGTGCGCGGGAAGGCCCTGGGCCTCGCGGTGACGGTGCTGGTGACGTCCATCTACGGCGCGACGCTGGTGGCGCTCGGCGAGTTCGGCCCCGAGGATCGCGCGAAGGTACGCCGAATTCTTCGCCGCAAGTGACCGCGCGACCGCGCGACCGCGCGAGGAGCGGCCCGTTGCGGCGGTGTGGCCCGCCTCAGTGCCGCGAGGCGACGATGCCGGCGAACGCCGCGATGGCCAGGACGAGGACGCCCAGCGCGACCGCGACCACGATGCCGCGCGCCGGGCGGGCGGGGCCCTGCGTGGGCGCCCCCGCTGCCGCGCCCAGTCCCGTTTCCGGCTCGGGTTCCAGGACGGACGCCAGCGCCTCGGGTCCAGGCGTGGGGCGGCTGAGGCTCGCCCCGGCCGTCGCTGGCGCGGCCGCCGCGCGGGCCTTTTGAGCCTGGGGCGCCAGCGCCCGCGCCTGCGAGACGGCGACGGGCGTGTCCTTCTGGAGGGCGCGCGGAGCGGACCTGTCGAGGGGCAGCGATCCGGTCGGTCGGTGCAGCGCCGACGGAGCGCTGCCCGTCTCGCCGGCCCATCCGCGCGGATCGATGAGATCGCTCCCGCTCGCGCCGGACGCGAGCTCGTCCGCTGACAGCGGGCGCGCCCCCGGGTCCTCGAAGTCGACGGACGTGAACTTGTTGATCTCGTCTTGCAACAGATTGTCGAGGATATTTCCGGGGCGCCGCTTGCCGCCCGACGAATGCGCGGCCTTGTCTTCAAGGCACTGCCGCACCAGATCCGCGACGTCCCGAGAGATCACCTTCAGGCCGCGCGAGTAGCTGTAGTGCGCGAGGGCGTCCTGCAGATCCGTGGCCGTCTGAAAGCGATCTTCCTTGTTCCTGGCCAGCGTCTTGCGGACGATGTCCTCCAGCTCCTGCTCCACCTCGGGGTTCTGCGCCTTGATGGGGGGAATCCGGGCGTTCCGGACCAGCTCGACGGTCTGATAGTCCGTCTCCCCGTAGAACAGCCGCTTGCCGGTCAACATCTCGTAAAGCAGGATCCCCACCGAAAAAATGTCCGCCCGGCTGTCGACGTCTTCACCGCGCGCCGCTTCCGGCGAGAGGTAGCTCATCTTCCCCTTCACCACGCCCGGATCGGTCGCCTCGATCTGGCTGGTCGCCTTCGCCAGACCGAAGTCCACCACCTTGACCTCGCCTTGCTTCGAGATGAGGACGTTCGGGGGAGACACATCGCGATGCACGATCCCGAGCGGCCGCCCCGTCTCCGGGTTCACCAGCTCGTGCGCGTAGGAGAGGCCCTTGCAGATCTCGTTGGCGATGTTGAGGGAAACGGCCGTCGGCAGCCGCTTGCCGAGACGCCGCCTCCATTCGAGCAGCGCCTTCAGGTCCACCCCGTCGACGTACTCCATGACGATGAAGTAGGTGTCCTCGGAGTGGCCAATGTCGAAGACCTGCACGATGTTCGCGTGCTGCAAGCCCAGGGACAGGCGAGCCTCGTCCAGGAACATCGCCACGAACTTCTTGTTCTGGGTCAGCGCCGGCAACACGCGCTTGATGGCGATGTTCTTCTTGAAGCCTTGCAGGGACTCGGCCACACCCCGAAAAACTTCCGCCATCCCGCCCGATGCGACGCGCTCGGTAATGCGATATCGGCTATCGGGCATGGCTCGCCGGGGTTGGCGACGGAAAACTACATCACTTACACGGCAACGGCAATCACGAGACGCCGTGCAGCCGAACGGCACCAAGCCGCCGCCGCTTTCCCGGCCGCGCCGCCGCCGCCGGGCACCCGTCAGTCCTCGATGCCCGCTGGCACTTTCTCCGATTCGCCGCCGCCGAGATCCGTGTCGCCGAGCGCGCCCCGGCCGTTCTGGGCCACCGCCGCCTCCTCGCGCTCCGCCTGCTCCTTGCAGTCGATGCACAAGGTGCTGACCGGGCGGGCCATGAGGCGCCGGAACGAGATGGCCTCGCCGCACTCCTCACAGACGTCGATCTCGTTCGAGTCCAGCCGCACGAGCTGTTTGTTGACCTTGTTGAGCAGAAACTTCTCGCGATCGTGCAAGCGCATCTCGGTGGAGAAGATCTCCTCTTCCATCGATTCGTCGATCGAATCGCGTCCGATGTTTCGCTCGTGATTCATCGAATAGGACAGCGCGTTCTGGCTCGTTCGGGACAACCGCCGCTGCTCGTCCTCTAGGACGCGACGGATTTCGTTCTTTTCCTTCTGACTCAGCATTCGTTTTGACCTCGACTGGACGGACGGGCAGCGCGCGCGTTTTGAGGCAGCCGACCAAAATGGATCAGGACGCCTTCTTCTCCCGGACCAACTGCGGGCGCCCCCGTGACACGACGACATCCTGGGTCACCACGCACTCGCTGACGCCCGTCAGCGAGGGTATCTCGTACATCACATCCAACATGACTTCCTCGAGGATCGCCCGCAAGCCACGCGCCCCCGACTTCCTGCGCGAGGCCTCCTGGGCCACGCTGTGCAGGGCATCCTCGGTGAAGCGCAGCTTCACCCCCTCCATCTCGAAGAGCCGCTCGTATTGCTTCGCGAGCGCGTTCTTTGGCTTCCAGAGGATCTCGACCAACATGTCGACGTCCAGATCGTCGGCGGCCACGATGATGGGCAGCCGGCCCATGAACTCCGGGATCATCCCGAACTTGATCAGATCCTCGGTGCGCGTGAGCGCGCGCAGCTCGTTCTTGGACTGCTCCGACTTCTCGATGCTCGCGCCGAAGCCGAGGCCGCGCTCGCCGACGCGCCGGCGCACCAGCTCTTCGATCCCATTGAAGGCGCCCGTGCACACGAACAGGATGTCCGTGGTGTCCACCTGGATCAGCTCCTGCTGGGGCCGGTTGCGCGCGCCGTCCGGTGTGATCGAGGCCTGCTTGCCCTCCAGGATCTTCAGCAACGCCTGCTGGACGCCCTCGCCCGACACGTCACGGGTCACCGAGGGCCCGCCGCCCTTGCGGGCGATCTTGTCGATCTCGTCGATGCAGACGATCCCGCGGCTGGCCTTCTCGGGATCGTTGCCGGCGTTGCGGTAGAGCGCCTTGATGACGCTGTCGACATCCTCGCCCACGTACCCCGCCTCGGTGAGCGTGGTCGCGTCGGCCATCGCGAACGGCACGTCCAGCTTCTTGGCGAGCGTCTGGACCAGCAAGGTCTTGCCGCAGCCGGTGGGTCCGAGCAAAAGGATATTTCCCTTTTGTATCTCCACGTCGCCGGCCTTGCCGTGCTGGCCGATGCGCTTGTAGTGGTTGAAGACGGAGACGGCCAGGGCCTTCTTCGCGCGATCCTGGCCGATCACGTAGCGGTTCAACTCATCGTAGATTTCGCGGGGCCGCGGGTACTTCGGGCGCTCGGCCGCTTCCTCCTTCGCGATGATGTCGTTGCACAGCGCCACGCACTCGTCGCAGATGAAGACGCGCGGACCCGAGATGAGCTTGCGCACCTCGCGTCGCCGCTTTCCGCAGAACGAGCAGTGAAAGTCATCCATCGGGTTTCAGTATTACATCTCGCCCCCGGTACCGCCAAGCGCGACCGGCGAAATGTTTCGGCTTGGCGTAGGCGGCACGACGGTGGCTCTTGATTTTTTTCCGGTTCCTGCGGGCTGGCCTGATAGTGTATCGGCAAAATGAGAGCCCTGGTGGTCACGTCGAATCCGACGACGGCCGTTTCCGAACCCGACTCGCCCGCTTCCGCGTTGAATGATCTGGGGTGTGAAGTCGTCGCGGTTGGATACGACATCGATCAACTGCCCGAAGACATCGAACTTTCCCGGCCTTCGGTCGTCGTGGTGGACGCCGGGGCTCACCTCGAGGTGGGGCGCGCGGCCATCCGCAGGGTGCGCGAGGTCGCGTCGCTGTCGGACGTCCCTGTGCTGCTCTGCGTGGAGGTCTCGCGGCTCGCCGGGCTCGATCCCGAGGCCGGGGCCGACGACTTCGTGCTGGCGCCCGTGGTGGCGCCGGAGCTCTACGCGCGCATTCGCCAGCTCGACTGGCGCATGTCCTCGTTCCGCGCCGCCGGTCGTATCAAGATCGGGGACCTGGTCATCGACTCGGTCGCGGTCGAGGCGTCATTCCGCGGGCGCGCCCTCAAGCTCCCCCGCCAGGAGTTCCAGCTGTTGAAGTTCCTCGCGGAGCGGCCCGGCCGCGTGTTCACCCGCGAGCAGCTGCTGTCCCGGGTGTGGGGCTATCGGTACGCCGGGGGCACCCGCACCGTCGACATTCACGTGCGACGGTTGCGCGCGAAGCTCGGCCCCGGCAGCGCGATGATCGAGACGGTCCGGCACGTCGGCTACAAGCTCCGAGCCCCCGGCACCGGCGCGCCGACCTGAGGCCGCGATGAGCGCCCTCCCCGCGGACCCGCATCCGCCGATCGGAATCTCGCTCGGCGATCCCGCCGGGATTGGACCCGAGATCGTGGTGCGCGCGCTGCGGGCCCGCCCCACGACCCGCGTGCGCGTCTACGGCGATCCGCGCGTCCTCGCGGCGACGGCGGCGCGACTGGGCTTTCCCGCCGTCGCCTCCGACCGGATACGACCGGTGATGAGCGGGGGGGTCGACGACATCACCGCGGGGCGGCCGAACCTCGCGGCCGCGCGAGCCCAGCTCGCCTCGCTGGAGGCGGCCACCGACGATGCGCTCGCGGGCCGGATATCCGCGCTCTGCACGGCGCCCATCTCCAAGGAATGGATCGCGCGCGCCGGCTTCGCGTTCCCAGGACACACCGAGTACCTGGCTCATCGGGCGAACACCACGGAGTTCGCGATGATGCTGGCCGGGCCACGGCTGCGCGTGGTGCTCGCGACCACCCACCTCAGCCTGGCGGACGTCCCCCGGCGCCTCACCGCCGCTGATATCGCGCGGGCCGCCCTCCTGGCCGCGCGCGCGCTGGTGCGGGACTTCGGCGTCGGGCGGGCGCGCGTCGCGGTCTCTGGCCTGAACCCCCACGCCGGCGAGGCGGGCCGCTTCGGCGACGAGGAGCTGCGCATCGTCGCCCCCGGCATTCAGGACGCTCGCATCCGCCTGGGTCGGGAGCGCGTGCCCGCCGACCTCTCCGGGCCCCATCCTCCGGACGCCGTGTTTCGCCAGGCCGCCGACGGAAAGTTCGATGCCGTGGTGGCGCTCTACCATGACCAGGGTTTGATCCCGGTCAAGCTGCTGCACTTCGACGAGGCGGTGAACGTCACCCTGGGGCTTCCGTTCGTGCGAACGTCCCCGGACCATGGGACCGCCTACGGAATCGCGGGCATGGGGCGCGCGAACCCCAGCAGCTTCCTGGCGGCCCTGGATCTCGCTGAACGCTTGACGGCCCGTCGCTGACAGGGCCTGTTGGACAGGGCCTGTTGGACCGCTGCGCAGCGGTTTTTTTTGCGTACCCAGGCGCACAGACTTCGCGCCGCCGTCGGCGTTGGGCCGTCGGCGTTGGTGTGATAAGGTACGCCCGCCACCCTGCCGCGCCCGCCCGCACTTCCTCCATGAAGGCCCAGAAGCTCAATCGGCCAAGTGCCGAGCCGATTACAAACCCGATGGACAAGATCGTGGTGAAGGGCGCGCGCGAGCACAATCTCAAGAACATCGACGTCGAGATCCCGCGCAACAAGCTGGTCGTCATCACGGGGCTCTCGGGGTCCGGGAAGTCGTCGCTGGCATTCGACACCATCTATGCCGAGGGACAGCGCCGCTACGTGGAGTCGCTGTCAGCCTACGCCCGCCAGTTCCTCGATCAGATGCGGAAGCCCGACATCGATTCAATCGAGGGTCTGTCACCCGCCATCTCCATCGAGCAGCAGTCCGGCTCCCGCAACCCGCGCTCTACCGTCGGCACCATCACGGAGATCTACGATTATCTGCGGCTGCTGTGGGCGCGGGTCGGCCAGGTGCACTGCTGGAATTGCGGCCAGCCCATCAGCTCGCAGTCGATTCAGCAGATGGTCGACCAGGTGCTCGCGCTCCCCGAGGGCTCGCGCTTCTCGGTCCTGGCGCCGGTGGTGCGCGATCGGAAGGGCGAGTTCGCGCAGGAGCTGGGCAAGCTGCGCCACGACGGCTTCGTGCGCGCGAACATCGACGGCGAGCTCTGCGAGCTCGCCGAGCCGCCGAAGCTCGACAAGAACAAGAAGCACACCATCGAGGTGTTCGTCGACCGCCTGGTCCGCAAGGAGGGCATCCGCCAGCGGCTTACCGACTCGATCGAGCTGGCGGCGAAGCTGACGGGCGGCATCGTCAAGATCTCCCCCCTCGAAGGGGACGATCTGATCTTCTCCGAGCGCTTCGCCTGTCCCACCTGCGGCATCAGCTATCCCGAGGTCGAGCCCCGGTTGTTCTCGTTCAACAACCCTGCCGGCGCCTGCCCGGCCTGCGACGGCATCGGCGCGAAGATGTTCTTCGACCCCGAGCTCATCGTTCCCAACGAGGATCTGTCGCTGAAGGAGGGGGCGATCGAGCCCTGGGAGCGCCGCAACAGCGCGTTCTTCCAGCAGCTGCTCGAGTCGGTGGCGGCCCACTTCGACATCGATCTGTACGTGCCCTGGAACAAGCTCCCGGTGGCCACTCGCCAGCTCGTCTTGCACGGGTCGGCCGGCCAGGAGGTGGACTTCTCGTTCGAGAAGAGCGGGCGCAAGCACACCTACAAGAAGGAGTTCGAGGGCGTCCTCGCGAACCTGCAGCGCCGCTTCGACGAATACGAACGGCGCCGGCGCGAGCAAGGACGCACGAGCGACCAGGACTTCGAGGCGATCTACGACGAGTTTCACCGCTACATGGGTCAGACCCCGTGTGAGGAGTGCGGGGGCACGCGGCTGCGCAAGGAGGCGCGCAACGTGCGTGTGGGCGGAAAGAACATCGTCGAGATGACGGCGTTCACCATCCGCGACGCGCACGCGTTCCTGGCCTCGCTGTCGCTGGCGCCGCGCCTGAAGGAGGTGGCCGAGCGCATCCTCCGCGAGGTGGGCGATCGCCTGTCGTTCCTCATCAACGTCGGCGTGGACTACCTGTCGCTCGATCGGACGGCCGTGACGCTGTCCGGGGGCGAATCGCAGCGCATCCGTCTGGCGACGCAGATCGGCAGCTCGCTGGTGGGCGTGCTCTACATCCTCGACGAGCCGTCGATCGGGCTGCACCAGCGCGACAACGAGCGCTTGCTCGACACCCTGCAGCGCCTGCGCGATCTCGGCAACACCGTGCTGGTGGTCGAGCACGACGAGGACACGATTCGCGCCGCGGATTACGTCATCGACATGGGCCCGAAGGCGGGGGTCCACGGCGGGCGTGTCGTCGCGGCGGGTCGCCCGGCCGAGATCATGAACAACCCGCAGTCGCTCACGGGCGCGTACCTGAGCGGCCGCAAGGTGATCGCGGTGCCCAAGCACCGCCGGTCGGCGGCCGCCCGCAACCTGACGCTGAAGAAGGCGGCCGGACACAACCTGCGGACGATCACGGTGCCGTTCCCGATCGGCGTCCTCACCTGCGTCACGGGCGTTTCGGGGTCGGGCAAGTCCACGCTGGTCATCGACACGCTGTTGCGGGCGTTGAACCAGAAGCTGCACGGCTCGAAGCACACGGCCGAGCCCTATGCCGGGCTCGACGGCCTGCAACACGTCGACAAGGTCATCGACATCGATCAGGCGCCGATCGGCCGGACGCCGCGCTCCAACCCGGCCACGTACACGGGGGTGTTCACGCACATCCGCGACCTGTTCGCGAACCTGCCCGAATCGAAGGCGCGCGGCTACAAGCCGGGCCGCTACTCGTTCAACGTCAAGGGTGGCCGCTGCGAGTCGTGTCAGGGCGACGGCATCCTGCGCATCGAGATGCACTTCTTGCCCGACGTCTACGTGGAGTGCGAGGCGTGCGCGGGCCGCCGCTACAACCGGGAGACGCTGGAGGTCCTCTACCGGAACTCGAGCATCGCCGACGTGCTGGACATGACGGTGTCGCAGGCCGGGGAGTTCCTGGAGAACATCCCCAAGGTGAAGCAGAAGCTGGACACGCTGCGCGAGGTGGGCCTCGGCTACGTGCGGCTCGGGCAGTCGGCCACGACGCTGTCGGGCGGAGAAGCCCAGCGCATCAAGCTCTCGAAGGAGCTCGCGAAAAAGTCCACTGGGCGCACCGTCTACATCCTCGACGAGCCGACGACCGGCCTGCACTTCGCGGACATCGCGCAGTTGCTGGCGGTGCTGAACCGCCTGGTGGACGCCGGCAACACCGTCATCGTCATCGAGCACAACCTGGACGTCATCAAGACCGCCGACTGGGTCATCGATCTCGGCCCCGAAGGCGGACCAGGCGGCGGCGCCGTGGTGGCCCAGGGCACCCCCGAGGACGTCTCCCGCGTCGCCGCCAGCTACACCGGCCGGTTCCTGAAGAAGGTTTTGTAGGGCTGGGATCAGCGGGCGTTGCGCGAAACTGCACCTCGCGCATGGCCGGCAGGGCACCAACACATTCCCTCTCCCGCGTTGCGTGAGACGGCCAGCGAGCCGCTAGGCGTCAGAAGTTTGGAAGTAACCGCTGCACGGACGGCACATGGCGCGGGGCTGCGGAGGCCAGCACGATGCGGGCATGCGGAGACAATACACAGCGAAGCAGCGGTCCGAGCTGATCGAGTTGGTGGCGGCGGGGGGAGCGGCG
>Ga0265318_10000314_pt1 | contig 38817 bp, 36 predicted proteins | sample 4821metaG_FD_192431 | JGI IMG/M metagenome (GOLD analysis project Ga0265318, IMG submission 192431) | Rhizosphere microbial communities from Carex aquatilis grown in University of Washington, Seatle, WA, United States - 4-8-21 metaG | ecosystem: Host-associated > Plants > Roots > Rhizosphere >... | reverse complement strand
CGTCCGTTGCCTCGTTGCCCGCCTCGCCGGTGAACATCTCCGGGGCCATGTATGCACGCGTACCGGGGATATCCTCCGGCGGGAAGTCCTCGAGTCCTGGAACGCGCACGACACCGAGGTCGATCAGCTTCAGCGATCCGCCGGACTCGAGGATCACATTATCCGGCTTGATGTCGCGATGGATGATACCGAGGCGGTGCAGCGCGGCGGCCGCCCGCGCGAGTTTGAGCGCGATATTGCGTCCTTCCTCCAGCCCGATGGATGGGCGCCGCGCGGCCCGCACGTCCAACCGTTCGCCCTGGTAGAGCGGCATCACCGTATACAGGCAGGTCTGTCGTCCCGTCGGCAGCTCGATGGTCCGGCCGAGCCACGGGCAATTGGTGTGCGCGCCGACCCACGCCTCGCGCACGAACGCCGCGCGCTGCGCCGCGATCGCAGCTACCTGAGCCTTCGGGAACTTCAGCGCCACATCGCCGCCGTCGATCTCGTCCGTTGCGGCGTACAGCCGGCTATAGGTTCCATCGGACACCACCGTCCGAAGCACGAAGCCATCGACCGTCTCGCCCCCGGCGGGCACCGGGATCAGTGGCAGTTGCAGCAGTTCCGGCTCGATCTGGGAGGAATCCACCATCGACAGTCCGACGACGTCCAGCACGAGCGCGGTATGGTTGTCGTTGCTGCCAGAATCCAGCGCGGTCGCGGCCAGCTCACGCGCGGCATCCGCCGGCGCCGAGCCGCAGGATAGGATCTGCGCTATGGTCGCGTCCGACAGAAACGCGTGCACACCGTCGCTGCACAGCAGGAACCGATCGTGCAGCGCGAGCGGATGGCTCGCGTACTCGAGCCGCACTTCCGCCTCGACCCCAAGCGCCCGGTTCAGTACGTGCGAACGACCATCCCGACCCTCGCGCACGTGATCCGAGGTCAGCTGGCTCAACCGGCCGCTCCGCAGTCGGTAGGCCCGTGTGTCGCCCGCGTGCAGCACGTGCACGCGTCGGCCGCGCAGCACCAGCGCAGTGAAGGTGCAGCCCATCCCGGATAGATCCGGATCGCGACGACCCTGCGAATACAGCCAGCCGTTGATCGAATTCAAGATCGTAGCCGCTGCGCGCTGCACTTCCATGGTGTCTGGAAGGTCGAACATCCCTCCGAGAAAAGTGCGTACTGCGGTCTCGGCCGCCACGCGACCGCCCTTGGTGCTGCCGATGCCGTCGGCGATGACCGCGATGACGTCGCGCCGCGGCTCGGGCAGCTCGGCGCCGAACACGGCACCGGCGAAATCCTCGTTGCGCGCCCGCGGTCCGATCTCGGAGCTGAAGCCTACGCTCGCCTGGAGACCACTGATGCGCGCGTTCAGCACCATCGCCGGCACCTAGTCATTGAGCCGGCAACGATCGTGCAGGAAATAGCCGCCAGTGCTCGACGCGATGACAACGGTGAGTTCTCCGGACTTGCGATCGAGAGTGTAGTTCCCGCCGTCCGCCGCGGCGTGCCAGGAGATCCGGGTGGCGCTGATGCGTGCCGGATTCGCATCGACCGTATTCGCATTGAAGTTGATCGTGATCCGCCAGCTGGCGCCGCTGGCCAGATTGGTGCAAGTGATCGTTTGCTCGCCTTGTTGCGGTACATCCGTGGCAGCGGGACCCGCCAGCGGAAGGCAGAGCGCCACCATCAGCGCGATGATCAAAGCAGGATGCCGCGATGTCCGGCATGACGCTGCGACCATGCCGTGATTACGGTAGTTGCTGTTCATTTTCCGGTGCTCCGTATTACCTGTTAACCGGTAGCGCCGCGCATCGTGCTACCTATTCTGCTGCCGCCAGCGAAGCAGTAGCCGTGGCGTGTGCACGTGCGGCGCGGCGCGGTTGCGGATTCAATCGCTGCTTCGGACCCACTTTCGATCAGCACTCAACTCTCCTGTGCACCAATGGTGCGCGCGATGGTAGTTCTACTCGTCGTTGATTGCATCCGAACCGGGTGCACAGCGCCGAACAGGTGTGTGATTGCTGTTGCGCAATCTTTTTTCGGGCGCTAGATTGAACCCGTCGGTCCTCTCATATCGGTACGGCGGCGCCATTGTCTCGAGACAGTCGTGTTGCCGATAGAAAATAAAATACAGGAGGCCATTATGGCACTCGTGCCCTCTCCAGCATGGTTGGACACCGGAAACAACGCCTGGCAATTGGCAGCCGCGACCTTCGTCGGGCTGCAGAGCATTCCTGGGCTGATGGTTCTGTACGGCGGCGTGGTCAAGAAGAAATGGGCGATCAACTCGGCATTCATGTCGCTGTATGCCTTCGCCTCGGTGCTCGTGGTGTGGATTCTGTTCGACTACAACATGGCCTTCGGACCCCAGTGGTTCCCGTTCCTGGGCAAGCCGATGCTGGCCACCTCGGCAGCGTTCACGACGGGACAGGCGACGGTTCCGGCAGCCGCCGCGGGCATGCCTGCGCTGACCTTTCCGATGGCGACGCTGATCTTCTTCCAGTTCGTATTCGCTGCCATCACGCTGATCATCCTGGCCGGTTCGGTGCTCGGGCGCATGAGCTTCAAGGCCTGGGTGATTTTCGTGCCGGTGTGGATGACTCTGGTGTACACCGTGGGCGCATTCAGCCTGTGGGGTGGCGGCTGGTTGGGGAGCATGGGAGTCGCAGACTTCTCTGGCGGCTATGTGATCCATCTGGCGGCCGGGACCTCGGGCTTCGTCGCCGCGGCGATGGTGGGTCCTCGACTGCAGGCCGATCGGGATCACTTTCCGCCCAACAGCCTGCTGATCACCTTGGTGGGAGCCGGCATCCTGTGGCTGGGATGGAACGGATTCAACGGCGGCGACCCGTACTTCGCCAATGCCGACGCCGGCGCCGCGGTGCTCAATACGAACACGGCAACGGCCGTGGCGCTGCTGGTGTGGACGCTGCTGGACAAGATTGCCTATGGCAAGCCCTCGGTCATCGGCGCGGTCAACGGCATGATCGCGGGCCTCGTGGCGATCACGCCTGCTGCCGGCTATGTGGACGGTTGGGGCGCGCTCATCATTGGCGTCTGTGCCGGAATCATTCCGTGGCTGGCGATGAACAAGCTGCAGAAGACCAAGCTGATGATGAAGGTGGACGACACGCTGAGCGTGTTCTCCACCCATGGTGTCGCCGGCCTGATGGGCGGGCTGCTGACGGGCGTACTCGCCAACCCGGCGATGCTCGAATATATCGGCACCGAGAAGGACGCTCCGGGAGTCAGCATCACCGGATGGCTCTATGGCAATCCGAAGCAGCTGCTGCTGCAGGCCGAAGGCGCGGCCTTCATCATCGTCTACAACATAGTAGCCACCTTCATCATCCTGAAGGTCATCTCGTTCATCACGCCTCTGCGCATGGACGATGCGACGCTGAAGGTGGGCGACGACGCGGTGCACGGCGAGACCGCGTATGCGATAGGTACCGAAGGCGAATAAGACCTGCCGGTGAGGGCTCGAACCCCGCCCTGGCCGATGCCATCCGGCATCGGCCAGGGGATCCGCGGTTCGATGGACGGCGCCAGCTACTGCAGCGCGACGCGCAATGCTGCGGCCAGTGCGTCTACGTGCGCCTCGGTGTGCGCGGCGGACAGGAACCCGACCTCGAAGGCGCTCGGGGCGAGGTAGATCCCGCGCTCGAGCAGTGCGTGAAATGGCCCCGCGAACGCCTGCTTTGCGTCGACCGGCAATCCCTGCAGGGTCCGGATGGGAGTGACCGGATGGTCCTGGCCGGACAGGCATAGCCAGAAGATCGAGCCGACACGCTGCACGGCGAGGTGCGGCAGACCCGCCAGCGCCGCCTCGAGGCGCGCACCGAGCGCGTCGAGCTGCCGGTAGACGCTGCCATCGAGCAAGCGTGCGAGCGTGGCGAGGCCGGCGGACATCGCGAGCGGATTCGCACTCAAGGTGCCAGCCTGGTACACGGGCCCGACGGGTGCGACCAGTTCCATGAGTTCGCGCCGGCCGCCGTAGGCGCCGACCGGAAATCCGCCGCCGATCACCTTGCCATAGGTGACGAGGTCAGGCGTGATACCCGCGAGTCCGGCATAGCCCTGGAAGCCGATGCGAAATCCCGAGATCACTTCATCGAAGATCAGCAGCGTGCCGTGCGCGCGGGCGGCCTGCGCGATCGCGCGCAGGAATTCCGGACGCTGCGGCAGCAGTCCGTAGTTCGCCGGCAGCGGCTCGATGATGACTGCCGCCAGCTCCTGGCCGTGGCGGGCGAATACTGCCTCGAGCGCATCGAGGTCATCGAGCGGCGCGACCACGGTCTCGCGCGCGACCTCAGGCGGCAGACCGGCGCTGTCGGGTATTGCGCCTTCGGCAAGTCCCGAGCCGGCGCGCAGCAGCATCGAATCCGCATGGCCGTGGTAGCAGCCTTCGAATTTCAGGATGCGTGCGCGACCGGTGGCCGCGCGTGCCACCCGCAGTGCCGACATGACCGCTTCGGTCCCGGAATTCACGAAGCGGATGCTCTGCACCCAGGGTATGCGCGAGGTGATCAGCTCGGCGAGTTCGAGACTGTAGGGCTCCGCGGTACCGAAGCTCCAGCCGCGGGCCAGGGCGGCTTCCGCCGCGGCACGCACGCCGGAATCGGCGTGACCGAGGATCAGCGGACCGAAGGCCATGCAGAAATCGATGTACTCGCGGCCCTCGACATCGGTCAGGCACGCACCGGCGGCGCTGCGCATGAAGCGCGGCGTGCCGCCGACGCCGCGGAAAGCGCGCACCGGGGAATGCACTCCTCCGGGCGAGACCCGCAGTGCGCGTGCGTACAGTTGTTCCGAGAGCGCCGATCCGCTCATACCTGCAGCCACTCGCGGGCGAAACGCGCGCCGTAGGTGATGATCATGTCGGCGCCAGCGCGCTTGAAGCTGAGCATGATCTCGCGGTGCAGGGCCGCGCGTGGCGCCAGTCCCTGCGCCGCGAGGGACTCGAGCGCCGCGAACTCGCCGCTGACGTGGTAGACCGCCCAGGGCTTGCGAATTGCCGCCGACAGCTCCCGCAGCACGTCGAGGTAGGGCAGACCGGGCTTGACCATCAGGATGTCGGCGCCCTGTGCGGCGTCGCGCTGCGCGCATTGCCAGGCATCGTCGGTGCGCGCCGGATCGAGCTGGTAGGTCGAGCGGTCCTTGAGCTTCACATTGGACTTGGGCGCCGAATCCGCCGCGGCCCGAAACGGCCCATAGAGTGTGGAGTGGAATTTCACGGCATAGCTCATCAGCACGGTGCGTTCCTGCCCGGACGCGTCCAATCGCGCACGAATCGCGCCGATGCGACCGTCCATCATGTCGCTCGGCGCCACGCAGTCGGCCCCGGCCTGGGCGTAGCTGAGCGCGGCCTGCTCGAGCTCGGCGAGGCTGGCGTCATTGTCGAGGTGATCGCCCTCCGCATTGAGCACGCCGCAATGACCGTGTGGGGTCGATGAGCACAGGCACACGTCTGTGCTCAGCCAGATGTCGTGCCCGAAGCGCTGCTTGAGCGCGCGGATCTGTCCGGAGGTGAAACTCCAGTCGATCTGGTGTGGCGCCCTGGCTGTCGGTACCCCGAACAGCAGGAACTTGCTGACGCCTGCCCGCAGGTCCTGCTCGACCTGGCGCAGCAGCGATTCGGGACTCTCCTGATGCACTCCGGTGAGCCCCGGTACCGCCTCGGGCGTGCGGGTCGATTCCCCGACGAACAGCGGCTGGATCAGCTGGGAGAGTTGCACGTACACGTCGCGCGTCAGCGCGCGGACGTGTTCATTCTGGCGCAGCCGCCGTAGATCGAGGGAGCTCATGGGAGTTGGGGTGGATTGGAGGTGATCCGGCAATTCTACAGTCTGCCGTGGTGCTTCCCGGGGCCGGTCACGCTTTGTCACGCTGCCGCGGATCGATGTCCCAGCCCGCGTCGGAGCGGTGAAATCATGCGCCAAAGTCATAAGCAGTCCGGGCACAATGTCCGGCCCATGGCACCCAAGGCTGCCCCAGACCCCGGTATCGACCCCGCGCTTCAGGCCAAGAGCGATGCAGTCGTTGCATTGCTTCGCGACGCGGTGCGCGAGCATGGTCGCGTCGTGTATGCCAATAGCCTCGGCGCCGAGGCCATGGTGCTGACCGACCTGATCTGCACGGCGGTGCCGGCGATCGACATCTTCAGTATCGATACCGGACGCCTGCCAGAGGAGACGCTTGAGCTGCTCGAACGGCTGGAGCGGCGCTACCAGCGCCGCATCCGGCTGGTGTATCCAGACAGCCAGAGCATCGAGCGCTACGTGCGCGAGCGCGGCATCAATGGTTTCTACGAGAGCCTCGACAACCGGCTGCGGTGCTGCGAAATCCGCAAGGTCGAGCCCTTCCGGCGGGCAATCGAGGGCTACGGCGCATGGGTGACCGGCGTGCGGCGCGAGCAGTCCGAGTCCCGCGCCCAGGCGCTGCCCTCGATGCACGACGAGCGCTATGGGCTTGCCAAGATCAGCCCGCTGCTGGACTGGACGGAGGCGGACGTATGGGCCTATATCCGTGCCCGCCAGCTGCCCTACAACCCGCTGCACGACCGAGGATACCCGAGCATCGGATGCGCGCCCTGCACGCGAGCGATCGAACCGGGCCAGGACCACAGAGCCGGTCGCTGGTGGTGGGAGCAGCCGGAGTCGCGCGAATGCGGACTGCATCCGCGCACGCGACCGACGGCGGTCAGCTAGCAACGAGCGCGCTCGAGCCGCAGGGCGCGCCCGGTGCGCTCCCAAGATGGCTGGAGGCCCCGACTGATGGACTATCTGCCGGTCTTCCTGGATCTGCGCGCACGCCGGACGCTCGTGGTCGGAGGCGGCCCGGTGGCGATGCGCAAGGTCGAACTGCTCCTCAAGGCCCACGCGCTGGTGCGCGTCGTGGCCCCGGCCCTGCATCCTGAACTCGCGCTGTATCGCGATGCGGGGCGCATCGAGCATCAGCCGGTGGAGTTCGAACCGTCGCACTTCGACGGGATCGTATTCGCGATTGCCGCGACCGACCGGCCCGAGGTCAATGGTGCGGTGGCCGCCGCCGGCGCGACGCGCGGTGTATTCGTCAATGTCGTCGATGACCAGTCCGCATCGTCCTGCATCATGCCGGCCATCGTCGATCGATCTCCCGTCGTCGTGGCTATCGGCAGTTCCGGGCAGTCCCCGACGCTGGTGCGCCGGGTCCGTGCCCAACTCGAGGCGCTGCTGCCCGAGGGCCTCGGGGACCTGGCGCGCCTGGCCGGCCGAGCCCGCGAACGCATTGCCCGCGCGCTGCCGGACCTGGACCGGCGCCGCCGATTCTGGGACCGGCTGTTCGACGGCGGCATCGCCACGGCCGTGCTGAGCGGACAGGCCGCGTCCGCGCAGGCCATGCTCGAGCAGGCGCTCGAGCAGGAAGTGCGCGCGGTGCCTGGCGCGGGCGCGCGCGGCGAGGTGTACCTGATCGGCGCAGGTCCCGGCGACCCGGACCTGCTGACGCTGCGCGCGCTGCAGCTGCTGCAACGTGCCGATGTCGTACTGTACGACCGGCTCGTCAGTCCGGCGGTGCTCGAGCGGGTGCGGCGCGACGCGACGCGCATCTGCGTCGGCAAGGAATCCGGCCGACACCGCGTGACACAGCAGCGCATCCACGAGCTGATGGTGGAGCACGCCGAACGTGGCCTGCGAGTGGCGAGGCTGAAGGGCGGAGATCCGTTCATCTTCGGGCGCGGGGGCGAGGAGGTCGACGTACTGGTCGCGGCAGGAATCCCTGTGGTCATCGTGCCCGGCATCAGCGCGGCCCAGGGGGCCGCGGCCGCGACCCGGGTGCCGCTTACCCATCGAGGTCTGGCACAATCCTTGAGCTTTGTGACCGCGATGGGGGAGGCCGCTGAATCTCTGGACTGGACCGCGCTCGCCGCGCCACTGCAGACCGTCGTGTTCTACATGGGGGTCGCACAGCTGCCGCGCATCGTGCGCAACCTGCTCTCGCGCGGTGCCCCGAGCACGCGGCCCGCGCTGATCATCGAGCGTGCGACCTTGCCCGAGCAGCGCACCGTCAGCGGTACACTGCTCGATATTGCGCAGCGTGCGCAGGCAGCAGGAGTGCAGGCGCCCGCGCTGCTGATCGTCGGGGAAGTGGCCGCGCGTGCCGCGGCAGACGGGAATGTCGCGGCCTTGATGCCGCAGGAGCAATCACGCGGATGAATCATGTTGCCAGGGATTTCATGGAGGCCATCGGCCGCACTCCGCTGATTCGCCTGCGGCGCGTCAGCGAGGAAACCGGCTGCGAGATCTACGGCAAGGCGGAATTCATGAATCCCGGCGGCTCGGTCAAGGATCGGGCGGCGCGCGCGATCGTGCTGGACGCCGAACGGCGCGGCCAGCTCAAGCCGGGCGGCACCGTAGTTGAGGGCACGGCGGGCAATACCGGCATCGGCCTGGCGCACGTCTGCAATGCCCGCGGCTACCGCTGCGTGATCGTGATGCCGGACAACCAGTCGCCGGAGAAGTACGCGTTGATCGAGGCGCTGGGCGCCGAGGTGCGGCGCGTCAAGGCCGTGCCCTATAGCGACCCGAACCACTATCAGAAAGTCGCCGGCCGGCTGGCCACCGAATTGCCCGATGCGATCTGGGCCAACCAGTTCGACAACACGGCAAACCGCCGCGCCCACTTCGAGACCACGGGACCGGAGATCTGGGAGCAGACCGGCGGCCGCATCGATGCCTTCGTGGCCGCGGCCGGAACTGGCGGCACCGTCGCGGGCGTTTCCGAGTACCTGAAGTCGCGTCGGCCAAGCGTCCGCACGGTGCTGGCCGATCCGCCGGGCAGCGCGCTGTACGAATACATACGCCATGGCGCGCTCAAGGCCACCGGCAGCGGTTCGATCACCGAGGGCATAGGGATCGGCCGCGTGACCGCCAATATGCAGGACGCGCCGATCGATGACGCGGTGCATATCGAAGACACCGAGACCGTGAGCCAGGTCTACCGGTTGCTGCGCGACGAGGGGCTGTTCGTGAGCAGCACCAGCGGCATCAACGTGGCCGCGGCCGCGCAGGTGGCCCGGAGCTTGGGTCCTGGGCACATCGTGGTCACGGTGCTGTGCGACACCGGCGCCAAGTACCTCTCGCGGCTCTACAACCGTGACTGGCTCGCGCAGAAGGGATTGCTCGCGGCAGCGGGCCTTGTCGGGCAGGGCGCATGAACGGCGCGCGCGCGCTGCTGGTGATGCTCGGTAGCATCAGCCTGCCGGCCCATGCCGAGTGGCTCGAGCGCACGGTGGACGGCATCATGGGCACGCGCATCATGGTGCAGCTCTGGGCCGACGACAGGGTGGCGGGCGAGCAGGCGATCGACGCCGTGATGGCAGACATGCAGCACGTCGATGAAACCATGAGCACGTACAAGCCGACCAGCGAGGTCTCGAAGGTCAACGCCGAAGCCGCCGACCGGCCAGTGCCGATCAGCCCCGATCTGTACGCGCTGCTCGATACCGCGCTCGAGTACTCGCGCATCACCGAGGGTGCCTTCGACATCACCTATGCCAGCGTGGGGTATATGTACGACTTCCGGGCGCACGTGCGACCTACCGACCAGCAGATCCGTTCCGCGCTGCCGGCCGTCAATTTCCGTCACGTGCTGCTCGACCCGAAGCAGCAGACGGTTCGCTTCACGCAGCGCGGTGTACGCATCGATCTCGGAGGCATAGCGAAGGGCTGGGCGGTGGACCGGGGCATCGCGATCCTCCAGCAGCGCGGGTACACGCACGCACTCGTCAATGCCGGCGGGGACAGTCGCGTCATCGGCGACCGCCGGGGCCAACCGTGGGTCATCGGCATCAGCGACCCTAATCATCCGGAGCGTTACTTCACGCGTGTTCCGTTGACGGACACCGCCTATTCCACATCCGGGGACTACGAGCGCTATTACGACGAGAACGGCGTGCGCTATCACCATATCATCGATCCACACACCGGACATTCGGCCAGCCGGGTGCGCAGCGCGACCGTGATTGCACCAACGGCCACGCGTACCGACGGTCTGTCGAAGACCGCGTTCGTGCTCGGTGCAGAAGAGGCCCTTCGCATCTACGGTACGCTGCCCGACGTCGAGGCGATCCTGGTCACGCCCGACGGGCGGGTGCTGTACTCGAAGGGGCTCGAGCCAGCGCCGGGGACGCACTAGCCGCCCCGGTCATGGGCAGCACGGAATCAACCGCGCCGCCGGTACGCATCCGCCTTGCTGTCGCCGATGATGCCGACGCACTCGCGCTGGTGGGGCAGGCGACCTTCCTCGAGGCTTATGCTGGGACCTTGCCCGGCGAGGACATCAGGCAGCATTGCGCGCGGGAGCACAGCGCCGCGCGCTACCACGCATGGCTGCTCGATCAGGCGACGCGGATCTGGATCGCCGAGGCCGAGCCGGGCGGGGCTCCGGTCGGTTACCTGGTGCTCGGAGTCCCGGACCTTCCCCTTTCCGATCTGGGCCCACGGGATCGCGAGATCAAGCGCATCTACGTGCTGCATCGATTCCAGGGCACCGGACTTGGCAGGCGCCTGATGGACCAGGCGCGGGAGCTGGCATCAGCGGAGGGCGCGCCGCGTCTGCTGCTCGGCGTGTACTCGCGCAATCTGGCGGCGCTCGCGTTCTACGAAAAGCTGGGATATGGCGCGGTCGGCCGCAGGCTCTTCCATGTCGGCAGGCACGACTACGAAGACCTCATCGTGGCGCTGCCGCTTTAGAGGTCGCCGCGCCCGCTGACGGCGGCCGCCTCCTGGGCACTGCGACGCGCGAGATGGCGTAGCGGCGGCAGCAGCAGCAGGTACACGGCGGCCGCCAGCGGCGGTGCGATCAGGGCCCAGGCCATGATGCCGCGCAGTCCGGTCATCCCGAACTCGCGCAGGAACGCCCCCGGAGAGGCACGGAAACTGCGCGCGAGGCCGAGTATCGAGAACGATACCGGTGGCGTGTGCGTCAGCCGCTCCCCGACTCGGACGAAGAAATAGATCGCGGGAAACTGCAGCGGCGTCGCACACCAGTTGATGAGCTGCAGCAGCGGCTGATTCAGTCGCAGCCACAGCCCGAACAGCACGCAGAGTGTCGCCGTGGTCCCGAAGATCGGGAACACCGTGATGGCCAGCCCGACGGCGAGCGTGAGCGCTATCTTCGGCGGAGTGATTCCCTGCCGCAGCTGCGCCAGGATCAGGGCGACCGCGCGGTCCCACAGCCGTCCGAACCAGCCGCGCGGCACCGGGCGAGGCCTACCCCGCTGGCTTGGCCTTGAACGCGGCGAGTTCGACTTTCCAGCGGTCGGCGAGCGCCTGGACCTTGTCCACTTCGGTGTTGTTGCGCTTGGCCATCGCGGCAGTGAGCTTGTCCTTGTCGCCGCCCGCCGCGATCTTGCCGTCGGTTTCCTGCTGCAGACAGGTACTGTAATCCGCGACCGCACTGTTGTAGGCCTTGAGCGCCTGCTGTGCGGCCAGCATTTCCTCTTTCGTCGCCGTCTTGCCGTTCGGAATCACGACGTTGTTGTCCGGCGCCGTGCACGCGGCAAACACCGGCGCACTCGCCAGTACCCCCAGGATCGAGACGGCCAGCATTAGCCTCATTTCTTATTCCTCCAGCTCATTGGGCTCTATGGATGTGCGAGCCGCGGTAGCGTGCATGATCGCTCGCGGCGCCGGAAAATTCAAAGCCGAAAACACTCGCCTCAGCTCCGCTGGCTTGCGCCTCAGGTTGGCTGGCTTGCGAGGCAGGCGCGCCGGGCCCTGCAGAGGGGGGTGGCGCTGGCGTAGAATCCGCGGCCACGCCCCGACGCTTTGGGCAAGCCCGCAAGGCCACCTTGATCAGCGCTTCCGGACTGACTCGCCGCTTTGGCTCATTCGTTGCCGTCGATGACATCAGCTTTGAGGTCGCGCGCGGCGAGATCTTTGCTTTCCTCGGACCCAATGGTGCCGGCAAGACCACGACCATCCGCATGCTCACGACGCTGCTGCGGCCGAGCAGCGGGCATATCGAGCTCGATGGACTGGACGTGGTGCGCCATCCGACCGCCGCCCGGCGCCGCTTCGGCATCGTGTTCCAGGACCCCAGCCTGGATATCGAGCTCACGGCGCGGGAGAACATGGTGATCCATGCGGTGCTGTATCACGTGCCGGCCGACCAGCGGGCGACGCGCATCGAGCAGTTGCTGAAGATGTTCGATCTGTGGGACCGCAGGGACGAGCTCGTCAAGCGCTACTCCGGGGGCATGCGCCGCCGCCTGGAGATTGCACGCTGCCTGCTGCACACCCCAGCGGTGATCTTTCTCGACGAGCCGACCCTCGGGCTCGATCCCCAGACCCGCAACCAGCTCTGGACGCACGTGCGCGCTCTCAACGAGCAGGAGCACGTGACCGTGTTTCTGACGACGCACTACATGGACGAGGCCGAGCGGGTCGCCGGACGCATCGCGATCATCGATCGCGGTCGCATCGTGGCCCACGGTTCGCCCCAGGAGCTCAAAGCACAGACCAGTTCCGATTCGCTCGAGCAGGCGTACCTGCAGCTGACCGGCACGCGCATCCGCGAGGAGGAAGGCGGGGCCGGCATGGACCGGATGCGGCAGTTCATGCGCGGCGGGGCCGCTCGCTGAGCCACCGTGGGTCCCTTGCGCACATGAGCATCATCTATATCCTGTGGCTGCGACAGCTCAAGCGTTATGTCCGCTCGCGCGGTCGTGTCCTGGTGTCCCTGGGTCAGCCGCTGCTATACCTGCTTGCGTTCGGATTCGGCTTCGGCGGGGTCTACCGTCGCGCCGGCCAGGGTGACTACCTGCAGTTCCTGGCCCCCGGGGTAGTCGGCATGGGTATCCTCTTCAATGCCGTGTTCTCCGGCATCGAGCTGATCTGGGACAAGCAGTTCGGGTTCATCAAGGAGACCCTGGTCGCACCGGTGCCGCGCTGGCTCATCATGCTCGGACGCACCGCAGGAGGCGCGACCGTGGCGTTGCTGCAGGGAGTGATCGTGATCGTGCTATGCCTGATCGTCGGCTTCAGGCCGCAGGGGCTGGCGCAGCTGCCGCTGCTGCCGATCTACATGGTACTGGTGGCGGTGTTCTTCACCGCACTGGGCACGGTGATCGCGTGCCTGGTCGCGGACTTTCAGGCTTTTCCGCTGGTCATGAATTTCATGGTGCTGCCGCTGTTCTTTCTGTCCGGGGCGCTGTTCCCGCTCGGCCAGGTGCCACCGGCGCTGGCATTCATCGCGCGGTTGAACCCGCTGGCCTATGGCATCGACGGTCTGCGCGGTTCGCTCACCGGCGCCTGGCACTTCAGTGCTGCCACCGATCTGGGGGTGCTCGGGACCCTCACGCTGGCGCTGCTGCTGGTCGCAAGTTCCGTGTTCGACCGTATCGAGGCCTAGGGCGGTGGCGGTGCGGCCGGTATTGCGCATGGGAGATCCACGGCTGCTGCGGATCAGCGAACCAGTCCGCACCGGCGATGCCGCACGCATCGGCGATGCCGCACTGCTGGAAGAACTGCTCGGCGACATGCGCGACACGATGGCCGCGCTGGCTGGCGCGGGCCTGGCCGCACCGCAGATCGGGGTGGCGCTGCGGGTCGTGATCTTCGGCACCGGGGCGCCCAATCCACGCTACCCGGACGCGCAGATCGTGCCGGCCACCGTACTGATCAATCCGGAGCTCGAGCCGCTCGGAGCGGAGCTGGAGCAGGGCTGGGAGGGCTGCCTGTCGGTACCGGGCCTGCGCGGCCTCGTGCCCCGTTACCGGCATCTGCGCTACCGCGGCCTGTGCGAGCAAGGCCAGCCGATCGATCGCACCGTGAGCGGCTTCCACGCGCGCGTCGTGCAGCATGAGGTCGATCACCTGGACGGCATCCTGTATCCGATGCGCATGCCGGACATGCGCATGTTCGGTTTCAACGATGAGCTGTTTCCCGGCCAGCAGGTCCAGGACGAGTGATCCGGACCCCGCGTACGAAGGCTAGTCACCGCGCGACGCGCTGAGCGTCACCAGCGCGCCGTGCGCGTCCAGTTCAGCCTGCAGCTCGATCGGCTGACAGCAGACCGGGCAATCCTCGATGTAGGCGGCGCTGCCCGCCGACAGGTCCACGAGCGTCTCGAACGGCTCGCCGCAGTACGGGCAGTCCAACGGCATGGCGAGCAGACCGGCCGGCGCATCCTCGGGGCCGCGTCGTGCGTCGTCCTCGGCCCCGATTGGCGCATCGAGCCCATAGAGCGCATCGATGGCCGGATCGTCAGTCGGTGGCCGCGGGTGCCGCGATGTGCGCGTGCGCCCCGCGGTCCGGCGGCGGTTACGGCGCGGCGTCACGCCGGCAGCGCCGACAGGCCGTGGAGGGATCGCGTAAGATCAGCGCAACGCAGTGGAGCATTTGGCGCATGAGTCCCGCAGACACTTCCTCACCCCCTCTGGAACAGTCGCTGGCGCAATTGCATGCGGATCTCGCGGCCGCCCCGCAGGTCGATGAGCATACCCGCCAGCTGCTGCGCTCGCTGCTGGCCGATATCGAGCGCCTGCTCCGGGAAGGCGAGCCCTCGGGCGGCGCGCAGGTACCGCACAGACTCGAGGGACTTGCGGTCGCGTTCGAAGGGCAACACCCGACGCTGGCGGCGAACCTGCGGCAGTTCATCGACCTGCTCGGTCGCGCCGGCCTGTAGGCGCCGGCGGCGCGACCGAGCGCAGTTAAGGACTGGAACCCGCCGTCAGCTCGCCGGCGGCGGTGCCGGCGGTCCGCCGTGCTGCCATTTGCCGCGGCTGGCCTGCAGGCTGGCCAGCACTCCGGGCAGCGCCTGCTGCTGCGCGGTATCAAGCACACCATAGATCTGCTGTTCAATCCTGCTGGCCTGCTCGATGCGTGCGGTCGCTCGTTGCTCGGCCGCCTGCACTGCTGCCGGGTAGTTCGGATCACCCGGATTGGACAGCGCCAGGAATTCGGTACGGGCGGCGTCGCGATCCGGAGCCAACTGGCCCCGCGCCGTCTTCAGGATCGTCCTGACCTGCTGCTGCTGCGAAGGGCTCAGGTTGAGCTGCCGCAGCGCGATCAGCAGTCCGCCGCCGGGAAGCATCCCCGGGTGATGGTGACGATGCCAGGCCGGCGGCCCGGCCGCAGGCGCCTCCTGGCCCAGCGCCATGCTGGCCAGTCCGATCATGCCGGCGAGCGCCATCGCTCCCAGCGTCAACTTGGATGTGAATCTCATGTCGCTACGCTCCTTGCTTGAATGCCGTGTCCACTGGGACGCGCAACGCATCACGCGTGCATTCGGTGGACCGGTGCGGCCCCAAAAAGAGCCCGCGACGAGATTAAATTTTGAACATCTCACGCGTGCGACGCCGCCCGCAGGACTACTTGCCCTGGCAGGTGGTGATCAGGCCTTCGGTGGACGGCGAGGTGTGCGCCAAGTGCGTCGCGATCCCCTGGGTCGGGATTGCCGGCTTGAATGCCCGGTGGCAGGCCTCGCAGTTCAGGATCAGCTGATCGCCGACTGTCTTGAGCGCAGGCAGATCGTGGTTCGCGGCCGCTTGCGCTGCTCGTAGCGCAAAGTCGGTCATGCGGTCGGCAAATGGGGACCACCCGGAGGAATTGCGCCACTGCATGTCCATCGGTCCGATGCCGCCGACCTTGAGCAGCGTGCCGGTCGTCGCGAGTTGCGTTGCGCGGTACTCGACCTGCTCCCATTCGCATGCGTTCTTCGGCGGCTTGACGGCGGCAGTCCAGATCGCATCGGCCGCCTGGTCGACGAATTTGACCATCAGCACGTTCACGCTGACGACCGGCTTGATCGGCGTCGGGGCGCCGGCCTGTTGCGCGCTTGCCGGGGGCCCGGCGAACACCAGCACCAGCGCAGCGACGCATCCGGTCGCCGATGCCACCGGAATTCCGCCCTGGCGCCTACCACCCTGCTGTCTGTCCATGCGTCGACCCCTCCTCGGCTGCTGCAGCGACGATAGGATCGCAACCGGCGGGTAGCATCAGGAGATACCCGTAGGCTTCATCCCCCGCAGCGCGTGCGAGGCCGGGTTTCAGACCGGGACCGGATCCTCGCGCGAGGCGCGCCGGCGCTCGTGCTCCTTGAGGTGCCGCTTGCGGATCCGGATGCTCTGTGGCGTGACTTCGACCAGTTCATCATCGGCGATGAACTCCACCGCGTACTCGAGCGTGAGCGGGATCGGCGGCGTGAGCAGGATCGCCTCATCCTTGCCCGCGGCGCGGATGTTGGTGAGCTTCTTGGTCTTGATCGGATTGACGACCAGGTCGTTCTCGCGGCTATGGATGCCGATGATCATGCCCTCGTAGAGCTTCTCCCCGGGGCTGACGAACAAGCGCCCGCGTTCCTGCAGCGCGAACAGCGCATACGCCACCGCCTCGCCATCCTCGTTGCTGACCAGCACGCCATTGTGCCGGTCCGGGATTTCGCCCTTGACCACCCCGAAGCCGTCGAAAATATGGCTGATCAGTCCCGTGCCGCGCGTGAGCGTCATGAACTCTCCCTGGAAGCCGATCAGGCCGCGGGCCGGCACGCGGTACTCGAGGCGCGCGCGGCCATTGCCGTCGATCACCATGTCCGTGAGTTCCGCGCGGCGCGTGCCCAGTGCTTCCATCACTCCGCCCTGGTGGCCCTCATCCAGGTCGACGGTCAGGGCCTCGAAGGGCTCGAGCACCTGTCCGTCCACGGTCTTGCGCAGCACCTGCGGCTTGCCGACCGCAAGCTCGAAGCCCTCGCGGCGCATGTTCTCGATCAGGATGGTCAGGTGCAGTTCGCCCCGTCCGAGCACGCGAAACACGTCGGCATCGGCGGTGTCCTCGACCCGTAGCGCGACGTTGCTCTGCAGTTCGCGGTACAGGCGTTCGCGAATCTGGCGACTGGTCACGAACTTGCCTTCGCGGCCGGCCAGCGGCGAGGTGTTGACCTGGAAGTTCATCGCCAGCGTGGGTTCATCGACCCGGATGGGTGGCAGGCCTTCCGGCTGTTCCGGATCGCAGATCGTCACGCCGATGTTCACATCTTCGATGCCGGTGATGGCGACGATGTCGCCGGCACTGGCTTCCTCGACGGGCGAGCGCTGCAGGCCCGTGAAGGTCAGGACCTGGGCGATCTTCGCGACGCCGCGCTCTTCGTCCCCGTAGCGCAGCGCGACATTGCGCCCAGCCCGCAGTGTGCCGCGGCGGATGCGTCCGATGCCGATCCGGCCGACGTAGGAGTTGTAGTCGAGCGTGGAGATCTGCAGCTGCAGCGGTGCCGCGGCATCGGCCGGCGGCGCCGGCACGTGTTGCAGAATCGCCTCGAACAGCGCCGACATGTCCGGCTCGCGGCGCGTCATGTCAGTGCTCGCCCAGCCCTGCAACGCCGAGGCATAGATCACCGGGAAGTCGAGCTGCGCGTCAGTGGCCCCGAGCTTGTCGAACAGTTCGAAGGTCTGGTCGATCACCCAGCCCGGGCGCGCACCGGGGCGGTCGATCTTGTTGACCACCACGATGGCGTTCAGGCCCAGTGCCAGCGCCTTGCGCGTGACGAAGCGCGTCTGTGGCATCGGACCCTCGACCGCGTCGACCAGCAGCAGCACGCCGTCGACCATCGAGAGCACGCGCTCGACTTCGCCACCGAAGTCGGCATGCCCGGGCGTATCGACGATATTGATGCGGGTGCCGCCATAGGCGATGGCGCAGTTCTTGGCCAGGATCGTGATGCCGCGTTCGCGCTCGATGTCGTTCGAGTCCATGATTCGCTCGCCCATCTTTTCATGTGCGGCGAACGTCCCGGACTGCTTGAGCAGGCAATCGACCAGCGTGGTCTTGCCATGGTCGACGTGCGCGATGATCGCGATATTGCGGATGGGGCGTGGCATGGGGTGTGAAAACTGCGGCGGGTCGCCAAAAGGGCGCCGAGGGTAGCAGAACCTCCCGGCTGGGGTTACACTGATTGGGATAGTATAAGCTTTTCTTTATATGTTTAAAGAGTCAAAGGCCAGTACCGACCTTGGGCAGGTCGTCCAGGCGCTCAAAGGAGCCGCCGAACCGACGCGACTGCGCCTGCTCGTGCTGCTGAGTCATGGCGAGTTCACCGTCGGGGAACTCTGCCGGATCCTCGGCCAGAGTCAGCCTCGTATTTCCCGCCACCTTCGAATCTTGATCGAGGCGGGTTTCCTGGACCGCTTTCGCGAGCAGCAGTGCGTGTACTACCGCGCTCCAGTGCTAGGGCGCGCGCTGGACTGGTCGCGCCTACTGCTCTCGATGCTCGATCCTGAGGCCGCGGCGCTCCGGCGCGACCGGGAGCATGCGGCCCGCGTGGTTCGTGAGCGCAGGACCACAGGCGCAGGCGCCGCCGGCACGGAGGAGGTGGCGGCACGTGAGGTGCTCGAGGGCATGCTGCTCGAGGAACTCGGCCCCGCCGGAGTCGGTGAACTGCTCGACATCGGGACCGGCACAGGACTGATGCTCGAGATCCTGGGTCCCCGGGCCCGTCACGCCATCGGCATCGACCTGTCGGCCCCGGCGCTGCGTCTGGCCCGCACGCGCGTCCATGGTGCGGGCCTCAGTCACTGCGAATTCCGGCGCGGCGACATGTACGGGCTGCCGTTCGAAGACGGCGTGTTCGACACCGTGACGATGGATCGGGTGCTCGCCCCGGCGGTCCAACCCCGCGCGGCCATCGCCGAGGCCGCGCGTATGCTGCGTGCCGGCGGGCGACTGCTGATCGTCGAGGACTTCGAGGCGATCGGGGCGCGCGCGCCGGACAACGCAATCGCGGAGCTGCGTCGCTGGCTGGCCGGCGCGGGGCTGGATACCGGACGCCTGCGGCCATGCGATTTGCCGGGAGGGCATTTTCTGATGGCTGTGGCCACGCTCGCGCCGCGCACGGCCGGTGACATCGATGCCGGTGCACGGGGCGGCACGACCGCGCAGTCTGTCAACCCAGCGGATCTGTGATGAAGCCGGTCACCGTTTCGTTCGAATTCTTCCCTCCCAAGACGGCGGCGATGGAAGAGACTCTCTGGCAGGCCATCCGCAAGCTCGAGCCACTGCAACCCGCGTTCGTCTCGGTGACTTACGGTGCGGCCGGCTCCACGCGGGAGCGCACCCATGCGACGGTCAAGCGCATCATCGATCACACGAGCCTGCGACCCGCCGCGCATCTGACCTGCGTGGGAGCGACCCGCGCGCAGGTGGACGAGGTGGTGCGCGCCTACTGGGACGCGGGGGTGCGCCACATCGTCGCACTGCGCGGGGACCCTCCTGGCGGTCTTGCCACCCGTTTCACGCCGCATCCGGGCGGCTACGAAAGCAGTGCAGCGCTCGTTGCGGGCATCAAGGCCATCGCGCCTTTCGAGGTCTCGGTCGGCTGCTACCCCGAGCCGCACCCGGAGGCGACCAGCGCGCAGGCCGATCTCGACGTGCTCAAACGCAAGATCGACGCCGGCGCAGACCGCGCCATCACGAATTCCTTTTTCGATGCCGATTTCTATCTGCGCTTTCGCGACCGCGCCTGGGCGGCCGGCATCCATGTGCCGATCGTGCCGGGAATAATGCCGATTGCGAACTTCAAGAGTAATTTAAACTTTGCGAGAAAGACCGGTGTGACCGTGCCGGACGCGCTGCTGCGCTTGTTTGAGGGGCTCGAGGACGACCCGGAGACGGCGCGATTGGTCGCCGCCAAGGTCGCCGCCGAGCTCTGCCAGTCGCTGCAGGCGCAGGGGGTCGATACGTTCCACTTCTACACCCTGAACCGACCCGATCTCGTCTACGCAACCTGCCATATGCTCGGATTGCGCGCGAAGCCGACCATGAAGGAGGGCGCATGACCCGCCAGCAACGCATTGCCGAATTCAAGCGCCTGCTCACGCAGCGCATCCTGGTGCTAGACGGTGCCATGGGCACGATGATCCAGGGCTACGGACTCGACGAGGCCGCCTATCGCGCGCAGCGTTTCCGCGACTGGCCCTCCGACGTGAAGGGCAACAACGACCTGCTGACGCTGACGCAGCCCGGGGTGATCCGCGAGATCCACAGCAGCTACCTGCTCGCCGGCGCCGACATCATCGAGACCAACACCTTCAACTCGAGCGCGCCATCGCTCGGGGATTACCGCATGGAGGGACTGGTCGCGGAACTCAATCTCGCCGCCGCGCGCCTGGCGCGCTCCGCGGCGGACGAGTTCGCAGAGCGCACCGGGCGGCCGCGTTTCGTGGCCGGGGCGATAGGTCCGACCAACCGCACCGCCTCGCTGTCTCCAAACGTGAACGATCCGGGATTCCGCAACATCAGCTTCGATCAGTTGGTTGCGACCTACAGCGAGGCGTGCGCCGCACTAATCGAGGGCGGGGTCGACCTGCTGCTGATCGAGACCGTGTTCGATACGCTCAATGCCAAGGCAGCGCTGTTCGCGGTGCGCCGCACGATGCGCGAGCGTGGTGTCGACCTGCCGATCATGGTTTCCGGCACCATCACCGACGCTTCCGGGCGCACGCTCTCGGGGCAGACCGTTGAGGCGTTCTGGAATTCGATCCGCCACGCGAACCCCGCCGTCGTCGGCCTGAACTGCGCGCTCGGCGCCCGCCAGCTGCGCCCGTACGTCGAGGAGTTGTCACGCATCGCGGACGTCGCGGTGTGTGCCTATCCGAATGCCGGACTCCCCAATGCGTTCGGCGAGTACGACGAGCAGGCCTGCGAGACCGCCGATCTGATCCAGGAGTTTGCATCCAGCGGACTGGTCAACATTGTCGGCGGCTGCTGCGGCACGAATGCCGAACACATCGCGCATATACGCGAGGCGGTCGCACCGCTGCCGCCGCGCCAGCTGCCGCGCCTCGCCCCGCGCTGCCGCCTCTCCGGGCTCGAGCCGCTGGAAATAGGGCCCGACAGCCTGTTCGTGAACGTCGGCGAGCGCACCAACGTGACCGGCTCGGCGAAGTTCCGCCGCCTGATCGAGGCGGACGACTACGCCGGCGCGCTCGACATCGCACGCGCCCAGGTCACCGGTGGGGCGCAGATCATCGACGTCAACATGGACGAAGGGATGCTCGACTCCCAGGCGGCGATGGTGCGCATGCTGCAGCTGATCGCATCCGAGCCGGACATCGCGCGCGTGCCGGTGATGATCGATTCGTCGAAATGGACGGTCATCGAAGCCGGCCTGAAATGCCTGCAGGGCAAGGGTGTCGTCAATTCGATCAGCCTCAAGGAAGGCGAGGCGCCATTTCTCGCCCAGGCGCGGCTGGTGCGCGACTATGGCGCGGCCGTGGTCGTGATGGCCTTCGACGAATCCGGCCAGGCCGACACGGTGGCACGCAAAGTCTCGATCTGCGAGCGCTCCTACCGGCTGCTGACGGAGCAGGTGGGCTTTCCGCCGGAGGACATCATCTTCGATCCGAACATCTTCGCGGTCGCGACCGGGATCGAGGAGCACAACGGCTACGCGCTCGACTTCATCGAGGCGACGGCGCGGATCCGCGAACGCTGTCCCCATGCGCTGGTGAGCGGCGGCGTCAGCAACGTGTCGTTCTCGTTTCGCGGCAACGAGCCGGTGCGCGAGGCGATGCATTCGGTGTTCCTCTACTACGCGATCCGCGCCGGCATGAGCATGGGCATCGTCAATGCCGGCCAGCTCGCGATTTACGAGGAGATCGAGCCTGGCTTGCGCGATCGGGTCGAGGACGTGATCCTGAACCGCCGGCCGGATGCGACCGAGCGGCTGCTCGAGATCGCTGCGCGCTACCGCGGAGAGGCCGGCGCGCGTCCCGCCCAGGACCTCAGCTGGCGGAACTGGCCGGTCGGCAAGCGCCTCGAGCACGCGCTGGTGCGCGGCATCGACGAGTACGTGATCGAGGACACGGAGGAGGCGCGCAGCCAGTTCGAGCGGCCCTTGCAGGTGATCGAGGGGCCGCTGATGGATGGCATGAACGTGGTTGGCGACCTGTTCGGCGCCGGCAAGATGTTCCTGCCGCAGGTCGTGAAGTCCGCGCGCGTGATGAAGCGCGCGGTGGCGCACCTGATCCCCTACATCGAACAGGAGAAGGCTGCGGGTGGTGGACAGCGCAGCACCAACGGTCGCATCGTGCTCGCGACGGTGAAGGGCGACGTGCACGACATCGGCAAGAACATCGTTGGCGTGGTCCTGCAGTGCAATAACTTCGAGGTCGTGGATCTGGGCGTGATGGTCGCGTGCGACAAGATCCTCGACGCCGCGCAGCGCGAACGCGCCGACATGATCGGGCTGTCGGGCCTGATCACGCCGTCGCTCGATGAGATGGTCCACGTCGCCCGCGAGATGCAGCGGCAGGGATTCAGCCTGCCACTGCTGATCGGCGGTGCCACCACGTCCCCGGCGCACACTGCGGTGCGCATCGATCCGCAGTACTCCGGCGCCGTGATCTACGTCAAGGACGCATCGCGCGCGGTGGGCGTCTGCCAGCAGCTGGTCACGCCCGCCACCCGTGCCGCCTACATCGAACGCATCAAGGCCGAACATGCGCTGCGCCGTTCGCAGCACGGCACGCGTCGCGCGAAGACGCCGCAGCTGAGCCTGACGGAGGCGCGGGCCAACCGGCCGCGCCTGGACTGGAGCGGCTACCTGCCGCCGGTACCGCGTATGCTCGGGGTGCGCAGCTTCGAGGAGTACTCGATCGAGGAGCTGACGCGCTACATCGACTGGACGCCTTTCTTCCAGGCCTGGGAGCTGCGCGGTCGTTTTCCCGATATCCTGACCGACCCGCAGTTCGGTGAGCAGGCGAGCAGCCTGTATGCCGACGCGCGCCGGATGCTGCGCACGGTGATCCGGGAACACTGGCTGCACGCGCGCGGCGTGTTCGGACTGTTTCCCGCCAATTCGATCGACGAGGATGTGGAACTCTATACCGACGACTCCCGCACGCAGGTGCTCGAGCGGCTGCATTTCCTGCGCGCGCAGCGCGACCTGCCCGAGGGCAAGGCACACGCCGCGCTGGCCGACTACGTCGCACCCCGCACCTCCCAGTGCCACGACTACCTCGGCGCATTCGCGGTCACCGCCGGCGTGGGCATCGAGGCGCCACTCGAGCGCTTCCAGGCGCAGCACGACGACTACTCCGCGATCCTGCTCAAGGCGCTGGCCGACCGGCTCGCGGAGGCCTTCGCTGAGCGTCTGCACGAGCGCGTACGACGCGAGTTCTGGGGCTACGCACCGGAAGAGAAGTTCGGCAATGAGCAGCTGATCCGGGAGGAATACCGCGGCATCCGTCCGGCCCCCGGCTATCCCTCGTGCCCGGACCATTCCGAGAAGGAGACTCTGTGGCGGCTGCTCGATGTCGAGCGTCGCGTCGGCATCACGCTGACGGAGTCATTCGCGATGTACCCGACGGCGGCGGTCAGCGGCTGGTACTTCTCGCACCCGGAAGCCCGCTATCTGGCGGTTGGACGCATCGATCGCGATCAGGTCGCGGACTATGCGCGCCGCAAGGGCATCACGCTCGCGCACGCCGAACGGCTGCTCGGTCCGAATCTCGGCTACGAACCGGAAGACACCGTGGTCGCCACGGCCTAAAGGCGTCATGGCGGAACTCTCGGCCGGGCACGGGACGCGGGCCGGCGCACGCGTGGCGGCGGCCAAGGCCGCGGCCACGGACGGCACCGGTGGCGACCTGTTGCGTGGGCTTGCCGGCGTGTTCGGCTACAGCCGGCGCGCGATCGCGCTGGTCGCGGATACGAATCGCGCACTGCTCGCAGGCCTCGCCGGGCTGACGCTGCTGGCCGGCGCGCTGCCGGCGGGCGTGGCGTACGTCGGCTCCCGGATCGTCGACGCGGTGCTCGGCGCACGCGCGGCTGCGGGCCATGATCCCACCCACGTATTCCGGCTGGTATTGCTCGAGGGCCTGCTGGTGGCGATGCTGGCCGGTGCGCAGCGCGGACTTTCGCTGTGCCAGTCGTTGCTGCGCGCCCAGCTCGGCCAGCGCGTCAATGTCATGATCCTCGAGAAGGCGCTGACGCTCGAGCTGCAGCAGTTCGAGGATTCCGAGTTCTACGACAAGCTCACGCGCGCGCGCCGCGAGGCTTCCAGCCGGCCGCTGAGCCTGGTCATGCGCACCTTCGGTCTGGTGCAGAACCTGATCTCGCTGCTGAGCTACGCGGCGCTGCTGCTGCGCTTCTCCCCGTGGACCGTGCTGCTGCTGCTGGCGGCGGGGCTGCCCGCATTCATCGCCGAAGCGAAGTTCTCGGGCGACGCGTTCCGTCTGTTCCGCTGGCGTTCGCCCGAGACGCGCATGCAGATGTACCTCGAGACCGTGCTGGCGCGCGAGGATCATGCGAAGGAGGTCAAGCTGTTCGGCCTCGGCGCCCGGCTGCTGCAGCGCTATCGGGATATCTTCACCCGCCTGTACCGCGAGGACCGGTCGCTCTCCATCCGCCGCGACAGCTGGGGCTTCCTGCTCGGACTGCTGGCGAGCGCCACGCTCTATGGCGCGTACGCATGGATCGCGCTCGCGACGATTCACGCCCGCATCACGCTCGGCCAGATGACCATGTACCTGCTGCTGTTCCGTCAGGGACAGTCGGCGGTGAGCGCGATCCTGTCCTCGATCGGTGGCATGTACGAGGACAACCTGTATCTCTCCACGCTGTACGAGTACCTCGAGACCCCGGTCCCGGCGGCCAGCGGCACCGCGCTGCGCGGACCAGCCCCTGAAGATGGGGTGCGCTTCGAGCACGTGAGCTTCACCTACCCCGGAGCGACGACGCGCACGCTGGAGGACATCGACCTGCACCTGCCGCCCGGCAGCAGCCTCGCCCTGGTCGGCGAGAACGGTTCGGGCAAGACCACCTTGATCAAGCTGCTGACCGGACTGTACCGTCCGGAATCCGGCCGCATCCTGCTCGATGGCCTGCCGCTCGGGGAATGGCAGGAAGCCGCGCTGCGCGCGCGCATCGGCGTGATCTTCCAGGACTTCAACCGCTATCAGATGCTGGTCGGCGAGAACGTTGGCGTCGGCGATGAGCGCTACTTCGAGGATGCCGAGCGCTGGCGCGATGCGGCCGTGAAGGGTCGCGCCGCGCAGTTCATCGAGCAGCTGCCGCGCGGCTACGCGACGCAGCTCGGCAAGTGGTTCCGGGACGGACAGGAACTCTCCGGCGGCCAGTGGCAGAAGATCGCACTGGCGCGCGCGTTCATGCGCACTGCGGCCGACGTGCTGGTGCTCGATGAGCCCACCGCCGCGATGGATGCACGCGCCGAGGCCGAGATCTTCGAGCACTTCCGCAATCTGGCGCGCGATCGCATCACGATCCTGATCTCACACCGTTTTTCGACGGTGCGAATGGCCGACCAGATCGCGGTGCTGGACCATGGACGTATCATCGAGCGCGGCACCCATGCACAGCTCATGGAGCAGGGGGGGCACTACGCGCAATTGTTCGCATTGCAGGCGCGCGGCTATCGCTGAGGCGCTGAGCAGGTACAATAGGTGACATGATGGAAGAAGCCGCCGACACATTCGACTCCGCATTCTCCAAAGCTGTCGACCTCGGCAATCGCCTCGCCGGCAAAGACAAGGAAGCGGATCTGTGGGACATCGCCGACGGCCTGCTGGCCGGTGCGATCCAATACTGGCTCTACTCGCGTCAGCCCTGCGGCGACCCGCGTTGCGAGGACTGCACGCCGATCAGTACCGCCGAGGCGCGCATGGCCGAGCTGAAGCGGCTGATCGACCAGCTCGCGGCCGAGAGCGAATACTTCCACGCCCCAACGGACGCGAACGCCGGCCGTGCCTGAAGCGCGGGTCGGGGCCGGCAGTCGGCTCGGGGGCATAATCCGCCGGCGCATAAGCTCAGAACCAGTTTCGTTTGCCCGCCGCGCAGCCGCATCGCTAGAATCGCGGCCCCTGAGGCTGGAGCGCGAGCGGAGATCCCTTGAGCGACAATGACATACATACCGAATCGGTCATCATCGGTGCCGGTCCGGCAGGCCTGTTCCAGGTTTTTGAGCTCGGGCTGCTCGGCGTCAAGACCCATGTGATCGAGACACTGTCTCGTCCCGGCGGGCAATGCAGCGAGCTGTATCCCGATAAGCCGATCTACGACATTCCGGCGCTGCCGATCTGTGGTGCGCAGGAGCTGATCGACCGGCTCATCGAGCAGATCAAGCCCTTCGGTGCCCAGTTCCACCTGGGCCAGGAGGCCGTCGAGCTGCGACGGCGCGAGGACGGCCGATTCACCCTCGTGACCAGCACCGGCACTGTGTTCGATACGGGCGCGGTCGTGATCGCGGCGGGAGTCGGCTCGTTCCAGCCACGCCGCTTAGCCTTAGAGTCAGCTGAGACTCATGAGGGCAGCCAGATCCACTACAGCGTGCGCAACGCGGCGGACTTCCATGGCCGCGACATCGTCATCTTCGGCGGCGGAGACTCGGCGCTCGACTGGGCACTGAATCTCGCACCCAGCGCCCGCAGCTGCACCCTCGTGCATCGCCGCGCGGAATTCCGCGGTGCCCCGGCATCGGTCGGACGCATGCGGGCGCTCGAGGCCGAGGGCAGGCTGCGCTTCATCGAGGGGCTCGCGCAGTCATTGCACGGTGGGCCCGGTGCGTTGCGCGGCGTCACCGTGAAGGGTAACGATGGGGTGCTGCACGAGCTGGCAGCCGAGCATCTGCTGGTATTCTTCGGCCTGGCGCCCAAGCTCGGGCCGATCGGGGAGTGGGGCCTGGAGCTCGACAAGCGCGCGATCAAGGTCGACACGGAGAGGTTCGAGTCGAACATTCCGGGCGTGTTCGCGATCGGCGATATCAATACCTATCCCGGCAAGAAGAAACTCATCCTGTCTGGCTTCCACGAGGCGGCATTGGCCGCCTTCGCGGTCCAGCGGCACCTGTACCCGGCAAAGAAGCAGTTCCTGCAGTACACGACCACGAGTCCGGCGATGCAGAAGCGCCTCGGCGTCGCCGGAGCCTGATGGATCCGCGCCTCGCCGAGCTGGTACGGCTGCTCGAACTCGAGCGGCTCGAAGTCAACCTGTTCCGGGGCGAGAGCCGCGACATCGGCAGTCCGCAGGTGTTCGGCGGCCAGGTGCTCGGGCAGGCGCTGAAGGCGGCCTACGCAACCGTCGACCCGGACCGCGTGGCCCATTCGCTGCACGCGTACTTCCTGCGGCGCGGCGATTTCGATGCCCCGATCGTCTACTTCGTCGATCGCAGCCGTGACGGCCAGAGCTTCACGAGCCGCCGTGTCACGGCAATCCAGCACGGTGAACAGATCTTCAACATGGCCGCCTCGTTTCAACTGCCGCAATCGGGCGTTGAACATCAGCTCGCGATGCCGCCGGTGCCCGCTCCCGAGACACTGACGGATCCCGCGATCCCCTCGGCGCGCACGCTCGATCAGCTGCCGGGCCGGATGCGCGAGTTCTACGCGCGCGCGCGCCCGTTCGAGTTTCGTCGGGTCGAGCCGATCGACCTGGCGCGTCCGCAGAAGGCGCCGCCGCTGCAGCACATCTGGTTCCGTGCGGTCGACCGGCTGCCAGACGACGACGCGCTGCATCGCTGCCTGCTGGCCTATGCGTCGGATTTCTACCTGCTCAGTACCTCGATGCTGCCGCATGCGCTGCAGGCGCTCAGCGGCAACGTGATCCACGCCAGCATCGATCACGCGATGTGGTTCCACTGGCCGCTGCGGGTCGACGAGTGGCTGCTGTACGCCATCGACAGCCCAAGCGCGTCGGGCTCGCGCGGATTTTCGCGCGGCAGCGTATTCACGCGCGATGGACGCCTGGTCGCGAGCACCGCGCAGGAAGGGCTGGTGCGCGTGGTCACGGCGCCGGCCGGCGCCTAGCGCGCGCTACAGAAGCTTGCCGGGATTCATGATGCCTTCGGGGTCGAGCGCCAGCTTGACCGCGCGCATCGCCGCCAGCGTCGCCGGATCGGCGTAGCGCGCAAGTTCGCCGCGCTTGAGCTGGCCGATCCCGTGCTCGGCGCTGAAACTTCCACCGTAGCGCGCGACCAGGTCGTGGATGGCGCGCCGTATTGTCTGCTCGCGCGCCAGCAGCGCGCGCGCGCCGGGCCCATCGAACGAGCCGTCGATGGCGTTGATATTGAAATGCAGGTTGCCGTCGCCCGCGTGGCCGTAGCAGATCAGCACGCCCTCGGGGCAATGCTCGCGCACCCAGCCGGAGGCCTCCTCGATGAATCGCGGCAGCGCCGCTACCGGTACGGCGATGTCGTGCTTGAGGCTCGGACCCGATCGGCGTTGCGCCTCGGGCACCCCCTCGCGCAGGCGCCAGAAGGCGCTGCGCACCCGCTCGCTGGTCGCGAAGGCCGCGTCGCAGCGGAAGCCGTGCTCCGCCGCATGCACCAGCGCCTGCTCCAGCAGGTCGCCAAGTGCCTCGTCCGCACTGGAACTCAGTTCGCACAGTACGTACCAGGGCCAGGACGTATCCAGCGGGTCCGTCACGCCCTCGAGGTGGCGGGTCGTCAGCTCGATGGCGATGCGCGGCAGCAGCTCGAAGGAGCTGAGCCGTTCTCCCGAGCGGGCGCGCAGCAGCCCCAGCAGCTCGAGCGCGTCGTGCGGACTGGACAGGCCGACGAAGGCGGTGGCGGTGCTGCGCATTGCCGGCCAGAGCCGCAGCGTTGCGGCCGTGATCACGCCGAGCGTGCCCTCGGATCCCACCAGCAGGCTCTTGAGGTCATAGCCGGTGTTGTCCTTGCGCAGCGACTTGAGTCCATGCATCACGCTGCCATCCGGGAGCACGGCCTCGATTCCGAGCACGAGATCGCGCGCCATGCCGTAGCGCACGACGTTGAGGCCGCCGGCATTGGTTGCCAGATTACCGCCAATCTGGCAGCTGCCCTCCGAGCCCAGGCTCAGCGGAAAGAAACGCTCCGCGGCCGCCGCGGCCTGCTGCACTCCCGCCAGCACGCATCCGGCCTCCGCGGTGATGGAGAAATTGGCCGCATCGATTTCACGGATGCGATTGAGCCTGCGCAGCAGCAGCAGCAGTTGCTGGCCCGAGTCATCGGGCGTGGCGCCGCCGCAATAGCCGGTGTTGCCGCCCTGCGGCACGATGCCGATGCGCCGCTCCCGACACCACATCACCAGCCGCGCGACCTCATCCACGGTGCGCGGCAGCGCGGCGGCGAGCGCATGGCCGCGGTAGAGCGAACGATGATCCACCTCGAGCGGTCCTAAGTCGGCAGGCAGCGTGAGCACTGCGTCCGGGCCGATCAGCGTGCGCAGTTGCTCGCGCCAGGCCCGGATGCGCTCCGCGGCCGAAGCCGCTGCGGTGCTCACCGTTGCGGCTTCAGACCGGCATGCGGCGGCAGCCGGGCTTGGTCAGCAGCATCTGCACGTCGCCGAGCTGGCGCTCGGCGAATCCGCCCTCGCAGTAGCACAGATAGAACTCCCACATGCGCACGAAGCTGTCGGGAAGCCCCAGCGCACGTACCTGTGGCAGGTGCTCGAGGAAATTGGCGCGCCAGGCGGCGAGCGTACGCGCGTAGTGCGGCCCGATGTCCTCCAGATGGAACAGCTTCAGGTCGGTGGCGCGGCACACCGCCCCGGTCAGCGCGGTGATCGACGGAATGAAGCTGCCGGGAAAGATGTAGCGCTGGATGAAGTCCACCTGGCCGAGCACGGATTCGTAGATCTGGTCCTGGATCGTGATGGCCTGCAGCAGCATCGCCCCGTGGTCGGCGAGCAAAGCACTGCAGCGGCCGAAGTACGTGTCCAGGTAGCTGGCGCCTACGGCCTCTATCATCTCGATCGAGACCAGCTTGTCGTAGCTGCCGCGCAGGTCGCGATAGTCCTCGAGCAGCAGCGTGACGCGATCGGACAGTCCGGCGGCCGCGATGCGTTCTTGCGCGAACTCGTATTGAGCGCGCGAGATCGTCGTGGTGGTCACCCGGCAGCCGTAGTGGCGGGCGGCGTGCAATGCGAGCCCCCCCCAGCCGGTGCCGATCTCGAGCAGGTGGTCGCTCGATGTCAGTGCGAGCTTGCGGCAGGCCGCATCGAACTTGGCGCGCGAGGCCTGCTCCAGGGTCGCGTCCTCATGTTCAAAGATGCCGCAGGAGTACGCCATCGTCTCATCGAGCATCAGTGCATACAGTGCATTGCCGAGATCGTAGTGGGCGGCGATGTTGCGCGCGCTGCCGCGGCGATTGTTGCGATTCAGGAAATGGAATGCCCGCAGCATCGGCCGCTTCAACCGCGCGAAACGGCCTTCGAGGCCCTCGAGCACGTGTCGGTTCACGATCAGGATGCGCACCAGGTCCGTCAGGTTGTCGCAGTTCCAGTGGCCGCGCATGTACGCCTCGCCGGCCCCTACGCTGCCGCCCAGCGCGATGTCCGCATAGGCTTCCGGGTGCAGCACGCGCAGCGTCACGTGCAGCGGACAGCGCGCGCTGCGCCGCCCGAACCGATGTTCCCCGTCGGCGTCGATCAGCCGCACCTCGCCATGCTCGAGGTGCTCGAGCGCCGCAAGCAGCAGGGTGCGCCACAGGCGCGCCAGCGGCGAGGGCCGGCTGCCGGCCGCGGCTCCGGCGCGCATCGACTCGACATGAATGATGCTCGGCTTCATCGGTGCGGCAAGCGCGTGCCGACGCGCAACCGGCGTGGGGAGCTGTCGCGCACCGCGACCGGAACCGTCTGCAGGTCCCAGATCAGCCCTAGCCACGCCATCAGCTTGAGCAGGTAGTAGGTCGGATCGTATTCCCACCAATAGAATCCCTGGCGCGCGGCGCGCGGATAGTGGTGGTGGTTGTTGTGCCAGCCCTCGCCGAGCGTCAGTATCGCGAGCAGCCAGTTGTTGCGGCTGGTGTCACCGGTGCGGTAACGCTGCGATCCGAACAGGTGCGATAGCGAATTGATCGTGTACGTCGCATGCCAGCACGCGACCGTCGAGATGAAGAAGCCCCATACCAGCATCTGCGAGCCGCTGGTGTGCAGGGCCGGCGCCGTGTGAGCGAGCAGCACGCCGAGCAGGAACATGCCGAGCCCAAGCAGCACCGGAATCAGGGCGTCGTAGCGGTCGATCCAGCGCAGCTCTGGAAACCTGAGCAGGTCGCGCGCCAGGCCCAGGTCCGGCGCGAAGCCCTTCATCGACAGGAACCAGCCCATGTGGGCACGCACGAATCCATGCTGCGAAGGGGAATGCAGGTCGGACGCGCGATCGGAATTCGCATGATGGTAGCGGTGGTGTGCGGCCCACCAGACCGGGCCGCGCTGTACGGCGGAAGCGCCGAGCAGGCCGAAGATGAACTGGCCGGTGCGCGAAGTCTTGAACGCGCGATGGGAGAAATACCGGTGGTAGAAGCCGGTGATCGCGAACATGCGCACCAGGTAGGCGATCAGTGCGACCAGCAGCGCCACCGGGCTCACGCCGACGAAGAACGCGGCCAGGCACGCGAAGTGCGCCAGCACGAACGGTAGTACGCGCAGCCAGTCGATGCGATCGGGCATCGTGTCGCGGGCCGCCGCGACATAGTCGATGCTGCTGTCGAACCAGCGATTGAGCGTGCGCAGCACGAAGCGCATGGCCCGCACCGGCAAGCCGGCGCGGCGCGCGGCGCTCGCCGGATCGGTACCCGAGGCGGGGGAGATATGGGTGGGCTCGCTCATCAGTACCTCATACGCGCAGCCAACCCGGTCGGATGCAACGGCGTGCAGCGCGTCCGGCATGTTGGACTGGTACGGCGTGGGCCCGCGTCACGCGGACTCTCGTAGTGGTTCGATTGTATACGAGCGCTCAGGAACCCTGCAGGGACGCGGCGCGCAGCGCTGTGACGCGCTCCGATAGCGGTGATTGGCCCATGAAGTGCCGGCGCAAGCCACAAACAGGCTCGAGCTGATCGGGGCCCATCGACTGGAGCAGGCCCGTGCTCAGCGCCAGCAGTGGGGGATCGCGCCGAGGTCCGGTGTGCGGATGCGGGCGCGCATCACCAAGACGGCAGACCGCGGAAAGTCAGCGATGCGGCGGCCGCTTCGGTGATATTGACCTTTTCGGTGATATTGACCTTAAGAATCAAATAGATAGAAACAAAAAGGTCGAAGGGAAACGGTGCGGTGGCACGGTCGGATCAGTAGCGGTCGCTCTCTTCCTCTTCCTCGTCGAGGTCCTCGTCATCGTCCTCGTCGTCCTCCTCATCCTCATCCTCATCCCAATCCTCGTCTTCTTCGTCCTCATCCTCGTCATCTTCGCCCGACCAGCCTTCCGGCTGCTCGATCTTCTCGAGATCGAGTTCCGCCCACGTATCGAGGTCGAGTTCTTCGATGTCGCCATCGAGGTATTCGATTTCGATCAGTTCGGCATCCTCGTCGACGGACAGCACCCGAAAACTTTCGTTTTCATCGACGTTTTCGTACCACTGACCCGCTACGGGCTCGTATTCTCTTGCCACAGGACGGCATCCTCATGCGCTATGCGATCGGTGCTCCGTGCGCACCGGTCGCGATATTAGGGCCGGGGAGCCGGTCAGGCAATCGCCCGCACAGGCTTGACCTACAATAGCGTCCGGAATCATGGCCACCGGCAAGAAAAAATCCGCAGCAACCCCGCTCGCCGACGCCCGGCGGCTGGTTGTGAAAGTCGGCTCGGCGCTGCTGGTCAACGCACGCACCGGCAGGCTCAACCGGGCATGGCTCAAAACGCTGGTCGCGGACCTGCTGCGCCTGCGCCGCCGCGGCCAGCAGGTGATACTGGTGTCCTCCGGCGCGATCGCGCTCGGCCGCCGACAGCTTGGGCTGCCCGCCGGGGCGCTGCGGCTCGAGGAGAGCCAGGCGGCGGCCGCCGTCGGCCAGATACGGCTGGCGCATGCCTACAAGGAGCTGCTCGATGAGGCGGACGTCAACGTGGCGCAGGTGCTGCTGACGCTCGAGGACAGCGAGCAGCGTACGCGCTATCTGAACGCTCGCGCGACGCTCGAGGCGCTGCTGTCGCTGGACGCGCTGCCGGTCATCAACGAGAACGACACCGTGGCCACCGCCGAAATTCGCTACGGCGACAACGATCGACTCGCTGCGCGCGTGGCGCAGATGGCGAGCGCGGATTGCCTGGTGCTGTTGTCCGACGTCGACGGACTGTACACCGCCGATCCGCACCGCGATCGCGAGGCGCAGTTCATCGAACGCGTGTGGCGCATCACGCCCGAGATCGAAGCCATGGCGGGTCGCTCGGCTTCGGATGTCGGTTCGGGCGGCATGGCAACCAAGATCGCGGCGGCCCGGATAGCGGTCGATGCGGGCTGTCACATGTGCATCGCCAGCGGTCATCCGCGCCATCCGCTGCGCCGCGTGGAGGATGGCGCGCGTTGCAGCTGGTTCATGCCGAGCGCGACGCCGCGTGCGGCCCGCAAGCAATGGATCGCGGGCACGCTCAAGCCGGCCGGCGCCGTGCATATCGATGCCGGTGCACTGCGCGCGCTGCGCAGTGGCAAGAGCCTGCTCGCCGCGGGTGTGACCGGCACGCTCGGCCGTTTCGAGTCAGGAGATACGGTCAGCGTCATGAGCCCGGAAGGGGCCGAAGTGGCGCGCGGGATCATCGCGTATGGCGACGCCGATGCAGCGCGAATCCTGGGGCGGCGTAGCGGTGACATCGAGGCGGTGCTCGGGTTTCGCGGCCGCGAGGAACTGATTCATCGTGACGACCTGGTCATTCTGCAGCATGATCATGCCGGTGCACGGCCGGGCGCCGCGCTCGAGTTTGCGGAGGTCAAATCATGAACGCTGCGGTCCCGCACGACGCCGGTGCGGTCGGCATCCCGGCGCCGGGTGAAGCGTCCGTGCAGGAACTCATGCAGGCGATGGGCCGTGCCGCGGTCGCTGCGGCGGGCGAGCTCGCGCTGGCGGGTCGGGAGAGCAAGGATCGCGCCCTGCGGGCCGCGGCGGTCGCGGTGCGCCGCGAGGCCGCGACGGTGCTCGGGGCCAACGCACAGGATCTGCGCGCTGCCCAGGAGGCGGGCCTTGGCGGCGCGATGCTCGATCGGCTCAAGCTCACGCCCGCTCGAGTCGAATCAATCGCCACGGGCCTGGAGGCGATCGCGGCTCTCGAGGATCCGATCGGCACCGTGATCGCGCAGTGGAAGCGTCCGAATGGCCTGCAGATCGCTCGCGTGCGGGTGCCGCTCGGCGTGATTGGCATCATCTACGAGAGCCGCCCGAACGTGACTGCCGACGCCGGTGCCCTGTGCCTGAAATCGGGCAACGCCGCGATCCTGCGCGGCGGATCGGAGAGCGCCCGCTCCAGTGCCGCGATCCATGCCTGCCTGCTCGAAGGCCTCGCAGCCGCCGGATTGCCCGCCGCATGCATCGCGCTCGTACCGACGACCGATCGCGCCGCGGTCGGGGAGATGCTCGGCGGCATGCAGGACTTCATCGACGTACTCGTGCCGCGCGGCGGCAAGAGCCTGGTCGCGCGTGTGCAGGCCGAGGCGCGTGTGCCGGTCATCGGGCACCTCGAGGGCAACTGTCACGTGTATGTTGATCGTGATGCCGAGTTCGGCATGGCCCGGCGCATCACGCTCAATGCGAAGATGCGCCGCACCGGCATCTGTGGTGCAGCCGAAACGCTGCTGGTCGATCGCCACTGCGCCTCGCAGGTGCTGCCGGCCCTGATCGCCGACCTGATCGCGGCCGGATGCGAGGTGCGCGGCGACGCGACCGCCCGGGATGCCGACGCGCGTGTGCTCCCGGCCAACGAGGCCGACTGGTATACCGAGTACCTGGACGCGATCATCGCCGTGCGCGTGGTCGACGGGGTGGACGAGGCGATCGCCCACATCACCAGCTACGGCTCCTCGCATACCGATGCGATCGTGACGGGCAATGTCGCGACCGCCGAGCGCTTCCTCGCACGGGTCGACAGCGCCATCGTGCTGCACAACGCGTCGACGCAGTTTGCAGACGGCGGTGAATTCGGGATGGGAGCGGAGATCGGCATTTCCACCGATCGCTTCCACGCCCGCGGACCCGTCGGAGTCGAGCAGCTCACGAGCTACAAGTACGTCGTGCGCGGCACCGGTCAGGTGCGCCCACCCTGACCGGTCGTGGAGGTGCGTCAGCCGTGGTGGTGCGAGGCGTGCCCTGGGCGGTGCGCGTGTGCTGCGCAGGCTTCGCAGTTGACCCAGCCGGAGTCGCCGTCGGCGTAGTATTCCTTCTTCCAGATCGGCAGCCGGTGTTTGATCTCATCGATGATGAAGCGGCAGGCCTGGAACGCCTCGTCGCGGTGCGCACTGCTGACGCCAACCCACACCGCAAGCTCGCCGATGGCCAGCGCACCGACGCGGTGCGCACACAGGGCGCGTCCGAGTGCGAATCGCACACCGGCCTCATCGATGATGCGTTCGCCTTCGCGCTGGGCAAGTGCCGCGAAGGCTTCGTACTCGAGGCGCTGCACGGCACGGCCCTCGTTGAAGTCGCGCACCCAGCCCTCGAAGGACACGTAGCCCCCGAACGCTCCGTGCTGCAGGGCGAGGCGCAGGCGCTGCGGCTCGATCGGCGAATCCAGCAGGTAGAAGCGGCTCATCCGCCCGCCACCGGCGGCAGGAATACCACCGTGTCGCCATCCGCCAGCGGCGCGCGCCAGTCGGCGAATTCATCATTGATCGCGACCCGCAGGTATTGCGCCCCGACCGTAAGCCCGTGCCGTCGGGACAGCTCCGCATAGAGTTCCTGCGGCGTGCCGGCCGGCGTGTCCAGTTCCTCGCTGCTGCGGCCGGCCTGCTCGCGCAGCAGGGCGAAGTAGCGGACGCGCAGATGGCGCCGTGCCGCCGTGGTGCCGGTGGCCGCGGCGTAGTCCGCCGGAGTATTGACGTTATCGAGCGCGTGCGGGTCCGCCGTATCGAGCAGCAGCACGTCCGCCTGCGCCAGGAACGCGCGCGGACAGCGCTGGTCACGCGCGATCCAGTCTTCGATGGCAGCGAGGGCCGCAGGTTCGTAGATCGCGCACAGCGGTTCGGGCTGCGCGTCGGTGCTGCTGCGGTACGCGGTCGCGATGCGGCGCGGATCGCGCTGCGCGATCAGCGATTCGAGGGTCGCCGCTCCCAGGTATGGCAGGTCGCAGGCAACCACCAGCCACGCCGAATCCGGGTACGTCGCGAGGGCGGCGTGAATGCCGGCGATGGGTCCCAGGCCCGGCTTGAGGTCCGCGATGCGCGGATAGGCGGCGCGGGATCGATCCTGCAGCTGGTCGGGGCGCACCGACACGAATGCACGCTGCACCAGCGGCTCGAGCAGCGCCATCGCCCGCTCCAGTTGCGGGCGGCCGTCGTATTCCAGCGTGGCCTTGTCGCGCTGCATGCGCGTGCTGCGGCCGCCCGCCAGCACCAGCCCGTGCAGCGTAGCGGAGTTCATGCCGCTGCCCGCCGCATGGGCGTGCCGAGCGCTGCGACGCTGCGCCGGCCGCCCGACTTGGACAGTAGCCTGATCTGCTCAATGCGGATCTGGTGCGAGAGCGCCTTGCACATGTCGTAGATCGTCAGCGCCGCCACCGAGGCGCCGGTCAGGGCCTCCATCTCGACTCCGGTGCGGTGGTGCACGGCCACGCGACAGCGCACCACGATGACGGCGGCGTTGGTCTTCGCGGCCGCGAACCCGATCTCGATCCGCACATGCTCGAGCGCCAGCGGGTGGCAGAACGGAATCAATTCCGAGGTGCGCTTGGCGGCCATTACGCCGGCAAGGATGGCCGTATCGAACACCGGGCCCTTCGGGCTGCGATTTCCGGTGCGACGCAGTACGCGCGCGACGGCGACCGGCAGCCGCACACGCGCCTCGGCCTCCGCGCTGCGTTCGCTGACCGGTTTGGCTCCGACATCCACCATCGTCGGACGCGCGTCGGCATCCAGGTGCGTGAGGCGCGCGGGGGGTGCAGAGGGCCGGGACCTGCGCGCCATGGCCAGCCTCAACCGCCGACCTGGTTCATTTCCACATGACCGACGCCGCGACCGCGCAGCGAGTCACGCAGCTCGCTGTAGCGGTCGGTTCGCCGCTCCCAGACGGCGCTGATGAGCGCCGCCAGCTGCTCGTCGGTGGCACCCGCGCGCATCGGCGTGCGCAGGTCGAAACCTTCGGCGGCGAACAGGCAGGTATACAACCGGCCGTCCGAGGACAGCCGTGCCCGCGCACAGTCGCCGCAGAAGGGCTGGGTGATCGAGGCGATGAAGCCGATCTCGCCGGCACCGTCACTGAACGCATACCGGCGCGCGACTTCGCCGCGGTAGCGCGGCTCGAGCGCGACCACCGGCCAGCGTTCGGCGATGCGGGCGAGCAGTTCCTGGGCCGGTACGACGCGGCTGTGATCCCAATCGTTGCGCGTGCCGACGTCCATGTATTCGATGAACCGCACCACGATGCCGGTGCCGCGGAAATGTTCGACCAGACCGAGGGCAGTGTGCTCGTTCACGCCGCGCTGGATCACTGCGTTGACCTTGACGGGATCGAATCCGGCGCGCTGCGCCGCCGCGATCCCCGCGAGCACGTCGGCGACGCTGCCAAACCCGCCGGCCATCGCCGCGAATACCGTCTGCTCGAGGCTGTCGAGGCTCACCGTAACCCGACGCAGGCCGGCCGCGCGCAGCGCGGTGGCGTGCTGCGCGAGCAGTACGCCATTGGTGGTGAGTGCGAGATCCTCGATCTGCGGCAGCAGGCTCAAGTCGCCCACCAGATCTGCGAGGCCCGCGCGCAGCAGCGGCTCGCCGCCCGTGATGCGGACCTTCACGACACCGCGCTGCACGAACAGCCGCGTGAGGCGCAGCAGTTCGTCGAATGACAGGCGTTCCGAGGATTTCAGGAAGCGGTACTGGTCGTGATAGCGCGAGGTCGGCATGCAGTACGGACATCGGAAATTGCAGCGGTCCGTGACCGAGAGGCGCAGGTCGCGCATCGGCCTGCCGAGGGTGTCCTGCAGCCGGTGCTGGCGCGGTACGAGCGGTTGAACCGGAGCGCTTGGCATGTTCATAAGGCTACCAGATCGGTGCGCTTCACCAGCGAAACAGGCGCGCGACGTAGCCGCGGGCGAAATCGGCGGGCCCGGGCGGCAGTTCGACGAATCCGTCCGTCAGCGCCAGCGCGGCGAAGTCGCCCGAGCCATTGGTCGCACAGGGCTCGGCCCAGGTCCGGGCCCAATCATCGCGCGTCAGCCGCACCGGCAGGAAGCCGGTGAGCGGCGCCTCCCAGGGTACGGCCGCGCCGAGTGCGACACGCTCAGCCGGAACTCCCGGCACGCCCATTGCCGCATAGAGCGCCGGGACGACGTAACGCGCGAGGCACACCAGCGTCGATACCGGATTGCCGGGCAGTGCGAATACGGCACGACCCTCGCCGGTAGTGCCGAACCACATCGGCTTACCGGGGCGCTGTGCGATGCCGTGCAGCACGCGCTGCACCCCCAGTGCCTCGAGCGCGCGGGGCACCAGGTCGAACTGGCCCATCGAGACACCGCCCGAGAGGATCAGGACTTCGTGAGTATCGAGGTGCAGGCGCAGGCGATCGCGCAATATCGCACCGTCATCGGGCAGGTGATCATCGGCGACGCGCTGGAAACCGCGCTGTCGCAGCGCCGCGGCAACCGCGTAGGCGTTGGACCGCCGGATCTGGTGGGGGGCGATCGGATCGCCCGGCTCCACGAGCTCATTGCCCGTGGACACCACGACGATTGCGGGCTGGCTGCTGACCCGCACGCGCGCCATGCCGGCTGAGGCTGCGACCGCAATCTCCGGGGCGTGCAGCACGCTGCCTGCGCTGAGCAGCAGCGCTCCCTGGCTGCGGTCGCTCGCGCGCCGGTGGACGTGGCGCCAGGGGGCGGCGGCCAGGCCGGCGTCGATTTCTACATAACCATCCTGCCGGCGCAGCTGTTCAACCGGTACGACCATGTCGCAGCC
>Ga0265318_10000313_pt1 | contig 38864 bp, 31 predicted proteins | sample 4821metaG_FD_192431 | JGI IMG/M metagenome (GOLD analysis project Ga0265318, IMG submission 192431) | Rhizosphere microbial communities from Carex aquatilis grown in University of Washington, Seatle, WA, United States - 4-8-21 metaG | ecosystem: Host-associated > Plants > Roots > Rhizosphere >... | reverse complement strand
GGTTCCCCGTTTGGACGGGCATATTTATGTTGGCAGCACCCAGGAAGACGCCGGGTTCGACAAGTCCGTCACGAAGGAAGCCGTCCACAACCTGACCCAAGGCGCTTACCGGGCCCTTCCCCCGCTGGAAAAGGCCAAGGTGGAGATGACCTGGTCGGGGTTAAGGCCCAAGGCGGCGGATGATTATCCATATTTAGGCCTGGTTCCCGGTGTCGAGAATCTTTGGGTGGCCGCGGGACATTACACCCACGGGATCCTGCTTTCCGCCGCCACCGGCAAGTTGATGGCCCAGGCCCTGACAGGCGAAAAAATGGAACAGGACCTGGCGCCTTTTGCCTTGGACCGGAAGCCGGAAGTTTCAAGGTAAATTGGGAAGACCGGTTAAATTTCCCCGATATATAATGCCTCCGGCTGAAATCCCCGATTAAGGAACCCTGTGAGTCTCATCATTACCGGCGCCTACGGCTTCATCGCCAGCCGTTTAGTCCAAACCCTCTTGAAGAACGGCCGGAAGGACCTGATCCTCGTCGACAGTCCGGAATACCGCTCCACCCGGAACTGCGTCAAGGGATTGGAAGACCTTCCCTTGATCAACCGGGAAAATTTTTTGGAGGACTTGGCCAAACTCAAGGCTGTTTCCGCCATCCTCCACTTGGGCGCCTGCACGGACACGGGGAACCACGATGAAGATTACATGTGGAGGATGAATACCGATTACACCAAGAGGATCTGGACCTGGTGCTCGGAAAATAAAATACCCCTCCTCTACGCTTCCAGCGGCGCCACCTACGGCAAGGGGGAGGAAGGCTACTCCGACGACCACCGGGAGACAGCCCGTTACCAACCCCTGAATGTCTACGGCCGCAGCAAACACGAGTTTGACCTTTGGGCCCTCGGCCAAAAAACCGCGCCGCCCCATTGGTGGGGCCTGAAGTTCTTCAATGTTTACGGTCCGGACGAGAGCCACAAGGGCCGCATGGCCTCGCCGGTCTTCCACGGCTTCAACGAGATCCAAAAAACAGGGCGGATGTCCCTCTTTAAATCCCACAAGGACGGCGTCGCCGACGGGGAGCAAAAACGGGATTTTATTTTCGTGGATGATATCGTGAAGCTCTGCCTTTTTTGCCTGGAAAAAAATCCCCCCTCGGGCCTCTATAATTGCGGCACGGGCCAAGCCAGGACCTTCCTGGACTTGTCCAAGGCCCTCTTTAAATCCATGGGCAGGGAAAGTAAGATCAACTGGATCGAAACCCCCGAGAAATTCAGGGCCGCCTACCAATATTTCACCCAGGCCGAGATGGACAAGATCCGCGCGGCCGGATATTCGGAACCCTTCCTATCCATTGAGGAAGGCGTGCAAAAATACGTCGAATGGCTGGACCAAAAAAAATAAAGGAGAGGCTTATGGCACCGTCCCAATCCCCGGTTGTCCTGCAAACCAACATTCCCGGAGTCCCCGAACCCAAAAGGGGAAAGGTCCGGGACATCTACGACTTGGGCGACAAGCTCCTGATCGTGGTGACGGACCGCATTTCCGCCTTTGACGTCATCATGCCCAACGGCATTCCTGACAAGGGCGTGGTCCTGAACCAGATCTCACTCTATTGGTTCAAGCAAATGGACGTCATCATTTCCAACCATATTATCTCAACCGACATTTCCACCCTGCCGGAGCCCTTTCGAAAGGCCAAGGACCAGCTCGAGAACCGGTCCATGATCGTCAAAAAGGCGAAACCCCTTCCCGCCGAATGCATCGTCCGGGGCTATTTGACGGGCTCGGGCCTGAAGGAGTACCAGAAGACGGGCAAGGTCTGCGGCATCGAGCTGCCCAAGGGAATGGTGGAATCCTCCCGCATCGCCGAGCCGATCTTCACCCCTTCCACCAAGGCGGAAGAGGGCCACGACCTGAATATTTCCTTCGAGGAAATGAAAAAATTATTGAAGGACGACGGCCTGGCGGAGAAGGTGAAGGAAGTGAGTTTGGCGATCTATAAAAGGGGCAGGGAGGTCGCCGATGCCAAGGGCATCATCATCGCCGATACCAAGTTTGAGTTCGGCTTGTTCAACGGAAACCTGATCCTCATTGACGAGGTCATGACCCCGGATTCCTCGAGGTTCTGGCCCAAGGCGGATTACCGGGAAGGGGTTTCCCAAAAGAGCTTTGATAAGCAATTCCTGAGGGATTACCTGGAAACCCTGAAAGACTGGGATAAAACCCCGCCAGGGCCCCAGTTACCCGGGGAAATCATCGCGAAAACCCGTGAAAAATATGTGGAGGCCTTTGAGAGGATTACAGGCAAGAAATTCGGGGATTTCACTTTTTAAAATCCCTGTACAATAGACGGCGATTTCTATTAAGGAGGAAGCGTTGAACCCACCGCATGAGCCTTTTCAATTAAAGCCTTTCTTGGACAATCTTTGGCAATTACTGATCGCCTACCCTTGGCCCTGGTGGTCGGCTGGCATCGGGATCGGGTTGACCGCCTTGGGACTGGCTTGGTTTACCGGCAGGCGCTTGGGCGTCACGGGCGGGTTTGAGGACGCTTGCCAAGTCCTAACGAAGGATGAAACCACTTACAACGGATCCCCGTCCCATTGGAAGCTCTGGTTCATCTTAGGGCTCCCCCTGGGCGGGTTTTTGTCCAATATCGGCCATTGGGGCTGGACCTTCCTCTTCGGCCGGCTGGACGCCATCACTTTTGGGAGTTTTATTTTTAAAGTGCTTTGGCTTCTCATCGGCGGATTTCTCGTGGGATTCGGCGCCCGCTGGGCGGGGGGATGCACCAGCGGCAACAGCATCATGGGCATCAGCCTCGGCAGCAAGATGTCCATCCTGGCGACCCTGGCTTTCTTGGCGGCGGGGATACTGTTGACGAATATCCTGTTTAAGGCCCTGTGATGGCCCTGAAAAAAGCCGCGAAGAAAAAAACCATTCGTAAAATTTCAATCAAGACGGGGAGGGTGAAAAAAATGGCTCAAAATTCTTCCAAGGACGGGGTATTCGCTTACCTGGGATTCGGGACTTTGTTCGGTTATTTCCTCTCGAAGGCCCGCGCCACGGATTTTGATTCCATCGTGGATATGTTCCTCTGCCGGGAGTTCCAGCTTTACGGGGTGATCCTCACCGCCATCGCCGTGATCTCGCTGGGCCTTTGGTTCATGCGCAAAAAAAATATCCCGACCAAGTCCGGGGAGGCTTTCAACGGGGAGCCGCTGGAATGGGATCCCAACCGCTTGATCGGGGCCTTTGTCTTCGGGGCCGGCTGGGCCTTGACGGGAACCTGTCCGGGAACTTCCCTGGCCCAAATCGGCGAGGGGAAAATCATGGCGGTTTTTACCGTCCTCGGAATCCTGGCGGGAGTCTGGGCCTATAAGAAATACAAACCCGGATCGTCCAAAGAACAAGTTTGCTGAAAAGCTTAAAAACCTTTTCACCACCAAGACACCAAGACACCAAGATTTTAAAATCATTATTTGTGGGGGCAAGGCATGCCTTGCCCTTGCGAAAACCGTTAATCACCATTCTTATTTTATTATTCGCGGCAAGGGCTGGAGCGGGCGATTCCTGGAGGCCGGTCGATCCGGACGCCTCTTTGGCGCATTTTCCCGCCAAGATCGTTTCCGACCTATCCCATGTTTTTTCCATGGAAAGCTTGCCGCCCTTATTGATTGGTACCTTGGGCGCGGCCTTTGATTGGGGGGCCTACGACGGCCAAAACACCATCGCTTCCCGCCTGGCGGGCTTGAACCTCCAGCCTGTCTTTGACTTTGGGAATTTCTACGGCGAGGGATGGGTGGAGGGCGGGGCGGCATTGGGAAGCTGGACCCTGGGAGCCTTGACCCAGGACCCTAAACTACAGCAGTTCGGCCGGGACGCTTCCGAGTCCCTTCTCCTGGCGACGGTCTTGGTCACGGGAACGAAGGTGGCGGTCAACCGGACCAGGCCGGACGGGAGCGCCTATTCCTTCCCCTCGGGCCATTCCATCACGGCCTTTTGTTTCGCGCCCGTGGTCCAAAAATATGGGGGATGGGAGTTGGGGATTCCCGCCTACGCACTGGCCACGGTCACCGCCTTCGCCAGGGTGGAGGGCTACCACCATTACCTGTCCGACGTGATCGCCGGGGCGGCCTTAGGGGTGATCGTGGGAAACGCGGTGGTTTACGCCCCGAAGGACGTCACTGTTTCGGCGGGGCTGGGTGAAATCAGCGCGAAATGGACCTTTAACTAATTTTCTCCAGCTGCTCCATCTCTTTTTCCACGGCTTCCATCAAAGGCTCGATCATTTTCAGGCTGAAATCAAAACGGATGCCGGCGGACTTGAATATTTCCGGCAAGGTCTTTGTACCGCCCACGGCCAGCCCCTGCTTATAAAGCCGGACTCCTTCCTTTCGATCCTTCCGGAAGTTATTCCATACTTGTAAGGCGCCTAACTGGGCAATGCCGTATTCAATGTAATAAAAGGGAACCTCGAAGATATGGAGCTGGCGGTGCCATAGGGAAGCCTGGATTTCTTCCAGTCCCGTCCAATCCACGACTCCCCCGAAACGGTTCCGGAGGGAAACCCAAAAAGCGGACCTTTCTTCCCGGCTATGACCGGGATGCGTGTAGATCCAATGCTGAAAAGCGTCCACTGTGGCGATCCAAGGCAGGAGGGTGATCACGTCCTCCAGGTGCCGGACGGCGGAGCGGGCCACCTCCTTGGGGTCGGCATAAAACTCCCCGAGGAAGGGGTCGGCCATCAATTCCATGCTCATGGAGGCTACCTCGCAAAATTCCATGGGGGAGTGGCGGTAGGGGGAAAAGGGGATGGACCGGGAAATAAAGCCGTGCATGGCGTGGCCGCTTTCGTGTAAAAGCGTCCTCACGTCATGGTCCAGTCCCACGGAATTCATGAAGATAAAAGGAAGCCGGGTTTCCGAAAGGGTGGTGTTGTAGCCTCCGGGAGCCTTGCCCACGCGGCTTTCCAAGTCCAAGAGGCCCAGTTTTTTCATGTTGTTGAAGATATCCCCGAATTGGGGGTCCACTTTCCGGAGGATGTTCTCGCAGCCCAAGACCAGCTTCTCGGTTTTCTCGAAGGGTTTTAAGGGCGGCAGGCCGTCCGGATCGACGGACAGGTCCCAGGGTTTGAGGGCCGAGAGCCCCATTTTTTTCATCCGCCGCTTCAGGAATTTCTCGACCAGGGGTTTAATGGTTTTCTCGGCGCTTTCATGGAAGGCCTCGCAATCCTGGGGGCCGTAATCAAAGCGTTCCTTCCGCCGGAACATGTAGTCCCGGTAGTTATCGAAACCGGCGTTTTTGGCGACCTGGACCCGGAGCTTGATCATCTTCTCGAACAATTCCTCGAAGGCGTCTTTTTCCTGCAGGCGGCGCTCGGCGGTCAGGCTCCAGGCCTCTTCCCGGGTCTTGCGGTCGGTGGATTCCAGGTAGCGGCCCATTTGCTGAAGGGTCTGCTCCCGCCCATCGTAATGGACGGTTAAGGCGCCGTTGAGCTTTTGGTATTGCTGGGAAAGTTTTTCCAACTCGGTTTCCAACGGGATATTTTCCTCCCGATAGAGGGCCAGTTGGTTTTCCACCGACCGGTTGAAGAGGGCATAGTCTTTTTCCGGGAGGGAGGTGCGGAAGGGGCAATTCCAATATTTTTTGAGGAGGGCGAAGGATTTGGGCTTGCTGGGTTCGGAAATTTTCTCCAGGAACTCCAGAAAAGCCTTCTCGATTTCAGGGTCATCGGTTTTGCAGGTCATGCGCACGTAGCGGAGGGAGCCCTCCTCGTCCAATACGTCTTCCAGCTCCCCCAGGTCCCTCAGCCATTTCTCCAGGCCGGCTTGGGAGGAAATGGAGCGGGTTTGAAGCTCGTTAAAAAGCGGTTCCACCGAAGCCCAATCCCCTAAATTGGAGGACGCGGGAACGAAGGCGCGGGGAAACTCGTGGGGCAGGGATTTGGGGTCTAAGAGGGCCATGATTATTTTTTTCCTTTTGGGTTTAACGATCCGACAAGTACTTGGGTCGAGGTCTTTGACTTTATCAAAAGCCACCCGGGAAAAAAAGCTGTATGATTAAGAGCAGGATTTAGTTTTTAAATTTTTGGGTGTCATTGCGAGGTTCAGCCCCAATCGGGGTGATTGGGGCCAAGCTTGTCCTAGTTGCCCCTTTCAAGGGCCCATTACAATCTTTGTTCGTATTTTTGAAATACCGGCAAAACCTGAGATTCCGACGTCGCAAACCGAGCCTATCGGCTCTGGTCCTCGGAATGACAACCCACAAACTAAGGCAGTCACACATGCGCTGGATAACTTATCTATTTCTAACCCTCTTCCTCGCCGGCTGCGGCTTCAGCGACCGGGGCATGGCCAAGCTTCAAGTGGTGGAGGACCTGAAGCTGGGGACCTTGATGGATGACGTCAAGCAGCAGTGGTTCCTCTACTCCTCCAAGCCCCTCCAGGTGGACCAGGCGGTCAGCAGCGAGAAGGATATCGTGTACCGGGGCGTCAGCCGGGACCCTGGCGTCATCAGCTTTTACCTTTATTTCAACTCGAAGACCAAGAAGCTGGAGCAGGCCGAGTGGCGCTACCATTCCAGCATGACCGAGTCCAAGGAAAAGGAACTGAGGGATTATTGGGCGAAGAAGCTTTGGGAGCCGTCCTACCACCAGCGCTGGGACGGAAAAGTCTACGTCTGGAGCGACCGAAAAGCGCGGTTGGAGCTCTACCTGGCCGACGGCATCTGCCACCTGATCCATAGGCTCAACTGACAACGTAAATCAAAATAATATTTACCACCAAGACACCAAGGGCACCAAGAAAGAATAAGTCAGGATTTTTTAAACTTTATTAAAATATATATTTTTTTGAAGTTCTTGGTGCCCTTGGTGTCTTGGTGGTGAAATGATTTTTTTATTTAAAACAGCGGACGGATAGCCATTGGGGATGACGGGATGGGTCTACCGCCACTTGTTTTTCCTCAACGACCGCACCATTGGCGTCGAGAAACCTGACCGTTAGGGCTGTGGCCCCCGCGGGAAGGGACAGCTTGACCAGGTCAATGCGCTCGGGCAGTAAAAGCCAGCTTCGGGTATCGGCCTGCTCGGTGGCGACGTTGAAGATATTCACCAAGGCTCCCAACCCCGAGCTTTCGCCTTGGGCCGCCTTCAAGGTCCCCTGTTTGGCCAAGGTCCTCAAGATCGTCCGCAGTAAAATATCCCCCGTGTCCTGTTTGAATTGTAAATCCGTCACGCTGGCCAGGTTCAACGCCTTTTCGGAGGCGATGGATTCCCCGGTTGAGTTCAGGACTTGGCAGGAGGCCACGGCGCCGGGGAAGGGCGTCAATTTAGGGAAGGAAATGCGGAGGAACTGGTCCAACTTTTCCGGCTTCGCCGTGTAGGCGTATATATTCCCGCCGTAGGTCGAGACGTAATGGGTGGCCGCCTGTTTGCTGTCGTCAGCCTTGAAGATCGGAAGGAAGATATCCACACCTTCCCGGTAGGGAACGAAACCCGACTCCAGGAAAAGAACGACATTGTTGCGGTGGTTGCGCTCGGCCTGGGCGACGATGTTGGGATAGGCGCCGGACAGGGGCCGGACCTCGTCCTTGAGCCCGACTTGGATGGCGGCGTCGTAATAGTCAGCCGGCAGCCAGCGGGGAACCGGCAGTCCGAACTTGGAGTTCCCCAGCTTGTAAAGCTTGAAGGCGTTCCTCAGGGAAATGATGGCGTCGTTGCCCTCGCCCTGGGAGGCGTAAAGAAGTCCGGTGTAGTAATTGAGGAAGGCCTTGAACCTCAGGTCCTTTTCGCTCATTTTCGCCGATTCGGCCAGGTCCACCTTGTGGGCGTCGTTGGCCTTGCGGGCCTCCACCACCGCGTCCTCGGGTTTTCCCATCCCCAGGTAATTGAAGATGCGGTAATAGGGGATCAGGGCCATTTCCTGCTCGTTGCTCCGGTAAGGACGGCTGTTGTCGGAGGTCACCAGGGAAAAGGCCTCATTGGTAATACTGACAGTGTAAAGCTCCTGGTAGCGTTTTTCCGCCGCGTCAAAGGCGCTGTTGCTGTCCGTGAAGTCCCCGGAAAGGTGCGAGAGAGTGCCCTGTTGGAGCATATGGAGGAGGTCGTCCTTGCCCGCGGGAAGCTTTTTAAAATCCGCGACCGCCTTGGCGATGTCGCCGGCGAGCAGCGAGTCCCGTACCGGAACCATGTTTTGGGAGTAAGTGGCGCAGCCCTGAAGCGTGATAATAAAAAGGGCGCCTAAGATCAGGCGCCCCGGTTTGGAAAAAAAGTCCATTCAATATTCTTTCGTTCGCCCGGTCAGGGCGCGAATTTCCCCTGGCCGATGTACTTCTTGATCTTCTTCTGGCCCACCCAGACCTTGACGTTGGTTTCGACGTTCACCAGGGTCAGGTCCGTCTGATAATATTTGAGCTGCTTTCCTTCTTCCGCGTCGTTGATCTGGTTGATTTCGCCAATGAGCATGAAATCCGCTCCCTGCTCCATGCCCATTTTCTTCAAGGACTCGGGGGAGGCGTTGACCTGCTGGTCGGCCTTTTCCTGCCGGACTTCGCCGCGCTCCACGTTGGAGGCCACGACCTCGACCGAACCGGAATTGATCATGGCCCGCTCGATATCCATCAGGAAGACATCGGTGGCGATGTGTTCCATGGACTTGTTCAGGATGGAGCCGGCGATGATGGTGGGGTTCTTATCGCCCTTTTTGGCGAACTTCACAAGCCAGCCGGACTTCAGGCAGTCGCTGATCATTTCTTCGGAGACAAGTTTGGAGTCGGTGTCGTTCCAATTACCGGACAAGTCGACTTGGGTTCCGGGATCAATCCGGGAAATGGTGCGGGAAGCGCAGCCCGACAAACCCGCCAGCGCAAGTACCGCCAGCAGCGAGAACATCCGTGTCGTCATTGGGTATTTCATGACTTCTCCTTGAGGTTTAGAATGTGGGAGGATTATACCAACCTAAAAGGATACCTTGCCGCACTTTTTTGACAGGCAGAAAAGGCTGTCCCTTGGAAGCGACCTCACCCGGAAATGGTGAGGCCCGGGAGCTCCCCTTCCCTTGAAAACTTCGACATTTGGGGACGGCCCCGTTATAATCCATCCCATGAGCCGTCCCCTTGACCCAACGATGAATGGAACATCGGCATGTACCGATTCAGCTTTTCAAAAAAGTTCAAAGAAATTGGCACAATACCGACATTTTTTTGAGTTATTTTGGAATGGAAAGTCGGCATGACAATCTATTCATATTCCCGCGTGAATACTTATTACACCTGTCCCGCCCAGTTTCAATTCCGCTACATCGAGAAACGCCCCTCGCCGGTCGCGGAAGGGGTTGAGCTGTTCCTGGGCTCCCGCTTTCACGAGACCATGGAGCATCTTTACCATCAAGTTCCCCAAAGGATCCCCACGGTCAATGAGTTGATGGATTTCTTCAAAAAACACTGGGAAAACCACTGGCAACAATCCCTTCAAAAGCAAAAAGACAGGAATTTCACGGACACCTTAAGGGTCGTGAATGCCAGCCAAACCATCGAGGATTATTACCAAAAAGGACAGCTTTTCCTGGAAAACTATTACCACCAATACCATCCCTTTGACCAGGATAAGACCGAGGGAATCGAGACCAGGGTGGCTTTTAATTTAGACCCCAAGGGTGAGTATAAAATGCAGGGATTCATCGACCGCCTGGGGCGGGATGACGAGGGCGTCCTTTGGATCCACGACTATAAGACCAGCTCCCGCAAGTTAAGCCAGGAGGACGTGAAAAACGAGGACCAGCTGGCCCTTTACCAGATCGGCCTGGCGCAGAACCCCCAATATGGTCCAAAGGAAAAAATCAAGCTCATTTGGCATTTCGTGGCATTTGAAAAGGACCAGGTGGTGAGTGAGCGAAATCCCAAGGAAATCGAATGGCTCAAGGAAAAATACATTTCCAAGATCCAAACCATCGAAAAAGCCAAAACCTTCCCCACCAAACCAGGGGTCCTCTGTTCCTGGTGCGAATTCCTAACGGTCTGTAACGAGGGCAGGGCCTGGGTGGATAATAAGAAAAAGCGGTCCGAATCCAAGGAAACGCCGTCACCCGCCAAGCCCCTGGCGGCGCCGGCCGCAGTGGCCCAGGCGTCTGGTTCCATGGCCGCGGCCCTTCCGAAGGAACCCATTGTCATGGGGCAAACCAACGGTACCGGCTTGAAACCAAAAAAGAAGAAATCCTCTTGGACCGGCGTGTCCCAGGACCAATTGCCCCTATTTTAAAGCAAGCCATATAATCAACAAAAAATATTTTAAATATCTTTTTTTATGGATCATTTTCCATAGGCGGTCAGAAATGTTTCTATTTTTGAGCCCAAGAGGTTAATTATCAAAATTGATAGGAATAAAGTTGGGGATCGAATATTCTTTAAAGGATTAACCCAAGCAAAAACGCGTGAATAACGTTTTCGGTCCTTTAAAAGGCACTTTTGTTTTAAGGTTAATACCCCTTAAAAAATAAAATCGAGTTAAAGCTAAAAGGCCGCCATGTCCATCTCCACAGGTAAAGATACCTTCATCGTTTGCCGCAACAGCCAGGGAACCGAGTTCCGTGCCACCCTCCTCCGGTTGACCCGCTACATGGTTGTTTTTGAGGTTTACAACCCCTACAGCATCCTTCAATTGTCCGAGGTCTTGACGGATTTCAAGATGATCATGAACGACCGGATGATTTATTCGGGCCGCGCGGTGGTGAGCAATTTAGTTAATACCGGCATTCTATTGGTCTGTGAAGCGACCCTGGAGGATTCCTGGCTGGACGTGGATATCTTCTCCAGCCTTTCCCAAAAAAACCGCCTTCAATCAGAATTCAGCGAGTTTCTCCAGGAATGGGAAAAAATTTACCGCGTGGTCCCCGAATTTAAGGTCGTCGTTGCGGATATCCAAACCTTGTTAAGCGACTTGAGGCGCTGGCTGGAGCAGGTGGAATTGGGAATTCGGTCGGAGCCGACCGGCGACCGGGTCGCCATCGAAAAAGGCGTTATCTTGGAGCTCCAAAAGCCCATTCTCCAGACCACCACGTCCCTTTTCCAGCGTTTCGAGGAAACCGCCGGGAAAATCGAGGAAGAACTCCAGCCCATTCACCGGGCTTATGTGAAGCGGCAAATCCATCCTTTGGTTTTGTGCTCACCCTTTATTTACCGCACCTTCCAAAAACCACTGGGTTACGCCGGTGATTACGAGATGGTCAACATGATCCTGCGCAACCCCCATGAGGGGAGCTCCCTTTTCGCCAAGATCCTCAATCTTTATATCTTGAGCCAGGCGCCAGCGGAGGCCCATCGAAACCGGGTGAAGTACCTCAATGAGCGTTTAAGGGAAGAAACCCTCCGAATGGTCCGCCAAGGAAAGACGGCGAAAATATTCAATTTGGGCTGCGGGCCCGCGGGGGAAATCCAGCAGTTCCTCAGCGAGGACGATCTTTGTGAAAAAGCCGAACTCACGCTGTTGGACTTCAATGACGAGACCCTGGCCCATACGGGTAAAATCATGGAGGATTTAAAGATGAAGAACCGGCGCACCACCAGGGTGGAGCTGGTGAAAAGGTCCGTCAACCAGGTGCTCAAGGAAACCTTGAAGGGGCCCAGCGATACGGAAACGAAAAAATACGATTTGATTTATTGCGCCGGATTGTTCGACTACCTGTCGGACCGGGTCTGCAAGCGGTTGATGAATATTTTTTATGAAGTGCTGGCCCCCGGGGGTTTGTTGATCGCCACCAACGTGGACGCTTCCAATCCGATCCGCCACCTGATGGAATATGTTTTGGAATGGCATTTGGTTTACCGCGACAGCGGTCAATTAAAGCAACTTAATCCGGACGAGGCAACGCCCGGAAACTTCACCGTGAAATCCGACACCACGGGAGTGAATATTTATATTGAAGTAAGGAAGCCCGCCTGATGAGAATTGAAGAACTGTCGCCGGAAATTCAAAAGGCCTTCCGCGAGGACGACCGGAAGGTCCGGATCAACAATTCCATCGGCGGGTGCTGGCTGGCCATTACCCTGATGCCGGCCGGATTCACCCTGGATTATTTCGTTTATCCACAGCATCTATGGTTTTTCCTTAAATTGCGCCTGCTTTGCTCCCTGGTGGTGGGCGTGGTTCTCGTTCTTTTCCATACGTCCCTGGGTAAAAAATATTATTTACTCCTGGGGCAGATTTGGTATCTCTTGCCGGCTTTTTTTATTTCCTGGATGATCTACGCCAGCGAAGGCACGGCCTCTTCCTATTACGCGGGCCTGAATATCGTCCTCGTCGCGGTCGGCCTCATGCTTCCCTGGACTTATCAGGAAAATCTTATGGGGGGCCTTCTCGTCATGGCCATGTACCTGGGAGCCTGCTCCCTGCATGGACCCCTGGTGATCAAGGGCGATTTTTTCAATAATCTTTATTTTCTCGTATTGACCGACCTCATTGTGGTCACGGGAAGCTATTTTCAAGGGCAGCTCAGGCTCAGGGAATATGTCCTCCGATTTGAACTCGACCAAAACAAGCGCATGTTGGAGGAATCCAACCGCAAGTTAGTGGAGTTGGACCAGATGAAAAGCAGGTTTTTCGCCAATATCAGCCATGAATTACGCACTCCCCTCACCCTCCTAATCGCCCCCTTGGAATCGCTCCAACAGCAAAAGGCGGCGTGGATGGACGAGGAAACCCAAAATTTGTTCCATACCATGTACGGCAACGGGATGCGCCTATTGAAATTAATCAACGACCTTTTGGATTTGGTGAAATTGGAGTCGGGCCGCTCGGAGTTGAAAAAAGAGGCCCTGTCGCTGGAGGGCTTCATCAAGGGATTGAGCCAGGCGGTTTCCAACACGGCAAAAGATAAAAGGGTGAAATTGTCAACCCAAGTGGAGGGTTCCTTGGGACCGGTGGCGGCGGACAGGGACAAGTTGGAAAAAATTATCCTGAATCTCCTATTTAACGCCTTGAAGTTCACCCCCGCGGGGGGCCAAATCACCTTGACGGCCTTGAAAGAAGGTCCTTGGCTGGTGTTTCAAGTGAAGGACACGGGTGTGGGAATCTCGGAGGAAAATTTACCTTATATATTCGACCGCTTTTGGCAGGCGGATTCCGCCTCCAACCGCAAATATCAGGGGACAGGAATCGGGTTGGCGCTGGTCAAGGAACTCACGGAAGCCCAGAAGGGTTCGGTGACGGTGGAGAGCCGGATGGGACAGGGAACGACCATGACCGTCCGGATTCCTTTCGAGGAATCAAAAGACCTTCCCCTCCCGTCGCCAGGGCCCGATGGGGCCCGGACGAAAGAGCCCGACGAATGGCTGGCGAAACTTTACCGAAGGGCTGAGTTTTTTCCGACGATGACCTCCCTGGAAGGAACCCTCAAACCCGACAGCTATGGAAAAAGCCAGAAACCAAAAATTCTAATCGCCGACGACGAACCCGATATGCTGCATTATCTAAAGTCCCAGTTGGAAAAATTTTACCAGGTCTATGAGGCTGTCGACGGGATTCAGGCGGTTGAAAAGGCCAAACAGTTTCTCCCGGATCTAATCTTGTTGGACATGATGATGCCGGAAAAAGACGGGATCGAGGCCTGCCGGGAATTGAAAGGCCAAACCTCCACCCAAAGCATCCCGGTGATCCTCTTGACCGCGAGGGCGGACGATGAGACCAAACTTTCCGCCTTGGGGGCGGGAGCGAATGATTTCTTGACAAAACCATTTTCCACGACCGAAGTTCACGTCCGGATAAAAAATTTGGTGGAATCCCACCGTATTCAACTGGATTTAGCCCGTCAAAAAAATGCACTAGAATCGGCACTTGAGCAGTTGAAAGAAACGGAGGGACAACTGGTCCAAAATGAAAAGATGGCTTCCCTTGGACGCCTGAGCGCGGGTATTATCCACGAGATCAACAACCCGCTGAATTACGCCACCACGGCGCTTCATCTTTTGAAAACCAGAAAAGACCGCCTCCCCGAGGCGGAGAGGGAAAAGTACGTTGAAATTGTTTCCGACATCGAGGAGGGGGTGGGCCGGGTTCAACGGATCGTTTCCGACCTTCGCACCTTCACCCATCCCCATACCGCGGGGAAGGATTGGGTGAATTTAAGGGAGCTGCTCTCCCAGTCCCTGCGATTCTTAAGCCAAGAGCTAAAGGACGCGGTTCAAGTTGAGATTCAAGTGCCGGAGGATCTAAAGGTCCTGGCGGACCGCAATAAGCTGATCCAGGTTTTTGTCAATTTAATCCAAAATTCGTCCGATGCCTTGAAGGAAAAAATATTCACGGCGGAGTCCCCGCGGATTTTAATCCATGGTTCTGTGGATCAGGGGTTGGTTTGGATCCGGATTAGGGACAACGGCGCGGGCATCGCCCCGGGGGACTTGGATAAGATTTTTGACCCTTTCTTCACCACGAAGGAAGTCGGCCGGGGAATGGGGTTGGGGTTGAGTATTTGCTATAAAATATTGAGGGAGCAGGGCGGCAACATTTCGGTGAAAAGCGAGAAAAACAAGTTTACTGAGTTTATTTTGGAGCTTCCGGCCCAAGGGTAAAGAAGGAGGAGTTTATGGATTCTTACTACGATTACAAGAAATTTTACGTCCTTTATGTGGACGATGAGGAAAAATCCCTCAAGTACTTCAAGGAAACCTTCGGGGAAAAATTCTCCATATTGACCGCCCCCAACGCCGAGGAGGGCTACCGGATCCTCAGCGAGAACCGGGACCGGATCGGGATTTTGATCACCGACCAGCGCATGCCGGGTGAGAAGGGCATTCAACTGCTGGAAAAGGCCAGGCAGCTCCGGCCCCGGGCCCTGCGCATCCTCGTCACCGCCTACTCGGACCTGGAAACCGCCATTGAGGCGGTGAACACGGGCGCCATCTATAAATATGTCACCAAGCCATGGGACATCCCTCTGCTGGAAGTGACCCTCAAGAGGGGATTGGAATTCTTTATGGTCCAGTCGGAAAGGGACCAGCTTCTCCGTGAAAAAATGTCCACTCTTTATAACATCATGATGACGGACCGGATCTTAAGCTTGGGGGTGCTCGCCACGGGCCTCAGCCACCATATCCGAAACTCCATGGTGGCCGTTAAGACTTTCCTGGACCTGGCGCCGAAGAAATTGAAGGAAGAGAACCTGAACCTGGAACAATTGCGGAACCCGGATTTTTGGAAGGATTATTACCAAAAAGTTCAGGGCCAAATGGATAAGGTCGTCCTATTGCTGAGCGACCTCTGGGAATCCTCGGAAAAACCTTCCGGAAACTTTGAGGATAGGGTGAGCCTTTCCCAAGTCCTGGTGGAGTCGTTGGCCAAGGCCAAGGGGGATTTGGACAAAAAAGGGATCCGGGTGGAAAACGCTTTGCCCGCCGGGCTTCCGCCCCTTATGGTGGATGGCAAAAAATTTAACCGCTTATTCGAGATGTTTTTGAAGGAAGAGGCTGCCAGCCTCCCTTCCGGCTCCCAAGTGAAGTTCACAGCCAGGGCGATCGGTAATCCCGAGGGCCCGGGGGAGATTCAAATGGAAATTGAGGACGATGGTGTCCGATTGTCCCAGGACGGGCTCCGGTCCATATTCGATCCCTTTTTCGTGCGGAACGGAAATCCCCAGGAATTCGGGATTTACCTGATCACCTGTTTTTTTATCATTTACCACCATGGGGGTAGAATTTCGGTCAAAAACCTGGAAGGTAAGGGAAATGTTTTCACGGTGACTTTCCCCTTAGTTCCTCCGGCTAAAGCGTCCTTGATGGAGGAGAAGGATTTCATCAGCAAAGTATTGATGAACGAATCGATGTGGGAAAAACTTCTGTCGGAAAGTTAACCTGTTTTTCAAGGCGTTCCTTGCCGGCGGGATCCAGGATCCAAATATCATGAAGCGTGGAAGGGGCCAATCCAATGGTTCCGGACTAAATTGGATTTGATCATGGCGGCAATAAAAAACCCCCCCCTTCCGGAAGAAGAGGAGGGCTGATCCCGACGGGAAGGGCATTGGAGCTCCCCGGCGGTTGGTAAAAGGATCAGGAGTGGCTGTCGGATTTTTCCTCGATGATTTTTTCCAAAGCCCTCTGCAGGGCCGGGTTCTTCTCTTCCATCAAGGATTCCACGAAATGCCAAACCTCGGGCTGGTTGATCCGGGTGATAGCCCGGATGGCCTCCAGCCTCACGGGCAGCGAGAAATTTTTTCCCCGCAATAGCGGCTTCTTTCGAGCCAGGTCTTGGAGAAAGGGAAAAGCCTCTTCCTTGCCCAAATCCCCCAGGGCCTGGCAAACGGAGGTCAAGTAGAGGTCATTGTTGGGAAAACGGCTTTCCCGAATCTTGGCCGCCTTGAGCAAGACCGGAATCCCCGCGGCGAATTGGATTTTGCCGATGACCCTCGCGGCCATGGCGGCGATCTCCTCGGAGTCATCGAACAACGCCAGCCTTAAAGCCGGGCCTCCCGCCTTGTCGTTGACCTCCTCGATCAGACCGATCAAATTCATCTTCAGCTCAGGAGTTCCCCGGGAGATCCAAGAGGAGAGCAGCAGGGAAAGGGCCGCGTCCATTCCGCAAACCCGCAGGATGGGGATCCCCTGAAGGACTTCCGACTCCTCCTGGACATCCGCCAGCCACTCGGCGAGGGCCGAGCGCATGGGCTCCTTGATTTCGGTGAACAGGAGGAAGAAGCCGCTTTTCTCGGCGGGAGCCGCTTTCAGGAAATTTTTTAATAAGGTCGGCGCTGCCATTTCGCCCAGCAGGGGGAAATGTTCCAACTGACCCGCCTTAAAGGCCAAGGATACGAAGAGCCGGATCAACTCCGGCGTGGAGCGCTCAAAAAGCCAATGACGGGCGATGTGGGCCCTCTCGGGAAAAGACTCGTTGTCTTCATCGGCGTGGAAGTGAAGGGTGGACAACAGGGTCAGGACCGGCAGTTCTTTTCCCTTCTCAATCGCTGGCTCAATGAGGTCCCAGGCCGAAAGCAGCCCCGATTGGTAAAGGGCGGGGAAGGTCTCATTGGCCAATAATAAATTCAGCTGATCGAGGACTTTTTCCAGCAGTTCGGGATTTCTCACCCAGGGCCGGGCGTCCATCAAGTGGGTCAGGGCCACCTGCCGCTCCAGGATACCGCCGTTGAGACCCTCGGCCAGGCAAGCCACGGTTTTCTCCACCAACTCATGTTTTCCATTCGCGCCCCAATGGGCCAGGCAGTCATTCACCAGCCCTTCGGTGGCCGGGTCAAAGAGGATGGAGGTCCAGTCATTTTGGACCGCCACCTCGATCAGGGGGAACATGGCCGAGACGACCTCGCTCTCCATCAATTCCCCCGGGGGGGATTTGAACCATTGATAGATGTTGCGGAATTCCGGCGAGGTCTTTTCCATCCGGTCCAAGAGCCGGTCAAAAAGCTTCTCGAAGGATTGGGTAAGTCCGACCATCTCGGGAGCCGCCCCGATATTTTTCTTTTGCAGCTGGGAATGCTGCCAGGCCTCGGCGACGAATCCCAAAAGCGCCTCGTTGGTTTTGCGGGATGACTCCCGGACCGGGACCGAAAGCTCCAGTACGGGGGTCTTCTCGGAGATTCCCAGTTCCTTTAGGGAAAAGGGAGGGACTTCGGTGAAGTCCAGGGAGGCAGCGTCTTCCAGGGAGGGATCCTGGGAAGGCTGGAGGTCCTCGGTGACGGGAATTTCCTCGATGCTGAGCGCCGGGTCCATTTCACAGGCGATAATCTCAACCTCATCCTCGCCGGACAAAAAAGCGATATGAGAATGGGTTTCGTCATTCCCGCCCTCAGGTTCGATAATGGGGGTGGTAATCCTCCGGACGAAGCGGGATAACTCGGCCTGGGCCACTCCCGCCCTGATGACAAAGCCCGGGATATTTTTTTCATAGAGGAGTTTGAAAAGATCCGTGAACTCGGAACCGTCAAAATCGTTCACCATGAGTTTTCCGTCCACCAGGTGGAATACGGTTTGGTCCACCGCCTGCAGCACGCGCTTGAAACCACGGTGCAATTTTTCGATGGATTGGACGACGAAGGGGCTGTCCGCGGAATAAAAAGAAACATAACTTAACGCCGCTCGAAAATCACGGTTGAGCTGGGTTAATAGGGATCGGTGGGACTCGGGAATCGCTGCCGCTTGAATCTTGGACATGTTCTCCTCCGGGGGATTTGGATTCGAACCGTATTTCATGCGGTGGTTAGGTTGTGGGGTGCTACTTTTTCTTCAACTCAAAATTAACACTTGGCTGGGGTGCTCAAAAGACTAATTCACTTGAAAAAGGGCGGGACGTTTTCCCCCCGGGGGGGAAGTTGAACGATTTCCGGAAAACGGCAAGGGGCGAGATAAAAACCGATTTTCTGGAACTAAAAGGGCTCCCTGGTGTCTAAAAAGGAGGACGGATCATCCTTTTTCCCCAATTATTGCTCGAATAACGAGGGAAAGGCTTGAATCCGCCGGAGGCCGGGAGGAAAATAAGAACCGGCGAAAAAAGACTCAAGGAGAGCTTGCGATGGTCCAACGACACTTTATCCTGGCATTAACCCTGATTCTGGCCGGCACCCTCGCCGCCAGCTGCGGCAACACGAAGCGCATTGAAAGCACCGAAGTTCCCAAGGCTGCGCCGGTGAATGAACCGGTCGCGGTCGCCCCCACGGCGACGCCGATCCCCTCCGAACACTATACCGTGGCCAGCCGGGATACCCTTTGGGGCATCGCCGGAAAAAACGAAATCTATGACGATTCCTTCCAATGGCCTCTTATCTATAAGGCTAACCGAGACACCATCAAGGATCCGGATTTGATTTACCCGAAGCAGGATTTCACCATCCGCAAGGGCCAGACGCCTGAGGAGATCGCCCACGCCAAGGATTTGGCGATGAAGACGCCCAAGTACGTGCCCCATACGCAGCCACGGGAGACCCTGCCGTTGGATTATTTCTGATAACGATAGCTTGAAAGCCCGTTCCCGTTTCGGGGGCGGGCTTTTTTTTTAAAAGGTTAGGAGTTTTGCATGAGGGCCATTCGGGTTAAAAATTTTGGCGGGCCGGAAACGATGCGGTTGGAAGAAACGCCGGATTTAAAACCGGGGCCCGGCCAGGTTTTGGTGCGCGTGAAAGCGGCCGGGGTCAATCCCGTGGACGTCTATATGCGGGCCGGTACCTACGGCCGCAAGCCGCCCCTTCCTTATACTCCCGGCATGGACGGCGCCGGCCTGGTTGAGGCGGTCGGAAAAAAAACGAGGGGCCTGAAGCCGGGCTCCCGGGTTTATGTGGAGTCCTCCCTGACCGGTACTTACGCTGAATTTTGCCTGGCCGATTCAATCAATGTTCATCCCCTGCCCCCCAAGACAACTTTTTCCCAGGGAGCCGCCCTGGGGGTTCCCTATGCCACTGCGCACCGGGCTTTGTTTGGAAAAGCGAAAGCGAAAAAGGGAGAGACGATCCTGGTGCATGGCGCTTCCGGCGGGGTGGGAGTGGCCGCGGTCCAACTGGCGGTGGCGGCGAAGATGAGGGTGATCGGAACGGCCGGAAGCGATTCGGGACTCCAATTGGTCAAGGAGCAGGGCGCGGACGCGGTCTTCAACCACCAAGCGCCGGATTATTTGGCGCGCTTGATGGATTTCACGGAAGGCCGGGGCTTGGACATCATCCTGGAGATGGCGGCCCACCTCAATTTGGGAAAGGACCTGCCGCTCCTGGCTCCCCAGGGCCGGGTTGTCGTCATTGGTTCGCGGGGCCCGGTGGAAGTGAATCCCCGGGATCTCATGGGGCGGGACGCTTCCATCACTGGGATGACCCTTTTCAACGTTTCTCCCGCGGACAAGCTGAAGATTCACAGGGCCTTGGTTAAGGGACTTCAAAACGGAAAACTGAAACCGGTGATCGCCAAGGAAATGCCCCTGGCAGAAGCTCCCCAAGCCCACGAGGCCGTCCTTCAATCCGGGGCTTTGGGCAAGATCGTTCTTATTCCGTGATGGGAAAAAGCGGGGGAGATAAAAAGTGGAGGAAAAATTGAACCCACCCGAGGGCGGGAGCTTTCGGGACAAGCTCCAAAAAGACGCCTTGGCGGCGACGGTGAAGGCCCTGGAAGAAAAAATTTCAGGACTTTCCTGTCCCGACCACGGCCAAAATCCCCGGTTGAAATTTTCCGAGGACTCGGGGCCGGGCCGGCAGAAAATGTCCTTTGATTGCTGCTGCGACAAGCTGGCGGCTCAATTACAAGAGGCCCTGAAGAGCTGATTATTTTTCCACCTGGGTGCCCCAACCGTCGCACTTTCCCCCGTAGGGCTTGGCCAAATCGTCAAATTTTTGTTGGTAGGTTTTGATGGTTTCCAGGTCCGGGATGAATTCCTTCAGTGCCAGGCATAGCCAGCGGTTGCCGGAGGGATCAGCCAAGAGGTGGATTCGGAATCCCTCTTGGGTGACCCCGTGGGAAGCCGTCTGGGCGGCTTGCTCCGAGGGGAAATAAACGTAAAACTCAATTTCATGCGGCAGGGTGAGATCCGAACCCCTTTCCTTCAAGTGTTCCAATATTTCCTGGTCTTGGTCCATCAATGTTTTTCCGAGGAAAGGGGCCGTTGGCTGAAGGTTTGGAAATACCGGATGCTTTTTTCCCGCCATTGGGCCGCGTCATTGACCTGGATTCGTAATTTTGCCTCCACTATCGCGAATCTTTCCCCATCCACCAGACTCCTGAGGCTGTCCCATTGCTTTTCCATTTGCCTGGCTTCCTGGACACCTCTGTCATAACGCAGGACCAATTCGTCCCAAAATAAGTTTCCCGAAGGCATGGATTGGTTCCAACCCACATGGTGGAACCAAAGCAGGTATTTTTCCGGGCAGGTGGTCAGGCGGTTGAAGCGCTGGTTCAAGGGAGGGTGGTATTGATCCACGTTCCCGCTGCCCTTTCGGGTCCGGTCAAAGCCCAGGCCCTTGGCATCCGCGCGCACATAATAGGCGGCGGACCAATCCTCACGCCGAGGGTCCACCATCCCCGGATCGGGGGCGTAATGAAGGTCCTTCTCGAAAACACCGGACAAGCCCCAAGGCACCGCATAGTCCACGAAGGCCTCCCGGGAAGCCATCATGATGGCCACAATGGTTTCGACCGCCTGGGGTTGGTGGCTCCAGGTCATGCGGACCCAATCCTCCGCCAGATCCTTTGAGGATTGCTCCGGATTCCAGGCGAACCTGCCAAAGGCGTACCAATTGGCCTGGGCGAAGGGATGCCCGCACCAATCCTGGTCGCCCCCCGTATTGGCCACGCCCGCGATGCCGGTGAGGGGATAGGCAAAGACCTTGCCTTCAACCACCTTCGCGACGGTGGATCCCGGCCCCTTGGCGAAAGTGTCGCTCTTGAAAAACTCCTCCCACATCGGCCCCAAATAAACCAAATGGTTGGATTGGCCCAGGTATTCCTGGGTCACCTGGAGTTCAGCCATCAGGGATGTTTTTTTCAGGGCTCCGAAGAGGGGACAAAAGGGTTCCCGGGGCTGGAAATCAAGGGCGCCGTTCTTGGATTGAACCAATACGTTTTCCATGAACTTGCCGTCCAGCGGCTTGAATTCCTTGTAGGCCCGGTTGATGCGGTCCTTGTCCACTTCCTGGTTGTAAACAAAGGACCGCCACATCACCATCCCGCCGTGGGGTTTCAAGGATTGGGCTAATAGATTGGCGCCCTCAGCGTGGGTCCGGCCGTAATCCTGGGGGCCGGATTGATTCTCGCTGTTGGCCTTGACGAGAAAGCCGCCGAAGTCCGGGATGATCCGGTAGATCTCGTCGCATTTTTCCTTCCACCAACGGATGACGGCCGGGTCCAGGGGGTCGGAGGTTGGAAGCCCCCCGATTTTCTTGGGCGCGGCGAAGTTGGCGGAAAGATAGACACGGATGCCGTAAGGACGAAAGACGGAAGCGATAGCGGCGGCCTTGCGGAGGTATTCTCCCGTCAGGAAGATGGGGTTGGAATTGACGTTATTTAATACTGAACCGTTGATCCCAATGGATGCGTTGGCCCTGGCATAGTCGGTCAGGCGTTGGCCCGGATTCCCCGGCAGCTCTCCCCAATGCCAAAGGGATTTTCCCGCATAGCCCCTTTCAATCGAGCCGTCCAGGTTGTCCCAATGGTCAAGGACCCGAAGTTGTACCTGGGGCCTCTCGGCGACCTGGAGGTCCTCGAGGGGTTGGCCGGTCTGAAGCAGTTTTAAAAAATGGAAAACGCCATAGAGGGCGCCGCGGGGCGAGGCGGAAGAGATAACCGTGATCTTGTCGCCGTTCACGGACAGGGAACGGATGAAATAACCTTCCGGCCCTTGGTCTTTCAATTTGTCCGGCCAATCCAGGAGGTTGGGGAGGGGGAAGTCCAGTGTTGCCACGACCACCGACCCCTTTTGAAGGTGGTCGGTGAGGGGGATATCCCGTCCCAAGAGCCCGCTCAGGCCTTTCTTCAGTTCTTGGACGATGATTTTTTCCGTGTCGGATCGGCCTGGGACATAAAGCGAGGAGATGGCCTGGCGGTAGGTTTCCAAAAGGACGGGATCGTCAACTTTGTCGTAGCGCAGCCAAAGACGATAACCGTCCTCCGCAAATGCGCTGGTACAGACCAGAAAAAGTAATAAAAAAATAAATTGCACTCTCCGCTTGCGGGAGAGGTCAGGGTGAGGAGTGCCGTTAAAGATGGGCTTCGAAATCAAACCAGAACGGGAGAATCGTAGGTTCTTATTTTGGCGATGACTTCCTCAATGAGGTAGTCGGGGGTGGAGGCGCCGGCGGTAATGCCGACCTTTTGCTTGCCCTCAAACCACTTGGGATCCAATTCCTGGGCCGTTTCAACGTGGTAAGTGTCATTAGGAAGGTTCATCCTGCAGGTGTCGGCCAGCTTATGGGTGTTGGAAGAATTGCGGCCTCCGATGACGATCATCACTTCCATCAGTTTGGAAAGCGAAGCGGCGGCGGACTGGCGGTCCTTGGTGGGTTTGCAGATGGTATTCACCGGAACCACCTCGGAACAGCGGGTCTTCAACAACGCCACGAACATATCGAATTTTTCCATGAGCAGCGTGCTTTGGCAGACGACACCCACGCGGGAGCCTTGGGGCACCTTTTCGATGTCCTCCTCGTGGTAAATGATGATGGGGTCCTTCATCCGGCTGGCGATGCCCTTGACTTCCACGTGCTTGGGATCGCCGATAATGACGATCTGGAGGCCCTGGTTCTGGAGCTTCTGTCCCTCGTTGTAGATCTTGGTGACCAGGGGGCAGGTGGTGTCGATGATTTCCAGCTTTTTCTCTTTCATCTGTCCGATGACGTTGATATCCAGCCCGTGGGCGGTGATCACGACCCGGTTGTCCTCGATCTCCTCGAGGGAATGGACGATTTTCTTGTTCAGGGAAGCCAAGCGGGCCACTTCCTGGGGGTTATGGATCAGGGAACCGAAGATGAAGGCGCGGTCCATGGTCTCGGCCTTTTGGATGGCTTTCTTCACGCCGAAGCAGAACCCAGCGGCGTTGGCGATTTGAATTTCACGAGGCATGAGCATCCTTCGGATGAATTAGGAATTCGTAATTAGGAGTTAGGAATGAAAACCAACTTCCAACTCAACGTGAAATGATTATATATAATGACTAGCACAGAAAGAATCCCCTCATTTTGCCAAGGAAGATCAAATGCCGGTTTCTCTTTATATGGGCCCCTACCAGCCGTTTTTGGAGGCGGAACTTGCCGCGTCGGTTCGCGCCTTTCGAGAATCCGATCCCTTTTCACCCCTGGTTTTACTGGTGCCCAACCGCGCCCTGGTGCGCCACCTTCGGGAGGATTTGGCCCGCCAAAACGGCTCGACCTTCAATTTAAGGGTCTTGACCCTGCACCAATACCTCATCGAACTCACCGAGGAAAAATGGATGACCGAGGGTTTCCGGCTCTTGCCCGAATCCCTGGTGCCTTGGGTGCTCCGGGAGAACGCCCGCAAGGTCCGGCCGAAGGGAGGGCCTTTCGCCTCCGTGGATAAGACCCCTGGCTTCCATAAAACCCTCCGGGCCACCCTGTCGGAGCTGCGCCAGGGCGGGTTCACGGCCAAGGAACTGGACGATTCCGCCAAGGCCATCGCCAAGGATAAAACCCGAAAGCGGTTGACGGGGAAGTTGGCGGAGTTCGCGGCCCTTTTGACGGAGAACCAGGATTGGAAAAACAAGAACCGTTGGAAGGACCGGGAAGACCTTTATCAGGACGCGCTGACGGTTGAAACTCCGGAAGCCTTGGTTTGGACCTATGGTTTTTATGACGCTTCGGTCCTACAACGAAAAGTACTGCAACACCTTTGTACAACACCAAGGCGCCAAGAAAGGCAAACCCTCGAAAAGGATTTGGAAAGTCATTGGTTCATTCCTTTTGAGGAGGACCATCCGGCCTTTGAATATGCCAAGCCATTCGCGCAGTGGGCGAAAGGTTTAAGCGGCAGTGTGAAGGTGGGAAGGTATGAAAGTAAAAAAACAACACCCCTTGGCCGGCTGCAAAACTACCTATTCAAGAATGAGGAAAGGGAGCCTCCTTCTCCCTCGAGGGGAGAAGGCCGGGATGAGGGTGATTTTGATTCTTCCGATGTGAAGATCCTCCTCTGTCCTGGGGAACCCAGGGAAATGAGGGAAGCCGCCAGGGCCGTCACGGAAGAAGCTGTACGGCGCAAGACTCATCTTTCACAATGCGGCCTCATCCTGCGCCAGTTCGAGACCTACCGCCGAATGATCGCCCCCGCTTTTGAGGGGCAAAAGGTGCCGCTCGCCAAAAAACCCTCCGTCTACCTGATGGAAACTCCCGAGGCCAAAGCCTTCCTGCTTTTGCTTGAGTCATTCCAGTTGGAATTTCCCCGTGAGACGCTGATGGACTTTCTCGCCTGTCCCAACCTTGACCCGGAAGGATTCGGGGTGGATGAGTTGGAGTGGAATCCCCATCTTTGGGACCAGGCTTCCAAGGAAGCGGGGGTGGTGGAGGGCGAAGGCGCATGGATGGACCGCTTGAAGGAATACGCCACCCCCCCTTCGGGTAAGGGCGCTTGGGAAGAAGGCGATTTTTCCGGCGATGATTCCCGGTCCCTTTCGATTTTCAGGACCAAGGTGCTTCAAACCCTTTTCGACGGCCGCCACCAATTCGAAAAAGAAAAGAACTGGGTGGGGAAGACCGGGGTCCTATTCGACCTGGCCGGGAAACTTTTCGTGAAATCGGAAGCGAAGGAAGAATTGAAAACCCTAAGGAGGGGCGTGGAGATATTGTCCCAGGATTCCTTCACCGTGGAAAAGGACGAGCTGGAGGCCCTTCTCTCGGGCCTCATGGACGAAGTGAAGATTCCTTGGAACGCCCCCGAAGCGGGAGGGGTTGAAGTGTCGGACCTCATGCAGGCCCGCGGCGTTCCTTTCGATGTGATGGTCTTGCCGGGTTTGGTGGAACAGGGTTTTCCCCGGGTGCCAAGACCCGACCCCCTGCTATTGGATGAGGAACGGCGCGTCCTCAACGAGCGGTACTTGGGGCGGGCCAAGGCGCCTGAAAAGGCCGAGGGGAGATTGGAAGAGAAACTGCTTTTCCTCCTGGCGGTTCGAAGCGCGAAAAAATCTCTTATCCTCACCGCTTCCCATCTGCATCCCGGCTCGGGAGCGCCCCGGGTGCCCTCCAGCTATCTCTATGAGACCCTTCATGCCGTGACTGGGTCACGCCAAACCAAATGGGATGAGGATTCTCCCTACCTCCAAAAGGTCGCGGTGTCCGATTGGATCCGCGATGGGGATGACACAAGGGTGGACGACCTGGAGGAAGTGCTGAGCCGCTTCGAGGAGGCCCGTCAGGGAAATCCCTTGCCAGCCCAAGCCTATGTGGAAGGGAAACCTTTCTTCACCGAGGCCCGGCGGTCGTTGAAGGAGCGCCAGGGCAGCCGCAAGTTCACGCCCTATGACGGGGTCTTCCAGGACGCAACCGCCATCGGGAAACTGGCCCAAGACCATTCCCTCAAGAACAAGACTCTTTCGGCTTCGCGATTGGAAACCTACGCCGCCTGCCCGCTCCGCTATTTTTACCGCTATGTGCTGGGGCTCAAGGTGCATCCCGAACCCGAGCGGGTCTTCCAGTTGGACGCGGCGGAAAAGGGCACGCTGATGCATTCCATTTTGGAAGAGACCCTTTCCCGGGGGAAAAAGGACGGCTGGTTGAGGAACCGGGAGGGGGATAAGGCCCTGGAGGTTTTAGAGGAAGAGGCCAAAAAAGCATTCGATCATTTTGAAAAAAATGGGGTTCCCGGTTCGCCCGCCTTGTGGCAATGGAGCCAATTCAGCCTGCGCAAGGACTTGCAAAGGGCTTTGAAGAAGGTGCTCGAGGATCAGGATTGGACCCCGGTGGATTTTGAGAAGGCCTTCGGCCGTGAGGGACAACCTGAGGTGACCATCGAGACTCCGGCAGGGACATTTCGCTTAGAGGGTTTCATGGACCGGGTGGATCTTTCCCCGGATGGCAAGAGCTTAAGAGTGGTGGATTACAAATCGGGTTCCAACTTGAACTTCAAGGCCAATAGCGTGAAGGAAGGCACTAAGATCCAAATGCCCCTCTACCTTTGGGCCTGCCAAACCCTTTATCCCGGCATAACCCCCCAGGGAGCCTTATATGAATTCCTAACCGCCAAGGGGGACTATAAGGCGGTCCCCTTCGACGCAACGGATTTTAAAAAGGTGGAGGAACCTCTGAAGATTCTTCTAACCACGGCGGCGGAAGCGGTGGACCAGGGATTTTTCCCGGCGGCCGCCAAGGCATGTCAACAATGTGATTACAAAATTTTGTGCGGGCCTGGGGCGGAAAAACGAGGCGAGCGGAAGAAGAAAGATATGAGAGTTGAGGATTATTTCAAGTTGGAGGAACTTCCTTGATTTCCGACCAAGAAGTACGGGAACGGGTCACCCATGACCACGAAACCCTCTTCGCGGTGGACGCGGGGGCGGGAACGGGTAAGACCACGCTCCTGGTATCCCGGCTTATCGCCCTTCTTCTCGAAAAGCAGGCACCCTTGAGCCGCATCGCGGCCATAACCTTTACCGAAAAGGCCGCGGCGGAATTGGCTGAACGGCTCCGTTCCAAACTTGAGGAGGCTTTGGGGAAACATCCCGGCCAAAGGACAATCATTCTCAAAGCCCTTGAAGATATGGAAAGAGCCCCCATTTCCACTATCCATTCCTTTTGCGCGGGGCTGTTACGGGAATATCCGGTGGAGGCCGGGGTGGATCCCCAGTTCACCCTTCTCGACGAGGTCCAATCGGGGGCTTTCGAGGCCCAGGCTTGGGAGCATTGGCTCAAGAAGAACCTCTCCCAGCCGGTAGAACCTCTTTTTAATTTCCTGCGCCTAGGCGGCACTTTTGAACAGGTGGACGAGCTGAAGCTATTTCTCAAGCGCAACCGAACCCTCTTGACGATCCCTTTGCCCAAACCTTTGCCGTCCATGGATGCTTTTCGAAAGCAATGGAAGGCTTTTGAGGATTGGACCAAGCAGGAAGCGGCCCATTGTGCCAAGCACGAAGACTCTCTTTATGGGGTTTTAGAGTCCTTTTGGGCCCAAGGTGAATCCATCCAGGAGGACTTTGATCTCGCGAATTTGAAGGTTCCCAAGACCGGCCGAAGCGGGACCCAAGGCAATTGGGGAAAAGAACGTTTAGCGGCCCTCCGGGAAGGTTTCGTGAAGTTGGGCGAGGACCAGACAGCGGCCTTTGACCCTTTCAAAGAAGCCATCGTCCTGAACTTGGTCCATTGGCTGGCGGGTTATTTGAAGGAATGGGAAAGACAAAAACAACAAGGCGGATTTCTCGATTTTGATGATTTACTCCTCAAGACCCGGGACCTTTTGCGGGACCATCCCGAGGCTCGGGAAGAGATGAAGCAGAGGCTCGATTACCTATTCGTGGACGAATTCCAGGACACGGATCCCTTGCAGGTGGAAATTGTATTCTTCCTATCCGAGAAAACAGGTCGCCAGGATAAAGACTGGCGGAAAGCGAAGTTGGAGCAAGGAAAATTGTTCCTCGTCGGCGACCCCAAGCAAAGCATCTACCGATTCCGCCGGGCGGATGTGAAAATTTACGAGGAAACCAAAGAGAGGATCATTGCCAATGGCGGCAGGGTGGAAGTGCTCACTGAAAATTTTAGAACTGTGGGCGGGTTGGTGGATTGGATCAATGGCCGCTTTTCCACCCTTTTCGAGGGAACCGGCATCCCTTACCACTCCTTGAGCCCCAACCGCAAAGCGGGCCAAACCGAAGGAACCCTGCCCCTTCTGTGGGGACTTAAGATCCCGGTTCCGAATGAGGAAAAATTAAACAAAGCCGAATTCCGCCACCTTGAGGCGGAGGGGGTCGCGAATTTTTTGAAGGAACAAGTTCTAGGCGGCGGCTTTACGGTAGCCGATCCAAAGACTCACGAGAGGCGCCTGGTCAAAAAAGGCGACATCGCCGTTCTTTTCCGGGACCTTTCCAACGACATCGAGGAATATTGGGAAGAGGCCCTGCGCAAGAGGGACCTTTCCTACCAGATCGTGGGGGGCAAGCGGTTCTATAATCGCCCCGAGATCGTGGCCTTGTCCACACTGCTCACTTGTCTTTCTTCCCCCGCGGATGAGGCGGTTTGCGCGGCCGTCTTGCGGGGGCCGATATTTGGATTCAATGACGAGGAACTTTTCCTTCACCGCGCCAATGGAGGCAACTTCTTATTCCAAGTGGTTTCAAAAGGAAAAGTCGGCGAGGCTTTTAAGCTTTTAAGAGAATGGTTCCATTCCACCCGGACCCTGGGGGTTTCGGACACCCTTTTGAAACTTTACGAGAAAACCAATTTATTGTCCATGACCGCGGGCCAGCCCCACGGCGAACAAAGGGTCGCGAACTTGATGAAGGTCCTCGACCAGGCCCGGGACCTGGAAACTTCCCAGCATTTCACATACCGCGCCTTCACCCAGTGGCTGACATCCCAGCAGGAAGAGGAAACGATGGAAGGCGAAGCACCGGGCCCCGATTCCTCCGAGGACCGCATCACCTTGATGACCATCCACAAGGCCAAGGGGCTGGAATTTCCAATCGTGTTTGTTTCGGGCTGGGCCGCCGATCCGAAAGATTCGGGAAGCCTGATGGATCGAAAGCTCACGGCTGGCGCTTTCAAGGTAGGCAGCAAGGACTTGGGGCTCAAGACCCTCAACTATGACGGGGTGAAGGAAGATGAGGAAAAACAGCGCGCCGCTGAGGACACCCGTCTGCTCTATGTCGCTTCCACCCGGGCGCGGGATTGCCTCCTCTTGCCTCATTTTTTAATGCCGGCCGAAGGAAAATTCCAAAATGAGAATCTTTTTGCCGGACCGCTCCTGAAGGCCTTGGAGGAAAAGGGAGCGCCCCCCCATTGGGCCGAGGCGAGGGAGGGCGCTGAGCCCACCGGCGATCCGCCTGCCTGGGTGGTGCCCTTGGAGGAAAATGCGGGTAAGGCTTTGGAGGCTGAAAAAGAAAAACTCAAAAGCGGGCAGGAAGCCCGCAAGCAGAAGCTTAATACCTTGAGGGGTGAGAATGAATTCAAGTCCGTCACGTCGGTCTTAAGTGTGGACCAGGATAAAAAGGAAAGGGAGGAGCGGTTTTTCGATGAACCCGAAACCGCCTCGCCTTGGGGCGGTAAAGAGCTTGGCACTTTTACCCATCTTCTGTTGGAAAAGGGATGGAATGGGGATGGTTCCCAACTGAAGAAGGCATCTTCCTTTTACGCCGAAAAAATGGGGATCCCAACGGAGCCGGCAGCGATGGCCCTGGAGTGGGTGGAAAAAACTTTGCGAAGCGGGATCGTCCAAAGGGCTAAGGCCTCCAAAAAAGTATTCCGTGAATTGCCCGTCACCACAAGGCAAGATGATGGTTCTTACCTAAATGCGGTCCTGGATCTGGCTTTTCTTGAGGAAAATGAGTGGGTGATCGTGGATTACAAAACGGACAAGGATAAAGAGGCCCGCAAGGACCATTACCATCGGCAATTGAATATTTACGCCGATTTCCTCAAAAAGACCACAGGACGGAAAGTTAAGGAAGCGCATCTTATCTTTGTTCGGGAGAATTTGGCGCAACCGGTACCCTTAAATCCGGGTAGGGTCTCGGTTTGAGGGGTTGTTGAATCTAATGCGTCATTGCGAGGAGGCTTGAAATGCAGGCCTCCTCGCAATGACGGTTTTTTTCCAAACTACGGGGCATTGCCTAATTCCAGCCTTTCAAGCAATTTCGACAAATACCGATTAAAATAAACCTATGAGCTCACATCTTTCCCACCACCCGATGCCGCGCCAGAGCCGGATGCTTTTGGCCATCGGCATCACGGGTTCCATTCTCGTCCTGGAAGCGGTGGGGGGCATCGTCTCCGGAAGCCTGGCGCTCTTGTCCGACGCGGGGCACATGTTGACCGACCTTGCTTCCCTTTTGATCTCCTTGACCGCCATGATCCTGGCCTCCCGCCCGGTTAGCGCCACCCATACCTTCGGTTACGCGCGTCTGGAAGTCTTGGCGGCCATGGGCAACGCTTTTACCTTTTTACTCATGGTCCTGGGAGTGGGTTGGGAGGCGGTTCAAAGGTTTTCCCATCCCCTCTTGCCCGATTGGAAGGTCATGGGCTTGATCGCGGGACTAGGCCTTTTGGCCAACGCCTTCACCGCTTGGATTTTGCATGGAGCCGAAAAGAAAGACTTGAATGTCCAAAGCGCCTGGCTCCATGTGATGGGAGACTTGGCTTCCTCAGTGGGGGTATTGCTGGGGGTCCTGGTGATCGCCCAAACCGGTTGGACTTGGGTGGATCCGCTATTGAGTTTGGGAATCGCCCTTCTCATCGCCGCGAGCGCCGCGGGGCTTTTCCGAAAAGCGCTCCATATCTTGTTGGAATCGTCGCCGAAGGGACTAACCCCCGAAATGGTCAAAAGCCTTTTGACCGCCGGAATTCCCGAAATTAAGGAAGTCCACCATATCCATCTTTGGGAAGTCGGGTCGGGAGAAATTTATTTGACCGCCCATTTGGTAGTGAGGCATCAATCGCTGGCGGAGGCCCATGGGATTTTGGAAAAAGCCTCGGAAACCCTGAAAGAAAAACTGGAGATCCACCACTCGACTTTTCAATTAGAGCCGCCCGCTCCCATCCGGATGCATGGACCGGAGTTTTAAGATCCCGTTGGTCAGCAGGCCGTTAACCATTCTTCCAGCTGGATATCGATGGCGTTGAGCCGTTTGATCCAGCGGTTGTGAAGATCGGGAGAGAGCAGGGCCTTCCTCAAACAAAGGTTCATCAGGGGAGCGCACTCATGCACCAGTGAAACGGCTTCCTTCAAGTGCTTTTGGGTGGGGACCGGGCCGTCGGATTCCTGGGCTTTTAACACTTCCTTGGAGAGGGCCATGATGGTGCGCTTCAACCTGGCCACGGCCTCGTTCTTCAGGGCCCAGGGCAGGTGTTGGTAGGTCTTGTTGATCTCACCGGCCAGGCTGTCGCATTGCACTGATAATTTCTGGCTTAAGAAGTCGGATCCCGCCATTTCCCCCCCTTTTTTTCGGATCAGTTTAGGATTTCTTTCGGATAAATTCAGCGGCTTTTTCGGAGGCCAGGTGTCCTGAAAGGCAGGCTCCCTCGATGGTGGCTGGCAGCCCCGTGGCGGTCCAGTCGCCCGCCAAAAAAACATTGGAAATGGGAGTTTCACAGGGAAGGCGGAGTTTATCCGATTCCAGGCTCCAACTGAAAGTCGCGGCCATTTCCCGGGTGACCTTCGAGTGGAGGATGGAAAGATTCCCGGCGGAGGGACAGCGTTCCCTTAATTCCGAAAGCGCCAGATCCACCAATTGTTTTTCCGAATGCCGGGACAATCCGGCGGCGGCACTGGCGGTGAAACTAAGGTATTGTTCCTCCGCCTGCGATTCATTCCTCCAGCCCCAATTGGCGTTTCGGTTGAATACCCACTCAAATTGCGCCCCCGGCAATCCCACGAAATGCTCCCGGAAGAGGATATGGGAAAGGATGACGTTCACCGTGACGATGGGGGATTTACCCAGTCCCGGCAGGGCTTCCAAGGCCTTCCAAACGCCTGGGGGCCAAAGGGATGAAAGGGGTCCCGGCGGCACGGCCCAGATAAGGGCATCCCCCGTAAAGATTTTTCCCGACCTGGTTTCGAGCTCAAAAGAATTTGGACCAATCCGGAAGGCTTGGACTCCTTCCTGAAGCAATATCCTACCGTCATTATGTTGAAGATAGGCCTCCACTTGGGGAAAAGCGATCTCACTTAAGGGTTTGGCCGCGACGGCGAAGGAGCTGTCCCTGCGGGTTCCAAAGAATATCCTGTGTAAAACATCCCCCAAACCCCTGACCGGGGCGATTTCCGGTGGAACGTTCATGACCGCATTGCAAAGGGGAACCCAAAATCTCTCCCGGGACCGGGGGCCTTGACGGCTGAAATCCAAGAACTGTGCCACGGTTTGAACGCCCGGATTCAGGGTCCAGGTCCTCCGGGAGAAAATCGACAAAGCGCGTATCATGGATATTTTATCCCTGAAAGAAAAGGCGTTGGAGGTTAATAGTCCCGCGATTAAATGGAGGGGGGCCGGCAGGGCGGGACAGCGCAGGGTAAGTTTCCGGCCATTGGGGCTGAACCAGGCCAGGGTTAAGGGGTCGATCCAATGAAAAGGGTTTTGGACTCCCAAGCGATCCATCAGCCGCTGGGTTTCGCGGTAACAGCCCATGAACAAGTGGGGCCCATTATCCAGGGGCGCTGGAAAGTTTTCGCTGGGTGGAATGGAATAAACTCGTCCCCCCAAGGAGCCCCGGGATTCCAATAGATCCACCGAATGACCCATTTCCGCCAAGGCGGTAGCGGCCGAGATTCCGGCGTAACCTCCTCCCACCACGATGATTTTCGCCATCAAGGAACCGCCCAATGCCATAAAAAGCAGCGGCCAGCCGCGCCTAGGACGGAAAGAAGTTTATCCGACCGGGAAAGCGATGTTTTTCCTTCGAGGATCTTCTGGGGATTTGCCCTCAGTCTTTGGAAAAGCTTCACGTAAACCGCCGCGATGGCCTCGGCGGTCGCCAATCGGCTTCTTTGGCGAAGGCTCAGGGAATTCCTTGATTTTTCCAGGTAGGACCAAGCCCGGTTGAGTTGGAATTCCACGAAAAGGGTCCAATTGGAATTTTTTTCACCGATGGCGGCGGGTATTAAGCTGAATTTTTTAAAATCCTCGCTGGGAAAATACTGCCGGCCCAGGGACATGTCTTCCCGAAAGTCCCGGGTCATGTTGACAATTTGGAGGAAAACCCCCAGGTTCTTCGCGTAGTCCCTGTGGGGTTGATCCCGATAACCGAATATTTCCATGCTGGCCAGGCCCGGGCCACCGGCCACTTGGAGGCAATAGCGGTGGAGCTCCTGGAATTTTTGGAACCGGATGGGTTTCAGATCCCTGGCCACGCCTTCCAGGATGCTCAGGAGGGGTTTCCGGGAAAGATTGAACCGACGGAACGTTTCGGCGAGATTTTGGAATAAAAATTCTTTGGGCTTGCCGGAAAAGCATCGGGTCAATTCCGCCTTAAAGGCCCGTAGTTTCCTCTGTTTCACCGGAAGGGGATCGTTGTTATCCGAAATATCGTCGGCGGCCCAGCAATAACGGTAGAGGCTTTCCATGGCCCGCCGTTGTTCCGTTGGCAGGAGAAGGAAGGGGTAATAAAAACTGGTTTTTCGGTTAAGCGGCCCGTTTTGGGGATTCAAAGAACGCCTTTGGCTTAAGGTTGAACCAATCCGAATAATGCCTTCAAGGTAAGGCCGATTTTATCGACCCAACTCCATACCGGCCGTTGTTGAAGCACATTGTAATCCATCGCGCGGATTTTATGGAGGATGCCTTCGCCTCCCAAGTAAGTGGCGCGCAACTCCAGCTTTAAGCGCCCCGGGACCCAATCCAACAAGGGGCGGCCTTTTTGAAAATAAGCCCCCGTATATTCCACGGCGCTTTGAACCAGGATTCGAGACTCGGGCGAATCCTTCAAGGCCAAAAGATCCTTTTCATGGACGCCGGCTTTTTTCAACTCGGTTTTCGGATAGTAAATCCTTCCCCGGGACAGATCCGCCGAACTGTCCTGCCAGAAGTTGATGAGTTGGAGGCCGGAACAGATGAAGTCCGAATAGAGATGGAATTTTTCATCCCGAATTCCATGGAGGAGGAGAACCATCCGGCCCACCGGGTTGGCGCTATGGCGGCAGTAGTATAAAAGGGAGTTCCAGGTGGAGTAGCGGTGATTCGTCACGTCCATCCGAAAGGCCTTCAATAAATCCAAGGGAAGGGATGGGGGAATTTGATAAGTTTTCACCGTGTGGGCAAAGGCTTGAAGGATGGGGGGGGCCGGTTTGCCGGCCAGGGCTTTTTGAAATTGCTGGTCCCATTGGTTCAACCGTTTAAACCGCCATTTTTGAAGGGCCTTCGGATCGTCACCCGTCAGCAAACCATCCTTGGATTTGGAGAGGGATTCGGGAGGCTCATCCGCGAAATCGTCCGCGGTCCTGGCGAATGCGTAAAGGGCCGCCACATGGGGCCGGGTTTGTTTCGGCAGAAGGAGGGACGCCACCGGGAAATTTTCATAATGCCCGAAGGCCAATTGTTGGCACCGTTCGTAGGTTTTTTCCAGTGACGCGGGAATGGGGGAGTTCATGGGACTATTATTAAGAAAACGGCCATGGAAAGAATTAAAATAATTCAATCGGCCGGAAGGTATGATTTCCACGGGTGGATTAAAAACGTTCCAACCGGTAAACTCTCGTGACGAAACTGAGGTTAAGGATGGCCATGAATCCAGAGGATGAGAAAAAGCCCATCGCTAAGCCTTCAGCGGAAGATGGAGGTTTCAGGCCGGAAAAAGAGGTGCCGCCCTATGAGGCGGAATTCACTTTATCCGGCGGATCCTGCTGCGATGACGGGGAATCGCCCGAACAGTCGATCAATTGAAAAGGCCTGTTTTGAAAGGTTTTTTGTTTCTTGAAACAGGTACCTATTCAGAATAAACTACAACCCTTTCAACAGGCCCATTGGACATTTAGCTCAGTTGGTTAGAGCGTCGCGTTCACATCGCGAAGGTCACTGGTTCAAATCCAGTAATGTCCACCATTTGAATAAAAACCCGGTTCCGAAAGGAGCTGGGTTTTTTTTATGGGCGGCGGCGGTTCCTGCGGAGTCCAGCGGTCTTGACTCCCAATTTAAAATTCAAAACTAAGAATTAATAATTTATCATGTGGGTATGTGCTCCCGATTCGTCCTAAAAAGCCCCCCCAAAGCCATCGCCAGCTTGTTCAAGCTGGAGAAAACCGTCGATTGGAAGCCCCGCTATAACGTGGCGCCTTCCCAAAAAATCCCGGCCGCCATCCGCAGCCTCGAGGATAAAAAGCGTAGGATCAAACTTTTACAATGGGGGTTCGTGGCTTCCTGGACCCAAGGGGGAAGACTCATCCTGAACGTCCGAAGCGAGGAGATCGACGAAAAGCCCCTCTTCCGGGAATCCTTCGAAAAGTGGCGTTGTCTAATCCCAGTTGACGGTTTTTACGAATGGCGCCACGAGGCGAAGGAAACCAGGCCCTATTACATCCAGATGAAAAACAAACAGCCTTTTGCCTTGGCCGGAATCTGGGCCCCGCAAAAAGTTGAGGGTGAAACCATCGATGCCTGCGGCATCCTTACCACCACGCCCAATGACGTTGTCCGGGCCGTGCATGACCGGATGCCCGTGATCCTGGACCCCAAGGATTACGCCGCTTGGCTGGATTCGGAGGATATCCGGGATTTTGCCGAACTCAAAAAATATTTTAACCCGTTCCCGGCCGAAAAAATGGAAGCCTACCAGGTCGGCGCCTGGGTCAATAACGTTACCCATGACGATGAGAAATGCATCGAGGAAAGCCACGAACCGGAAACACTCCAACTTCCCTTTTGAGGCATTACACCTCCGGGAGTGGGCGCCCGTAAAATAAAACTACAGGTTTAATCCAAGTCCGGAACCACGCTCCCCCCGATGGTTGAACTCCGCCCTAAAAGTTTTCAGGGATTATTTGCCGCCGCGAAAAGCAGCGAAGCTGGTGGGAGTCTCCCAAAGGGTCACCTCGGTTAAAGTTACCTTTGCTTTCTTTAAGGGAGGTTCCAAGAGTTTCCACATCACGATGGCCACGTTTTCCACGGTAGTTTGCAGGCGGGGGTTGCTTTTAAAAGGCTCCACTTCCTGATTGAGGAAGCGGTGGTCGAAACGGTCGAAAACGGTTTTTTTCAGGATGTCCTTGAGGTCCTTAAAGTCCATGACGAATCCCGTTTCCCGGCTCACGGGCCCCCGGACGGACACCCGCAGCCGGTAGGAATGGCCGTGGGGGAAATTCGCGGCCTTGACGTTATCCCCCCGGTATCCGGAACATTTTTTGAAAACCCTTAAATTTTTGATCCGGTCCCATTGGGGGTTATGGAGGTAATGGGCCGCCTCAAAGTTTATTTCCTTCGTGACCTCGACGATGTCTTTTTTCATTTTTCTTTCCTGGGAGCGGACAGCCGCCGGCTATCAGCTGTCTTTAAATTTTTGGGCGATGGGTATCCTTCGGCCCATGCCGAAGGCCTTGGTCGTGACCTTGAGACCGGGTGCCATTTGCCGGCGCTTGTACTCATTTTGGTTAATTTTTTTCAAAATGTCACGGACCACTTGGGCGTCGAAACCGGCTTTCTCGATTTTCGAGGGTGGCTGGTTTTCCTCGATGTATAAACGCAGGATGGCGTCCAGGGTGTCGTAGGGCGGGAGGCTGTCCTGGTCGGTTTGGTTGGGACGGAGTTCAGCCGAGGGCGGTTTGATAAAGGTGGCTTCCGGAATCACTTCCTGAGAACGGTTGGCGTACCGGGCGAGTTTATAAACCAATCCCTTGGGAACGTCGGAGATAACCGCCAGTCCGCCGCACATGTCCCCGTAAAGGGTGCAATAGCCCACGGCTAGTTCGCTTTTGTTGCCCGTGGAAAGGACCAGGCGGTTGAATTTATTGGAGAGGGCCATGAGCAGCAGGCCCCGTAGGCGGGCCTGGATATTTTCCTCAGTGGAGTCTTGGGAGGCATCCTTGAATAGGGGCGCCAGGGTTTTTAAGGATTCCTCAAAAAGCGGCGAAATGGGGACTTCCTTGAATTCAATGCCCAAATTTTCCGCCAGGCTTTTCGAGTCAACAAGGGAGCCCTTCGAGGAAAAGGGGGAAGGCATGGTCACCCCCATCACCATTTCCGGTCCCAGGGCTTCCGCGGCGATAGCCGCGACCAACGCCGAGTCAATACCCCCGGATAATCCGATGAGCACCTTCTCAAATCCGCATTTTCGGACGTAATCCCTGGTTCCGGTGACGAGGGCTTGGTAAACCTTGGCGACTTCGCTGGTGAGCGGCGGAGGGGGCCTCAGGGAAGGTTTTTCCATGTCAAATACGAAGAAGTCTTCCTCAAAACTCTTTCCCACCTGGAAAAGATTTCCGGCGGCGTCCATGGCCATACTGCAGCCGTCAAAAATAAGCTCGTCATTTCCGCCGACTAAATTGCAATAAAGGACCGGAGCGTTTGTTTTGCCGGTCACATTCTTTAATAACTTTTCCCTGGTCGAAAGTTTGGCGGCGTGAAAGGGGGAAGCGGAGAGATTGAGAACCAGGTCGGGCCTGCCCTTGGCCAACTCTTCCACTGGATCCTTGGCGTAAAGCCTGTGGGCGGGGGCTCCTTCCACGTTCCAAATATCCTCGCAAATGGTCACGGCGATTTTCAAATTTTTATATTTAAAAGGGGGTTCGGGGTGGGACGCCGGGGAGAAGTAGCGGGCCTCGTCAAAAACGTCATAGTTGGGCAGGAGAACTTTCTTATAGGTATGAAGAATCTTGCCGTCCTTCACCGCCACCGCGGCGTTAAAGAGCGGGTTGCCAGGTTGGGGATTTTCCAGGATGGTTCCCACCACCGCTAAGATGCCTTTGGCCGCCTGGGCGACCTGGTCCAAAGACTTTTGGGCCTTTTCAAAAAAAGAAAACCGGTCCAGCAGGTCCCGGGGCGGGTAGCCGGTCAGGGTCAGTTCAGGAAACAAGGCCAGGTCGCAGCCCGCGGCCTTGGCTTTTTTTAAATAGGCGGAGACTTTTTCGACATTGCCGTCGAAATCGCCAACGGTGGTATTGATCTGGCAAACCGCAATTTTCATTTTAAACCTTTTCACCGCCAAGACACAAAGGCACCCAGAAACGAAATATTGATTCCATAGATAAACTACTGCATTTCTTGGTGTCTTGATGCCTTGGTGGTAATCTTGGGTTCTGTTTCAGGGGCCTAGTGTAAGGTGAACGAACCTTGAAGTCAAAAAAGGAGAAAGCGTTGATTTTCGGCGTATTGGCGGATACCCAAACGATCTTGTCGCCGGGGGAACTTACGGCCCTAAAAAAAGCCTTCAAGGGGGTGGACGCAATTTTGCACGCCGGACCCGTGGGGGATATGAGAGTGTTGGAGCAATTGGGGAAACTGGCACCGACGAAAGCCGTCTGCGGCAACGCTGAGGATTCCTACGTCCGGTCTGACCTGTATGTTCGGCAGGCCTGGCGCGTGGGGCCGGTCACCCTGGGATTGATCCATGGATACGGCAAACCCCACGGATTGAAGAAATGGATCCTAAAACAATTCGAGGAAGCGCCGGTTCAAGTCCTCGTTTATGGACGTGATTTTGAGCCCACGGCCCGCCAGATCGGCGGGCATTATTTTTTCAATCCTGGCTCCTTTTCAGGGAACTTGCCCGAGGGGAAACACGGCAAAAAAGGACCCCGCCTGGTTGGTTTATTGTTTATTCACGGCAAAAAAGTGGATGGCCAG
>Ga0265318_10000312_pt1 | contig 39011 bp, 58 predicted proteins | sample 4821metaG_FD_192431 | JGI IMG/M metagenome (GOLD analysis project Ga0265318, IMG submission 192431) | Rhizosphere microbial communities from Carex aquatilis grown in University of Washington, Seatle, WA, United States - 4-8-21 metaG | ecosystem: Host-associated > Plants > Roots > Rhizosphere >... | reverse complement strand
CGCCGGCGGCGGCGGCGGCGGAGGCGGTGGCGGTGGCGGCGGCGGAGGCGGTGGCGGCGGCGGCGGAGGCGGTGGCGGTGGCGGAGGCGGCGGAGGCGGTGGCGGAGGCGGTGGCGGCGGAGGCGGTGGCGGCGGCGGAGGCGGTGGCGGCGGCGGCGGCGGCGGAGGCGGTGGCGGCGGCGGTGGCGGCGGCGGAGGCGTGGCGCTACTTCGATCGGATGCAGTCGCTTCGCTCCTGCGTTTTTGACAGGGTGAGGCCGCTCGCGCTCGCCGCCGTCGCGCCGGTCCGCGAGAAGCTTCTACGCGGCGCCTTCGACCTGCTCGACCGCCTCATCGTGGCGGGTGAGAACGCGTGAGGCCGCAGCCGATCCCGTCTGCGGCCGGCCCGCGTCGCGCGGAGCTACCCTCGCGCCGCCTCCGTGACGCGGTCGCGCTCCTGCAGCGCGCGGCGATTCGCTCGGAACGCGACGAGCTGCTGCGCAACCACGAGCTTGGCGAGCTGGAAGCGAAGTTCCAGGTCCTCGACCGCGCCGCGCTGGACCTGCTCGAGCGCCGGCTGTCGCTCGAGGGTTTCGAGCGCGTGTGGCGCGAGGTCACGGGCCGATGACCGCCCGCTCACAACTGCTGCTGTTCCCGCAGCCGTCGTCGCCCGCGGAGTTCGCGCGCGCCTGGTGCGCGCCGCTGCTCGAGGAGATCCCGGCGCCGGGGCACGCGACGTCAGCGGACTGGGCTGGCGTGCAGGAAGCGGCGAAGCGCTGGCCGGGCCGCAACCTGCCGCCCGCCGGCGCCTACATCGTCAACCGCTATGCGGCGCTCGATGCCGTGTGCGCCGACCCGATGATCGGCGTGGGCGGGTTGTGGCTGCGCGCGCCGCGCGTCCAGCTCTTCGGCTGCGAGGTCGAGCCCGCTGGCGCGAAGCTCGCGAGCCGCGCGCTCTCGTGGGCGGATGTGCAGCGCGCCGACGCGCGCACCTGGACACCGCCGCGGTTCGCGGACCTGGTGCACTTCTCCCCGCCGTTCGCGCAGAACCACGCCGCGGGCAAGAACGATCACCAGCGCGAGCTGCGCGATGCGAAGCGGCTGCACGCGATGCAGCAGTTCGGCGATCACCCGGACAACATCGGCCCGCTACGCGGTCCCGCGTTCTGGGGCGCGATGGAGCGCGTCTACGAGCGCGTGCACACGTACGCCGCCGGCGTGGTGGTCATCGTGCTGCGCAATCGCATCCGCGGCGGCCTCGAGGTCGACGAGGTCGGCGAACACTTGCAGCTGCTGCGCGCGACCGGCTTCCAGGTCGTCGGGGTCCACCCGCGCGACCTCGTGCGCCCCACTGCCTATCAGGCAATGAAGGTGGCGCGCGACCCGCGCACGCCGTGGATCCGCTGGGAGTGGTTCGTGGTGGCGCGGAGGGCGACGTGCTGAACCGTTGGGACTATGCGATGGGCGTGACCTACATCCTCGCGATCGTGTGCGTGGTGCTGATGGTCCGCGAGCGGATGCGGATCAGCGCGATGCCATCGGAGCGCCCGACGGAGCCCCAGCAGCCCGTGCGCTGGACCTGTCGCCGCTGCGGCGGTACCGGAGAGGAGCCAACGGCATGAGCGCTTCGACGAGTATCGAATGGACGGATGCGACGTGGAATCCGATCCGCGGGTGCTCACGCGTGTCGGACGGCTGCCGGAATTGCTATGCGGAGCGCGTGGCTGCGCGATTCTCCGGCGCCGGCCAGGCGTACGAGGGACTAGCGCGGATGACGGACGAGGGGCCGCGCTGGACCGGGGAGGTGCGCCTGGTCGAGGAGCATCTCGAGGACCCGCTCCGGTGGACTCGTCCGCGGCGCATCTTCGTCAACTCGATGTCCGACCTTTTCCACCACGAGCTCTCCGATCGCGAGGTGCTGCGCGTGTTCGAGGTCATCCGGGCCAGCCACGCGCGCGCACTCTCCGGCGGTCCGCGCCATACCTTCCAGCTTCTCACCAAGCGCGCAAACCGCATGCTGGAGTTCTGCTCGCGCCTCCGCTTCGACGCGTCCGGCCACGGGCGGCTGTACCTGGGCGACGTCGGCCGCGCCTACACCTGGACCTCGGTTCTTGATCGTCTCTGGCTGGGCGTCAGCGTCGAGGACCGCGCAACGCTGCACCGCGTCGACATGCTCAGGCAGACGCCGGCCGCGGTGCGCTTCCTCTCGCTCGAGCCCTTGCTCGAAGACCTGGGCGAGGTCGACCTGCGCGGCATCCACTGGGTAATCGTCGGGGGCGAGTCGGGCGCGGGCGCGCGCCCGATGCATCCCGGCTGGGTGCGCTCGCTGCGCGACCAGTGCGTGGTCGCTCGCGTGCCGTTCTTCTTCAAGCAGTGGGGCGATTGGGCACCGCCGGAGGAGTTCCCGTCCGAGCATTGGGTCGCGCACCACGCTTATGTCGGCGACGAGTATATGATACGCGCCGGGAAGAAGCAGACCGGGCGCGAGCTCGCTGGCCGCACGTGGGACGAGTTCCCGGAGATTGCCCGGTGAACGAGTTCTACACCGTCGACGTCACCATCGAGAGCCATCCGAAGTACAAGCGACTGGAGCGTCTACTCGATCCTGTCGACCCCTACGGCCACCTGTGCCGGCTCTACAACGCGCTCGGCGCCCACTACCAGAACGGGAAGATCCCCGAGGACATGATCGAGGACGCCGCGCGCTGGCGCGGACAGCCCGGCGCCTTCCTGCAGGCGCTGCGCGACTCCAAGATGTACGACGCCGACGGCTCGGTGCACGGCTGGATGGACCGCAGCGGCCTCGTGCTCGCGCTCATCCAGGAGAAGCACGAGCTCAAGAAGGAGGCGGACCGCAAGCGCATCCAGGCGAAGAGGGAAGAGCAGCGCCGCATCGCCGAGGAGGAAGCGCGCAAGGTAGAGGAAGCCGACGGGTCGCGCCAGGCCGGCGCCGGCAACCCGCCCGCGTCGCTCGACGTCGCAGGATGTCGCGCCGCGTCGCTCGACGTCGCTCGGAGTCGCGACACGGAGACGGATTCCGAGACGTTCTATCCCCCCCCTGCTTCGCATTCTTCTGCCGGAGACGCGGGCGCGGGCGCGCGCGACCCGGGGCTCGAGGCGCACGTCGCGATGCTCGTCGCCGGCGTCCGGACCAACCTGGCGCCCCGCGGCGCGCTCGCGACCGTACCCGACGACCCGGAGCTCGACCTCTGGCGCGACGTGGTGCAAAGACGCCCGCGGCCGGAGTGGGGCGCCTGGGTGCAGCGCCTGCTCTCGCTCATGCTCGCGGTGGCTCATTCGAAGTACGGCCGCGCCAACGGAGCCGACAAGCGCTTCGTCATCGCGACGCCGGCCCAGCTCGTCGAGCACCTGGCGGAGCTGCTCGTCAAGTTCCCGGTGGCCGCGGATCGACCCGCCAGCCGTGCCGGGGAGGAATTCGCGTGGGTGAGCGCGCGCCGGGACGAGCTCGAGCTCGAGCTCGTTCGATCCGGACACCCCGTCACGGCCGAGCGGTCGCGCGAGATTCTTGCGCAGGCCGAAGGGCAGTGGCGCGCCCGCGCGGGGCCTGCGCCTGGCTCGGCATCAGCGGGATCCAACGGAAATGCGGCCGCCGGATCGACCGGCTAAGCGAGGAATGACGCTGCCGTGCAAGGCGTGCCCGCGGCGGCGGGCCGAATGCTCGAGACCTGGCCGCTGCTGGTCGTCGAGGTCATCCATCTGCGGAAGGCTCTGGGCATCTCGCAGAGCGAGGGTCTGCCCATCGGCCAGGCGAAGCTGGTGGCGATCAGGGACGCGGTCCGGGGTCTCGTCTCCGGATTCCTGCCCCCCCCCCCCGCACGCCAGGGCCACATCCGCACTTGCTGCACGGAACACAGCCAGGCGGACGCACTGGCGGAGCTCGACCGGCTTCGTTCGACCCCGCCGCCTGACGCGGCGCCCAAGGAAAACCTCTGAGGAGCACACCGATGCACGATGATGGAAAGCACGATTGCCCGGTGAAGGATTGCAATAGCGCGCGCCTGCCGCGACATCCTGATGTGCCGGCCGCACTGGTACAGGTTCCGCGACAAATCCGGGCGGCGGTCAATGCGACCTGGGCGCGTGGCATCTCCCTCGAGTACTTGAAGGCGCGCCAGGCGGCGATCGACGCCGTGGACGACCAAGCCGCGCGCGCTGGCTTGGCGAAGGCCTGATCCGTGGGGTGCAAAGTGGAGCCGACCCCATTCGGTACCGCGATCCTGTGCACGCGCGGGCGCCGGCGCAAGCTGCCGCCGTGCGCGTGCGGCCGGCCGCAGGTCAAACTCTGTGACTTCTCTCTGGCCCTGGCCCGCAAGAACGTCGTCGACATCGGCACGCGCGATCGGCACGTGAAGCTGACCTGCGACGCGCCGCTGTGCGACGGTTGCGCGGTCAGCGTCGGACCCGATCGCGACCTGTGCCCGGCTCACGCCGGGGCCTCAACGGGGCTGGAGTCATGAGGACGATGGCGAAGCTCCCGCGCCCTTCCAGAGACCGCCAGCCTTGCGAAGCTCCCGACTGCGGAGCGCTGACCGAGCACTCCTGCGCCGACTGCCTCGCGCCGGTGTGCGCCGAACACGCCGACGTCGTCGACGACCAGGAGCTACTCTGCCACGAGTGCCGCGACTTCACCGGCGAGGTCCCGTGAGCTGGTCGCTGCTCGAGGCGCGCGAGCGTGACAAGAGGGCGGAGCCTGCAAAGAGGCTAGCAAGCCCGCATCTGGCGGCGTCCCCTGACGAAGTCGCGCGCGCGATGCAGGACCGCGAGCAACTCCTTGCGCTACTGGATCGGGTCCTCGCGGCCGCGGCCAATCTGGCGGACGCCGGCGATGATCTGCTGGCTCTCTGCCAGCACGAGCCTGGCTGTCCCGATGGCGGCATCTCCGGCCTGCGTTGCGACTGCCGCCTCCCCACCGCGTGCGGAGCGTGGGAAAAAGCGCTCTCCCAGCTCGTCGAGGCCGGTCAGGGCGCCTGACCCTCATGCTCCGCCGCCCCACCAGCATACTCGCCGACTACGTCTCGCCGGCGGCTGCCGCCGGCGAGTTCGCGGCCGCGGGGCTGCGCATCTCGGTGAGCACGCTGTACAAGCTCGCCGCGGGCGGCCGAATCCCATCGCACAAGCCACCGGGCATGGGGCTGCTGTTTCGTCGCGACGACCTGTTGTTATGGATCGAGAAGCATCGAAGGGAGGCCGGGGACAGCGCCGCGTCCGCGGAGGCCTCCACCGGTCGCCGCGTGAAGCCTGGCACGCGCCCTGCATGCCCGGACGGCCAGCAGCCGGTCGCGTACGGGCTCCCGAGCGAGGAGCTCCAGCGCCGCGCCGGCATCCGCAGCAGGTGACGCAGCCGATGACGCAGCACAAGACGCGCAAGGGGAACGGTCAGGGCACGATCCGACACCGCGGGGGCCGCTGGGAGGTCCGCCTTCGGCTCGAGGGCGAGACGCTCTACAAGAGCTGCGAGAGCGAGCGCAAGGCGCGCGACTGGGTCGCCGCAGAGATCACGCGCGCGCGGCAGCGCCAGCAGCTCGAGGAGCTCGGGATCACGGAGCCCGCGCCGCCGCCGCCGCGCCCCGAGATCACCTTCGCCGACCTAGCTGCCACGCTGGTGCTCGCTCGAACCGAGAAGGCTGACCCGCGCCGGCGAAAATGGTCGGACGGGACGAAGAGGTGGTTCCTGGGGCACGTCAACACCTCGCTGGCGCCGGCGTTCGGCGACCAGCCGGTCAGCGCGATCACGAGCTCGCGCATCGCGGCCTGGCTCACCCAGCAGATGGGGCGCCCGATCCTGCACCGGCACGGCGCGCTCCGCGGGAAACCAACGGGGCGCGTGGTGAGCGCGTCGACGCTCAAGCACTACGAACGCGCGCTCTCCATGATCTTCTCGTTCGCGGTCAACCCGGGCCGCGGGCTCGAGCCCTGGCTCGCCGTCTCCCCGATGCAGGCGGTCGAGCGCACGCACGTGCAGCGCGGGGCGCGCGCCGCGAAGCGCATCCTGCGCGCGCGCGAGATCCTCGCGCTGCTGCAGGCGGCGCTGGCCCGCCAGCAGGAGACCGCCGCGGCGGTGGCCGCCCGGGGACCCGGCAAGCCCCGGCGCCTGCTCGAGCTGGCCGCCGTGGACGCCAGGCGCGACCTCGCGTACTTCACGGTGATCGCGCTCACCGGGATGAGGAAGTCGGAGATCGCGCGGATGCGGTGGAGCTGGGTCGACGACGAGGACGGGATGCTCTGGGTGCGCGCGGCGAAGATCGGCACCGACCTCCTGAGCCAGGAGGTTCCGATCTCTCCGCGCGCGCTCGCCGCGCTGCAGGAGCTGGGCCCGCGCGCGACCGCGCGACTCGTGTTCCCCGGATGGAAGCGGTCGGGGCAGGGCGGGGGCGCGCGCGGCACGCGCAAGGAAGAGCAGCCGCTTACCTCGATGGAGCGCCCGCTCCGCCGGTTACTCGATCTGGCGGAGATCGACGGCGCCGGCGTCTCGCTCCACACGTTCCGCCACTCGTTCTCGAGCCTCCTCGCGAAGTGCGGCGTACAGCCCCACGTCATCGCCCAGCTGATGCGGCACACCGCCGGGACGATGACGGCGCGCTACACGCACGCCGAGGTGGAGGACCAGCGCCAGGCGCTGTTGCTGCTCGAGCGCGCGGTGTTCGCGCCGCTCGCCACCGTAGTTCCGATCAACAAGCCGGCCACGGCCGGGTGAGGAGAAGATCTTGGATATCATCCAGAGCGAGACGTTGAAGATCCGACGCAAGTCGGTGCTGGGCGGCGAAGGGGAGCCGGTCGACGTGATTGATCACGTAATCCACAAGTCACGCGAGTACGCCGAGAAGGCTCCACTGCCCCCGATCGCGGTGGTGGCGAACGCAGACCAAGCGATCGTGTTCCCCGACGTGAATGACTTCATGCAGACCGGCGAGTCGAAGGACGCGCTGGTGGAGGTCCTGCGTTCCGCGTGCCGCGAAATCGACGCCACCGAGTTCCTGCTCGTCTCCGAGATCTGGTGCGCGCGGTTCCCGAGCATGGAGGATCGCGGTCAAGCGCCGGCGAGCCTGGCGGATGTACCGGGTCGGACGGAGGCGCTGATGGTCGTCCATCAGATGCCGCACCGCCGCTATGTGACCGCCTACGAGATCCAGGACCTGGGCGCGGGCAAGCGTCAGGTCTCCCGCATCGGCCGCACGATTGATGGCGACATCCGCTTCGACATCATCCCGATGGCTTCGGCGAACTGAGCTCGAGAGACTGACGATGACCGAGAAACAGGTCAAGACGCTGAAGGCCTACCACGCGGCCCTTACTCGAATCGCTCGCGCCTATGCAAGCCCGGCGCGCCTGAAGCGCAGCGCCGGTGGCGACTACGGCTTGCAGTACGTCGAGGCGCTCGAGATGTCCTACGAGAACATCCAGCAGGAAGCGCAGCTGGCTCTGAAGAGGCACAGGATGCCCAAGCTTCCTCCCGCGAATCCCGCTGCTTCGGCATGAAGGCCGCGCCGCTGGTGCAGTGCAAGGCGTGCCCCTGGAAGAAGTCGACGCGCGCGGACCGCGACATCCCCGGAGGCTACTGCGAGGCGAAACACCGCTCGCTGGCCCGGACGATTCGGAGCGGGATTCAGAGTTTGCAGGGCGGCGCGGTGATGGCCTGCCACGAGTCGGCGGTCGGAAGCGAGCGCTTGTGTGCGGGCTGCATCGCCCACGCTGTGGGCGAGGGCAACGACATCGGCATGAGGCTGCGGGTCGCCCGCGGCGACGTCGGCCGCCCGGTGCTTTTCGGTGAACAGAGGACGTCTTTCGAAGAGACGTTGCCCACCGGCCGAACGTCGAAGCGCTGAGGCTACCCCCGAGACCCGCCGGCTGCCGGCGGGTTTTCTTTTTGTCCGGAAACCCGCATCAGGCCAGCAATGCGGGCATGCAAGTCGCGTTCCGCCAAATGGTGGGGAAATGGTGGGGATTGTGCGCGCGGCAGGATTGCCGCGGAAAGGACAAGAGGCTCTGGAATCCGCATCCAGAGCCTCTTGATGGGGTGCGCGCCCGGGAAGATTCGAACTTCTGACCTTCGGATCCGCAATCCAGATCTCACGCCGGGTCGCAGCCGGCCGACAGCGGCTCAGACCCTGATCTAGAGCGGCTTTCCGAAGACTGGCAACGTCGTTGGTTTTGCCACCTTTTTCCGGATTTTGCCGGGTTTTTCCGCAAATGGTGGGGAAATGGTGGCAGGGTGAGGCGCCGGCGCCGCGCGCGATCGGACAAGTTCGGGCGCATCTCCCAACAGGCTTTCGACCTCCGGATGGGCGGTCCGAAGGTCGAATTGCCAGCCCGTCAGCCCACCGTGCCGCTGGATGTGGGAGGCGAGCCACGCGCCGTTGGATCGGCACACGTCGGTGGACGTGGCGCGGAGCATCACGTTCGTGTCGACCAGGTCGCCGAAGCGCAGGACGTTGATGCGCAGCTCGCACCAGGTCATCGCCAGGTGATCTGCGGGTTCGCGTCATCCCAGAGTTGCTCTCCGACGGGGCACAGCAGTAGAAGCTCCCTGGCAATCACGCAGCCCCGGCACGTGCGCACATGCTCGCGGGCGCGCGCGATCGCGCCGGCGTCCCAGATCGCCTCCGCAGTCAGCGAGGGGCCGCTGCCCAGGTCGACGCCAACGCAGAGCGGGGCGACCTCGCGATCGCGACGGCAGCGCTCTGGGGTGGCGAGAGAGAAGAAGCCGCGACGGCTCACGGCATGTCCTCGAGGCGGCAGCTGAAGCCGTCCGCGAACCGTGCCGCCCACAATCCATCGAGCGATCCCCAGGCCCAGAGGCCATCGGGCCAGCGCCAGAACGTGAGCACCTTGCCCGCGAACCTGGCGGTCGCACCCGGCTGGGGTGGGATGCGATTCCAGTCCCGCCAGACAAGGAGCGTATGGGGCGGGTACTTTCGTGCGACAAGCTGCACAGCCTCAGGCAACGTGGCGACCCAGGAATCCCAGGAGCGCACCTGGTCGTCATTCCACTCCATCCAGCGAGTCACGAGTGCTCCCACCTCCCGCACGCGCATACCAGCCGCCGCGCGGCGCGCGTCATTGCGCGCCCGCACTCCGCACAGAGCACCGCGGTGATCTCGCCGGAGCTCGAGCAGCTGGCCGGCGCCGGCGCGATTGCGCGCTCCGCGGCGTCGACCAGGCGGCCAGCCGCGCGGTCTGCCGCGAGCTCGAGCACACGGCGCGCGAAGGCGCGCAGGGCGTCGAGGATCATGATGCGCGACTCACGGCGACCTTGTGGTACGACCGCTGCCCGAGCAGTAGTCCACCGGCCCGGAGTGGGCCTCCATCACCTGGCCGCTGCGCTTGTAGCTCTCCATGCCGCACTCGACACATAGCCCGTGCGGCTCCTCCCGGAGGAGGAGCTCGTCCCGAGCTGCAGCAGCTTCGTCGGAGCGAAGGCGATCGGCGAGTTCAGCCGCCCAGCATCCGTAACAGGTTCCGCCAGAGCGATCGGCCGGGTTCTCGTGCGCATCTTCGCCGGTCTGCTGCGCGCCGCAGCCTTTCGCGGTCCTGTCCAGGTATTCGAGCAAATCCGAGAGGAGCGGTGGTCGAATCACGGCGGGGTTCATCTCATTCGCGAGCCCCGCGGGTGGCACCCGGTGGCCTGGATTGGCGACTACGTGCCAGCAGCTTGCTCACGATCGCTCCTTGCTTGACGTCAACTATCGTGACATCAAGACAACAAGGAAATCAACCCGAGCGCCGCCGGAGCGCACCGGAGAGCACCAAGATGCCGCACTCCCTTCGACACGCGTGCCCGACCCCCGGATGCCCGGAGCTCGCGCCTGCAGGTCAGGCTCGGTGTGAACGCCATGCCGCGAAGCGGGATCGTGAACGCGGAAGCGCTGCGTCGCGCGGATATGGACACCGCTGGCGGAAGCTCCGTCTGATCATCCTCGCCAGGGACCCGGTCTGCCGGGCCTGCCGTGACGCTCTGTCGACGGAGGTCGACCACGTCGTGGCCCGCGAGCGCGGCGGGGATGACAGCGAGGGCAACCTCCAAGGCCTCTGCGCGCCGTGCCACTCCCGCAAGACCGTCGAGGAGGATGGCGGCCTGGGTCATCCGCCCCTGCGGCGGCACCAGGCCAGCGGTGGGTAGGGGGTGAAAAATCTGGTGGACCGTCGTCCCCCTGGACCGCATTGCTCACGAACACGCATTTACCCAAACGCTCCGAACGACCCAAAAAAACGTTTTTCTAGCTGTTTCGCTAGATGTCGAACTGTGTGGAGCCTACCGCCCGGTGATCGCCGTGGCCGGATTATGTGGTGAAAAATAATCACCGCTAAACTCTTGACTCCCGCGCGCCCGTCGACGATACTGTGGATGTGAGGCCCCGATGCGAGGGCCGACGAGGCGAGGAGGCGTGAGATGGCCCTGTACAGGATCGAGAGCCGGACGAGCGGAGCGGTGCTGGGCGAGTACGCTGCGGGATCAGAGCGGGAGGCGCTCGACGTGATGGCGCGGGACGCGGGCTACCGCGATCAGACGCACGCGGCAGAGGTCACTGGGGACGACGGCTCCCACCTCGACGTCACCGAGGTGACGTGCTCGTGGCACGTCGGGTCCGCAGTCGGCTCGTGCCGCCAGTGCGGCCAGGTCCGGCTGTGCGCAGGCTGCGCCGAGTCGGGCGCATACTGCGAGGCGTGCCGTGGCGACGAGTAGCAAGACCGCGAAGCGCGGGCCCGGCCGGCCCGCCGGCGGCGCGCAGGACTGGATCATGCTCAAATTCGGGTTGCTGCCCGACGACCGCGAGCAGCTCGCCGGGCTCTCGCAGCGCACCGGCGAGACCGAGGCGTCGATCCTGCGCCGGGCGCTCCGGGCGTTGCTCAAGCGCGAGGCGACGAATCTTGGTCGCGCATCCAAGGGCGCACTTTAGGGCGCAGCGCGCTCGGTTCCTGGGGTGTGGCCATCGAACTTGCCGCAGTTCTAAGGCTTCGTGTCGCGGTGCTCGCCGATGGAACAGCGGGCGCATCGCCTCGTCAGCGACCTCGAGGACGGCGGCGAGCTCCGAGTCCGTGAACATGCGCACCTGCGGCTCCGGGATCTTGATCTTCGGCAGCGTGCGCGAGGTGATCGGCGCGCGCGGCGGTCCAGGGGGACGACGGTCCACCAGATTTTTCACCCCTACCCACCGCTGGCCTGGTGCCGCCGCAGGGGCGAATGACCCAGGCCGCCATCCTCCTCGACGGTTCTTGCGGGAGTGGCTACTCTTCGGAAGGCTTCGGCGCTTCGTTGTCGTCGCCGGCGGGCGCCGGCGCGGACTTCGCGTCCGCCGGGTCTGCCTCTTCGTCGTTCGCCACGGTCTCTCCGCCGTCCGCGGCCGACTTGTCCGGCTCGAGCTCCGCGCCGGGTCGCGGGAGGAGCACTTCGCCCGCGGGGACCATGTTCACCGGCTGCAGGTAGATGTCGCCGCGCGCACCGATGGGCGGGAGGCCCTCGTCGCGCCGGATCTCGTTGACCGACTTGAAGCCGGAGTTCCGTGCGAGCTGGTGCGCGGTGTAGCGGCTCTTGATGTCCGCCCGCAGCAGGATCGACATGTCGAACTCCGCGACGAAGCGGCCGCGATCCGAAGGCAGGAAGAGCTGACGGTAGGCCTCCTGCTCGAAACGCACAGCCCACGGGGTCATGGTGTAGGTCGCGAAGTCGATCCCGGTCTGTTCGATCGAGGCATAGCTCGCATTCTTGAGGTGCCCCAGGCGATGCAGCGGGACGAGGAACGCGCGGGCGATCTCCTCGAGTTGGAAGACGCGGGTCGCGAGGTACTGCGCGTCCTCCGGCGAGAAGCTCACAGCCTTCCAGCTCATGCCCTCCTCGAGGAGCATCAGCTTGTGGGAGCTGGCCAGGCCCATGTGCACCTTCTCGATGGAGGCCTTCAGCTTCTTGGCGGCGTCGTCGGAGAGTCGCCCTGGGTGCTCGAGCACGCCGCCCGGGCGCACGTTGTTCGAGAAGTTGCGCGCGCCGTACTCCTCGGTGGCAAGCGCCAGGCCTACAGCCTCGCGGATCATCGAGATCGGCGAAAGGCCCAGGATTCCCTCCGCGGACAGGCTCTTCACGTGCAACACCGACTCGGCTGGCAGCGTGATCGGCGTGTGGGTCTCCCACCACGGCCACGCGTCGAGCCAGGCGCCCCACCCGCTCGAGTTGGCCGGAGGGAAGAACACGCTGTAGAGCAGGCGCCCGTTCACGCGCATCGGTATCACGCGGTCTGGCCGGATGGGCCAGAGCTCGAGCGGGCGTCCGCCGCCGTCACGATGGATGTAGGCCAGCGCGTTCCCGCGAATCGCGAGGTGTCCCATCAGGGTCTCGATGAAGGTGTAGGCCGTCATCTCCGGATTCGGCAGGCGCGAGAGGACCTGGTTCAGGCGATGCTGGGGCGCCGGCGTCTTGCCGCCGCCGGGGAGGAGCTCGTACATCCCCCACGGCATCATCGCGAGCCCTTCCGCCAGCACGCGGACGCACGCGTAGACCGCGGTGACGTTCATCGCGGTCGTCTCGTCGACGCGGGTGCCCGAGTTCGCGGTGCCGCCGCCGAAGATTTCCGCCAGTCCGGGATCGCTCGGGTGGCCGCCCGTCACGCGAGAGCGGCGTTCGAACAGCCGCCCGATCTTCTGCCGCATCCAGCTGATCATCAGAACACCAGCACTCCTCGCTGCTCGTAGACAGACACGCCGGCGCCAGCCTCGACCTTCGCCTTGAGGAGCCGCGCGCGCGCCAAGCCCATGATCAGCGCGACCACCGCGTCGATCCTCTTCTTGTGCTTCCGGCGGTCCGGCTTCACCGGCTTGATGTTGCCGGCGGGGTCCTGGACGGTGGTGCAGCAGTCCATCATCCAGCGCAGGATCGGGTTGCCGAAGTGCCGGATGCGGCCGGCGCGCACCAGGTCGAGCAGATCCTTCGTCGGCTCGGACATGGACAGGAAGCCCTGTCCGAAGGCGATCACGTTCAGCCGGTCCTGCTCCGGGAGCCCGGACTGCTCGCCCAGGGTGAGGTCGAGCTCCTGAGTCATGTTCGCCGCGCCGGCGCGGTCGAAGGCGAGGTCGCGCAATTTGAACGCGCGGAAGTCGTCCTCGATCGACAGTCTGATTGCCCGGAAGTCGATCACGTTGCCCGGCGTCAACGTGAGCCATCCCTCGCGCGCCCAGACATCGTACGGGCGCTCGTCGTTCTCGATGTGCTCCGCCAAGCGCTCGACCGGCATGAAACACCGCACGATCACGTCGAACGTCTCACCGGGGCGCGGGAACAGTAGAGCGTGCGCAGAGAGGTCGCGGGTCGACCCAAGATCCAGCCCCGAGCAGCACGGCTGGCCCGCGAGCTCGCGCAGGACGTCCCGCAGATCCCCCTTCGGGCACGCGTCCCAGAGCTGGATGTCGACGAACTTCGTCTCGATCGCGACCCACTGGTTCAAATGGAAGCGCCGGAAAGCCGCCTCCGCGGCCTTCGACTTCTTCGCGGCGCGCGCGCGGTCGCGGAGGAAGTCGATCGAGACCGAGACGCCCAGGTTCGGGTTCGCGAGGGGCCAATGCTTCTCGTCCCACGGGTCGAGCTCCTGCGGCACCGTGAAGATGCGCGCGACCCACGTCGGGTCCGGGTTCGATCCGTCGATCACGCCCTTGGCATAGCTGTGCAGCTCCCACGCGATCGTGTCGGTGTCGAACTCTCCCGCGGTCGAGATGAACATCATGATCGGGTCGCGCCGGCTGGCCTGCTTAGCCTGCAGCGTCCGCACGACGCCGGCGCCGGCGTGTCCGAAGCGATGGACCTCGTCGAAGATCACGGCCTGCGGGTCGACGCCGTCGATCGTGTCCTCGTCGGATACGAGCGGCTCGAACTTCGCGAGCTCGTCCCCTTCGACCTCGATCGAGTGCCGGAAGATGTGGAGGCGCTCCGCGACCGGCGCGCTGTCGATCGCCATCGCGCGGCCGCTCAGAAAGACCAAGCGCGCTTGCTTGCGATTTCGAGCGACGCTGTACACTTCCGCGCCGCCGGATCCGGAATGCAGCAGCTCGTAGAGCCCCACGCCGCCCGCCAGGGTGCTCTTCGCGTTCTTCGACGCGACCTCGAGCCAAATCACCTTGCAGATCCGCCGGCCATCGGGATGCCGGGGGCCGTAGGCCAGGCGGAGGACCTCTTCCTGCCAAGGCGAGAGAAGGAACGGCTGGCCGGCAGCGTCGCCTTTCTGCAGCGATAGTTTGGTCTCGAAGAAGTCGACGACGTGCTGAGCGCGCTCGCGCCACTCCGCTGGCCAGCCCTTCATCAGCGCGAGCATCGCGGGCGAAGGCGGCCGCGGCTGTCGAAGCGACGCGTCCGCGAGCTCGACCTTCTCTTCAGGCTCCGGGTCGGGCAGTCGCCGGCGTTTCTCCGGCGCGTCAGGCCGCTTGCGGGTAGAGATGCGGCGCGAGGCCGAGCGCTTGGCGGGGGGCGCCGGCGTCTTCGTTTGCGCGGGTCGGGCCTCGCGGCGATCGCCGCGCTTTCCCTGGTAACGGCCGGCCTTGTTCTGGGATCGCCGCGGGCGTTTCGCGAGCGAGGAGCGCGGCACGTCGCGGCGGCCGCCGCGTTTGCCCGGCGCCGCCGCTCGTGGCTTCCTGCCGATGCCGCGCGCGGTCACACCCCAGAGCGTAAGGGGGCGCCGGCGGTCGCCCTACCGCGACATCGGCAGCCGCAATCAATCGCTGCTGCAGCTCTTATGACGCACGTGCGTCACGCGCGCGCTGCTCCTGAGAGGCCTCGTCCAGTTCTTTGCGGAACCGCTCCTCATCCACCCCGAGTTCGGCGGAGATCGCGCGGATCTCGCCGTCGGTGACGTCCTTCCTCTGTCCGTTGATTACCCGGTACAGGCGCCATGCCGGGATCCCGGTCCTCCGGGCGAGCTTCCACACATCGGTCAGAGCCCTGTCCTTTTCCCTGCGAAACGCGCCCTCCACGCACTTCAGCACGCCCACACTCCTCCCCCACCCGGATCAATTATCGCACCCCAACCACCGGCTGTCCCGACCGGCAGCGGCAATCAAGCGTTGCTGCCGGTGACCCCATGCCGAAGGCGTCGGAGAGCCGGTTACCGTCAGCGATGTGGAGAAGCGCGGGCCCATCAAGCCGCACAAGACCGCCACCGTGGATCACGCGTGGGACGCCGGGGAGGCGCTGAAACGCTGCCCCGACGAGCGCAAGGCGCTCCGCGCCTTGTGCGCCTGGTCGGACTCGGACGGCGATCCGGACTCGAAGTCCAGCTACAAGTTCCCGCACCACGAAGTCAGTTCGGACGGAAAGGTCGGGGCCGCCAACCTCGCCGCGTGTTCGGCCGGCATCGCCGCGCTGAACGGGGGGCGCGACGGGGCGAGCGTTCCCGACGACGACCGCCAGGGCGTGTACCGCCACCTCGCAGAGCACCTGCGGGACGGGGGCAAGGAAGCCCCCGAGCTCAAGAGCGCGACCCGCAATGACGCGCCCATGACGCACGAGCCGTGCGACCGCCCGGCCGGCGTCGAGGAGATCGGGGAGTTCTCGCGGCGCAGCTACCCCGTGACGCAGATCGAGCACCGCGCGGCGAAGGGCGGCAAGCGCGTCGTCGAGGGGCACGCGGCGGTCTTCGATCAGGCCACCGAGCTGATGCCAGGCCTGCTCGAGCAGGTCCAGCGCGGATGCTTCAAGGACTCCATTCGCACCGACCGCGTGTCCTGCCTCTTCAACCACGACCGCAACTATCCACTCGCGGCCAGCCACCCGGGCCAGCCTTCCACGCTCGAGCTGGCAGAGGACACGCGCGGCCTCTTGTTCCGCTTCGAGAGCGCGGAGCGCTCCTACGAAAAGGACCTCCTCATCTCGATCGACCGCCGCGACGTGTGGGGCGCGAGCTTCGGCTTCGACACGCTCGACGACCGCTTCGAGCGTTCGCTCGCCGCCGGCGATCGCGTCGTGATGCGCACCCTCGTGCGCGCACGGCTGTGGGACGCAGGCCCGGTCACCGAGCCCCAGTACACCCAGACCGACGTCGGCGCCCGCGCGGCGCGGCTGTCCGGCGTCTCCTACCGCTCGCTCCTCCGGGCCTACGACCGGCTGAATGCCGGCGCCGGCCGCGACGAGGACCGCGCCCTGGTGCGCTCCGTGATGCGCGGCCTGGCCGAGGTGGCCGACCCGCCGATCTCGAACGACCGCATGACGCTCTACCGCCAGAAGCTGGAGCTGCTCCGGCTCTCTCTCTGAGGAGGATCTCGTGAACACGCTGGAGAAGCGCCAGAAGCGCTGCGAGCTGTGGACTCAGGCCAAGGCCCTGATGGCGAAGGCCGACGGGGAGAAGCGCGCGCTGCGCGGCGAAGAAGAGGGTCAGTATCAGGCCCTGTGCGGGGACATCGACCGCCTCGGCAAGGAGGTCGAGCACGAGGAGCGCAGCGCCCGGCTTGATGCCGAGTTCGCGGCGCCGATGACGCCGGTCCACGAGCCCGGCGCGCGCGGGGCAGCGCCGCAGTACGACCCGGAGTTCGCCAAGAAGGCGCTCGCCGTGCGGAACTTCATCCGCGGCAAGAACGCGGGCAACGCGGATCCGCACACGTGGCGCTTCGAGCCGCCGGATCCGGAGAAGGTCGATATCGCGCCGCTCTACGCGAAGCGCTCGCGCGAGTCGCGCGCGCTGGTCGCGGACAACGCGACGTCGGCCGGGTACCTGGCGCCGGTCGAGCAGTTCGTCGCGACGCTGATCAAGTTCGTGGACGACTACGTGTTCGTCCGCCGGATGGCGACGGTGATGCCGCTGGTGAGCGCCGATTCGCTGGGCGCGCCCTCGCTGGACAACGACCTCTCGGACCCCGACTGGACGGAGGAGATCCAGCCGGCGGCGGAAGACACCGCGATGACGGTGGGCAAGCGGGCGCTCAAACCCACGCCGCTGTCCAAACTCGTGAAGATCTCGAACCGCCTGATCCGCATCAGCGCGATCAACGTCGAGCAGCTGGTCGCGCAGCGCCTCGCCTACAAGTTCGCCATCGCGCAGGAGAAGGGCTTCCTGACGGGCCCCGGCACCAAGCAGGGCCCGCTCGGGCTCTTCACGCCGTCGGCCGACGGCATCCCGGGTTCCGGCGCGAACAACCGCGACACGACCGCCAGCGCGTCCACCGCGTTCACGGGCGACGACATCATCGCCACGTACTACAGCGTCAAGGCCCAGTACCAGGACTCCGGCGTCTGGATCATGCACCGCGACACGGTGCAGCGGCTCCGGAAGCTCAAGGACGGCAACTCGAACTACATCTGGGCGCCCGCCGGGATGGGTGCCGGGTTCCCGTCGCTCTCCGGCAAGCAGGCCGACACGATCATGGGTCGCCCGCTCTGCATGTCGGAGTACGCGCCCAACACGTTCACCACCGGGAAGTACGTGATGCTCTTCGGCGACCTGTCGTTCTACTGGATCGCCGAGTCGCTGAGCATGCAGCTGCAGCGGCTGATGGAGCTCTACGCCATCAACAACCAGGTCGGCTACATCGGCCGGATGGAAATCGACGGCCAGCCGGTGCTCGCGGAGGCCTTCGCCCGGCTCAAGCTCGCCTGATTCGTCGGAGCGCAAACGATCTAGAGGCGCCCCGCGGGGGCAGGAGACCGAGATGAGCAAGGGAACGGATTTCAGCCCGGTGAGGCTGATGAACGACGTGGCAGCCGGCACGTCGAACCAGAACTCCGCCGTCCTGGACATGGCGGGGTGGGACGGCGTGATCTTCCTGACCGCCTTCGGCTACATCGGCCGGATGGAAATCGACGGCCAGCCGGTGCTCGCGGAGGCCTTCGCCCGGCTCAAGCTCGCCTGATTCGTCGGAGCGCAAACGATCTAGAGGCGCCCCGCGGGGGCAGGAGACCGAGATGAGCAAGGGAACGGATTTCAGCCCGGTGAGGCTGATGAACGACGTGGCAGCCGGCACGTCGAACCAGAACTCCGCCGTCCTGGACATGGCGGGGTGGGACGGCGTGATCTTCCTGACCGCCTTCGGCGCGATCACCGCGTCTGCTGTGACGAGCGTGAAGGTGCAGGAGGACACGGACCCCGCCGGTGGAACGATGGCGGACATCGCCGGATCCGGCGTCTCTCTCGCCGCGGGCGGCGCGGACGACAACAAGACCGTGATGCACGACGTCTATCGCGCCCTGAAGCGGTACCTGCGCGTGGTCGTGCTGCGGGCAACCGCGAACGCGGTCATCGACGGCGTCTGGGCGATCCGCTACCGCGGCTCGAAGCTGCCGCCCACGCTCGACGTCACGATCAAGAGCCTCACCACGCTGGTGAGCCCGTCGGAGGGCGCGCCCTGATGCTCGCCCAAGCCGTGAAAGAAGCCGTCGGCGTGATCCGGGAGGCGTTCGCGCGATTCCTGGCGCGCCGCGACCGCATCGCCCGCCTGAAGGCGGAGCTGCGCACGCTGGGCGCGCTCGACGCCATCGAACAGGAGCGCCTCGCGAAGGCGGTCCAGACCACGGGCCCGGTCTACCACCTCGAGACGAACCGCGTCCTGGTCGCGGAGGAGAGCCAGGACGTCAAGCGCACGAGCGTCGGCGTCAAAGAGCTACTCGAGGCGATCGCGCGCGAGGACAGCGCGATCGGGGCGCGTGTGCAGCGCGTGCTCGATCACCTCGAGGCGGCGAAGAAGATCGCGAACGCCGCGGCCGCCACCGCGGTGGTGACGCTCGTGGTCAGCGAGCCCGATCCGGGCGACCTCCCGGGCCGGAAGATGATGGTGATCCAGTGAGGGCTGCCATGACGCGTTGGATGGTGACGAGCGCGCTCGCGCTGGTTCTGTTCTGGGCCATCGGCGTCTCGCTGCGCGTCGCGCTCGGCGCGGAGGCCGGACACTCCGGGGGCGCTGTGTACCGCGAGTCGGGCGGCAACGTGCTCACCGCGGACAGCGGCGGCACGATCGGCATCGAGTCCGGCGGCACGCTCAACGCGAAGCCCGGCTCGACGACGACGATCGCGGGCGCGCTCACGCTGCCGTCGGGCACCGCGAACACCACGGCGACGCTGGCCGCGAGCGCGACCGGCCAGGACATCTACACGACCGCCGACGACTTCACACTCACGCTGCCGCCGCCGGTCGCGGGAGCAGTCGTCACGGTGCACGTGGGCAACATCACGGGATCGACCGGATTCGCGCTGGCGGTCACCTCGCCCGCAAAGCTGCGCGGCAACGGCTTCACCGCGGCGGCCGGCAAAGGGGCGATCCTCGCGCACGCGACCGCGCGCGACGGGGACTTCCTCAAGGTCACGAGCGACGGCACGGACTACTGGGTCGCCGGCGTATCCGGAACCTGGACGAGGGCGCCGTGAGCGACACGAACCCCAGCGAGCCCACGGTTGTCATCGAGCGCCTCTCCGATCGCATCGCGCCCGACGGGAGCTGGCGCGTCGGGGACCCGCACACGGTGCCGGTGTCCCACGCGCGAGACCTTATCGATAAGCGCCTCGCGCGCCTCGCGCACGGCCACACCTTGCCGCCGGCGCCGGCCGCGCCGGCCCCCGCCGTCGACCCGCCGCCCCGCGAAGGGAGCGGCTCGTGATCACCGATGTCCCGCGCGTGCGCGTCACCGTTCCGCCAGCTGGCGAGCCGGTGACGATCGGCGACTTCAAGGCGCACGCGCGGGTGTTCGACGCGGGCGACGACTCGTATATCGGCGGCCTCCTGCCGATGACGCGGAACTTGCTCGAGCGACTGCAGGGGCGCGCGTACAACACGCAGACGCTCACGCTCACGCTCGATCGCTTCCCGTGTCGCTGCCCGTGGATCGAACTCCCTCGCGCGCCGCTGCAGTCGGTCACGAGCGTGGTCTACACCCTGGCCGACGGCGTGACGCAGGTGACGCTGGACCCGGCGACCTACGTCGTCGACGCCGCGACCGAGCCGGGCCGCATCGTGCTGAACGTCGGGGACGTGTGGCCCAGCGACGCCCTGGCAGCCGTCGGCGCGATCGTGATCACCTACGTCTCCGGTTTCTCGGACTACAGGACCGCGACCGTCACGATCTCGAACGCGTCGCCAGCAGTGGTGGACTGGCCCGCGCACGACTTGACCAACGGTCAACCGGTGTCGTTCTCGAGCTCAGCGGATTTGCCTTCCGGAATCAGCGCGGACATCACGTACTACGTCAGCTCCGCGGCGAGTGGTAGCTTCCACATCTCGACGACCCCCGGCGGCCCGGAGGTCGGGACGACCAGCGCGGGATCGGGCACGCACACCGCGCGTTCACCCGGCTCGATCCCCGGCACGATCCTCCATGCGATCAAGTTCCTCGCGGCGCACTTCTACCAGAACCGCGAGGCGCTCACCGACATCCCGTTCAAGGACCTGCCGAAGTCGTTCGACTACCTGGTGCAGCAGGACCGCGTCACGGTGGTCTTCTGATGTCGGATGTCGACTTCACCCTCGACGGTCAGCCGGACATCCAGCGGGCGCTCGAAGGCCTGCCGGATCACCTCCGCCGCACGTCGCTCGCGGAGGCGATCGCGAAGGCGGGCGCGCTCGTCGCCGCCGGCATCCGCGACCGCGCGCACTTCGGCGAGTACTCCACCGGTGCGCTCGCGCGGTCCATCGAGTTTCGCGCGACGCAGATCGGCGGGGAACCCTCCGGCATCGTGGTGCCGAACCGCACCAAGGGCAAGGGGCGCGCCGTCGGCTACCACGGGAACTTCGTCGAGTACGGCACCCAGCCCCACATGGAGCCCTGGCGGCAGGGCGGCCGGCCGGTGATCCCTCACCCCGGGATGCAGCCGGAGCCCTTCTTCTGGCCCGGCGTTGACGCCACCTCCGAAGCGGCGCTGGATGCGATGGAGTCCACCTGCGGCGTGGACGTGCAGAGCGCGTGGGACGGCGGATCCGCCGGCGACGCCGGCGGCAGCTCGGACGGCGGCGGTGATGCGTCGTGACGATGCGTAACCCGGTAATCCGCGCCGGCGATCTCCGCCACTCGATCCAGATCCAGGCGGAGACCGTGACCTACGACGCTGGCGGCGGTGGGCCGTCCACGTTCACCACGGTCGCCGGGGGTGCCTGCCGCGCGTCGATCAACCCGTCGGCGGGCCGCGAGCGCTACCTGGGCGGCGCGCTGCAGGGCGAGGTCTCGCACGAGATCAAGACGCGCTACCTCGCCGGCGTGAGCAACGAGCACACGGTGCTCCTGGCCGACGGCCGGCGCTTCCAGGTCGTATCGGTTCTCGACTGGGGAAACCGGCACGTCGAGATGTCGCTGTTCTGCGTCGAGAGGAAGGCGCAGGTCTGATGGGTGGCTCCGCCCTGACCGCCGTCCAGCAGTCGATCTACGGCGTGCTGTCGGTCGACGCCCCGCTGCTCGCGGCGCTCGCCGGAGCGGCGCCTCCCGGCGACCCGAAAATCTACGACCGGCCGCCCAAGAACCTGCCCCGCTACATCCTGCTCGGGGACGCCGACGAGATGAAGCTCGACACGATGAGGCGTTCCGGGAAGACCGTGCGCCCGCGCATCCTCGCGGTGACCCGCGACTACAACGGGTTCCTGGAGGTCGAGGGCCTGATTGACCGGGTAATCACGCTCCTCGACGACGAGGACCTGGTCGTCGAGGGGTTCGATTTCATCCACGCGATGCACGACGCCACGCGCGTGGGCCGCTACGACGACGGAACGACCGTCGCGCGGTGGGCGATGGCCGAGTTCTCGATCCAGGTGATGAAGCAGGTGAGCCCGTGAGTCAGTTCGGGGTCGGCAAGGACAGCGCGTGCTACGTGAACGGCGTCAACGCCTCGCCCTACGTGAAGGACTACGACCTGGCGCTCAACGCCGACGTGTCGGACAACACCACGATGGGCTCCCAGGCGGTCACTCGCATCGGGGGCCTCAAAGACTCGACGCTCGCGGCTAGCGGCTACTACGACAGCGGCACCAACGCGATCATGGAACTCCTGAACTCCGCGCTCACGCTCTCCACGGACTGCATCGTGCTGCTGTGGGTGCTGGGCGAGGTCGCGATCGGCACGTTCGGGTTCGCGATGCGGTCGCGCGAGAAGGACTTCTCGGTCGACATGCCGGTCGCGCAGATCATCACGATCGACGGCAGTTTCGAAGGCGACGACGACGTCGAGTTCGTCCAGAGCCTTCACCCGCTCGCTGCGGAGACGACCGTCACCCACACCACCGCGCTCGACAACGGCGCGAGCTCGTCCAACGGCGGCGCCGCGTACGTCGTGTGCACGGCGTTCACAGGGACCTCGATCACGATCCTCGTGGAGCACAGCTCCGACGGTGTGAGTTTCTCGACGCTCGCGACGCATACCGCGATCACCGCGGGCGGCACGACCGAGAGGATCGCGTTCGCAGGCACGGTCAACCGCTACACGCGCACGTCCTGGTCCGGCACCTTCACCAGCGCCACGTTCTCTGAGGCTCTCTTCCGCGGCTAAAAGGAGCAGGCGATGAGCAACCCGCATGGCAAGGACGCATCGTTCTGGCTCAACAACAAGTCCGGGAGCATCACCGACTACTCGGCCACCATCAGCAAGGTGACCTGGAAGCCGTCGGCGACGAACCCCGACTCCACCACGCTGGGATCGAAGGCGAAGAAGCGCCAGAAGGGACTGACCGACGCTTCGTTCACCGTCGAAGGATTCGTGGACCTGTCGTCCGGCGGCCTCGCGGAGGCGCTCTACTGGGCGCGCGGGGTCGCAACCGCGTTCCGCGTGGGTCCGGAAGGCAACGCCACGAGCAAGAAGCGATTCACCGGCAGCGCGATCCTGCGTTCCTGGAACCTCAAGCCGAACGTCACGGGCGTGGTGCCCTTCACCGCGCAGTTCGACGTGACGGGCGCGTACACGAAGGACACCTTCTGATGAAGAACGACAACGAGAAGCGCGTGAAGCGCGCCCTGCTGGCGGACATCCGACGCCGGCCGCCGACCCCGATCACGTCTCGGTACACCGACGCGGAAGGCAACTTCCTCGAGTTCGGCGTGGTGAAGCTGTCCGGCGCCGGCGTGCGCGCGGTGCGCCAGTACCTGGACGCGGACGGCAAGGCCGTCGACGAAGCCGCCGTGAACCGCACCCTGGTGCGCTTCTGCGTCGCGGATCCCCCGCTCACGGACGCCGCGGTCGACGACCTCGAGGCTGAGGACGGCATCGCCTGGGGGGACCTCATCGCGCAGATCTCCACCGTGAACGGCTTCTCCGCGGCCGCGCGCGAGGAGGCGAAGGCCACGTTTCCTTCTGGGGATGGGGGACCCCCGGAGACACCCCCAGGCAGCTGAGGAGGTCTTCCTCCACATGCTGGCGCTCCAGCTCGGCGGGATGACGGTGGAGGAGCTCGAGCAGCGGATGAGCGCGAGCGAGATCTCCCGCTGGGCCGCCTTCCACCAGGCGCGCGCCCTGCAAGGCCAGATCGAGGAGCGGCGCGCGGCCCGCGCGGCGCCGGGGAGTGCGCGAAGGCGGAGGTGATGATGTGGCGCCCAAGCTGACTGTACGCGGCAAGGCCGCCTCGGACCTCTTCTCCGCGCCCATCGATGCCGCACGCGAGCGCATCGCTGCGCTGGGCGGGGCGCTCACGAACCTCGGCGCGGCGCTCGCCGGCATCCTCACTGGCCCGATCCTCCTTCTCGCCGTTCCCGCCGTCAAGGCCGCGAGCGCTCACAAGGAGGCGACGCGCCTGATCGCCGCGTCGACCGGTGCCGCAAGCGAAGCGCTCGCGGGGCTGGCGAACACGTTTGAACTCGTACGAACGGACACGCGCGCGGGCGTGCAGGAGGCGGCCGAAGCCGTCTCGATCCTGAATCAGCGCCTGGGGCTCACCGGCGACCAGCTGCAGCAAGCGGCGGACGCCGCGATCCGCGTCGCGCGCGCGGGCGGCGCCCAGATCGCGCCCGCCGCGGAAGCGCTCGCCCGGCTGATGAAGGCCTTCGGGGTCTCCAGCGGCGACGTCTCCGCCGCGATGACCGGGCTGGTCGACTCGGCTCGCGTGGCGAGCGGCGGAATCATGGGGCTCGCGCAGAGCCTGACCGATGCGGCCCCCGTGTTCCGGCTCGCGGGCCTGTCCCTCGCCGACGGCGCGCAACTCCTCGCGCAGCTCGAGCGCGCCGGCGTGCCGACGGCCACGGCGATCACCGGCCTTCGCACCGCGCTGACCAAGCTTTCGAAGGAGGGCGCGCACGACGCGGCGGCCGCGCTGCGTGCGCAGATCGACGCGATCCGGCGGGCGGCTCCCGGCCAGGAAGCCACGCGGCTCGCGATGGAGACGTTCGGTCAGCGCGCCGGGCCGATCCTGGCCGAGGCGATCCGGCGCGGCGCGCTCGCGATCGGGCAGGTGTCGGGCGTCGCCGGCGGAGCGGTGCCGGACGCGGGTCCGGTCGCGACGCTCACGCGCGCCGTGCAGGACCTGTGGCTCCAGCTGCAGGCGGCCCTGCTGCCTCTGGGCGACGCGATCCTGCGCGTGCTCGTTCCCGCGATGAACGCCGTCGTGATGAGCGCCGGCTCGATGGTGGACGCGTTCGGGCAACTCACTCGCCAGATCGCCACCCTGCCGCCCGCGCTCGTGTCGGCGGCCGTGATCCTGGCCGGCGTGGTCGCGATCGTCGGGCCCGGGCTCCTGTTCGTCGGCGAGGTGGCGTCGGCGATCGCCGGGCTGCTCGCCGCGGGAGTGCGCGCCGCCGGCGCCCTGGGCGTCGTCGCCGCCGCGCTCGCCGCCCTGCTCCCGGCGATCGGCGCGGCGGCCGCGCCGGTGCACGCGTTCCAGTCCGGCCTGCCGGGCGCCGGCGGCTCCGACGTTCCCGCGGTCATCCGCAGCGCGGGATCGTCACTGACCAGCGCTCACGCCGCCGCGTCGAAGGCGGCGCAGTCGGTCTCCGCGCGCGCGGGAGCTCTCGCAGCGCCGGCCACAGCCGCGCCGGCGCTGGCTGCGCTCGCGCCCCCCGGGGCGAACCCCGCGCCATGGCCGACCCTGGATCTGCCTGTGCTTTCGCTACCGGGCCTGCCGGCGCTCGCCCCGCTGAACGATGCCGGCGTCACGACGCTGCCGCCCGTGCCGCCGCTGAGCGTGGCGCTGCCGAGCTTTCCGCCCCCGCCGCCTCTTCCGCCGTCGCCCGCGCCGCCGGCGGGTGGGAGCGGCGGATACGACTGGCAGAGTCAGTTACAGAAACAGATGGGACAGTCGACTGCCGGGTGGGCATTCGGGCCGATGCCCAACATCACACCGATGCCTGCGGGTGGCGGGATCGATCCGACCTGGACGCCGCCGCAGTTCGGCCCGTCCCCAATCGCCGGCTCCTGGATGAATCCGACGTGGACGCCGCCGCAGTTCGGGCCCGACCCGACCGCCGGCAGCTGGATGAACCCCACGTGGACGCCGCCGCAGTTCGGGCCGGATCCGACGGCGGGCTCGTGGATGAACCCCACGTGGACGCCGCCGCAGTTCGCGGGCCTCGGGCCGGTCGCGCCGACGTGGATGGATCCCACGTGGACGCCGCCGCAGTTCGGGCCGGATCCGACGGCGGGCTCGTGGATGAACCCCACGTGGACGCCGCCGCAGTTCGGCCCAGCGGAGAGCGAGGACGAGTACTGGATACAGCTCGAGAGCCAGCAGCAGCTGGTGAACGGCGATTTCGCCGGCTCGATGCTGGTCCTCCCGGAGGACCTTATTAAGGCGGCTCAGGCCGGGTGGGAAGCCGCGGTGAACCACATCAACCAGCAGGCCGGCGGGACGGGGACTCCGTGGCCGACGAGCTCTCCGGCAGCGCCCGCGCCTCCGGCGCCGGCGTCCCCCGCGCCCGCCCCGGCGCCCAGCGGTGCGGGATCCGCGCGACCGACGAGCTCTCCGGCAGCGCCCGCGCCTCCGGCGCCGGCGTCCCCCGCGCGCGTCGCGCCGGTCGGCGCAAGCGCCAGCGTTCCCGCTTCCGCGGGCTCGCCGGCGCCGGTTCCGTTTCCCGATGCCGCCGGCACGGGCGACCCCGGCAACGACTGGCTGGCGACGCTCCAATTCGCCGACGGCCCGGGGAGCGAACTTGTCGATCCGGCAACTGGAGCCACGTATGACATGACATCGGCCGCCCAGCAGGCGGCCGATATCGATAGCGGGTCGAGCAGCGTCGCGTCGACGGCCGCGCTCTCCGGGCCTGGCTGGGTCGCCGGCCCCGCGAGCGGTACGCCGGGCCCTGTCCAGGCCGCGAGCTACGCGTCGAGCGACATCAACGACAACCGCGGGTATTGGTCGGCCGGCACGCCCCTCACCGCCGACGGCACGCCTATCGTGCAGGTCGGCACGCACATCGCACCCGAGGCTCAGGGCAACGTGGTGTGGGCGTCTCGGATCCTTCCTCCGCCCAGCCAGCCCTATGGGCCGGTTCCGTTTCCCGATGCCGCCGGCACGGGCGACCCCGGCAACGACTGGCTGGCGACGCTCCAATTCGCCGACGGCCCGGGGAGCGAACTTGTCGATCCGGCAACTGGAGCCACGTATGACATGACATCGGCCGCCCAGCAGGCGGCCGATATCGATAGCGGGTCGAGCAGCGTCGCGTCGACGGCCGCGCTCTCCGGGCCTGGCTGGGTCGCCGGCCCCGCGAGCGGTACGCCGGGCCCTGTCCAGGCCGCGAGCTACGCGTCGAGCGACATCAACGACAACCGCGGGTATTGGTCGGCCGGCACGCCCCTCACCGCCGACGGCACGCCTATCGTGCAGGTCGGCACGCACATCGCACCCGAGGCTCAGGGCAACGTGGTGTGGGCGTCTCGGATCCTTCCTCCGCCCAGCCAGCCCTATGGGCCGCTCGTCGCCGCCACCGCACCTCCGAAAGCGCCGCCAGGGAGCCGATCCTGATGGGGTCCGCCCGAAATCTACTGCTGCGCTTCGGGGTCGACCTGTCGGACTTCGAGAAGGGCGTACTCCAGGCCTCCAAGTCGGTCGACGCGTTCGGCAAGGAATGCGTCTCCGCCGGCAAGTCGCTCTCCGCCGCGATCACGGCGCCGCTCGTCGGGCTGGGCGGCGCGGCGGTCGCCGCGTCCGAGACGATGGCCGGCGCGATGAACCAGATCCGCAACGGGACGGGCGCGACCGGCGACGACCTGGTGCAGCTCGGGGACGTCTTCAAGAAGGTCTACGGCGACCTGCCGGTGACGGCCTCGGAGGCGGCCACCGCGATCACGGACCTGCACCAGCGCGCGGGCCTGACCGGCGATGCACTGCAGGGCATGTCCGAACAGATGCTCAACCTCGCGAAGATCTCGGGCAGCGACGTCGGGCCGCTGATCGTGAGCACGCAGCAGGCCTTCGCGAACTGGGGCGTGGCGACCCAGGATCAGAGCGTCGCGCTGGACGATCTGTTCGCGATCTCCCAGAAGACGGGCGTCGGGGTGCAGCAGCTCGCGGACGACCTCACCAGCGGGGGCGCCGCGCTGCGCGGCATGCACCTCTCACTCACCGACTCCGCGCTGCTCCTCGGGCAGCTCGAGAAGGCCGGCGTGAGCGCGGACACGGTGATCCAGTCGCTCAAGAAGGCCGAAGCCGAGTTCGCGAAGTCGGGCGTCGACATGAGCACCGGGCTCAAGGACCTGTTCGAGCAGATCAAGAACGCGCCGACCGACACGCAGGCGGAGCAGCTCGCGGCGGAAAAGCTCGGGAAGAACGCGACGGTGATGGCCGATGCGATTCGCCGCGGAGCGCTCGACTTCGAGGGGCTCAGGTCCGTCCTGGACGGAGCGCCGGGGAGCATCAACCGCGCGGCGGACGCCTCGCGCACGCTCTCCGATAATTTCCAAATACTTGGAAACAAGATCACGGAAGCGCTCGCCCCGCTCGGCACCGCGATCACCAACGTGATCGTGAACCAGGTGATCCCGATCGCGCAGTCGGCGATCCAGGTCCTCGCCGATCTGGTGAACGCCTTCGCCGCATTGCCCGCCCCGGTCCAGGACACGATCGTGGTCATGGCGGGCGTCGCGGCCGCGGTGGGCCCGGCCCTCATCGCCCTGGGCGGCCTGGTCATCGGCTTCAACAGCGTGGTGACCTCCGCGATCGGCCTGAAGGCCACGCTGGGGGCTGCGCTGGACAGCGTCGCGGCGCTGTTCGCAACCGACGCCGTTGCAGTGGAGGGAGCGGCCGCCGCCGTCGCCGGCGCAGAGGGCCTGGGCAGTATCGCCACCATCGGCGCCGGCGTCTTGACGGCGGTCGACGCGATCGGCGCGGCCTTCCTGGGTCTCGCCGGGCCCGTTACCGCGGCTGTCGCCGCCATCGCGCTCATCGCCACGAACTGGACCACGATCAAGAGCACGGTGCTCAGCGTCACGTCCGCGCTGGCCTCCGGCCTGGCCTCGACGTGGGACGCGATCTCCGCGAAGGCCTCTGCCATGCTGACGTCGCTGTCGACCACGATGTCCTCGATGTGGGAGAGCATCAAGTCGGCGACGTCGACCGCCTGGGACGCGATCTCCGCGAAGGTGCAGGCGGCGGTCACGTCGGTCTCCCAGGTCGCTTCGGGCCTCGGGGGGCTGCTGGATGCCGCGGCGAAAGCCGCGTTCGGTACCTACTACGACGACGTCAAGAACCTGCTGAGCAATGCCTTCGGTGAGGCCAAGACGCTTTGGGACCAAACCGTTCAGTACGGATCCGACTCGCTGGGCCGGATGAAGACGTCGCTGACGGACTTCCTCACGAACTGGATCCCGCAATGGGCCAGCCAGGTGGCGCAGGCGATCAGCGCAGCAATGCAGAAATCGGCCTCAACTCCGGGTGGTTTCTTCAACGTGGACGCCGCATTCCCGTCACCCGCCGACCTGCAGCAGCAGTATCCCACGCCTCCGCAGGTGCTCAAGGGAGCCCCCGCGGGGACTCCTGGAGGCGCGAACGGATCCAGCGCCACGAACTGGGGGGTGCAGGTCGTCAAGGACGGCGGCGCCGGCAGTATCGGCTCGATGGACCCCAACACCGTCCAGGTCATGAACGGCGCCGGCGGAGCGCCGGCGCCGATCGCGATCCCCGCCGCCGCCGGCGGCCAGACGCCCGTCAAGCTGCCGACGGCTCCATCAGGGGCCGCGGGCGGTGCCGGGTCGAACTGGTATTCCGGCCTCGGCACCGCCGGCGGCAACCCCTACAACGACCTGCCGAACGGCGGAACGCGGGAGTGGTGGGACCCCGGCGGCTCCGGCCTCGCGCCGGGCGGCGGGTACGGCGTCCAGCCGGGCTCCTTCCCCGCTTTCGCGAACGGCGGCATCGTCGACAAGCCGGGCGGAATGCTGGCCCTCGTCGGCGAGGCCGGCCCGGAAGCGATCATCCCGCTCAATCGCCTGGGAATGAGCGGCGGCGGCGGTCGCGGCTCGCCGCCGGCCGCGTCCTCCCGCTCCGGCGACGTGCACGTGCACCTGCACGTGGGCGGGAGCGTGCTCTCGAACACCGACCTGACGCAGATCGTTCGGCGCGGCCTGATCGGCATCCAAAACCGCAACTCGGGAACGGGGATCAAGACGTGAGCGTCCCGGGCCAGCGCGTGCGCATCGCTCCCGGCGTCGCCCCCGGCGCTGGCGAGCCGTCGTTTACCCAATGGGTTGATATTTCCGCATACGTCAAAGAGATCCACGTGCGCTCCGGCGCCTCGCTGGACCTGAACCGAATCGAGTCCTCCACGGTGACGGTGGTGCTCGAGAACTCGGATGCGCGCTTCACGCCCCTGAACACGCTGGGGCCGTACGCGAACAAAGTAATTCCATTCATGCCGTTCGACATCCAATGGATCTCGGATGGTCTGGCCACGCCGTTCACGCTGGACGCATCGCACCTGGACTCGGCCGACTGCACGCTCTACGGCGTCGCTCCGGCATCGAGCCGCATCTTCCGCGGCGTCGTCCAGAACTGGGATCCGAACTGGCTCACCGCCCAGGGCGGCGATCTCTCGCTCACGGCGGTCGACCAGTTCCGCTACTACCAGCTGGCGCAGATCAAGGCGCGGACCTTCCCTCAGCAGACCGCCGGCCAGCGCATCGCCGCGATCCTGTCCGCGATCGGCTCGCCATTCCCCAGCGTCGTCGACTCCGGCGGGATGACGCTCCAGGCGACGACGTACACCGGTAACGCGCTGGACTTCATGCGCGCCGTCGCCACGCTCGACGGCGGCGCGGTGTACGTGCGCGCGGACGGAATCCTGATCTTCAACTGCCTGCAGTCGATCATGGCGAGCAGCACCTGGTCGACGCCGCAGGCGGTTCTCGGCGACGGGCCGGGCGAGCTGAACTACCTGGGCGCGGAGCGCAGCGGTCTACACCTCTCCTACGACGAGCAGCAGATCGTGAACCAGATCGACGGCGCCACCGCCGACGGCACTCCGATCACCACGGTCAATGACGCGACCAGCCAGACCAACTATCTGACGCGGCCGTACGACTTCGGATCGACCGACGCGGTGACACTTTCGCAGCTCCAGAACCGGGCCGTGTACGAAATGCTGTCCCGCCGATCGCCGCGCCTGCGTGTGGACGCGATCGCGTTCGAGATGACCGATCCGAACTTGGCCACCGCCACGCTGATCGCCCTCGATCTGATGCAGCGCGTCACGCTCGTTCGCCGCCCGGACAAGGGGTCGACCATCTCGCACGATTACATCGTTCAGGGGTTCGAGCACGACTACACGATCGAGCCCTACCGCTGGGAAATGCGAGTCATTCTCTCATCCGCGCCGGATCCGTTTTGGGTACTGGGCACCGCGGCGCTCGACACAGGGACGATCCTCGTATGACGCAACCTCTGGGAAAGATCATCACACTCGAGGACAAGCTCGATGGCCATCGTCTCGAAGAGTGGCTCGTGGCGCTCATTACCGCGGGCTATGACAGAGTCACGGCGGCGCAGTGCCTGCCGTTCATCGAAGCCCAGGAGTTCGCCCCCGTCGCGGTGCAGGCGGAAGTGAACGCCGGACGGTGGATCGTGCGCTGCCCGACGTGCTCGGGCGCACAGCCCGCGTATCGCACGCGACACGCGTTCTGGTGCGTGTCGTGCTTGCAGAGCCGCTTCGGCGGCCGCTGGACACAGGTGATCTGGCCGGAGGTCAACGACGTGACGCGCATCGAGCGCATCCTGATGCAGCGTCCCGCGCCAACGATGCGGAACTGGACGAACGAGAGCATCGCCGACCTGCTGCGCGAAAACGCGGAGCACGGCGACTCTGACGGAGGGGTGACCGCGTAATGGCCTACGTCGCTCCCGTCGTGCAGGTCTCCGGGGACATCATCACCGCCGCGATCTGGAATCAAAACGTCGTAAACAACATGATCGCGGTGAAGGCGATCGCCGATGGAGCGACGACCGCCGCGGCGGCCGCCGTTCAGCCAACTCGCACGGTCACGGGCGACTCGGGCGTGGGCGGCGGTGGAGACCTGTCCACGAATCGAACCCTTAACTGGTCCAACCGAAGCTCTGACAAGAATCTCATTCTGAATGGGGACTTCGGCGTCGCGCAGCTGGGCACATCCTTTTCCGCCACCGGATATGAGCTGGATCAGTGGTACCTGACGCTCGGCTCCGGCGCGACCGCGACGGCCTCTCAGCAGGCGTTCACGATCGGCCAGCCTCTCGGCAGCGGCAATGGCGAGCCGCGATATTTCATGCAGCTGGCGGTCGCCGTCGCCGGCTCCGGCGCGACCACGATCAATCAGCCGATCGAGAGCGTCCGCGTCGCGGCCGCGCAAAAGGTGACACTGGGCTTCTGGTGTAATTGCAACACGGGTTCTGCCACCGTCAATGTGTGGATTCGTCAGAACTTCGGCACCGGCGGATCGCCAAGCTCGAGTGTCGACTCGTCGACCACGGCCTTCACGTTCACTGGTTCGTGGGCGTATCAAACGATGACCGTCACTCTGGCGGACATTGTCGGAAAGACGCTCGGGTCGAGCGGAGACGACAGGCTCGAGGTCTGGTTCTCGTTCCCCACCGCAAACGGCAACGTCACCTACCGGATGGCAGACGTCCAACTCGAGCTGGGGGGCACGGGGACGCCTTTCGCGCGCCGCACCTTCCACCGCGAGCTCGAGCTGTGCAAGCGCTACCTTCAGGTGTACGGCGGGACTGCCGCCGCGGACCAGGCCGCAGCCGGGTTCACGTATGCGACCACGAACGGCATCTACAATTTGCCCCTGCCCGTGGAAATGCGCGTAATCCCTTCGCTTTCGCTTTCGGCCGCCAGTGACTGGAGCGTGTACAGCGCGACTGGGAGCGGCATTGCTTGTACGGCAATCACGCTCACCGGCGGACAGACCTCCAAGAAGACTGCGTCGCTCGCGGTGACCACCGCGAGCGGTCTGACGGCTGGTGCGGGCTCCTGCATGATGGCCGCAAACACGAACGCGCGTCTGAAGCTCGACGCGAGGTACTAGAAATGGCGCAAATCACGGCTGTCACGCAGAACGGGGACACCTACCAGGTCACGCTCGACACTGGAGAGCAAATCTCTGTGCCATCGGCCACGGGTAACCGTGAATATATCGCCGTCGAAGCGTGGATTGCCGCCGGCGGCGTGCCGACCGTGATACCGCCGCCACCCGCTCCGACGCCCGCGCAGCTCCGCAGCGATCTGTACAAGATCGAGACCGATCCGATGCTGCTCGCCATCCAGGGGTACGACCTGGAGCTCGAGCTCGCGACGGACCAGGCCGCCAAGGACGCCATCAACGCGAAACGCGGGCCGCTCGTGATCGCGTGGGCCGCAGCGAAAGCCGCGATCCGTGCAGAGATCCCGGGATAGTTCGAAAGGATTCAAATGACGCGGAAACACGGTGAGGAAGACGAGGTGTGCGACCTGAACGGCATGCCCGTTGACCTGGTCGTCCACGTCCGCGAATGCAAGCGCAGGTGGAGGGAAATGGACCAGAAATACATTCCGGTGATCGAGGGCCTCGGGGTCGACCGCATTCGCGTCGTCACCGCCGCCACGGTCGTCACGTTCGCGTGGGGCATGATCGGCGCGGCCGTGTGCTGGGGCATCCAGACGAAGGTCGAACAGGCCAAGACCGAGATGATCCGTGAAGTCCAGAAATCGAGGGTGCCGTGAGCCGCTCGCTCATCGACATCCTCTCCGACCTCGACGCCGCGGCGTCGGCTTCCGCGCGCGTGCCCGCGCTCACCGCGGAGCTGCGCGCGTGGCACAGCGCGCAGCACGAGGCCCTGGGCCAGCCCGCGGCGCCGGCCGCTCCCGCGCCCGGCCCGTCGCCTGCCGGCCCGGCTGCCAGCGCGCTGCCGCCGGCGTCCGGTTCCGCGGTCGCCAACGTGCGCGCCCTGGTCGCCGCCGGCGCGGCCGCGCCGGGCGCGCGCGGCGCCGACGGCCGCCTGGTGATCACGCAGTACGGCGGCCCCACGGACCGCACCCCGGACGCCGCCACGCAGGCCGGCATGGGCAACCGTGGCAACCGTCTCACCGCGACCTCCGTGGCGCTCTCGCCGGACCTCATTGCGGCGCTCGCGCTCCACGGCGGCGAGACCATCGCGGTGACGGTGGACAGCCGCGACTACCCGCTGGGCACCTACGACGACACGACCGGCGACCACCAGCACCCCAACACGATCGACACCTACGACCCGACCGACGCCCTCGGACAGGACACCTTCCTCGCGACGGTGCCGGCCGGCCGCTGGACGCTGCGGAGCTCCGGCGGGACGCAGTACGCGCCGGCCGCCGCGCCGGCGGCCGCCCCGACCCCGTCGCCCGCGCCATCCGCGGGGCTCACCCGCGCCGCCGCGATCGCGCGCGCGCGATCGCTGGTCGGGCAGCCCATCACCTACGAGCTCACGAAGGAGCCGCCCGGGCCGCTGTCGGACTGCTCGGGCTTCGTCGACTGGTGCTTCGGCATCGACCGGAACCGCACCGGCGAGAACACCGACGCGATGGTCGCCGACGCGCACGGCCCGCGGAAGTACTACGCGCTGGTGACGGGGCCAGCGCGCCCCGGCGACGCCTACGTGTACCCGTCTCCCGGACCGGGCCACTACGGCCACACCGGCCTGATCTCGGAGGTGGACGCCGACGGCGTTCCGACCATGATCATCGACTGCTCGAGCGGCAACCCCCAGGGCCGCGCGATCCAGGAGCACGGCCCCGGGGTCTTCGTCGAGAACCACGCCATCATCGTGCGCGCCGTCGCGCTCGTGGACTGAGGAGGTCCGTCATGTTCGCCCGCCTGATCGCCATCCTGCACGAGTACCCGCTCACCAGCGCGAGCTTCGCGGCCGCGTGGGGGAAGCTGATCGTCTTCGCCGCGATGTTCCTCGGCTGGGACTCCACCCACCAGGAGGCGGCCCAGGCGCTCGGCAACGACCTCGCCTCGATCGCGCTCGCGGTCGGGGCGCTGATGACCGTGTGTCAGCACGCGGTACAGGTGGCGCGGCAGCTCTTCGTCGCGCCCGCCGGCCACGTGATCGTCCCGACCGCCGCGACGCAGATCGCGGCCGCGCAGGCCTCGACGGCGGCGTCCGCCACCATCAACCCGAACACCGCGGCCGCGCCGCAGGGAGCCTACCGACCATGAGCCTCGACATCCTCAAGCTCGCGGAGACCATGCTCTCCATCGCCGTCCCGGAGGCCGCGCCGATCGTAGCGCTCGCCGGCAGCGTGATCGGCCAGCCCTCTCCGTCGCCGGACGCCAACCCAAGCCCCGCGGCCGCGCTCGCGCAGCTGGCGCGCCAGCAGCCCGCGCCGGCCGCGCCGCCGGCGCCGGCCACGCACGTCACGCAGGACCGGATGACCGCGCTCGAGCAGGGCCTGCAGGCCGCGCTCGCGAAGATCCAGCTGCTCGAGCACGCGACGCAGATGCACCTGGTGGCGACGTCGGCGCTCACCGGCGCGATCGCGCCGGCGGAGGCCGTGGCGCAGCTGGTCGCGCTCGAGCAGTCGCAGGCGGTCGAGCCGGCGCCGGCAGGCCCGGACGCGAACCCCGCGCAAGGGCAGGGCGAGCAGCCGTGAGGCGCCTGCTCAAGGCCGTAAGGCGCGCGCTGGTGGTCCTCGACCTGGACGACGTCCGCTGGGCCATCCTGGCGGCGCTGGTGATCGCGCTGTTCGCGCAGCGCGCCGCGATCGAGGAGGTCGAGACGCAGATGACGCGACTCGAACTCCAGCAGGATCTCGAGGGTCAGCGCGGCGACGCGCTGACCGCGAGCACCGGCGGACTGCTCGAGCGTGCGTGGGACGACGAGCTCGAGGTGCGCGAGCTCGAGATGCAATGCCGGCCGCCGCTCGATCCCGTGTGGGACTCGCACCTCGCGGGCTGCCGCGTGCTGGTGATCCGCGAGCGGGACGAGTAGACCGGTCGTCTTTCAGCGGATGTCGACGTTGAGGCAGCGATAGCGCTGCTCGTCGATCTTCTGAACTTCGACCATGAAGCGGCTCCTGATCATCGCGCCGAAGGCGTTCTGTGAGTCCACATAGGAGCTGACGCGAACAGTGTCCGCGGACACCCTGCCGACGCTCCAATCCTCGCGGTGCATGAACAGCCCGGGAAACTGAGCTGAAGCAGGACTCTTCAAATGATCCGACACGCAGTGCTGCGCCATTGTCACACCGAACGCCACCAGCTCGCTGTCGGAAATCGTTGATTCATCCTGAGTTCTTCGCTGCTCAGCGGCAGCAGATGCGGCCGTGCGCGCGGACTCAGACGCCCTCCGCTCCTGTTCGTCCCTGGCTGATTGGCTCGCTCGCTCCTTCGCCCTCGCTGCACGCTCATCGGGGGTCAATCGCGAGTCCAGCACAGTTCCGACCAGCAGGAGCGCCAAGAATGCGAAGAATGCGTACTGGACGACCGACGCCATGAATGTCATCGGCGGCGCGACCTTGGCGCAAAGTGGGCACGGGTCGCCGGGCTCGTGGACTCGAATGTGAGTCGGCGTATTGCAGTCTGGGCACACAGCTGGCTTGTCGACCCCGCACTTCTTGCAGGCATTCGCGTCCACTCGTGGACCTCCTTCGTCGCTCGCATGACTAGCTCATTTGGCTGGTTGGTCGCCACGAGGCGCTCGCTATAAATTTGATTTATAGTTCCGACATCTAATATGAATTAAGTAACAGTTGCGAACAATCAAGCAACAGTTGCTTGACGTTCGCCGGACGGCGACAGTAAGATCCGACTCGATGAGCGCAACAGTTGCTAAAGCGAACCACCAGACTGGCCGAAGGTCATGCACGGAGGTGGTTCCCGTGCTGACCTTCGCCAAGGCTCGCATCGTCGACACGAAAAAGAGCCTCAAGAATTGGTGTCGAGAGCAGGAGTTTGACTACACCCGCATCTCGAAATTGATCAATCGCACTCGTGGCTACACGGCCACGCAGGACGAGTCGCACGCGCTGTCGCGCTGGCTCGACATCCCCGAGGATCTGCTCTTCGAGGACGCCTGGCGCGTTCTGCAGGAGCACACGTCGCAGCACCTGCGGCTGCAGCGTCGGAAGAAGCCCCGCCCAAACGGATAGCCTGGCTCGACCGCATGGCCCAGCGGTTCGAAGCCAGGGGGGCTTGTCTCGTGTGCTGGATGCTCGGGCCGAAGTGCGCGGCGCATAGGGGAGCGCTGGCGCGCGTAGAGGGATCGATCTAGGACCGCGCGCGCACCGGGGGAGCGCGCGCCGAACGGAGTTACGCATGAAAACTTGCTTGGTCGCCTCGTGCGACGTGGAGCCCGACGTCGGGCTCGAGCACTGCTGGCGCCACCGCGCGCACCAGATCTCGCCGCGGCCGCCGGCGCCGCCACCCGCCGCCAAACCGAAGACCCAGCCGCCCGCGACCCCGCCGGCGCCGGCGCTCAAGATCCAGGCCGCCGACCCGGAGCCGCCGGCGGCGAGCAGCATGGAGCGCGCGCCCGGCGCATCGCCCGCGAAGCCACCAACTGAGAGGAGTATTTCGATGACCACCAAAGTTCGACCGATCGCTCCAGCCGCCCCCGCCGCGGGGGGGGGGATCCGCTTCCGAGCGGAAGGCCTACACCCGCAAGCCCAAGGACGTCGCCGTGACGCAGCTCGCGGACCTGGTCTCCAGCGCTCGCGCGATCCTGGGCGCTGCGCCGAACATGAAGCGCGTGAAGCTCTCGCTCACGCTGGACCGCGACGGCGCGATCGCGGTGGACGCCATCGCGTTCACGGGGGTGAGCGGTAACTCGTGATCACCAGCCTGACCTTCCCGCTGCCGATGGACATCGTGCGCCACCGGCGCGAGCGCGCGCTCACCGCCACCATCGAGCAGGTGCGCCCGATCCGCCGGCGCGCCCCGCTGGTCGCCTTCCGCGTCGACCGCACCGGCGCGCGCCACGCGCTCCCGCTGCCGGAGTTCCTGCAAGAGTTCGAACCCACGGGCGTGGTGGCGCGGTGAGCGCAGCTCCGGCGCGCGCCCTCGATCGCCACCAGCTGAGGGCCCTGATCGACTTCCCGATCACGCTCGACATCTACCGGCACCGGCACACGGGTCTCAGGGTCGTCATCAACCGCATCCGCACCTGCCCCATCGGCCCGAGTATCGTCGAGTACTTCGAAGAGCAGCGCGCGGTGCCGGGCCGTCTGCATCCGCGCGCCGATCCGGGGCGCCTGTCGCCGCGGGCGGAGATGACGATGTCGCGGTTCCTCGCCACGTTCGAGCCGACGGGCGAGGTCGCTCTGTGAGCGCGCCGCGCTGGACCGTCGAACCGCGCACTACCTGCTACGCGGTGCGCGAGGGCGACGTCGAGGTCGCGGTGCTCTGGGATCGCGCGGATGCCGACCTCGCCGCGGCCGCGCCGGAGCTGCGCGACGCCCTGTACGCCATCGCCATCACTGCCGACGGCGTGCGGATGCCGACCGAGTGCATGGACGCGGCCCTGACCGCGCTGCGCAACGCGGGAGCGCGCCCGTGAGGCGCATCGCAATGTGCTACTCGCCTGCCGTGTACCCGTTCGTGACGCCGTGCGGCGCGCGGGGCAACTCCTCCAACATCCGCGAGCTGGTGAACTGCATCGCATGCCTGTCGTTCCTCGCTGACCAGCGGCGCCTCGAGGTCGCGATCGCGGCTTCCCTCACATCGAACATCGACCAGCCCGCCGGCGGCCCGAAGGGGGCCCTGGCATGAGCCCGATCCTCCTGATGCCGCGCGCCGCGCGCTGCGCAGGCTGCCGCGGCCGCGGGTTCGTCCCCTACCGCACGCGCGACGGCCGCACGGTGCGCGTCCCGTGCGCGTGCATGGAGCCGGTCCCGGCGGTCGACGACTACGCGCCGCTCTTCACGGGCGCCACGGCGCTACCCTTGCCGCGCCCGTGGCCGCTGCACCTGTCGAAGCGCGCCGACGAGAACGGCGCCCCCTACATCCACTGCGATCGCGGCTGCCCGGCGCGGTACCTGACGCCGCCCGGCCAGTCCCCCGCCGCGCAGCCGCCCGCCGACGAGGCCTGGGCGATCGCGATGGCGCACCGGTGCGAACCCCGACCCTGCGACCCTGAGGTGACCGTTTGAGCCCCATCGAAGCGAACGAGATGAAGCGGTTTCTGGATCTGGAGAAGCTAGTACTGAAGGCCAGCTCGCACCCGCCCGGCGGTGGGGAGTTTTGTTTCAACGAGGCGGCAGCCTTCATCGCGGGTGAGCGCTGGAGCGACGCGCCGGAGTGTGTCGACCCGGACATCCGCATCTTCACGATGCGCCTCAACGACCGACTGCCGTACGAGGATCGGCAGCTGCTGAAGCCCTACATCTTGCGCGTGATCGGCACTCGCTCGACGCCGGAGGTATCGGCGCGCCGGCGCGCGATGCTGCGCGAGTGGCTCTGCCTCGAGGCGCTGCCGACGTGGCTCGAGCTGGCTGGCCTGCCGACGGAAGCCGGCCGGGTGCGCGAGCTCGCGAAGCAACAGCTGGACCCGATCGGGCTCCGAGACGCGCTGCGCGAGATCCGCGATATAGCTTACCGGACGCGCGACGAACGTTTCGCCGTTCTTCGAAGCGACGTCCGCGCCCGCGTTCGCGAGGAGCTGGCGAAGCTGCCGGCCGACGCCCCGCCGGCGGCGGTGGCGGCGGCGGTGGCGCCGGCGGCGGTGGCGGTGGCGCC
>Ga0265318_10000311_pt1 | contig 39033 bp, 29 predicted proteins | sample 4821metaG_FD_192431 | JGI IMG/M metagenome (GOLD analysis project Ga0265318, IMG submission 192431) | Rhizosphere microbial communities from Carex aquatilis grown in University of Washington, Seatle, WA, United States - 4-8-21 metaG | ecosystem: Host-associated > Plants > Roots > Rhizosphere >... | reverse complement strand
TGCCGGCCTAGATGCAACTGAGGACATCATTTCCTACTCACGAATCGGAGGTTGGCTTTGCCAACCGGAGATTACGCGCGCGAAGCAGATCCGGGCCCGCCTCTCGTCGTCCCCGGGAGGGGCCCGCGGGGAGGGGTCCTCCCCTCCCCGCGAGCGCCGAAGGCGCGTCCGTCCTCCCCTCCCCGCGAGCGCCGAAGGCGCGTCTTTATGAGCACCCGGAGGTGGTGCCGCAGTTGACGCACTTGTGGCAGCTGCCGTTGGGGATCATGATCGAGCCGCACTCCGGGCAGGTCGGGGCGTCGCTGCGGGCGATGAAGCTGAAGTTGCCGTTTCCTCCGTAGCCGTTGCCGGTCGCGTCGATGACCTCGACCTTCGGGCTGCGGCCGTTGCCCTTGGTCTTCGATGTCGCCGGCCCGGCCGCCTGGGACGCCGGCGAGGGCGCCCCGAGCGGCATCGTTCCGCCCGACGCTATCACCTGCTGCACGCGCTTGAGATCGCCCGACGCATCGAACTCACTCTCGGTCTCCGACCGATCCTCCTTGACGAACTTGGCCCCGAGCCACCGGAAGATGTAGTCCATGATCGAGCTGGCCCGCGGGATCTCGGGGTTCCCGGTGAACCCCGACGGGTCGAACTTGGTGCGGGTGAACTTGTCGACCAGCAGCTTGAGCGGGACACCGTGCTGGAAGGCCAGCGAGATGGCGGTCCCGAAGCTGTCCATCAGGCCGGAGATGGTCGAGCCCTCCTTGGCCATGCGGATGAAGATCTCGCCCGGCTCGCCCGTCTCGTAGAGGCCCACGTGAATGTAGCCCTCGTGACCGGCCACCGAGAACTTGTGGGTGATCGACCGCCGCTCGTCCGGCAGCTTCCGTCGGACCGCCGCCGGCGGTCCCTTGCTCTCCACCAGCGCCGCGGCCTTGTTCATGCCCGGGTCGCTCTTGCTGGTCGACAGCGGCTGCGTGCGCTTGCAACCATCGCGGTAGATGGCGATGGCCTTGAGCCCGTCCTTCCACGCCTCCATGTAGGCGTCCTGAACGTCCTCCACCGTGGCCTCGGCCGGGAGGTTCACGGTCTTCGAGATCGCCCCCGAGATGAACGGCTGCACCGCCGACATCATGCGGATGTGTCCGAGGTACTGGATCGAACGCGTCCCGTTGGCTGGCCGGAAGGCGCAATCGAACACCGCCAGGTGCTCGTCCTTGAGCCCTGGAGCGCCCTCGATGGTCTCCTCCTGATCGACGTAGTCGACGATGGCCTTCCTCTGCTGCTCGTCGTACCCGAGCTTGGTCAAGGCCTCCGACAGCGTGTGGTTGACGATCTTGATCATCCCTCCGCCCACCAGCCGCTTGTACTTGATGAGCGCGATGTCCGGCTCGATGCCGGTGGTGTCGCAATCCATCATGAAGCCGATGGTGCCGGTCGGGGCGATGACGGTGGCCTGGCCATTGCGAAAGCCGTGCTCCTTGCCGATCCCGATCGCCTCGTCCCAGGTGTCGGCCGCCGCCGCCAGCATGTCCCGCGGAACCAGGCCAGAGTCGATCTTGTCCACCTGGTGCCGGTGCTTCTTCATCACGCGCAAGAATGGCTCCTCGTTCTCGGCGTAACCGTCGAAGGCTCCGGTGACGTCGCGCGCGATCACCGCGCTCGTGCGATAGGCCCACCCGGTCATGATGGCGGTGATGGCGCCCGAGTAGGCGCGCGCGGTGGCCGAGTCGTAGGGCAGCCCCCGCGACATGAGGAGCGCGCCCAGGTTCGCGAAGCCGAGCCCGAGTGGCCGGAAGCGCAGCGAGTTGTCGGCGATGCGCTGGGTGGGATACGTCGCGTTCCCGACGATGATCTCCTGGGCCAGGATGGTGAGCTCGATGGCGCGCTTGAACGCCTCGATGTCGAGCTCGTTGTCGGCGTTCTGGTACTTGCGCAGGTTCAGGGAGGCCAGGTTGCAGGCCGAGTCGTCGAGGTACATGTACTCCGAGCAGGGATTCGAGGCGTTGATGCGGGCGGTGTTGGCCGAGGTGTGCCAGTCGTTGATGGTGGTGTCGAACTGCAGCCCCGGATCGCCGCACTGCCAGGCCGCGTCCGCCACCTCGCGCCAGAGCTCGCGCGCCTTCATGCTCTGCACCGGCCGGCCGTCGCGCACGGCCCGCGTGGTCCACTCGCGGTCCTTCTGCACAGCCTCCATGAAGTCGTCGGTCACGCGCACCGAGTTGTTGGAGTTCTGGAAGAACACCGACTTGTAGGCCTCCCCGTCGAACGAGCCGTCGTAGCCTGCGTCGATCAAGGTCCAGGCCTTCTTCTCCTCCTTGGCCTTGCACCAGATGAACTCCTCGACGTCGGGGTGCCCGATGTCGAGGATCACCATCTTGGCCGCCCGCCGGGTCTTGCCGCCCGACTTGATCACCCCGGCGAAGGCGTCGAAGCCGCGCATGAAGCTGACCGGACCGGAGGCGGTCCCTCCCCCCTGCAGGAGCTCGCGCGAGCTGCGCAGGGTCGACAGGTTGGTGCCGGTGCCGCTCCCGTACTTGAACAGCATTCCCTCGGTCTTGGCCAGGGTGAGGATCGACTCCATGGTGTCCTCGACGCTGTTGATGAAGCACGCCGAGCACTGCGGGTGCGGCTCGGAGCCGACGTTGAACCACACGGGCGAGTTGAACGCCATCTTCTGCTCGACCAGCAGGTGCCGGAGCTCGGCCTTGAAGATCTCGGCGTCCTCCGCCGCGGCGAAGTAGCCGTCCTTCAGGCCCCAGCCGGTGATGGTGTCGGCCACCCGGCTGACCAGCTGACGGACCGAACGCTCCCGCTGGGGCGTCCCGACCGTGCCACGAAAGTACTTCTGAACGACCACGTTGGTCGCGGTCTGGCTCCAGGTGCGGGGGACCTCCACGTCCTTTTGCTCGAAGACCACCTTGCCGTTCTCGCCGGTGATGTTGGCGGTCCGCAGATCCCACTCGACGTGGGTGAAGCCATCGTCGCCTGAACGGGTGAAGTATCGGGGGATGGCGAGCCCAGGGCGCCGCGGCGGGCTCGGGGCCTTGACGGGGGCCGCCTTGCTCTCCGCCCCCGCCCTGGCGTCTGCCTTGCTCTCGGTCTTGGTCTCCTTGGTCATGTCACGGGCCGTGTCACGGGTCATGACCGCTGCTTCGCTTCGGCCGTTCTTCCTGCGGACGTCATTCTTTTCAAGCATAGGAATCCTCCCCCGGGCAGTCGTGAACTTTCCAGGCCGAAGCTCGGGCGGAGCTCCGGTCTCGGGCGGAGCCCCCGAAAAACGCAGCGGGGGCCTCGGTCCGAACAGCCGTGGCGGCGACTGTCAGGCATTTAGACCATATTTTGGACGGCAACGCAATATGTAGGGGGTGGTACCCCGTCGTAACACCATATACAGTGTTGGCGGCCTGTGGAAAGCCTGTGGACAAGCCCAGGAAAACCCTTGGGAGGACAGCCATTTAGGTTGGGATGGGGCTTTGTCCACCGGGGTCCGCGGCGCGCCGTGACGCTGCGTGATGTGACCATATATATATGTCGACATGAGCGAGGCGCAGTCTCCGGCCGCATTGGTGCGGCGCTTCAGAAACTTTGGCGATCCGCGATGTGAAAATAACCACGCGCGGCCGGACATGAGGACGTCGAACAGCAAACCACTCAGGTGGAATCGGGGCTTCCAGGCGGGATTCATCCTCGGGCCTCTGGCAGGGTTGCTGACCTTGCTCGGCGGCTGCCTCGGTGCTGGCCCACCCGACCCGACCGGCGTCCGGACCGCCACCCTGGTCGACACCTGCAGCGGGATCCCCGACGGGGCACTTTGCAATGACCAGAATGCGTGCACGACCGGCGACACCTGCCTGGCCGGCCTCTGTCTCGGCCGCCCGGCGGTCGACGGCACGCCCTGCACCGATGGCAACCAGTGCACCGGCGGCGATGCGTGCCACCTCGGGGTGTGCAAGGGCGAGCCGGTGCTCGAGGGGACGCCCTGCACGGACGGGGACGCGTGCACCGAGCCCGACACCTGCACCCTCGGGGCCTGCACCAGCGGGCCCCCGAAGGTCTGCGACGACGGCATCTCCTGCACGCTCGACCGGTGTGTTCCAGGCATCGGCTGCCAGTACACCTCGACGCCCGCCTGTCCCGACGGCGCGATCGGTGGGACGGACGGCGACGCTGGAGCCGGCGGAGGCGGCGCCGGGGGTGGAGGCGGCGCAGGCGGCGCAGGCGGCGGCGGTGGGACCAACGACGGCGGGATGACGCCCCCCGGGACCGGCGGGGCCTCGCCCGCGAGCGGCGGCGCCGGAGGCACCCCGGGTTCGGGCGGCGTCGCTCCGGGAACCGGTGGCGCGGGGACGGGTGGTGCGGCGGGCGAAGGCTTTCCGGGCTCGGGCGGCATGACCGGCGGCATGACCGGCGGGTCCGGCGGGACGCCCGGCTCGGGCGGAGCGGCCCCCGGCTCGGGCGGCGACGTCGGTGGCGGCGGCGCCAGCGGCGGCGATGCCGGGCAGTCGGCCTCGGGTGGTGCGGGTTCGGGCGGTACGGGCGGGCTTTCGCCCGTGCCCGACGCCGGCACCGACGTCCCACCAGATGCCTCGACCGGCTCCGGCGGGGCGGGCGGACAGCTCGCGCAGGGTGGACAGCCCGGCCAAGCCGGCCAAGGCGGCCAATCTGGCCAAGGCGGCCAAGCCGGACAGGATCAGCAGGGCGGAACCGCCGGCACCGACCCGCCCGACGCCGATTCCGATTCAGGTTCCGCCGACGACGCCGGGGCTCCCCCGGATTCCGGCCCTGGCGGCGCAGCCGGACCCGATGACGCCGGCGCGTCCGGCGGAGCCCCTGGCACCGGAGGCGGCCCGCTTTACGAGGTGCGCGGCGGAGGTTGCGCCTGCAGCCTCGCCGAGGGATCGTCCGCACCCCGCCTCGCCCCGTGGTGGGCCGGCGTCTTCGCCTTCCTCCTCCTCCGTCGCCGCCGTCTTCCCCGGCCCTGATTTCGGAGACCTCCGGGCCCAATCGCCCGTCCTCGTCCTCGTCGCCGTCCTCGTTCCCCGGTGCGTCCGGTCGCTGGACGGGGGGACGGGGACGAATACGGCGACGAGGACGAGGACGGTGCAGAGGGCGAGGGCGGACCCGCAACTGGTACACTGCCCCAAGCCCTCCTGGAGGTCCCCCGTTCCATGACGCCGTTCCCGCCCATCCCCTCGTCCCCTCGCCTGGCTTGCTCCCCCTCTCGTCCGCGCTGGCGCTCCGGGCTGCGCGGGACCGGGGTGGTGGTCGTGCTCGCCGCCGCGGCATTCCTCGCCGTGGGGACCTTCTCGCGGCCGATCCAGGCGGGGCGGTTCAACCCCTACCAGAAGCTCGGGGTCTTCGCGAAGGTGCTCTCGTACATCGAATCCAACTACGTCGAGGACATCTCCGAGACCGAGCTCATGTACGGCGCGGCCCGCGGGCTCACCGACGTGCTCGATCCCCACTCCCGCTTCATGGATCCCGAGGAGTACGACCGCCTCAAGCGCGAGACCGAGGGCAGCGAGCAGATCGAAGGCATCGGCATCGACGTCGAGCGCCGCAAGAACCGGCTGGTGATCATCTCGCCCATCGCCGGCTCGCCGGCGGCCAGGGCCGGGATCGAGCCCGGCGACGTGATTCGCCGGGTGGACGGCGCCGAGGTGGCCAACCTCGAGTTCGACGACGCCGTCTCGCGCATGCAGGGCCCCGCCGGCAGCGAGGTGGTGTTGGTGCTCGACCGCCGCGGCCACGAGCTCACCTTCCGCATCAAGCGCGCCCGCTACGAGCTCAAGCCGGTCGAGGGCCGCATGCTGGCCGACCGCATCGCCCTCATCAAGCTGCGCCTCTTCTCCGCCACCGCCGACGCCATGCTGGAGGAGCAGCTCGAGCAGCTCTCGGGCAAGAACGCCGCCAGCCTCGGCGGTCTGATCCTCGATCTGCGCCGCAACCCGGGCGGTCTGCTCGACCAGGGCGTGAAGGTCGCCGATCGCTTCCTCTCCGAGGGGCTGATCGTGAAGACGGTGGGCAAGGGCGGGCGCGTCATGGACGAGGCGCGGGCCCACGCCCGGGGGACCTGGGGTGGATTCCCGATGGTGGTGCTGGTCGACGGGGCGACCGCCTCGGCCGCCGAGATCGTGGCCGGCGCCCTGCAGGATCACGGTCGGGCGGTGGTCCTCGGGACCCAGACCTTCGGCAAGGGCTCGGTCCAGACCGTGATCGAGCTCGACGGGTGCGGGGCCAAGCCCTGTGGGCTGAAGATCACCGTGGCCCGCTACTACACGCCGAGCGGGCGGTCGATCCAGGGGCAGGGCATCACGCCCAACATCGTGGTGGACGCGACTGCGCCACCGGTCGATCCGTCCGACGCCGACATGCCCCGGGAGCGCGATCTGCAGAAGCGCCTGCGCAACGAGCAGGGCGACCGCCCCTCCGAGACCAAGCGGCTCGACGACTACCAGCTGCAGATGGCGATCGACTACCTGCGGTCGTGGGCGGTCTTCGCCAAGCAGGCCGCGGGCGAGCGCGCTCGCTGATCCGGGAACCGCCCGGGGCGCCCAACCCCCGGGGGCGGGCAGCCTGGGCCTTCGTTTTCTAGGCTGCCTTGACGGCCGACCGACCGTGGTTACTGTCGCCGGTGACATCGGGGCGCGCAACGCCCCGGAAACTCGAGAAAGAGGAAACCAACAATGGGCAAGATCATCGGCATCGATCTCGGAACCACCAACTCCGTCGTGGCAATCATGGACGGCAAGGAACCGAAGGTCATTGCCAACGAAGAGGGTGGCCGGTTGACTCCGTCGGTGGTCGCGTGGGACGACAAAGGCGAGGTCCTGGTCGGGCAGATTGCCCGCCGCCAGTCCATCACCAACCCCGAGAACACCGTCTATTCGGTCAAGCGGTTCATGGGCCGTCGCTTCGACGAGGTGACCGAGGAGGCGCGGCGCGTCCCCTACAAGGTCAGCCGCGGCGCCAGCGGGGAGGCCGCGATCCAGATCCGCGGCAAGAACCTGACCCCGCCCGAGGTCTCGGCGCGGGTGCTCGGCAAGCTCAAGAAGGCCGCCGAGGATCACCTCGGCGAGAAGATCACCGAGGCGGTCATCACCGTCCCGGCGTACTTCAACGACGCGCAACGACAGGCGACGAAGGACGCCGGCCGCATCGCCGGCCTCGACGTCAAGCGGATCGTCAACGAGCCGACCGCGGCGGCGCTCGCCTACGGTCTCGACAAGGGCAAGGACCACATCATCGCCGTCTATGACTTCGGCGGTGGCACCTTCGACATCTCGATCCTCGAGGTCGGCCAGAACGTGGTCGAGGTGGTGTCCACCAACGGCGACACCCACCTCGGCGGCGATGACATCGATCAGCGGGTCATGGACTGGCTGATCGCCGAGTTCAAGAAGGACCAGGGGATCGACGTCTCGAAGGACAAGATGGTGATCCAGCGCCTGCGCGAGGCGGCCGAGAAGGCCAAGATCGAGCTGTCGTCGGTGATGGAGACCGAGATCAACCTGCCGTTCCTCACGGCGGACGCCTCGGGGCCGAAGCACATGCAGATCAAGCTGTCGCGCGCCAAGCTCGAGAGCCTGATGGGCGACCTGGTCCAGAAGACCATCGAGCCCACCAAGAAGGCGCTGGCCGACTCGGGCAAGAAGATCTCCGAGATCGCAGAGGTGGTGCTGGTGGGTGGCTCGACCCGCATCCCGATGGTGCAGAAGGTGGTCAAGGAGTTCTTCGGACGGGAGCCCCACAAGGGCGTCAACCCCGACGAGGTCGTGGCGCTCGGCGCGGCGGTGCAGGCGGGTGTCCTCTCGGGCGACGTCAAGGACATGTTGCTGCTCGACGTCACCCCTCTGTCGCTCGGGATCGAGACCCTCGGCGGTGTGATGACGGTCCTGATCCCGCGCAACACGACCATCCCCACCAAGAAGTCGGAGACCTTCTCGACCGCGGCCGACAACCAGAGCTCGGTCGAGGTCAAGGTGTTCCAGGGTGAGCGTCCCATGGCCACCGACAACCGGCTGCTCGGGAAGTTCGGGCTGGACGGAATCCCGGCCGCGCCGCGCGGTGTCCCCCAGGTCGAGGTCACGTTCGACATCGACGCCAACGGCATCGTCAACGTCTCGGCCAAGGACAAGGCCAGCAACAAGGCGCAGCACATCACCATCACCGCGTCGTCGGGCATGTCCGAGGCGGACATCGAGCGGATGGTCAAGGAGGCCAAGGAGCACGAGGCCGAGGACAAGCTGCGGCGCGAGGCCATCGAGGCCAAGAATCAGCTCGAGTCCCTGGTGCTGAGCGTCGGCAAGCACTTCGACGACAACCGCGACAAGATCCCCGAGTCCGACCGAGGGGAGCTCGAGGCGGCCCTGAAGGATGCGCGCGAGGTCCTCGAGAACAACAAGGACCTGAAGGAAGGGGACGTGTTCAAGTCGTCCTTCGAGCGCCTGCAGAAGGCCTCCCACAAGATGGCCGAGACCCTCTACCGAACGGCCTCCGAGGGCGCGAGCGCCGGAGGCGCCGCTGGTCCTGGCGCGGGCGGTCCGGCGGCGGGTGCCGGGGGCGACGGGGCGGGCGGCAAGGACGATGTGATCGATGCCGAGTACACCGAGGGACCGAAGTAACTCGGCCTGAGGCCTGAGGCCTCCAGGATCGAGCACCGCACTGGGCTGGAGGGGAAGGGCGGGGCCGCCGGGCCTCGCCCTTCTTTGCGTCCGCGGGTTGACCGGGGCGGCCGCTCCGCATAAGTACCGTCTGTCGGCCATGCGCCCCGTCCTGGTCTCGATCCCCTCCCTTCCGGTCTTCTTCCTGGTCCTGGCCGCGGCCTTGGGCCTGCTGGTGCGCGACCAGCTCCGTCGGCGTCGCTGGCCGGATTCCCCGCGCTCCGCCAACCCGCTCCTCCTCGCGGTGGGCGCCCTGGTCCTCATGCGCTTCCGCGGGCCCACGGGCAGCTTCATCCCCGAGGGCGCGACCTTCACGCGTCCCTGGGAGGCGATCAACGTCCACTCCTACGGCGTCATGCTGGGGATCTCGATGATCGCGGGGTGGTTCCTCGCGATGCGCCTCGCCCGACAGGACAACGTCAAGCCCGAGGACGCCGCCATCATCTACATGTGGACGGCCATCTGGTCGATCATCGGCGCCCGCATCCTCTACGTGATCCTCAAGTGGAACGACGAGTTCGCGCATGATCCGCTGGAGATCTTCCGGGCTTACAACGGTGGGCTCGTGGCCTACGGGGGCATGATCGGCGGTTTTCTTGCCAGCTGGTATGGTTGCTGGAAGCGAGGGATCCCTCTGCTCCAGTGGGCCGATGTCTCGGCGCCGGCCGTGGTGCTCGGGACCGGGATCACGCGGATAGGCTGCCTGCTGAATGGCTGCGACTACGGGCGACGATCGAACCTGCCGTGGGCGGTGACCTTCCCCTCGGGCAGCGCGGCCTGGCAGCTCCACACCCGCGCCTATGAGCTCCCCCTCGATGCGCCGCGTTCCTTCCCCGTTCACCCGACCCAGATCTACGAGTCGCTGATCGGCCTCGGCTTGTTCGCCCTGCTCATGGTGCTCCGGCGTCGCCGCCGCTTCTCGGGCCAGGTGTTCCTGGCCTGGGTGATCGGGTACGGTGCCTTGCGCCCGCTGGTCGAGATGTTGCGGGACGACGTGGAGGAGCGCGGGCGCATCCCGGGCGCGTCGGCCTGGCTGCCGGCCTGGGTCTCGCCGTCTCAAGCCATCGGCTGGCTGTCGGTCCTGCTGGGAGTGGCGCTGCTCGTCGCGCTGATGCGTCGCCACCGGCAGGCGCCCGAGTCCCTGCGCTACTGGGAGCCACGGCCGGCCGACTCCGGCGCGGGCCCCGCCAGCTCGGTGTCGTCCGCCGCCGCACTGGCCACCGCGGGGGCTCCGGAGCACGTGCGGCCCGGCCCGAATCTGGCCCACAAGTCGGCTCACAAACCGGCCCGGGCCCGCGGACGTTCCAAATCGCGATGAGTCGCCCCCCCGAGGCCCTCCGGCGATGGTATAAAGCCCGGCCTAAATTCGACTCGACGCGCGAGGGACGGACATGAGCATCAAGAGAAGTCACGCCACGACCCGGAGCTCGGCGGCAGGAGGGACCTCCGCCAGCAAGATTGATCGCCAGAGCCTGTTCGACGAGCTGAGGCGGCTCGCCGGTACGGGGGACGGCTTCTCTTCGGTGGACGTCGCGCTCACCATCGGAACGGACGAATCGGTGGTCGCCAAGGCCCTGCTCGGGCTGGCCAGCGCGGGGCTGCTCGAGCGCGCGGAGGCCGGGCGGTACCGTGCCACGCCCATGGGCCAGGCGAGCCAGGCCGAGTTCGTGAAGGCGCTGGCGCAGACCTCGCACGCCGATCCGTCGCGGCAGCGGGATCTCACCGAGATCGGCCGCCTCAAGCAGAACAACGACATCATGAGGCAGAGGCTGCTGGCAGCGATCGCGGAGCGGGACCACTACCTCGCCGTTCTGCGCGCCCACGGGATCGAGCCAGGGGCACCGCCGCCGAGCGCCTCGACCACCAGCGCCTCGCCGTCCGGCGCCGGGCCGACGAACGCCCCCGCGCCGGAAGCCGCTGGCTCCGAGAGCGCGAACTCCTGATCACCCGGCGACGGTCCGGCCGGATGTCTCCCCGTCGAGCGTAGGTTGCCCTTGGACGTCGTGCTCGTTCGCCACGGGACCGCCGAGGCCGCCGCACGCCGCGACCGCGAGCGGGCCCTCACCCTCGAGGGACGGCGCGAATCCCGCGAGCTCGGCGAGCGGCTCTCGAGAGAGGGCTTCGCGCCCGAGCTGGTGATCACGAGCCCGTTCGTCCGGGCGGTCCAGACCGCCGAGCTGGTGGCGGCCGCCCTGGGACCGCTCGGACCCATGCGGGTGAGCCGCGCCTTGCGCCCGGACTGCGACGCCGGCGGCGTGGTCGAGTTGCTGGCGGCGCTCGACGGGATCGAGCGCGTGATGCTGGTCGCCCACGAGCCGATCCTGTCGTCGACCTGCGCGGCCCTGACCGGGCATGGCGCGGTCGGGCTTCACCGCGCGGAGGCCGTCCGTCTGGCGTGGCAACCGCCGCTGCCTGGAAATGCGCGGGTCACATGGCGGGGCACGGGGCCCTGATCCGAGGAGAGGAGGTGGGTTGCCCACCGCGGCCTACATCCGACGGCTCACCGACGGGCGAGGCGCACGCCGCGCACGCCGCGCGCCAGGCCGCCGTCGAGTTTCGTGGCGACTGAAATCGGGCTACCATACCTCCGTGAGCGAGGAAGATCGCCAGCTCGTCAGGGATGAGGACACGCGGACGAAGGTGCGACCGGCCCTCGACGCCCGCCAGGTCGGGCGAGATCGCGCCTACCTCATCGTCCTCGCCGGGATGAGCACGGGTGAGATGTTCCGGCTCGACGCGGACCGGTCGGTCATCGGCCGCAGCGCGCGGGCCCAGGTGCGCCTCTCGGACGAGGGGGTCTCGCGCGAGCACGCGGTGGTCTGCGTGGAGGGCGACGAGGTCTACCTGGAGGATCTCGGGTCCACCAACGGCACCTTCTGCAACGGCATGCGGGTGTCGCGCCGGGCGCTCGAGGACGGTGACAAGATCATGATCGGCTCGACCACCATCTTGAAGTTCACCTACCACGACAAGTTCGACGAGGCCTTCCAGAAGCAGATGTACGAGTCGGCCCTGCGCGACGGGCTGACCAAGGTCTTCAACCGCAAGCACTTCAACGACGTCTTCGCCAAGGAGTTCGCCTTCGCGGTCCGCCACGACTCCCCGCTCACCTTGCTCTTCATCGACATCGACCACTTCAAGAAGGTGAACGACACCTACGGGCACCCGGCGGGCGATCACGTGCTCTCCGAGATCTCCGGGGTCCTGTCCGGGGCCATTCGCGGCGAGGACGTGCTGGCGCGCTTCGGGGGCGAGGAGTTCTGCGTGCTCAGCCGGGGAATCGACACGGTCGGCGCGCTGGAGCTGGCCGAGCGTCTGCGCAAGGAGACCGCGGAGAAGCGCATCCTCTATGGCGGCAAGCTGATCTCGGTGACCATCAGCATCGGGCTGGCCTCGATCCCCGATGCCAGCGTGACCCAGCCGAGCATGATGCTCGCCGCCGCGGACCGCGCGCTCTATGACGCCAAGAAGCGTGGGCGCAACCGGATCGTGTTCGCGGACAGCTCGGAGCCCCCGGAGTCGTGAGGCGCCTGGCCACGGGGCGCCGACGGCGACTCCGCCGGCCCGCACCGGCTCAGCCGACGGTCGCCGGGCCGGGGGCTGAGCTGGCCGGGTGCATGCCGAGGGTGAGGAAGGCCGCGAGCAGCATGCCGAGCGCCCCGGCGTAGTACGGGGTCGAGGGGCTGATGGTCTGGTACAGGAGGCCTCCGGCGGCGGGACCGAGCGCCCGGGCCAGCGCCGACAGGGACTGCAGCGAGCCGAGGGTCACGCCCTGGGCGTCGCGCGCCGCCCGCCGCGAGACGTAAGAGGACACGCTGGGGCTGACCAGGCCACTGCCGGCGGCGATCAGCATCGCCGAGCCCGCGAGCACGGTCCGCCCGCCGGCGGAGAGGTGAGACGACAGGCCGAGCAGCGAGAAGCCGCCGGTCTGCAGGAGCAGGCCGGCCCCGAGCAAGCGCACCTCGCCGAAGCGCCGGCTGAGGCGGCCGATGAGGCCGCCCTGGATGATGGCCGCGGTGATGCCCACGAGGCCGAGGATGCGTCCGGTGCCGGCGGCCGACATGTGAAAGGCGTCGTCGGTGAAGAGGCGGAACGTCTGCTCCATGCCGGCGAACCAGAACACCACCAGGAAGTTCACCACGAGCGCGCGCCCGACGTCGGGATCGGAGATCGCCGCGCGCAGCCCGCGGAGGCTGAGCACCGACCGGCGCGAGGTGGCCGTGGGGGGCGCACCCCCGACCCCGCCCCGGCCCAGAGCGCCGGCCGCGCCTGCGCCGGCCCGAACGCTGGCTGGCAGCGACTCGGGCAGAAAGCCGAGCGCCAGGATCAGGTTCACCACGGAGAGACCGGCCGCCACGAAGGCCGGGAGCGCCCCCTCACGCCCGAAGATCGGCACGCGTGCCAGCTCGCCGCCGAAGAAGGGGCCGAGGATGAACCCGAGCCCGAACGCCAGCCCGATGAGGCCCATCCCGCGCGCCCGGTTCTCCGCGGAGGTCACGTCGGCGATGTAGGCCTGGGCCACCGCGATGTTGGCGGTGGCGGCCCCGGTCCACACGCGGGCCACGAAGAGCAGGAAGAGGGTGTTCGAGAACCCGAGCACGACCATTCCGGCCGCGGTGGCCGCGATGCTGGTCAGCAGCACCGGGCGCCGCCCGATCCGATCGGACAGGCGTCCCCACATCGGGACCAGCAGGAATTGCATGAGCGAGTAGACCGCGCCCGTCAGGCTGGCCACGAAGTCGCTGGCGCCGAGGTGGCGCGCGAATCCCGGCAGGAAGGGGATGACCAGTCCGAACCCGAGGAGATCGAGGAAGATGGTCAGGAAGATGGTGCCGAGCGATGCCTTGCGCATGAGCGTGCGTACCGTCTATCCCCTCCGCCGCTGGTTTTCTATCACCGGCGGGCTTTTTTTCGGGGTCAGCTCCGTGGGCGGAAGACCGGGCGGAATATCGCCGGGTGGGCGGCCTGCGTCTGGCGCACGGCCTCGGCGCAGGCGGTGGAGGTGCCCCGCGGGAAGGACGCGCCCGGGCTCGCGCCCGCGCCGGCACCGTCCGCGGTCATGACGCCGAGGCAGGCGCGGACGCTGTCGGTCAGGGCCACGAGGTCGTAGCCGCCCTCGAGGACCAGCACCAGCTTTCGCCCGGGAGTCGCGGCCGCGGCCAGGCTGCACATGGCGACAAATCCGCGCTCGGTGACCCGCATCTCGCCGAGGGGATCGCGCGCGTGGGCATCGAACCCGGCCGACACGATCACGAGCTCGGGCATGAAGGCGGCGAGCGCCGGGGCGAACAGATCCTCGAACACCGTGCCGTAGTCGGCGTCGGACTGACCGGGCGGCAGGGGACAGTTCACCGTGAACCCACTGCCGGGCCCGATCCCCACCTCGTGCGGGGCGCCGGTGCCCGGATAGAAGGGAGACTGGTGCACCGAGAGGTAGAGCACGTCGCGGCGCGCCTCGAAGAGGTGCTGCGTGCCGTTGCCGTGGTGCACGTCCCAGTCGATGATCGCCACCCGCTGGGCCCCGAGGCAGAGGGCCGCCTCGGCCGCCACCGCCACGTTGTTGAGCAGGCAGAAACCCATCGCCCGGGCATGCTCGGCGTGGTGTCCGGGCGGTCGCACCAGGGCGAAGGCGTTACGGGCCTGGCCCGCCCAGACGAGCTCCGTCGCGTGGACGGCCGCGCCGGCGGCCAGGCGCGCGGCCGTCCAGCTGCCCGGGGACGCCACGGTATCGGGATCGAGGCGCCCGCGGCGACCGTCGAGGCGGGCGAGCGCCGCGAGGTAGGGCGCGGCATGTGCGCGGCCGAGCTCGTCGTCGGTGGCCAGCCGCGCTGGCACCCATTCGCTGCCGGGCACCGGCCGTGCGCGCAGGTCATCGAGCACCGCGCGGAGGCGTCCGGAGGATTCGGGGTGCCCGGGGCCAGGCTGGTGCTCGAGCATGCGCGCGTCCGACAGCAAGGCGGTTCCGGTGTTCATGGCGCGTCCCTCCCGGCATCGTGGTCGTCTTGCTCATCGCCAGCGCCAGCGCTCCGATCGGCCGCCGCGGGCCACACGACCGGCAACTCGAAGGCAAAGCGCGCCCCGCCCGACGGGCCCTGGGCCTCGACGGAGATCTCCGAGCCGTGATCCTGGACGATCTCGCGGACGAAGGCGAGCCCGAGGCCCGTCCCCTGCTGTCGCGTGGTGAAGAAGGGTGTGAAGATGCGCTCGCGCAGCGCAGGGTCCACCCCTGGTCCGTCGTCGTCGACCTCGATGCGTGCGCGCGGTTGCGCGCGCGGCTGCACGTGCGGCTGTTGCTCCGGCGCGGGGGCGAGCAGCACCGCCCGCAGGATCACCTGCCCGCCGCCAGCGGGGTGCAGGCTGGCGCTCGCGACCACCGCGTTGGCGGCCAGGTTCAGCAGGGCCCGACGCAGCTGCGCCTCGTCGCCGCGCACCCGGAGCCCCTCGGGGGCCTCGACCGAGACGCGGACCCGGGCGGAGCCTGGAGCGTCCCCTCCGCTCCCGCGCGCGAGCTCCGCGACCTCGGAGAGCAGCGCCCCGATGCGGAGGGTGGTGGGGGCGAGGGGAGGGCGGCGGGCATAGTCCAGGAACTCGTTCACCACCCGCTTGAGGTAGCCCACCTCGCGCTCGATGCGCCGCACCTCCTCGAGGCGCTCCGGCTCGGCCGCGAGGGCGTCGCGCAGGAGGCCGGCGTAGAGCTCGAGCCCGCCGAGGGGATTGCGCACCTCGTGGGCGATGCCCGCGAGCATCATCTGCAGGCGCTCGTCGCGGGCCTTGAGCGCAGCGCGCATGTGATCGAGGGTCGCGGCGAGAAACCCGATCTCGTCGTCGGTGGTGGCGCGCACGGGTTGCTCGAGATCCCCGCGGCCGATGCGGGCGGCCGCGGTCGCCAGATCCACCACCGGGCGGCTGATGCGGCGGGCGAGGACCGTCGTGAAGAGGAGGACCGCGAGCAGGGCCGCGACCCCGCCGGCCACCAGCCGTCCCCGGAAGACCCGCAGCGGCACGAAGTAGTCCGCGCTGGCCTCCACCACCACGAAGCCGAGGACCGCGTCGGGAAACCGCTCGGCTCCGACCGGACGGGGAGGCGCGACCCGAGGATCGACCGACGCCGGAACCTCGCCCGATGGGGCGACGATGGCCGCATAGGCGCGCTTGTACGGCAAGCCATCGTGTCCCTCGAACAGGGGGGAGGTCGACGGTGCGCCGGTGGCCGCCCGGGACATCTCGAGCCGGTCCGCTCCGAGCTCGTGGGCAAGGCTTCCATCGGCGATCCGGCGGGCGGTGTCCCCGCGGCCCACCAGCTCGCGTGAGACCAGCGCCACCCGTCTCACGTCGAACCGGGTGCGCGCCAGCTCGAGCTTCCGCCTCACGTTCGCGTAGGTCAGCGAGCCCGGGTCCTCGGCCCCGCCATTGCCGCTGGCGTCGGCCTCGAGGGCCGCCAGTTGCTCGGGCAGGATCATCCCGGCGGCTCCGGCGGCGGCGAGCGCCAGGCGGCGGCCGAGCTCGTCCTCGAGCACCCGGCGCGCCACCTCGTGCGCCAGGAATCCGAACCCCACGAGCACGAGCACCGTGGGGACCAAGTTTCCAACCAGGAGCCTCCCCAGCAACCTCCCCCGCCTCTTCCTCCTCACCACTTCACCACGAGAACCAGGGACGACCCACGAGTCCCATGGCGTTCCGGTCCGTCAGCTTTGCTTAGAACCCGGCCGACAAGCCGGTCCGATGGCGAAGCCGATGCGAGCACCGGACCGCAGTATACTCATGTATTCGAGGACCGGAGCGCAGCAGCGGCGCAGCCAGCGGGTCGGATCGTCGGCCGGGGCCGGTTAGAACCCCAGCCCCCGCCGCTACCGCTTGGAGAACTGGAAGCGGGCGCGGGCGCCACGCTGCCCGTACTTCTTGCGCTCCTTGGCGCGGGCATCGCGGGTCAGGTAACCGGCCTTCTTGAGGGCGCCCCGGTACGCGGGGTCGACCTTGAGCAAGGCCCGGGAGATCCCGTGCCTGATCGCCGCGGCCTGTCCGGAGAGGCCGCCGCCCGAGACGTTCACGAACACGTCGAAGGCGCCGGTGGTCTCGGTCAGCTCGAGCGCCTGGCGAAACACCATGCGCGAGGTCTCGCGACCGAAGTAGTCCTCGAGGGTGCGATGATTGATCTCGGACTTGCCGGTCCCCGGCTGCAACCAGACGCGAGCCACCGCTTCCTTGCGGCGCCCAGTGGAGTAAACGGCTTTGTGAATATCAGGCATTGGTCGCGACTCCGGATGAGCGAATCAGGTCAATCAATCAATCGAGGTTCAGGACTTTGGGCTGCTGGGCAGCGTGGGGATGCTCGGCGCTCGCGTAGACCTTGAGCTTCTTGTAGATGCGACGCCCGAGCGGGCCCTTCGGCAACATTCCCCAGACCGCCCGCTTGACCAGGTCGCCCGGGTGGCGCTTGTTCAGCTCCTCGGCGGTCTGGGTGCGCAGGCCGCCCGGATACAGCGAGTGATCGCGGTAGAGCTTGGTCTGCCACTTGTCGCTGGACAGCTTGATCTTGTCGGCGTTGAGCACCACCACGAAGTCCCCCGCGTCCTCGTGGGACGTGAAGGTGGGACGGTGCTTCCCGCGCAACACGTCCGCGATCTTGGTCGCGACGCGGCCGAGGGTTTTCCCCTGGACATCGGCGACGTACCAGCCGTGCTCGGCGTCTGCCTTGGCCTGGAAAGTGGAGCGGTTGCGGGGTACTGAGGAGGGCATGGGAGGCGGATACCTACTGCAGGCGCCGAGCCTTGTCAAGCAGGCGGATCACCTGGCGAGAAAGGTGGCGATGGCGGCGCAGGCCTTCTGGGTGCGCTCCTCGCTCTCGACCAGGGAGAAGCGCACGGCACCTTCCCCTCCTGGCCCGAACCCGACGCCCGGGGAGACCGCGACCCGCGCCTGGTCGAGCAGCGCCGACGCGAAGGCCAGCGCGCCACCGGCGCGGAAGGCCTTCGGCAGCTCGGCCCACACGAACATCGACGCGGCCGGCATCTCGACCGGCCAGCCCGCCGCCCGCAGGCCGGCGACCAGGACCTCGGCCCGTCGCTGGTAGCGGAGGCGGTTCTGCTCGACCGCGTCGTGGCAAGCCGCGAGCGCGGTCGCCGCCGCCAGCTGGATCGGCCCGAAGATCCCGTAGTCGAGGTATCCCTTGATGGTGACGAGCTTCCCCACGAGCTCCGGATTGCCCACGCAGAAGCCCACCCGCCAGCCGGGCATCGAGTAGCTCTTCGAGACCGTGAAGAACTCCACGGCCACCTCGCGGGCGCCGGGGACCTCGAAGATGCTGGGCGTCTGCGCCGTGGGCGCGCCGGCTGGAGAGAACGTCAGGTCGGCGTAGGCGAGATCGGAGATGACCCACATGCGCTCGCGCCGAGCCAGCGCCACCACCTTCTCGTAGTACCCGCGGTCGACGGTGGCGGCGGTCGGGTTGTGCGGGAAGTTGACGATCATGCCCACCGGCGGCCGGGGGGAGCGGGCGAGGGCCGCCTCCAGCTCGGCGTAGTGATCGACACCCGGGCGGCAGGTCACCGGAACCGGCTCGCCGCCGGCGATGATCACGCCGAACCGGTGGATGGGATAACAGGGATCGGGGCTGAGCACGCAGTCGCCGAGGCCCGGGCCCGCGCCGGGCGAGACCAGTGCGAGGAGCAGGTGGGCGAGCCCTTCCTTCGAGCCGATGGTGATCACGGCTTCGCGATCGGGGTCGAAGGACTGGCCGTATCGGCGCGCATACCAGTCGCAGATCGCCTGCCGTGGCTCCGCGAGGCCCTTCGAGGGCATGTAGCGCTGGCTGCCCGGGCGCCGCACCTCGGCGATGAGCCGCTCGACGACCGGGGCAGGGCTCGGGCCATCGGGGTTGCCGAGGCCGAAGTCGTAGACGTCGTGGCCCTGGGCGCGCAGGCGGGTCTTGAGCTCGTCGACGGCCGCCAGGACATAAGGGGGCAGAGCGTCCAATCGACCGGGGTGGGGATGTCCGGGCATGATGGGGGCAGTCACATTAATGGGTCGCATGGGTGGGCGCAACGGAAGATCCGCGGCAGCGACGACCGGACACGGCAAGGGACGGGAACGGGGAGGGAACGGGGACGAGGACGGGGACGGGGACGGGGAATGGGGGCGAGGATTGGGGGGAGCTGTCATAAGCTCCGCCTGCCATGAATCCAAGCTGCGAGCGCGTGGTGGTCTTCGGAGCGACATCGGCGATCGCCGCGGAGGTCGCGGGGGTGCTGGCGGCGCGGGGCGCACGGCTGTTCCTGGTGGGACGCGATGCAGGCAAGCTGACCGCCGTCGCGCGTCGCTGCGGGACGGCCGTGGTCGGGACTCGCGTGGCGGACCTGATCGATCTCGCGGCGGCGCCCGGGCTGGTCGACGAGGCGGCGCGCGTGCTCGGCGTGGGCTCGGGGCTGCCCGACGGCTTCGACCTCGCGGTCATTGCCCAGGGTTGGCTCGGGGATCAGCTGGAGAGCGAACGCGATGGCGCCCACGCGCGCGCGGTGCTCGAGACCAACTTGCTGTCGGCGGTGGCCTTGCTCGTGCCGATCGCGAACCGGCTCGAGGCGCAGGGCTCTGGTCACGTGGTGGTGCTCTCGTCGGTGGCTGGACAGCGCGGGCGACCGCGCAACTACACCTACGGCGCCGCCAAGGCCGGGCTGACGGTGTACCTGCAGGGCCTGCGGACGCGGCTCTTCCCGCGGGGCGTCCGGGTCTCCACCATCCTGCTCGGCCCGGTCGATACGCCCATGACGGCCGGCCACCGCAAGCACATCCTCTTCGGACGGTCCGATCGCGTGGCGGCCGAGATCCTGCGCGCAGTCGACCGTGGCGGTGGCGAGGTGTTCGTCCCCTGGTTCTGGCGCTACATCATGGCCGGCGTGCAGGCGACTCCCGAATCGGTGGTCCAGCGCTTGCCGTTTCTCTCCGGGCGCTGAGGGCGCGGCCGAGAGACGGTCGGGACCGCTCTCGGTGGCCTCGAGCCGCGTCGAGGCCACCACGCGATCATGGGGCGGGTGGCCCCAGTTCCCTCTCGTCGAGCGGCATTCGGCGTCAGTCGACTCCGGCATCGGCGGTGGACATGCCCACGTCCGTGGACACGCCAGCGTCCGTCGACATCGGGGGCGGCGCCGGTGCATTGAAGAAGTGCAGGTCGTCGATGGTGACATCCACCGGGTAGGGGATCGCCTTTGATGTGAAGGCGAACAGCAGCCGCGCGAGCTGAGAGGGATCGAGGTTGGCCATCGGCCGTCCTCCCGTGAACCGCGACCAGGGGAGCTGGAGTTTGGTCACCGTCGATGTGACGGGGATGCTTGTCGATGGAGCCTGGCAGACCCCGCTGCAAAGCCCGAGCCCGGGAGTCGTATAGGAGCCGGCCTCATCGCCCGCGAAGGCAAGCTGAAGGGTCACTGCGCTTGGCGTGCCGGCCGAGCCCTTGATGGTGAATTCGATGCCGTCGTAGGCCGCCGCGTTGATGAGGCAGACGAACTGCAAGACAAAGGCAGTGGCCGATTGCCCCACCTCGCCGGTGATGTGCCAGTTGCTGGCGGTCAGATCTTCGTGCAACCCGAGCACCACGGGGGCCGTCGCCCCACCGGTTCCGCCGGACGTGCCAGCCGTCCCGCTCATTCCACCGGGGGCTCCGCTCATGCCCCCGGTCGCTGGCATGCCGGGGCGACCGGCCATCCCGCGCCGGCCTCCGGTCCCGGGGGGCCCGCCGCGACCGCCCATGCCGGCACCGCCCGAGCCTCGCACCGAGCCACCGGCGCCGCCCTCTCCGGACTGCCCACCGAGGCCGAGATCCCCTCCGGCTCCGCCCGTGGCCTGAGTGACTGGGAGATCCGGAAAGTGATAGCTCAACCCAGTGACCTGGTTGTAGGTATCGCCGAAGAAGATGCTGTTGCCCCCCACGCCGTCGTTCCCGGTCGTATACGTGAAGTCGGTGATGATGCCGGCATTGCTCGCCTTGTCCGCAGGGAAGACGTTTCCAGCGGCCTGGTTGATGTTGCACATCAAGAGAAAGCTCATGCCGCCGGCACCTCCCGTGCCTCCGCCCGTGTCGCCACCCGCGCTGGTGGTGCCCGCCATTCCGTTGTCACCGCCCGCCCCTCCGGTGCCCGTTCCGACGCCGCCGCTCCCGCTCGGCGACCCGCCGCTTCCGGCAGGGGTCCCCGAACCACCGCTCGCGGCGGTCGAGCCGCCGCTGCCTGCGCTGGTGCCTCCCGTGCCCGTCTTTGTCCCTGCGCCCCCGCTCCCCGTCACTCCGGTTCCGCTCGAGCTACATGCTGCAAGCCCTAGCGACAGACACCATACGAGGGATGCGCTCCCGCTTGGCACCAGGGTTCGTCGGTTCAACTTCGATGACATGCATTCTCCCTTGAAGAGTTCGAGTCCACCCGCCCTCCCTTCCCCCGCCTCGGGAACCCCCTTTCTATCACCGCACCCAGGGGCCCTCCGCAATTTCCTTTTTGCACATCGCCACGGTCAAGGGCGCGACGAGCCGCGGTTGTCCGGACGATCTGCCCCCACCTTGGTGCGAGGGTGATCGACGCGGTCGTCAAAGCATCCTCCGACGCAACGCTGACGCCCTCGACCGACCGCTGGATCCGATGGCCTCGACCACCTGGGTGCAGGCGCTCAGCGGAGAAAAGCAGGTCGAGGCATCAGCCCCGAGGAGGGCGGGTGGGCGCTGGCGGCGGCGAGCAGGGACAAGGACACGGCCGAGGCCGAGCCCGAAGGCGAGGTGGCGCGAGCCCCATCGCCAGGACGAGCGGGAGGCGCTGCCAGGCGGGCGCGCGCCCGGGAACGGGCGCGGCCGCTTCTGCCGGGTTGCTCGCGCCGCCGGCGGACCAGGGACAAACATTGCAGGCCAAGGGCGCGAACGCGCTCGTTGCTTCCGATGAGGGTGAGGGCGCGTCGTAGAGCACCCAGCACCCCGCTGCCGGCATACTCGAGGGCCAGGCACGTGATCCAGTTGCCCTCCGTCATCGCGTAGTCATTCAGTCGCTTCGGCAAGTCCATGGCACCCCTCTGTCGCTCTCCCACAGCACTCCGCGTGCCAACCCCTGGGCACGTCTTCCGCTCCGAGCCAGGCACGATCCCGGACGCTCCGCGAGGGTGTGACCGAACGCCTGTTCGCAGCCTGTCCGCGGACGAACGTCCGTGATCTCGTTGCCTCGAATTCGGATCGGTACGCGAGGGCGGTCTCGTGCGGGCATACAACTCGGCAGGTCGTCGCACCGGGGGAGCGGCACTGAGGCCACCAGTTCGCTTCAGCGGTGGGCCGCGAACCGAACCAGCGTGACCCGCAGGCCGCCGTGGCTGAGCGTGCGGGTCGCCTCGATCGGGGTGCGGAAGGCCGAGGCAAGCCGCACGTCGGGGACAACCACGGTCGCGCGCCAGCCGGGCAGCCGGGTGCGGAGGAGCTGGCCGAGCTGGCCGTAGAGCCGAGGCAAGTCGGAGCGGCGGCCGAGGCGTCCGCCGTAGGGCGGATTGGCCACCAGCACGCCCGCCGCCGCCACCACCGGCACCAGCGCCGACGACCCTGGCGCCTCCAGCGCGTCGAGCGATCGCTCGGTCACCTGGATGAGGCCACCCACACCCGCCCGCTCGGCGTTGAGCCGGGTCAGCGCAATGGCCGCCGCGTCGCGGTCCGAGGCCGCGATCGGGGCGTCGAGGGCCGTGCGCTCCCGGGCGCGCGCGGCCGCCCGCATGGCCTCCCACTGGTCGCGCGCCTGGTCACCGAATCCGGGCCAGGCCGCGAAGGCAAACCCCCGCGCGATACCGGGGAGGCGCTCGAGCGCCACCGTCGCCGCCTCGATGGGCAAGGTGCCCGCGCCGCACATCGGGTCGAGCAGCGCCTCCCCTGGCCGCCACCCCGAGAAGGCCAGCAGTGCCGCCGCCAGCGTCTCGCGGATCGGAGCCTCGCCGCCGGCCGCGCGCCATCCGCGCTGGTGCAGGCGCGCCCCCGAGGTGTCCACGCTCATGGTCCACACGTCCTCGATCCCGCGGACGAAGATTCGCTGCAAGAGTGGCTCCGGCGGCTCCCGCGGCTCGCGGGATTCGCCCTTGGCCGGCGGAGGAGGGGCGTGGCCCAGCCGATCCCCGATTCCCGCCCGCAGCGTCTCCTCGATGGCCCCGGTGTGATAGAGCCGGCTGCGGCTGGCGCTGGCCGAGACCTCGATCGCCGCGCCGGGCGCGAGGAACTGTTCCCAGGGGAGGCGCGCGAGCCCGTGGCGCAGCTTGCCGAACTCGCGCGCGCGGAGCTCCCCCAGCCGCAGCAGGATCCGGGTCGGAATTCTCAGCGCGAGGTTGGCGGCGAGCCCGGTGCGCAGCGGACCGCGCCACTCCACGCCGCCCGCGACGACCGCGATCGCCTCGGCGCCGAGCACGCCACCGAGCTCGGCCGCGACCAGATCCTCGGTGCCCGGCGCCGCGATCGCGAACCAGGATCGCGGTTCATCGAGGCCGAGCTGCACCTGCCGGGGCGCGCGACGACCGGCCACCGTCCGGCCCGGCCCGACCTTGGCCGCCGCGCGAACGTGGGACCGAGCATCGTCGGTGGCGGCCTCCGCCGACGGGGCGGCGCGGTCGGGCGCCGGGGCGAGCGCCGAGGTGGCCGTTCCCACCGTGCCAGCGGGCGGCGCCGGCAGCGCGTCGCCGCGCCCGCGAAAGATCACGTGGGCCAGGAGCTCGACCGTGCCCTCGCCGCCGGCGACGGGCGAGTCCACCACCGCGCGCACCTCGAACCCGAGCCCGTCGGCCTTGGCGGAGAACTTCTCGACCGCCAGTCGCCGCAGCCGCTGGTCGCGCACGTCGCCACCCCTGACCAGGTGGTCCGCCAGCTCGAACTGCGGCTTGATGAGGACCACGCCCACCGCCCCCGGGCGCAGGCGGAACGCCAGCCCTCGCAGCATGTTCCGCGCCGCCACGAAGCTCACGTCGACCGTGAAGAAGTCGAACGGCCCTGCCGCCACCGCCGCCCCCAGCGACAGGCGCTTCCAGTCGGTCTTCTCGAGGTTGGTGACCCGTGGATCCTTGCGCAGCGATTCGTGCAGCTGGCCGTGGCCCGCATCCACGGCCAGCACCTGCGCGGCGCCAGCGCGCAGCATGACCTGCGTGAATCCGCCGGTCGATGCGCCGACGTCGACCGCGCGCGCGCCGCGGAGCCGCGGGGAAAGGCCGAAGCGCTCGAGCGCGGCCTCGAGCTTGAGCCCTCCGCGCCCGACCAGGGGCCCCACTTCGTCGTCGCTCGCTCGCGCTGCCAATCCGTCCACGTCGGCAGCACGTTTGTCACACGTGCGGCAGGGCCTCAAGGCGCGGGGGGCGCTTTTCCCTCCGCGGCAGCCCGCCCACGGGCTCAGGAAGGCAAGCGATCGCCGGCCCGCGGTAACCGGAACGGCCGGCACCGCCGGCACAGCGGCAGATCGGCGAGCGCCTCGACGGTGGCCACGACGCCGCCCAGATCCGTGCCGCACGCGCCGCACCCGGCGCACACCAGCGGCCGCGCCGCGTCTTCCGTCGGGGATTCCCAGGACGGGCAGGACGGGGAAGACGGAATCGACGGGATCGTGTCATCGCCCTTCGGGCTCTGGTCGGAGTCGCCGCTGGCCTCGACCACCCCGGTGGCGGTGTCGCCGGTCTCGGCGGTGTCGGGTGTGTCGAAAGAGCGGGGCGTCAGCTCGGCGCATGCCAGGGCCTCCCAGGTCACGATTCCCACCAGGAAGGTCCCCGTCACCACCGGCAGGCAGTCGATGTCGTTGGCGCCCATGATGTCGATGGCTTCCTGCAGGGTGGTATCCGGGGTGATGCAGACGACCGGCGAGGTCATGCAATCGCCGACGCGCCCGTTGCGATCGGCGTCGCACAGATCGTCCTTGCAAACGATCCCCGCCAGGGTCCCGTTGTCGAGGACGAGCATGTGATCGATGTCGTTCTCGAGGACCAGACGCCGCGCCGAGGAGACCGCCGTGTCCGGCGACAGCGTGAACAGCTCCGTGCCCATCACCTCGGCGACCGGACACGCTCCAATTTCATAGCTCGGCGGCATGTGAACCATCGTGAATATGGTTCATCGGCACGACCAGTGCAGGCCCAAAGCACAGAATCAATTTCCGGAAATTGTTTAATTGTGGCGCAGGCTTGCCGGGGCCCGCTCAACGGCCGAACATGCGCTGCCACCAGTTCCCTTTTGCGGGCCTCGGGGGGGCAGCGGGAGGGATGGCCGGCGCGACCGCGCCGGACTTGGTGGCCGCCGGCAGTCGCTTGAGGGTCACCGTCACCTCCGGCTCCGAGCCCGGCCCCACCACGATGCGCTTCGTGACCGGACGAAAGCCGTCGTGGCTGAAGGTCAACGCGTACCGCGCGCCGATGCGCAGCCGGATCGAGACCGGCGTGGGCCCGAACGAGTGGCGCGGCGAGGTCACCTCCGCTCCCGGCGGAGAGGTCTTGAACAGGATGGCCATGCGCGGCTGAGCCTCGGGAGCGCCGGACGTGGCGGCCTCGCTTTCCTCCGGCTCGCTGTCACCGGCCGCCGCCGCCGCCGGCGCCGACGACGGAGCACCGGCGGGTGGCGCGGCTTCCGCCGGCTCATGGGTCACCGCCGCCCCGGGAGCACCGGCGGCCGGCGGCGCCGGCGCAGCCGGTGCGACCGTACCCGTCGTCGGCGCGGGCGGCGTGGGCGGGCTCGGCTGCACGCCGGCCGTCGCGGACGCCGGGGCACTGCCGACGGCGACGCCGGGCGGAGCGGCCCCCGGTTCGTCCGGTTTCGCGCCCGGTGTCGCCTTGATCGCCGACGCGGAGGACGGCGCCACGAGCGGAGGACGCGCCGGAGGCGCAGGACCTGGCTCGGCAGTGGAAGTGGATGTGGCGGTGGCGGTGGCGGTCGGGGTGGTGGTCGCGGTCGGGGGCGGCGCTGACGGCTCGGCCGGACCCGGAGCGGCGACAGGTGCAGGAACGCTGCGCGCGGCCGTGGGCTCGGCGACCGGCCGAGGCGCGGGTGGCGTCGCCGGCCCCTCGGCCCGCATCCGGACCACACCCACACCCGCGAGGAACAGGGCCGCCACGGCCCCTGCGGCGACCAGCGCGAAGGTCCTCCGGCTCCCCGTTCGGTCCTCGGTCACCTTGGCCGTCACCTCGGCGGCCGAGGTCCCGTCCGTGCCGAGCGGGACCCCTTGCCGGCTCCCCGCTCCACCGGTCTCCGGCGCATCGATTCTGACCTTGGCGGTCTGGCGGGCGCGGGACGTCGACATCCTTCCTGGCGGGCCTCCGACCTCGTGCGGCCCCGTCTCTCCGGCCCCGGCCTCCGCCGTGCCACGCCGTCCGCGCTCCGCGCTGCCGCCGCTTCGGCGTGAGGCTCCCGCCGCGACGCCGTTAGGCCCCGTGCCCGGGGCAGCCGGGAAGCTCCCGCGCGATCCGCCCGGCACGCCGGGTGGCGGCGGGGGCGGCGTGGGACCGCCCGCGGCGTCCATTCCACCCGGTCCACCCGCCGGAGCGTGTCCACCCTCCAGAGCTGCGCGCGCCGGGCCCCGCGCACCGTCCGCGCGGATCCCTGGTGGAGGCGGCATGGGGGGGCCGTGAGGGGGGTCGTGCAGCGGGGGGAGGGCGGTGCCCGCCGCCGCCCGTCGTCCCGTCTGGAGGGCCGCTGCCGGTGGCGGGGGAGGTCCGACCGCCGCGACGGTCCCAGGGGGAGGCGTCCTGGTCGGTGCTCGGGCAGGAAGCGTCGGGGCAGGCGGTCGCGCTGCGCGCCGGGCTCCGGTGGTGAGCGCCACCGCCAGCGGCGAGGGCGGGGAGGCGGGGGTGCGCTCCTGCTCGGCGGCCCGCGCTGGGCCGTCGGCGGTCCGGTCGGTCCTCTCCCGGTCCCGTCCCTGCGCCCTGCCCGACGGGTTCGCCGGAACGGGGAGCGGGGCGGCGATGGTCTCGGCACGCTCGGCGGCGCTGCTGTCCGCCCGGGCGCTCGACTCGACCGGCGTCGCGCCGCCTGCTGCGCTCCTCGACGAGCCGGTCCCTCCCGGCTGCGGCAGGGGCGCGCGGGTCAGGGGCAGCACCCCGTCCCGCGCCGACAGCTCGGAGAGCCAGCGCTTGAGCTCGGTCTGTCCGACCGCTCGAAAGGCGAGTCGCATCACGTGCTCCACGTCGTGCAGCATGTCCTCGGCGCGCTGGTAGCGGTCGGCAGGGTCCGGCGCCATCGCCCGCTCGAGGACCCGGTAGACCTCGGAGTGCAAGCCTGGCCGCGCCGTCTCGGGCGGGACACACGCGCCCTGCTTGACCAGGAGCAACACCTCGAGGTCGGTGGCCGCGTCGAACGGATAGCGCCGACACAGCATCACGTACAGCATCGTCCCCAGCGAGAACAGATCCGAGCGCGCGTCGAGCGCCTTGCCCGAGGCCTGCTCGGGGGACATGAAGGCGATCTTGCCCTTGATGAGGTTGCCGACGCTCTGCTCGCGGCGGTTGTGGGCCTTGGCGATCCCGAAGTCGGTGAGCTTGACCTCGCCTTGCTCGCTGACGAGCACGTTGTGTGGGCTGATGTCCCGATGCACGATGCCGAGCGGCTCGCCCGTGGCGCCGGCCTTCGCGTGGGCGTAGGCGAGGGCCCGGCAGACCTCGGCCGTCACGTAGAGGGCCAGCTCGGGGGGCAACTCGGTGCCGAGGGCGCGGGTCCTCCGCAGGATCGCGTCGAGGCTCCAGCCATCGACCAGCTCCAGGGCCATCACGTACTGCCCCTGTCGTTCGCCGAAGTCGAGGACGCCGAAGTCCAGGACCTGGACGATGTTGCTGTGGTTGAGGCCCATGGCGATCAACGCCTCGTCGATCAGCATGTTGCGGAACTGGGGATCGGCGTAGAACGCCGGGAAGATCCGCTTGAGCACCACGGTCTTCTCGAATCCCTGCAGCCCGTGCTGGGTGGCGAGCAAGATCTCGGCCGTGCCGCCATCGGCGATCTTCCTCCCGACGGTGTAGCGCGCCTGGAGGTTCATCGCGCGCTCCGGCGCGCGCTCCGGATTGAGGCAAGGGCAACCATCATGGGTCCGCGACGTGTCTTTCTAACAGAAATGCGGGCGAGGGCGACCCCACGCGACGTTCCTCTGTATCCTTTTTTCGCGTCGATCGGAAGACGCCCATGGCAAGGCGAGGCAATTGGGTTAAGTTGCGTTGACCCATGGACCCCACGCGGCTGAAGGAGCTGCTCGTCGAAGTCGGCGCCGGGCGCACCGGGGTGGAGCAAGCCCTGCAAGAGCTGCGGGAACTTCCCTTTCGCGATCTCGGTTTCGCGCGCGCCGACACCCACCGGCACCTGCGCACGGGTTTCCCCGAGGTGGTGTTCGGGCAGGGCAAGAGCGCGGCCCAGATCGCGAGCCTGCTGGTCGAGCTCGGGCGGGGTGGCTCGACCGTGCTCGCGACGCGCGTCGCCGCGGACACCGCCTCGGAGGTCATCCGCGAGGTGGCCGCCGTCATCGGCGCGGAGCGGGTGCGGTACCTGCCCGTCCCGCGCCTGCTGGTGGCCGGGGTCGTCCCGAGCGCCGATCCGGCCCGCGGGACCATCGCGGTGCTGAGCGCCGGAACCTCGGACATCCCGGTGGCCGAGGAGGCAGCGGTGACGGCGGAGCTGGCGGGGAACCATGTGGAGCGCATCTTCGACGTCGGGGTGGCTGGCATCCACCGCCTGGTCGCCGAGCGGGCTGCGATCGAACGGGCCGGGCTCATCATCGTGGTGGCGGGCATGGAGGGCGCCTTGCCGAGCGTGGTGGCCGGGCTGTTCGCCAAGCCGGTCATCGCGGTCCCCACCAGCGTGGGGTACGGCGCGAGCCTGGGCGGTGTGGCCGCCCTGCTGTCCATGCTCAACTCGTGCGCCGCGGGGGTCGCGGTGGTCAACATCGACAACGGCTTCGGCGCCGGGCAGATGGCGGCGATGCTCAACCGGAAGCACATGCCTTAGCGCGGGCCCATGGCGAGCTTGCGTGGACAGCATCTGCACTTCGAGCCCACCTCCGGGATCGCCGGTGACATGGCGGTGGCCGCTCTCGTGGATCTCGGGGTTCCGCCGGGGATTGTCGGCGACGCCGTCGGGGCGATGGGCGTGCCTGGATTGCGGGTCACGTTCGAGGCGCGACGGCGCGGGGCGTACGTGGGCAAGGGGTTCGTGGTCCACACGCCGCCGACCGGACGCCTCGCCGCCGGTGGGTCGAGAGCCCGTGGGCTCGGGCGGACGACCGGGGCCGAGCTCCCGCCCGCGAGCCAGCGGCATCATCACAGTCACGATCACGACCACGGTCACCATCACGACCACGACCACGACGACGACCACGGTCACCATCATGACCACGGGCCTAGGCCTTCGGCCCCGTCCGCCCGCGGCGATGGGCCCGTGAGCGCCCACGCGGACGATCACGCCCGCCCGCACGCCCGCCCGCACGCCCACCCGCACGCCCGCCCCCGTGGTCCCCGAGAGCCCCACGCGCACCGCGACTATGCGGAGATCCGTCGGCTCCTGCGCCGCGCCAAGCTCGACGCCGACGCCCGGGCCCTCGCGGAGGAGGTGTTCGCGCGCCTCGCCAGGGTCGAGGCCGCGCTGCACGGCACGCCGGTCGATCGGGTCGCCTTCCACGAGGTGGGGGCATTCGATTCCATCGCCGACATCGTGGGGGCGGCGGCGGCGATCGCCTGGCTGTCCCCGGCCTCGATCGGCGCCTCGTATCCGGTGGTCGGGACCGGGATCGTCCGGACCGCGCATGGCCCGGTTCCCGTCCCGGCGCCGGCCACGGCGGAGCTGTTGCGCGGGATACCCATGCTCTCAGAGGGGAGTGGGGAGCTCACCACTCCGACCGGGGCCGCGCTGCTGGCGTGCCTGGCGGACACCTTCGGCCCTCCACCGCCCATGACCCTCCTGGCGATCGGCTATGGGGCCGGCACGCGCGAGCTCGCCGATCGGGCCAACGTGCTGCGCGTGCTCCTCGGGCGTCCCATCGGGCAGCCGGCGGCGGCCGCGGCCGAGCGGGCGGTCCTGCTCCAGAGCAACATCGACGACATGAGCCCGCAGCTCGTGGCGGCGCTGATGGACGCGCTCTTCGCGGCCGGCGCGCTCGACGTGTGGTCGGCCGCCATCACCATGAAGAAGGGTCGGGCGGCCCAGGAGGTGTCGGCCCTGGTCGAGGATTCCCGGCTGGACGAGGTGCGCCAGGCCTTCTTCCTGAACTCGACCACCCTCGGGATTCGGGTGGTGCCGGTGGCGCGCGCCACCCTCGCGCGCGCGATGACCTCGGTGCCCACCAGCTGTGGTCCCGTCGGTATCAAGGTCTCCGCCTGGGAGGGACTGCCGCTGGGGGCCCAGCCCGAGTTCGACGACTGCCGGCGTGCGGCCGCGCGGGCCGGCGTGCCCGTGAAGCGGGTCTGGACCGAAGCCCTGGCGGCCGCCGCGTCGCTCGTCCCGATCGCCACCGGGCGGCCGACCATCGCCCCCGCCGGGCGGCAGACCACCAAGCCGGTGCGGCGTGGGCCACCTCGGCCACCCGGGGCGAAACGGAAGGGCGCACGGTGACGCCGCGGAGCGCGCGCCGTGTCCTCGGCGAGGGCCTCACCAGGGCGGCGGAGGCCCTCTCCCTCGGGACCGACGACGCGCACGTGCGCCACGTGGCTCGGCACCTCACCCACGCGTTCGATGCCTCGTCGGTGGTCATCCTCGCGGTGCTGGGTGAAGGCGATCCGCCCCACCTGGTGGCGGACAGCCACGACGATCGAACCGAAGGGGAGCTCGCGGCCCTGCTCGGCTCGACCGCGGTGCGTGAGTGCATCGCCACCGGCGACGTGGTGGTGGGTGCGGAGAAGCTCGGGCCCGTCGGGCTGCACGGCCACGCCCTGCCATCGTCCGCGCCCGACAGCCCCGGCGCGGTGGCGCCGACGTCCGCTGGAGGCTCGATCGGTCCGGCCGATGACGATCCCGCCGCCCCGGGGGGACGCGCGGCGATCGGGACCTGGGTGGTCTTTCCCATCCTGGTGCACGGCAGGCCCCGGGGCGCGGTGGTGGCCTGCTTCAACCTGCTGCCGGCCGACGAGGAGGATCTGGTGTTCGAGATCGGTCGGGCCGCGGCGGCGTTGCTGGCCGTCGTGCTCCCGGCTGCCCGGGTCATCGAGCCGGTGCATGAACGCACGAGACGCATCACGCTCACCGATCTCCACCGGGAGCGGCGGGTGCGGGCCATCGAGCGCTACCGGGCCTTCATCGACAGCGCCTCGGACGGGATCGTGGTGCTGGATCCGGCCGGGGTGATCCTCTACATGAACCGGGCGGCCGAGCAGGTGACCGGGTACGCGCGCGACGGGATGATCGGGCGGCGGCTGGCCGAGATGGTTCCGGCCTCGGAGCGAGCGTCGCTCGAGCGCCAGATCGCGCTGGCGACCGACTCGAAGCCGGTCGAGAACTTCGACCTGGCGCTGAACACGACCTCCGAGGAGCCCTTGACGGTGTCCGTGGCGTCGATCGGCATCCTCGGCGACCACGGCGCCGCCATCTTCGCCTTCCGGGACGTGACGGTCACGCGGGCCCTCGAGCGCGAGCTGCGACGGACCACCGATTTCCTCGAGCGGATCTTGAACTCGGCGGTCGACGGGATCATCGCCGCCGACCTGCGCGGCACCGTGCTGCTCTTCAACCACAGCGCCGAGCGAATCTGCGGCTACCGGGCCACCGACGTGATCGGGAAGATGTCGGTCAAGCAGCTGTATCCGCCTGGCGTGGCCCAGGAGATCATGCGCTTGCTCCGGCAGTCGAACCCGGAGCGAGGTGGGCGGCTCGAGCCGGTCCGGCGGGATCTGCAGTCGGTGACCGGGGAGCGCATCCCGGTGTCGATCTCCGCGGCGCTGGTGGTGGACGACGGGGGCCGCGAGATCGCGACGGTCGGGATCTTCTCCGATCTGCGCGAGCGGCTGCGCATGGAGGAGCGCCTGGCCAGCGCCCAGGAGAAGCTGGCCATCTCCGAGAAGCAGGTGGTGGCCATCGAGCTGGCGGGCGCGGCCGCGCACGAGCTCAACCAGCCGCTGACCTCGGTGATGGGTTACGCGCAGATGATGCTGCGGAAGCTCGAGACCGAGAGCCCGCACCACCGGCTGGTGGAGACCATCCTGGCCGAGTCGGAGCGCATGGCGGCCATCGTGCGGCAGCTCGGCAGCCTCACCCGCTACGAGACCAAGACCTACGTGGGCGGCGCGCAGATCATCGATCTCGACCGCTCCGCCCCCAAAAAGCCCGACTGAAGCCCGACTGAAAGGCTGAAACGGCACGGGGGCGACGACTGTGCTAGGACCGACGACCGTCCGCGAGGTAGAGATCGAGCGCATGAAACCCGAGCAGATGACCGAGGTCCTGGAACAAGCCGCGCACCAGCTCGGAATCAAGGTGCGTTACGAGACGCTGACCGGCGAGACCGTGGGGGCCGGTGGCCTCTGCAAGATTCGCGGAGAGTGGGCGGTGATCATCGATCGGCGCGCCAATCCCTCGGATCGTGCCGCGTTGCTGGTGGAGTCGCTCGCGGCCTTCGATACGGACCAGGTCTTCCTGCCCCCCGAGCTCCGGGAAGCCGTGGTGCGGCGCCGGTCGGCCCGTGCGCCGCGAGCTCCCGACCCGGTCGCTTCCGAGACGAACGCTTCCGATCCCAGCAAGCCAGAGTGACGCGTCGGCAACCGGGCCGGTCCGGGCCCACGCCTCGTCCCTCGCCGTCCTCGTCCCCCGATCCGGCTCGACCCGAGCAGTACGGAGACGAGCAAGAGTAAGCGGACGAGGCGTAGCGGCCAAGCCAAACGCCGCATCAGAAACCACGCGCGTTCTCTAGCGGAGCTGACGCAGGGCCTCCGCGAGCTGGGGATCGCTCTCGAGGGCATCGCGCAACGCCGACCGGACCTGGTCGCGCAGCGCGACCGACGCGTTCGGATCGAGCTGGCGTTCGAGCACCCGTTCGAGCACGCGCTCGGCGGCGCTCTCGGGGCTGAGGCCCCCCGCGCTCACGTCCGCCGCCAGGTCCGCGACCCCGGGCCCGGCCGTCGCCTGCGCGGGCCGCGCGCCCTCCGCGCCAGCCCCCGCCAGCCGCTCCGCGAACGCCGGTCCGGAAGCCCCTTCGGGACCTCCGGCGCCTTCCGCCGCTCCGGTCCCGGAGATGGGCTCCGCGCCCTCGATGCCCGCGGCTTCCGGCACCGGCCCGGACGTCGGACCTGTGATCTTCATCGACACGACTCCCGAAAACCTACCACAGAGGGTTCAGCCAGTGGCATGCCCCACTTATCGCGCGGGCTTCCCGCTGGTTGCTCACAAACCAGGTCCCCGGAGCTTGGGCCAAGACATCCGACCCGACCCCTTCACGGGGCGAGGGAGATCTTTTCGTCGAAGCGCCAGCGCGAGCGAAGCGAGCGAGTCTTTCACCGAAAGTCGCGGCTTCGCCGCGCCGGCTCACCGCAGCAAGCTCCGAGGGGGGCACGTGGGAGGGCCCCCTTCACCGCCCCCCGCGAGCGCCGGAGGCGCGTTAGCGCTGGATGAGCACGGCTTGCTTGCGCTCGCCGCCGGAGCCGGTGCTCCGGGCGACCCGGGCCGTCGCCGTTGCGTGCCGCAGGCTCAGAATGTTGGGCGAGGCGGCCTTGCCGTTGGCCGCCGCGATGGCCCCGTGTCCGTCACGCACCTCGACGTAATACTGTAGGGCCTTTCCCGACACCTGGGACCCCGGGATGACGGCGGATTGCCATCCCTTCTTCGATGGGCGCAGCTCCAGGGAGTTGTAATGCGTGCTGTTGCCGGTCCGGTAGTAGATCGCCATGTCCTTGGCGGCGAGGCCGGGCTTGGCCAGGCAGTGCACGAAGACGTCGGTTTCGGGAGCCGCCTCGTCGGGCAGGTCGCAGTGGATCGGCTCGGCGAAGTGCGCGGGCACGTCGGGGCCTTCCGCCAGCTTGGCGCGCAGCTGGCGCGCGGCATCCTCCTCGGCCTTGCGCTCCTTCTCACGGGTCTCGGCCGCCTGCTTCTCCGCCAGCAGCTTCTCCTTGGCCTCCCGCTCACGCTTCTCGCGGGTGCCGGCCTCGGCCAGTTGCTTGTCCCGGTCGGCCCTGTCCTTCTCGAGTTGCACCACCTGCGCCTTGGTGTCGGCGAGTGCCTTGTCGGTGACGGCCTTGTCGGCGATGAGCTTCTCCTTGGCGGCCCGCTCCTTTCCTTCGCTGTCCTTCAGCGCCGCGAGATCCTTCTGGAGCTTGTCCTTCTCGGCCGCGGCCGCCTTGTCCCGGTCGGCCTTGTCCTTCTCGAGTTGCAGCACCTGCGCCTTGGTGTCGGCGAGGGCCTTGTCGCTGGCGGCCTTGTCGGCGATGAGCTTCTCCTTGGCGGCCCGCTCCTTTCCTTCGCTGTCCTTCAGCGCCGCCAGGGCCGCGAGATCCTTCTGCTGCTTCTCGCGCTCGCCCTGGGCCTGCTTTTCCTTGTCCCTGGCCGCGGCCTCCGCCTTCTTCTTGTCGGCCGCCGCCGCCTTGGTGTCGCCCTTTTCGGACTTCTCCGACCTGGCCGCCACCACCGCCGCCTCGGGAGCCTTGTCCTTCGTCGTCCTGGCCTCTGCCGCCTGGTCCGCCGGGCTCGCCGCGGCCACCTTGGTGGCGGGAGCTGCCGGCGCGGCCGTCGCCGTCGCCGTCGCCGTCTTGGGCGCCAGTGCTCCGGCCGCCGGCGCCGCCGCGGCGGTGGCTTCCTTGCCCGTGGGCTTGACGTCCACCTTGGCCTCGGCCCTTGCCGTGTCGAACGCCGACTGCACCGACTTGGTGAGCAGGGCCTCGGTCACCTCGATGTCTGGCTTGAGCTTGAGGGCCTTGACGAAGTAGCCGACCCCGGCCTTGCGATCCTCGATGCCGTCCACGTAGAGGGCACCGAGGTGGACATAGGTTCGAGCCAGCATGGGGTGCCCCTGGAGGTTGGGGTCCTTCTTGCCGAGGGCCACCGCCTGCAGGAGGCGGGACTTGGCCTTGTCGAAATCGCCGTTGCTGTAGTCCTCGAGCGCGGAGGCGTTCAGCGTCGTCATCTGCTCGAGCACCGCATCCGAATCGGCGGCCCGGGCGGAGCGCCCAAGCGACACGGATCCCATCCATCCGGCGAGGCAACAGAGAAGGAATGAGAGGGGTAGATGCTCAGCACGGAGTTTCAAGGCTGCCTCCTTGGTCGCGAGTCTCCGAGCGGTCCGCGGCCGGATGCGGCCATGGTCCTCGGTCAGCAGCGAGTTTGTAACCATCCACCCCCAGAAACCATCAGGAAAACTGGATACGGCCGACCGGTTGCGCCACGAACCCACCGCGGGGCTCCCGGCGGCCCGGAGCGCCGGCCGAGTCCGCTGCCAGTTTCCGGCCGCCGCCGTCCGGGCGGCGCGGGCGGACTGCTACACTGCCCCCAATGGGCTTCTTCCGCGGATTCCTGGCGCCGTTCCGGGCGGCGGGCGTGCTCAGGCGCGAGAGGTTGCTGCACTTCGCAATCGTGCCGGTCCTGCTCAACGTGGCGCTGGCGATCGGCGCGGCGTGGGCGGCCGCGACCTACTGGAGGCAGGAGCTCGCCATCCACACCGCGAGCTCATCGGGGTCGACGGTCCTCTCGAGCGTGCTCTTCGGCGTGACCACCGCCCTTGGAGCCATCGTGCTCTTCGTGATCGTCCAGCCGCTGCTCGGCGCGATCTTCAACGATGCCCTCTCGGCGCGCATCGAGAAGCGGGCGACGGGGACGGTCCCCGAGGTGCCCTTCGTGGCCTCGGCGTTGCGGGCGACCTGGCACGGCCTCCTCAAGCTCGGCCTCTATGTCCTCGCCCTGCTCGTCGGGCTGGCGGCGTCGCTCGCCACCGCGGGGATCGGGGGGGTGGTCGGGGTGGCGCTCGGGGTCCTGTTCTTCGCCTATGATGGCTTCGACTACCCGCTCGCCCGCCGGGGCGCCGGCTTCGGAGCCAAGTGGCGGTACCTGGCGCTACACCCCATGCAGACCATCGGATATGGTCTGGGGGCGACGGTGCTCTATCTGGTCCCGCTGGCCCTCATCATCGCTCCGCCGCTGATGGCGGCCGGAGCGACCGTGACCTTCCTCGAGACCGAAGAGCGCAAGAAGCAAAAAAGGGAACAGCGCGCGCTGCGCGCGCAAAGAAAGGGCAAAGGACGAATCGATGAAACGAGTGCACTTCGAGACGGACAAGGGTGAGATCGTCGCCGAGCTGTTCGAGGACGACGCCCCAGGAACGGTCGCCAACTTCGTGGGGCTGGCGGCCGGCACCAAGGAATTCACCGATCCCAAGACCGGCAAGAAGACCAAGCGGGCGTACTACGACGGGCTGACGTTCCACCGGGTGATCCAGGACTTCATGATCCAGGGCGGCTGTCCGCTCGGGACCGGCGCCGGTGGGCCAGGCTATACGATCAAGGACGAGCTCTCCGGGAAGAAGCAGGTGCACAAGGCCGGCTCTCTCTCGATGGCCAAGACGGCGGCCCCCGATTCGGGAGGCTCGCAGTTCTTCATCTGTCACTCCCCGCAGCCGCACCTCGACCGGAAGCACACGGTCTTCGGCCAGGTCACGGCCGGCATGGACGTGGTGAACAAGATCCGCGGCGGCGACAAGATGAATCGGGTCTGGATCGAGGAGGCGTGATGCCCGACCCGGTCGCGGCCCCGGTGGGCCGATTGGTTGACATTCTGGGGGCTCAGGCTCGATAAATGACCATACCTTCCACTTCCGACTTCCGGCTTCAGAGCTCCGACTTCGCGATTTCGCCCCTCGCGCTTCATGTCACGAAATCTCTCCATCTCCGTCTCCGTGCGCGGTCCATCGTGCATCCCCTCACCCAGGTAAGCGATTGAAGAAGCCAATTCCGTTCGGCAAGTACTACCTCCTCGAGCGGATCAACGTCGGAGGGATGGCGGAGGTCTTCAAGGCGAAGGCCTTCGGCGTCGAGGGATTCGAGCGCCTGCTCGCCGTCAAGCGCATCCTGCCCAACATCGCGGAGGACGAAGAGTTCATCGCGATGTTCATCGACGAGGCGAAGATCGCGGTGCAGCTCCAGCACGCGAACATCGCGCAGATCTTCGATCTCGGGAAGGTGGACGACAGCTACTTCATCGCGCTCGAGTACGTGCTCGGGCGCGATCTGCGCGCGATGTTCGACCGCATGCAGCAGCGAAAGGAGACCATGCCGCTCGCGCAGGCCTGCTTCATCATGATGCAGGTCTGCGAGGGGCTGGACTACGCGCACAACAAGCGAGATGCCCAGGGCCGGGAGCTGCACCTCGTCCACCGCGACATCTCCCCCCAGAACGTGCTCGTGGGGTTCGAGGGCGAGGTCAAGCTGATCGACTTCGGGATCGCCAAGGCGGCCGGGAAGGCCTCGAAGACCCAGGCCGGCATCCTGAAGGGCAAGTTCGGGTACATGTCGCCCGAGCAGGTGCGTGGGCTCCCCATCGATCGCCGCAGCGACATCTTTTCGGTGGGCATCGTGCTCTACGAGCTGCTCACCGGTGAGCGCCTGTTCATGGGCGAGAGCGACTTCTCCACCCTCGAGAAGGTCCGCAACGTCGAGATCCTCCCGCCCTCGTCCTACAACAAGACCATCCCGCACGAGCTCGAGCGGATCGCGCTCAAGGCCCTGGCCAAGGATCCCGAGGATCGCTACCAGAACGCCATCGATCTGCACGACGATCTGCAGGCGTTCCTCTACACCAAGGCGGAGATCTACTCGCGCAAGGATCTGGCCGCGTGGATGAAGAAGACCTTCCCGGCCGAGATCGAGGAGGAGAACGCCAAGGCAGAGCAGTTTCGTCTGATCGTGGCCCCCGAGTCCGAGGCACCGGCCGTGCCCTCTTCCCGTCGGACCATGCTCGGCACCGGCATCAACTCCGGTGGGGTGCCCCTGGCCTCGAGCGGCGGCGGGGTCTCCGGTCGCCTGTCGGGTGGTCACAAGGGGAGCAAATCCAACCAGGGCGGGGGAGGTGGCGAGCCCCGTCAGAGCGGCAAGCTCGGCGGCGCCGCCGGGGGCAACGCCGGCAACGTCGGCAACGTCAGTACGACCGGCGGGCAGAATGGCCGGGGCGGCCAGGAGGGGCTCGGCCCCGACCGCTCGGCTGGCAACCGCACGAGTCCGCTCAGGACCTCGGGTGCTGGAGCTCACGCGCCGGGCGGGGCATCCCCGCCACCCGGAATGACCAGCGGCAAGGCCGGACCGAGGGGCGGCGGCGGGGCCGCGGCGGCCTCGGGTGAGGAGCTCGGCTGGGACGACGACGAGCTCGACACACAGATCTACGAGAAGGAGCCGGTCAGCGAGGAGGCCGAGCTGCTCGACACGCGGGACCTCTTCGAGGACGACGACGATCGGACCGTCGCCAACGAGCCACCTCCGGACATCCTCCGCGCGGCGACGGCGCCCAGCCTGGCCACCCCCGAGCCGACCGGCGTGATTCGCAGCGAGGCCCGGACCCCCGCCAGCGGCAGCCGCATCACTTCCCCGACGGGAACCGGCACGCGCCTGCCAGGGCCCCCCACCGGTTCGAAGTCGTTGTTCGGCGTTCCAGCGCCGGTGGTGCCGACGCCGAGCGGGCAGGTGCGGGGAGCGAACCCGACGCCAACCCCCGGCAGCCTTCGGAGCTCCCGCCTCGCGTTCCCGGCGGCCCCCGCCATGCCGCGACCCCAGAGCGGCAGCTTCGAGGCGCCCGCGGGTGCCGCGGGTGCCCCGGCGAGCGTGAGCGCCCGCCGAAAGAAGCTGGCCATCTGGGCGGTCCCGCTGCTCCTGGTGGCGGTGGCCGGTGTCACCGGGACTTACTTCTGGTCGATCAACCGGGCGGGAAGGCTGGAGATCGTCACGGTGCCCGCCGACGCGACGATCCTGGTGGACAACGTCAAGGTGTCCGAGCGGTCGCCCTACGCGGTCGAGCAGTCCCCCGGCACGTACACGGTGTCGGTGGTCCGGGCTGGCTACAACCGCTACGACCAGAGCGTCGAGGTGCGGCCCGGCCAGCCTGCCAACCTGTCGGTGGCGCTCGAAGCGGCGGCGGATACCGGCTTCGAGCTGACGAGCGAGCCCCCCGGGGGGCTGGTGTGGCTGGACGGCGTCCCGATGAGCGGGCCCGAGGGCCAGGCACGCACCGACTTCCGGGCTTACCGCATCCCGCCAGGCAAGCACGTCATCGAGATAAAGGGCGACACGCGGTACTACCCCTGGAAGCAGGAGGTGGACGTGGAGGCCGGGGGGATCAAGAAGGTCCGCGCTACCCTGGTGATGGTGGGCTCGGGCGGCGGTGACAAGGGCAAGGGCCCGGCGGGGGGCAGCCCGGCGGCAGCGGCAGCGGCGGCGGCGGTCGCGGGAGAGGCGGCCGCGCGGGCCGCGGCCGCGGCGCACGCGCCCGGGGCGACCTCGC
>Ga0265318_10000309_pt1 | contig 39338 bp, 40 predicted proteins | sample 4821metaG_FD_192431 | JGI IMG/M metagenome (GOLD analysis project Ga0265318, IMG submission 192431) | Rhizosphere microbial communities from Carex aquatilis grown in University of Washington, Seatle, WA, United States - 4-8-21 metaG | ecosystem: Host-associated > Plants > Roots > Rhizosphere >... | reverse complement strand
CGTTGTCGGCGTTGTACGACTCGACGCTCGGGATGAGCGAGCGGACGTTTGCCGCCGCGGCGGTCTTGTTCGCGCGATCCTTGAAGCTGAGGTACGACGGGACCGCGATCGCAAGCAGGATCCCGAGGATGATGATGACGACCAGAAGCTCGATCAGGGTGAAGCCCTCATCAGAGCCGAGGCGCCTCTTTGCGCGGGCGATCATGTGGTCGGACTCTCCTTCACGTCGAGGAATGGGGATGGCACCCGCCTGTATCGACGCGAGACGTCCGCACGCATAACCCCAAATGGGGGGTTTCGATCCCTCAGCGCAGGGGACGGATTCAATACTCAAGCGCTTGCGGCCCCCTGCCGATAGCTCGTCCGAGGGACGATGCCGCAGCTGACTTCAATTGACGACCTGCTCGAGCGAATGGTTGAGCTAGGGGCGTCCGACCTGCACATTACGGTCGCGAGCCCACCGGCTTACCGCATCCGCGGACAGATCGTGCGCGCCGAGGGATTCGAGCCGTTCACGGACGAAGACACGCGCGCGCTCCTCTACCGGATCCTTTCGAGCGAGCAGCAGAAGAACTTCGAGCTGAACCGCCAGCTCGACTTCGCCTACTCGATGCCGGGAGTCGCCCGCTTCCGCGTGAACGTCTTCTTCCAGCGCGAGGTCGTGGGCGCGGCGTTCCGCCTGATCCCCACCGAGATCAAGACGCTCGAGGAGCTGAACCTGCCGGCCGTGTTGCACGGCCTGGCCGAGTACCCCCGCGGCCTCGTGCTTGTCACCGGCCCGACCGGCTCCGGTAAGTCGACGACCCTCGCCGCGATCATCGACGAGGTCAACCGCAACCGGACGGAGCACATCCTCACGGTTGAAGACCCGATCGAGTTTGTCCACCGGCACAAGCGTTGCATCGTCAACCAGCGCGAGATCGGCCCGGACGCGACGAGCTTCGGCGAAGCCTTGAAGGCGGCGCTCCGCCAGGACCCGGACGTGATCCTCGTCGGCGAGATGCGCGACCTCGAGACGATCTCGACCGCGTTGACCGCGGCCGAGACCGGCCACCTCGTCTTCGGGACGCTGCATACGCAGAGCGCGCCGTCGACGATCGACCGCATCATCGACGTCTTTCCGCCGGCCCAGCAGGAGCAGGTGCGGATCATGATCGCCAACTCGCTCCAGGCCATCATCTCGCAGACACTGCTGCCGACCGCCGACGGGGCCGGCCGCGTCGCGGCCCTCGAGATCCTGCTCCCGGACGACGCGGTCCGGAACCTCATCCGCCAGGCGAAGACCGAGCAGGTCTATTCCGTCATGCAGACCAACACCGCGCGTGGAATGCTGACGATGGAGCAGTCGCTCGCCGATCTCGCGCTCCGGCGCGTCGTCAACATCGAAGACGCGATCTCGCGCTCGAGCCGCCCGGATCAGCTGATCGGGATCCTCGAGCGCTCCGGGATGCCTGTCGAGGCGCTCCGGCAGAACGGCGGCGGCACGACACCGCCGGCGCAGCAGCCGGCCGGACTCAGGGCGGCGGGGTAGCTGTGAGCGACTCGGTCTGGAAGAAGGAGATCTCGTTCTCGCGCAAGAAGCCGCAGCAGGACGCTGCCCCCGAGGCGAGCGCGGAGCCCGTGGAGACGGCGCCTGTGGAGCCGAAGCAGTCGTTCTGGAAGAAGGATCTCTCGCTCTCGCACAAGGCACCGCAGCAGGACGCCGCCCCCGAGGCGAGCATGGAGCCCGTCGTGACGGCGCCTGCGGACGCGAAGCCGTCGGTGTGGAAGAAGGAGATCTCGTTCGGCCGCAAGCCGAAGGAGGCTGCGCCGCCGCCGCCGGCCGCCGAACCCACGTCCCTGCCACAGCCGAGGGAGTCGGTGCTGCGCAAGGAGATCTCGTTCGGCCGCAAGGCGAAGGAGCCCGCAGCGGCGCAGGTCGAGGCGTCCGCCGCACCGGAGCCGAAGCAGTCGATGTGGAAGAAGGAGATCTCGTTCTCGCGCAAGACGCACGACAAGGAGGTCGAGCGCATCGCTGAGGACGCCGCCCAGGCGGTCGCACCCTCGTTTGCGCCCCCGCTCGGTCCGCCGCCGGACGTGCCGCCGACCGCAGTGGCCGAGGCGGCCGTGGCCGCGATGCCGGCCGTCGACGACCCGTCCGCGCCGTCCACCCCTGCGGAAACGTTCCCCCTCGCCGCCGTGCCCGCGTTCGAGCCGCTGCCGTCCATCTTCGAGCCCGTGCCGGCTGCCGTCGAGCCCGCGCCGGCTGCCGTCGAGCCGGCGCCGTCCGCGTTCGAGCCGCTGCCGTCCACCTTCGAGCCGCCGCCTGCCGTCGAACCCGCGCCGGCTGCCTTCGAGCCGGTGCCGGCCGCGTTCGAGCCGCTGCCGTCCACCTTCGAGCCGCCGCCTGCCGTCGCGCCCGCGCCGGCTGCCGTCGAGCCCGCGCCCGCTGCCGTCGAGCCGGTGCCGGCCGCGGTCGAGCCGCCGCCGCCGGTGGACGAGCCGCCGCACCCGGCCGAGGAGCCGCTCCCGTTCGTGCCGGTCCCGTTGCAGATCGCACCCGAGCAGGCAGAGCCCGTCCCCGTCGAGCCGGTGCCGGTCGAGCCGGTGGAGCCCGTCGCGCCGTCGGTCCCGTTTGCGCCCGTCTCGTTCGAGCTTCCGCCCAGCGTTCCTTTCGTCCCGGCCGAGCCGGAGCCTGTCGCGTCCGCCCCGGCCGTGCCCGTGCCGGAGCTGCCGCTCGATGCGGTCGCTGCGGTCGAGCCCGAGCCGCCGCTCACGTCTGCTCCACCTCCTCTGTCGGCACCCTCTCCGGCCGTCGTCGCTGCGTCGACCGATGCCCCAGAAGCAGCGCCGCCGCCGCCCCTGGCAGACGTCTTCGCCTTCCCGGAAGCTTCGTCCGCTCCCCCGGTGGAGCTCGTGCAGCCCGAGTCCATCCAGCTCACGCCGATACCGCCTCCGATTCAGCTCGCACCGGAGCCGGTCGACCTGCCGCCGCTCGCCGAGCAGCCCGTAGACCCCTGGCTCGCTGCGGCCGAGCTGCCGCCCGCGCCCGCGGACCCGTTACCCGTCGCCGTGCATCCGCCGGTCCCGGCCGCGGAGCTGGCGCCGATCGTCGAGCCGAAGACTCCGTTCTGGAAGAAGGAGCTCTCCTTCTCGCGCAAGCCGAAGCCGGCCTTCGAGCCGCAGCCGGTGGCCGCGGCGCCGGCCGACGACCTCGCTGCGAGCGGGCCGTGGTGGAAGAAGGAGCTGTCCTTCTCGCGCAAGCCGAAGGCCAACCTCGAGCCACAGCCCCCGGCGGCGGCGCCCACCGACGCGCTCGCCGCGAGCGGGCCGTGGTGGAAGAAGGAGCTGTCCTTCTCGCGCAAGCCGAAGGCGGCGGCCGCAGTCGCGCCGGCGGTCGTGGACGCCGCCGCGTCCGAGGCCAAGACGCCGTGGTGGAAGAAGGAGCTCGGCGGCAAGAAGGGCGGAACCGCCCCGGCGGCGGCTGTGCAGGCGCCCACCGATGTGGCAGCCGCGCCCAAGGCGCCGTTCTGGAAGCGCCAGCTGTCCGTCGCCACCCCGAAGCTGCCGAAAGGGGGCGCGAACGCCCGCGGCCGCAAGGGGCCGAAGGGCGCGAAACGGCTCGTCGGACTCAAGATCGGCGCGTCGCAGCTTGCGGCCGCACGCGTCTCGAACAACGGTGTCGCCGAGCTCGAGCAGGTCGCGCGCCAGGATCTGCCGATCGGGATCGTCGTCGGCGGCGAGCTGCGCGACCCGGACGCGCTCACAGAGGCTCTGAAGGCCTTCTTCGCCAAGAACAAGCTGCCCAAGAAGGGCGTCCGTCTCGGCATCGCCAACAACCGCATCGGCGTGCGCATCTTCGACATCGTCGGCGTGGACGAGGCAAAGCAGCTCGCCAACGCGATCCATTTCCGCGCGCAGGAAGCGCTCCCGATTCCGCTCGACGAGGCGGTGCTCGACTACCACGTGCTGGACGAGTCGGTCGACGAGGAAGGCCGGAACGTGAAGCGCGTCCTGCTCGTCGTTGCCTACAAGGAACTGATCGACCGCTACGTCGGTGCGTGCCGCAAGGCCGGCATCACGCTTGCCGGCATCGACCTCGAGGCGTTCGCGCTGCTGCGCTCGCTCTCGCCGCCCACGGACGGCGGCTCTGCAGCGCTCGTCGCCGTCGCGATCGGCTACGACCGCTCGACGTTCGCAGTCTCGGACGGCCGCGTCTGCGAGTTCACCCGCGTCCTCGACTGGGGCGGCTGGTCGCTCAACGTCGCGCTCGCGCGCGCCTTCGACACGGCTCCCTCCGAGGTCGAGGCGCTCAAGTGCGGCCTCTCGCTCGACGGGACCGTCGCCCCCGACGGCCTCTCGCCCGAGCAGACCGCCCTGGCGGTGGACACGGTTCAACGGCAGGTGCAGTCGTTCGCACGGGAGCTCGTCTCCTCGCTCCAGTTCTACCAGAATCAACCCGGCAGCCTGGGCATCGGCGAGATCGTGATCACGGGCGGAACCGCCGCGCTTCCAGGCCTCGCCGAGGAGCTCGAGCGGCTGATCGGCGTCCGCGTCCGCCTCGGAAATCCTCTGGCGCGGCTGAAGGTCGCCAAGCGCGTCACGGCACCCGCAGACCATCTGGGCTCGCTCGCCGTCGCCATCGGACTCGGGATCGAGGACTAGCCCGCCATGCGTGCCGTCAACCTCCTTCCGCGCGACTCCCAACCGGGCGGGAAGAACATCCGCAACGAGGACCCGGCGGTCGTCGTCGGCTCGGTGCTCGGCCTGATCGTGATCATCGTCCTCGCCGCCGGCTTCGTCACGGCCCACTCGCACGCCGGTGCAGAGCAGAAGAAGCTGACGGCGGCACAGCTCGAGCTCGGCAAGCTCTCACTGGTCAAGCGCTCGGTCGCCCCCGTCAAGAAGTCGGCGAAGACCAGGCCGATCATCCCGATCCCGGCGGTGACGGCCGAGGAGCAGCCGCGGCTCGACGCGATCGTAGGCGCGATGTCGACCCGGATCGCCTGGGACAGGATTCTGCGCGAGTTCTCGCTCGTCGTGCCGGACGACGTCACGATCGCGACGCTGAACATGACCGCGCCGGTGACCAACTCGGACGGGACGGCACCCACCACCGCGGCGCAGGGCCTGTCGCTTTCGGGGACGGCGTATTCGCACGACAGCGTGGCGCGACTGCTCTCGAGGCTGATGCTGATTCCGGACTTGAGCGACGTGACCCTTGCGAGCAGCAGCGCTGCGACCACCGGCGGGTCGAGCGTCCAGTTCAGCATCAGCGCTTCGGTGAAGGGCGCGCCGGCGCCGGCCGCCTCGACGACCACCACGCCTGCAACGACCGACACCTCCACCGACACGACTTCGGGAGCAGGCTCGTGAAGGCCAAGCTCACAAAGCGCGGTGCGGTCTTCGCGATCATCGGCGGCGATCTTCTGCTCCTCCTGCTCGGCTGGGTCCTGCTCGTCTCGCCGCAACGCCAGACCGCGTCGAGCATCGTGCGCGCGACCCAGAGCGCCGAGGCGCAGATCGTGGAGGCGCAGCACCTCGCACAACAGGCGTCGAAGCCGGCAACCGCGCCCAAGCAGCCGGTGATCCGGACCGCGGCGCTCTACCAGCTTGCGAAGGCGATGCCCACGAGCAGCGACATGCCCGACGTGCTGCTCGAGCTCGACCAGGTGGCCCGCGCCGCCGGCGTCTCGGTCGACTCGATCACGCCCGGCGCGGTCGCTCCGGGCACCGGCTTCGGCGTCCTTCCGATCAGCATCTCGTTCTCCGGCGACTTCTACTCGCTCACGGATCTGCTCTACCGGTTGCGCACGCTCGTCACGGTGCGGCACGGAGAGCTGGATGCATACGGGCGCCTGTTCGCCGTCGACACGATCGCGCTCAGCGCCGGCGGCACCGGCCACCAGTTGACCGCGAGCGTCACCGTCAACGCCTACGTGTACGGCGCCGCCGCTTCCCTACCCACATCGGTGACGCCACCGCCGTCGACGGACACGAGCGGCACCGACACCACGAGTTCGACCACAACCTCGGCGACGCCGTCCGCGGACGCCGCACCCTAGTCGGCACGAGAGGAGCAACAGATGGCAAAGCAGAAGACCGTCGCCGACACGGCCAAGGCGAAGGCGGCGAAGCAGAAGAAGATCGTGATCGCGCTCGTGTGCGTCTTCGCCCTGGCGATGGCATACGCAGGGAAGACGATGATCGGCCTGACCAGCGGCGGCGGCGCGAAGCCGCAGGCCGTCCCGGCTGCCGCGCCCACGACGCCGCAGGCGGCGGCGACGCCGTCATCGTCGTCGGCCGCGCCCGCGGCGCCGTCGCTCGCGGGCTCTCCGAGCTCGACGTCCGATACGACGGGCTCGAGCAGCAGCGGCACGGAGACGACCCCCGCCACTGCGTCGGGCCAGCTCATCGCGGCGGTCCAGCCCTCGGCCGGCATGGGACAGCTGCAGTCGTTCTCCCAGTTTGCGACCAAGGACCCGTTCGACTCGCTGGGGCCGAAGTCGGCGGGCTCGTCCTCCTCGTCCGGCTCGGGCAACTCGGGTAGCTCGGGTAGCTCGGGTAGCTCGGGCAGCTCGGGTAGCTCGGGTAGCTCCGGCGGCACGAAGACCACGCCGGCGACGCCGCCGACGCCGCCCACGCCGGCGCCGACGTCGGCAGTGATCTCGATCAACGGGGTCGAGGAGGCGGTGGCCGCCGGCTCGGACTTCCCGATCTGCTCCGGCACGCCGTTCTTCCAGCTCCTGTCCCTGACTGCGACCGCCGCAAAGGTGGCGATCGCCGGCGGCTCGTACGCGAGCGGTCAGGCGGCTCTCACGCTGCAGGTGAACAAGGCTGTGACGCTCGTGAACACGGCGGACGGCACGCGTTTCGCGCTCCTGTTGCTGCCTCAGGGCACCGCGGCCCCGGCTGCGTGCTCGAACAGCAGCTCGTCCACCACGCCGGCGGCGACGAGCACGACCCCGACCACCACGCCGACCATCACGACCCCCTAAACCAGGCAGGCAACGCTGGACGTCGAGGGGCCCGGAAGCGGGCCCCTCGACGCATCTGCCGGCGCTGCAGCGCCGCGGAGCGGACCCGCGTTGCGAGACCTACGGAGCGTCCGCCGGGTCGAAGGTCGAGATCTCTTTCGCGAGGACGTGCGTGGCGTCGCGCGGGTCGAAGACGACCACGGTCACTTGCTTCGTCCACTCGCCGGCCGTGGGCTGGACGAGCACCATGTACGTGTCCACCGTGTACTTGATCCCGCCCGGCCCGATGATCGTCTGCACGGGCTTCACGGCGCTCGACGGCGGCGTGATCATCCCCAGGCCGTCGATGTTCGCCGACGAGCCTTGCGTCGACGTGAGCGGCAGCGTCAGCTTGCTCGTCTGGGAGGTGTACGCGCACGACCCGAGATTGCCCTGGTCGAGCGGCGCGGCCGCCTTGCCGTCCATGCCGTCTGTCGCCCAGTACTGATCGTTCGCCGCGATTCCCGTATTCCAGTAGGCGATCTGGTTCGGGCTGAACGCGCTCGTCCCGCGGTAGTCGTATGTGTCCAGCCCGTAGGCGCTGCTCGAGGTCGGCATCAGCCACTGGTCGAGCCAGATCGCGCAGTTCTGGAGGCTCCGGTAGACCTCCATCTGCCTGTCGGCGACCGCGGTCGCCGAGGAGATGTAGCCGGCCCGGCTGACCGCCACCGCGCCGGCGTTGAATGCGCCGACGAGGGCGAAGATGCCGATATTGAGCACGACCATCGCGATCAGGAGCTCGAGCATGGCGAAGCCGCTTTGTGCGCGTAGGCGCTTCACAGGCTAGGTATCGGCAGCCCGGGTTGAAGTCTCAAGCACGCCGTTGAGGGTGCCGATAGAACCCTGGAATGGCCACGTTTGCCTACAGCGCGATCAACGCCCAGGGGGTCGAGCTCGACGGCATCATCAGCGCGGCCGACCTCGTAGGCGCTCGCGAGCAGCTCCGGATCCGGGGCCTGCTGGCGCAGAAGCTCTCGGAGGTCAGCGAGGGCGCCAGCCTCGGGCAGATGAACTTCTCGTTCGGCAAGGGCGTCAAGCCGAAGGCGCTCCAGATCTTCTCCCGCCAGTTCGCGACGATGATCGAGGCGGGGCTCAACGTCGTCGGCGCCCTCGTGATCCTCGAGCAGCAGACGAGCGACGGCGTGCTGACCGAGGTCGTGCACGAGCTCCGGCGGGACGTCGAAGGCGGCCTTCTGCTCTCGGAGGCGATGGCGCGGCACCCGAAGGTGTTCTCGCGCCTCTACTGCTCGATGGTGGAGGCCGGCGAGGCCGCCGGCATCCTCGACATCGTCCTCGACCGCGTCGCGTTCCAGATCGAGAAGCAGGAGCAGATCAGGCGTCGGATCAAGGGCGCGATGATCTACCCGAGCATGGTGTTGATCTTCGCCACCCTGGTCCTCATCGGGATGCTCATGTTCCTCGTCCCGATCTTCGTGCACATCTTCAGCCAGCTCGGCGGGCAGCTGCCGACGCTGACGCAGTACGTCGTCGGCGCGTCGAACTTCCTGCGCGACTACTGGTTCATCGTCATCCCGACGCTGATCGCGCTGCCGTTCGCCTTCAAGAAATGGAAGACGACGGAAAACGGCCGCAAGGCGTGGGACAAGTTCAAGCTGAAAGTGCCGATGAAGATCGGCGACACGGTGCTCAAGGTCACGATGGCGCGCTTCTCGCGCACGCTCTCGACCCTCGTCGCAGCCGGCGTCGACATCATCAAGGCGCTCGAGATCACGGGGCAGACAGCCGGCAACTGGGTGATCGAAGACGCGCTCGCCGGCGTGCGCGCGAGAGTGCACGAGGGCGTTCCGATCGCGCAGCCGCTGATCGAGAACCCGGTGTTCCCGCCCATGGTCGCGCAGATGGTGAAGATCGGCGAGGAAACGGGAGAGCTCGAGAAGATGCTCTCGAAGATCGCAGACTTCTACGAGGACGAGGTCGACGCATCCGTTGGGTCACTGACCTCGATCATCGAGCCGATCATGATGATCGGCGTCGGCCTGATGGTCGGCGTGATCATCATCGCGATGTACATGCCGATGTTCAAGATGCTCACGCTCGTGAAGTAGCGCGCGCGCGCGCGGCGGCGGCGTCTACTTCTTTCTTCTTCCCCGACTCGTCAGCCGGCGAGGTCGAGCCGGTAGAGCGTGCAGTCCTGTTCGTGCCAGAACGGGCGGGCGGCGGCGAGGATCGGCGCCGGCGTGCGGCCGGGGATGAGCTGGGCCACCGGCTGTCCCTGCGCGAGGGCGAAGCGCACTCCGAGGTTCCGGAGCTGTGCGCGGACGCCGGCAGTCGTCGTCGCAGTCACGACCATCGGCACGAGCACGTTGCGCTTCGAATAGCCGGGTGCCGGGTCACCTGCCCAGATGCCGACCGCGCCGTCGAGGTGACGAGCCGCGAGCAGGTTGACGGCGTCGACCTGGCAGCCGAAGTACTCGCGGAAGTAGGCGTCGCGCGTCTCCAGGCCGAGCACGTACTTGGCCTTCGGCACGTCGAGCCACGCCGAGACCGCGCCGCCCACGTTGCGGCCGAAGTCGTTCATGCGCGCGTGGACGACTACGACGGAGGCGAAGGCGAGGACGGCTGCCACCGCGAGCCAGACCGGCGCCCTCGCCGCGCCGATCGCAACGGCCCCGAGCACGATTGCAACGACGACGGCGGACATGAGGAAGCGCGTCTGGTGCGAGCCGAGCCAGAACCAGTACGTCGTGTAGACGGCGGCGTAGCCGAGCAGCAAAGCCGAGGCGCGCCACGGGCCGCGGGCGAACAGCGCGAGCGGGGACAGCACGAAGCCGAAGAACGCGGTCACGTTCCCGTCGTCTGCGAAGCGCGTCGGTATCTCGAGAAAAGCCGTCACGGTCCGCGGGCCGAACGCGTGGACGCTCGCGAGGAAGGTCGAATACGTCGTGTCGCTGATCCCGGGGTGCCCGAACGCAAGAGGGTAGATCGGGTTGCCGAAGCGGACGAGGTTCTTCCCGTACCAGTAGCCGCACGCGAGGACTGCAATCGCTGCGAACGCTGCGGGAAGGCGGCGGTCGCGCGCCCTGAACGCGTGCGCGCCGACGACCGCGGCGGCGAGCAGCGCCGTCACGAGGGCTGTGTACTTCACGGCGAGGGCGAGGCCGAGCAGCAGCGCCGCCGCACCGGCGTCGCCCGGCTCGCGGCGGACGCTCCAGAGCACGAGCAACAGCACCGCACCCACCTCGAACGCCGTCGCGGCGCTGTCGACGTACGCCGTCGTCGCGTTGTAGAGCAGCGGAGAGTAGAGGGCGATGCCCGCAGCTGCGAACGCCGCGGCGCGTGCACCCCACAGGGAGCGGACGATGCCCACGGCGAGCAGGACGAACGAGGCAAAGACGGAGAGGTGGACGGCGTGGGCCAGCGGAACGCCCCGGATGGTCAGCGCCTCGCCGTACAGCGTCTCCATCAGCGTCGGCAGGTTCCCGTAGATGGGGTCGTGGCCGAGGGTCAGGTGAAGCGCGTGCGAGTCGGCGAGCGTGCGGGCCTCCGGCAGGTGGTACCAAAGCTCGTCGAACGCCTCCGACGGAGCGAGCGCGTCGAGCCATTGGGTGATCCCGACGACGAGCGCCACGGCGGTTGCAAGCAGCACGACGGGGCCGGCTGTCGGGACTCGGCGGAGGAACGCTGCGCCGCTGCGGGCGTACGCGAGCAGGCACGCGCGGCTGAGAAAGACCGCGACGGCACCCGCGACGGCGAACACCTGCCAGCGGAAGAGGTGAGCCGCGCCGAGGACGATTCCGGCAATCGCGCAGCCGCCGAAGCCGGCGAGCAGCGCCGCTCCGAGCCTCGTCAGGGAGGGCGGCCGCGGTGACGCGCCGGCGAGCGCCTCGACCCCGCGGAGCACGGGAATCCCGAGCGCGAGCGCAACGAGCGCGTAGGCTGCATTCGCCGCGAGCGTCTCGACGGCCAGCAGAGGCATCAGTAAAGGCCGAGGCGAATGCCGAAGAGCACGAGCATCGCGCGAATGCCGTCTTGCCAGCCGATCGTCTTGCCCTCGTCGTACGAGCGTCCGTAGTACGAGATCGGTAGCTCGTAGATCCGGACCCGCCGCCGGCAGATTCGCGCCGTGATCTCAGGCTCGATGGCGAAGCCGTCCGACCGCAGCCGGAGGTCTCGCAGGATCTCGGTTCGGAAGGCCTTGTAGCCCGTCTCGATGTCCGAGAGCGTCGTGTTGTAGAGCACGCCGGTCAGCAGGCTCAGGAACCGGTTCGCCACGAGGTGCCAAAACAGGTAGGCGCGCTGCGGCCTGCCGCCGTGCAGGCGCGAGCCGTAGACGACGTCGGCCGAGCCGCGGACGATCGCCTCGATCAGCGCGGGAACGTCGGCGGGGTCGTACTCGAGATCTGCGTCCTGGATCACCGTGACGCCGCCGTCGAGGTACGGGATCGCCGCCCGGATCGCGGCGCCCTTGCCCCGGTGCACGCGCTCGAGGACGGAGACGTGCGGAAGGTCGCGCCACCGCGCCAGCACATCGCGGGTGCCGTCGGTCGAGCCGTCGTCCACGACGATGATCTGATGGTCGAGATCGAGGGCGTCGAGCGCCCGAAGCACCTGCTCCACGGTCTTGGCCTCGTTGTAGACCGGGACGATGAAGGAGACTCGGATGCTTCCGCGATGCGGCGTTGCCACTTGATCCAAGTCTGCACACTGCCACGATTCACGCACGAGCTCGGCGATTCTTAGCCCACTCTCACGTACGAGCGGCGGTTGCTAGTCGCGGCCCGAACCGGGCCGGACGAGCCCGGCGTCGTAGGCGGCGATTACCGCCTGCACCCGGTCGCGCACGCCGAGCTTGCGCAGGACGTTCGAGACGTGCGTCTTGACGGTCGTCTCGCTGAGGAACAGCCGCTCGGCGAGCTCCGCGTTCGAGAGGCCGCCCGCGAGCAGGCGCAGGATCTCCCGCTCCCGCTCCGTGAGCGTGGCCACGGCGCCGGCGAACTGTCCCGGCGGCTGCTCGTCCGCGAAGCGCTCCAGCAGCCGCCGCGTCACGGTCGGGCCGAGGAGCGCGTTGCCGTTCGCGACGAGACGGATTCCCTCGACGAGGTCGAGCGGCCGCACGTCCTTGAGCAGGAACCCGCTCGCCCCGGCGCGGATCGCGGCGTGCACGTACTCGTCGACGTCGAACGTCGTCAGCACGAGCACGCGAGCCGCACTACCCGCCGCGACGATCTGCCGCGTCGCCTCGATCCCGTCGAGCTCGGGCATGCGGACGTCCATGAGGATCACGTCCGGCGCCAGCTCGAGCGCGAGCCGCACCGCCTCCTCGCCGTTCTCCGCCTCGCCGACGACCTCGAGGTCGGGGCGCGTCTCGACGATCAGGCGGAAGCCGCTGCGGACGAGCGCCTGGTCGTCCGCGATCAGGACGCGGATGCTCAGATCGGGATCCGCGCCGAGACGAGGTAGCCGCCGCCGGGACGCGGCCCGGTGTCGACGCTGCCGCCGAGGATGGCCACGCGCTCGCGCATGCCGATCAGGCCGCTGCCGCCGTTCCCGCCGTTGCTCCCGCCGCCGGCGCCGTCGTCGCGGATCTCCAGGTCGAGCTCGGGCCCGTAGCGGACGTGCACCGTCGCGTGCTCGGCGCGGGCGTGCTTGAGCGTGTTCGTGAGCGCCTCCTGCACGATGCGATAGGCGGAGAGATCGACCGCGGCCGGTAGTGGGCGCGGTGCCCCTTCGACCTCGAGCGCGATCTCGAGTCCGGTGGCACGAACCTGCTCCACGAGAGCGTCGAGACGCCCGAGGCCCGGCTGCGGCTCGTACTCCGCACCGCCGTGCAGGATCCCGAGCACGCGCCGCAGGTCGCCGAGCGCCGAGCGCGCCGCGAGCTCGATCGCCCGGATCGGCTCGCGTGCACGGCGCGGCTCCACGTCGAACACGTCGTCCGCGGCCGCAGCCTGTACGACGATCACACTGAGCGAATGCGCGACGACGTCGTGTAGCTCGCGCGCGATACGCGCCTGTTCCTCGGCCGCCGCGCGACGGCCCTGCAGCTCTCGCTCGCGTTCGAGCCGTTCCGCCTTCTCCTCGATCTCGAGGATGTACGCGTGCCTCGAACGGATGCTGTCGCCGAGCAGCCAGCCTGCGGCGAGAAAGACGATGCGCGACGCAAGGTCGCCGAACCGCGAGTAGCCGGTGACGGCGAGCACCGTGGTCATCGCGGCGATCGACGCGACGCCGACCGGCCGGGCGCCGCGCCCGCTCGGACGGGCGGCGAGCGTGTAGAGCGCGACGCCGAGCGGCAACGGCAGCGGCCACGATCCGAGTGCCGCAGCCGTGACCGCGATTGCCGTGACCGCGACGACGACCTCGACCGGGCGCTGCCGCCGCCACAACAGGGGCAGAACCGCGACGACGCCCAGCGCGATCCAAGCGGCGCCCAGATCCTGGTGCACGGCGGCACCGACGGACGCCACCACGAGCAGCGCGACGATGCCGACGTCGACGAGCAGCGGGTGGCGGCGCAGCCAGTTCCAGATCATCCGCGCCTCACGGTACTCGTGGCGGGTTCTACGTGTCGCGCCGGACGAGCAGCACGGCGGCGATCGCGATGGCGAGCGCTGTGTACCCGCAGAAGAGCGCGAGCCCGGGGCCGGGGGCCAGGCTGTGTGCGCCGTGCGTCAGCGAGAAGATCGACCGTCCCGCTGCGTCGGGCAGGTACGGCGAGATCGCGTTGTTCCAGCTCGTGGGGAGGATGTTCAGCAGCGGCGGGATGACGAAGAAGATCGCCGCGAAGGTGGCGATTCCGCCCGCGGTGTTCCGGATCATCGCGCCGATGGCGAGCGCGAACACCGCGATCAGCACGAGGTAGACCGCACCGCCGATCACCGCGCGCGTGACGCCGGGGTGCGAGAACGAGATCTGCAGGATGTGGTGGCGGTTGAGAATCGCCTGGCTGCCGAAGAATGCGATCACCACCGACGGAAGCATGAGCACGAACGTGACGGCGGCGTAGACCGCGAGCTTCGCCCAGAGCACGGGCAGGCGTTTCGGCACGGCCGTGAAGCTCGCACGGATCATCCCCGTCGAGTACTCGCCGGTGATCACGAGCACGCCGAGCACGGCGATCGCCAGCTGCGAGAGGTTCACGCCGGCGAGCGCGATGTCGAGCGGGTGGCGATCGGCGCGCTCGCGCGGCCTCATGTGGCCCCAGTGCGACGCGACGATCGCCGCGAAGAGCATCGGTAGGCCGATCGTCAGTACCGTCGCCACGAGGAGCGACCACCGGGTCGAGCGCAGCGAGTGGAGCTTCGTCCACTCCGACAGCGCGACGCGCGCCTGCGTCACCTTGCCCGTGCCGTCGTAGCGCGGAAGCGAGATCTGACCGGTTGCGCTGCTCACGCCGCCGCCCCGGCGGAGAGGACGTCGCCGGCCTTGAACTCGACGTCTTCGCGGGTCAGCTCCATGAAGGCGTCCTCGAGCGACGCCTGAAGGGGCGTCAGCTCGTGCAGGACGATGCCGCCGGATGCAGCGGCCTCGCCGATCTGCTCGGTCGTCAGGCCGACGACCTCGAATACCTGCGGCTCGGTGCTCGTCACGGTCACGTTCGGGCCGAGCAGGAGCTCGCGCAGCTTCGTCGCCTGCGGCGAGCGCACCCGGACGAGCGTTCCCGATGCCCGGCGCACGAACTCGTCCACGCTCGTGTCGGCGATCAGCCGTCCGCGCCCGATCACGATCAGGTGGTCGGCTGTCAACGCCATCTCGCTCATCAGGTGCGAGGAGACGAAGACCGCCCGGCCTTCGGACGCCAGCGCCTTGAGCAGGTTCCGGATCCAGTGGATGCCCTCGGGGTCGAGCCCGTTCACCGGCTCGTCCAGCAGCAACGTCTTCGGGTCGCCGAGCAGCGCCGTGGCGATGCCGAGCCGCTGTCCCATGCCGAGGGAGAACTGGCCGGCGCGCTTGCGCGCGACCTCGTGCAGACCGACGAGGTCGATGAGCTCGGCGACGCGACGCTTCGGGATCCCGTGCGTCTGCGCGAGCGCGAGGAGATGGTTGTACGCCGAGCGTCCCGTGTGGACGGAGCGCGCCTCGAGCAGTGCGCCGACCTCGTGCAGCGGCGATGGATGCTGCCGGTAGCGCTTCCCGTTCACGAGCACATTCCCGCTGGTCGGCGCGTCGAGGCCGAGGATCAACCGCATCGTCGTCGACTTGCCAGACCCGTTCGGGCCGAGGAAGCCGGTGACGATGCCGGGCTGCACGGTGAAGCTCAGATCGTCGACGGCGCGCTTGTCGCCGTAGTCCTTCGTCAGGCCGTGCGCCTCGATCATCGTGCGTCACCGTAGCTGTGCCGCACCCCGGCTCACCTCGGCCGCCCGGAGGAACCCGGCTCCTCCGAAGGGATGAGCTGCGCCGCGCTCAGCCGGCAACGAGGCTGCGCAGGGCCTCGCTGAGCTCGTCGCCGGTGAACGGCTTCTGGATGAACGCTGTTCGCGGCGGCAGGCGCCCGGCCTGCAGGTCGGGGTCGTTCGTGTAGCCGGACATGTAGAGGACGTCCACGTCCGGACACTGCGCGCGCAGCTCGGCGGCCGTCTCCTTGCCGTCGATCCCGGGCAGGACGATGTCGGTGAGCACGATGTCGATCGGCCCGTCGTGCCCACGCGCGAGCTCGAGCGCGTCCTCTCCCCGTTCGGCCTCCAGGATGTGGTAGCCGTCCGCTTCGAGAAAGGCGCGGACGACCGCACGCACGACGGCCGTGTCCTCGACGAGCATGATCGTGCCGGCCTCGGGGCCGTCCCCGTCGGCCGCCGTCGCTACCTCGGCGCCGAACGCCGTCTCGTTCCGGACGAGCGGGAGGCGGATCGTGAAGAGCGTTCCCTGGCCCGGCTTGGTCTCGACGCCGATGGAGCCGCCGCTCTGGTCGACGATTCCGTGCGCCGTTGCCAGCCCCATGCCCATGCCCTTATGCGCCTTCGTCGTGAAGAACGGCTCGAAGATCTGGGCCGCCGTCTCGTCGCCCATGCCGGTTCCCGTGTCGGCGATCGTCAGCAGCGCCTCGTTGTCCTCGGCTGCGGCCGTGATCGTCAGCGTGCCGCCGCCGGGCATCGCGTCGCGGGCGTTGACCGCGAGGTTCGTGATCACCTGCGTCAGCTGGCCGCGGTCCGCGTGCACGAGCACGGGGCGGTCGGCGGGGAGGATGTTCAGCTCGATGTGCGGCTGGAGGACCGGTCCGAGCAGGCCGGCCGTGTCGCCGATCAGGTCGCCGAGGTCGAGCAGCTCGGGCATGAGCACCTGGCGGCGGCCGAAGGCGAGCAGCTGCCGCGTGAGATCGGTGGCGCGGTCGGCTGCGTGCAGCACCTCCCGGATGTCCTGTTTGGCGGCGTCGAGATCCTGGGTCTCGAGCTCGCGGACGGCGAGCTCGCCGTACCCACGAATCGCCAGCAGGAGATTGTTGAAGTCGTGGGCGACACCGCCGGCGAGCTGGCCGATCGACTCCAGCTTCTCCGCCTGCTGCAAGCGCTCTTCGAGCTCCGCTCGCGCGGCTGCGTCCTGCACCTCCTTCGTCGCGTCGTGCGCGATCGCGAGGATGAGGTCGTCGGTTCGTTCGCCGTAGCCGTGTACGAGCGCGACGCTTCCGTCGAGGTAGAGGTCTTCGCCCGTCTTCGTCCTCGCGTGAATCGTCGAGCGCTGTCCGGGGCCGCCGCCGGCGACGGCCGCCGGCAATCCCTCGATCAACGACGGGGTGTCCTCGGGTTGGAGCAGCGACCAGACGCTCTGCCCTTCGGCCTCCGCGTTGGTGTACCCGGTGAGCGCCTCGGCGGCGGGCGACATGTAGACGACCTTCGCCTCGGTGTCCAGCAGGCAGATGAGGCTGGGCGAGCTCTCGACGACGCTCCGGTACAGCTCCTCGGCCCCGCGCAGGGTGGCGGCGGTCGCGCGGGCGATCTGCGCGAGGTCGACGAGCCGGTAGCCGACGAGGAGGGGGATGAGCGTGGCCGCGAACGCGATGACAGCGAAGTCCTTGACGTCGGCGCTGATCTGGCCGTGCCGGGTGACGAGGACGATCGGAACGACGGCTGCCGAGCAGCCGAGGAAGAGAAGGCGCAGGCGCGTCAGCGTCTCCTCCTCGGGCACGCGGACCTCGGACAGCTCCCGCATCGACGGATGCAGCGCCGCCGCGGTGAGCAGCAGGAGGGAGGCGCAATAGCTGCTCCAGACCCAGACCGTGTTGTGACTGCTCGCGCCGAGGCCGCGCCAGAGGAGGTCGCCGCCGGCGCCGAAGACGACAGCGGTCACGAGCAGGCGGTACGAGACGATCCGCACCGCCCCCGTCAGCAGGAGTCTGGCCGCCAGGGCGAGCAGGAAGAGGTCGAGGACCGGAATCGCCATGAAGTCGAAGCGGGCGGTCGTCGACGCGCCAACGGAGTCGAACCTGCCGTCGAAGACGAAGAACCAGAGAACCGTCATCCCGGCGGCGAACACCGCCGCCGCGTCGACGAACAGCAGCCGGGCGGCACGGTGCCCGGGGCCCGCGACGACGAGCACGACGAGCGACAGCGTTCCCAGCGCCAGGCCGGCGACGTAGAGGCTGTCGCCGGCGACCGTGCCCAATCCGGACTCGAAGGCGATGTTCCCGAGGCCGAGCGCCAGCATTCCCGCCGAGAGCAGCAGCCAGGGTCGCCGCCGCCGCGGGCGCCGCACGAGCACGCTCGCCGCGACGGCGAGCGCCGCGAGCGGGCCGATCGAATCGTGGAACGCCGCGGCCACCGTGCCCCGGTCGGCCGAGAGTGCGGCAACACTCAGCGCGACGAGACCGATCATGACGCCTCTCGAAGGCGTCAGCCGCAGCCGCAGTCGCTTCATCCTGGACGAAGTATCCGGCCAGAACGCCGGCTGCGCATTGGGATTCCACCGCGCAGCGCGCCTGCGGAACGTGTGACCGGTATCACCCCGATGGGGGAAGGCGGTATCCTCGATGCTCTCCCGCGTGGCCGCGAACCAGCCATCCGCCGTCGATCAGGGCAGCCCGGCGCCCAGCCCGCTCGTCCGGCTGCGCTGGGTGCTGTGGGGCTCGGTGCTCCTCCTCGGCGTCGTGGCGGGGGTCGCGATCTTCGCGCTGCGCCCGTCGTCGCAGCCGGCCGCGGTGTCGAGCGATACCGGTGTCTCATGGGCCGCCGGCGTCCGCCGTGCGCCGGGGTTCGCGCTCACCGACCAGGCCGGCAAGGCCGTGTCGCTCGCCGCCTATCGCGGCCGGCCCGTGATCGTCACCTTCATCGACCCGCTGTGCCGCAACCTCTGCCCGCTCGAGGCGAAGGTGCTGAACGACATCGTGCGCGGGCTCCCCGCCGCCTCGCGGCCGGCGATCCTGGCCGTGAGCACGAACGTCTACGGAAACGCGCGCGTGAACCTCGTGCAGGACGTGCGCAAGTGGAAGCTCGTGCCGCAATGGCGCTGGGCCGTCGGCGGCGGCCCGCAGCTCGCCTCCGTGTGGAAGCACTACCAGGTGCAGGTGCTCGTGACGACGAAGACGATCGCCGGCGTCACCGTGCACGAGATCGCGCACACGGAGGCGGCGTTCGTCGTCGACTCCGCCGGTTACCAGCGCGCGCTCTACCTGTATCCGTTCCGCGCGCAGGACGTCGAGCGCACACTGCGCTCGCTCGGTTAGCCGCCGATCTTTCTGCAGGAGGTTGCGCGGTTGCCGGACGGGTCGGTCGCGGCGATGCAGACGCGCGCGCCGTCGAGCGGCAGCCCGTGCGGGAGCGTCAGCTTCTGGGTCTCGGGGCGGGTCAGGCTCGTCGCGCGCTCGGGCACGCGGACGGCGAGCACGGCGTGGCCCGCCCGCTCGACGGTGAGGGTCGCCGACGCCTTGCCGCTGTCGTCGGCGAGGTAGTACTGGACGGTGAGCGTGCCGCCGCCGGCCCGCGCGAGCAGCGCCAGCACGTACGGATGGAGGATGTCCTTCGACCGGAGCGCGCCTGCGTGCAGGAGCTGCCCGACTGCGTTCGCGGCGCTGGAGGCGAGCGTGGCCGATCCGGGTGCCGCGAGCCGGGCCAGCACCGCCTGCTCCGCCGCAGTGCTGCGGCCGCCGTCGTAGATGCCGTAGCCGGACGGCATCACGATCAGCAGCGGGCCGACGTAGAACTCCGCGAGCTCCTTGCCGAGAAAGGCCGCGTACTGGGAGGGCTTGCCGAAGAGAGAAGGGATCGCGCCCAGGTCGATTCGCGTTGCGACGAGAGCGACCTTGACGCGCTCGCCGGCCGCGTACACGGCGGCGACGTCCTGCGCCAGCTCGGCGGCGGCTGCGTGCGACGGCGCCTCGTAAGGCAGGAACACGTTCTGGACGACGAGCGTGTCGCTGGCGGGATCGCCGTCCGCCCGCGCGCCGCCGGCCGCGACGAGCACGCACGCCAGGAGCGCTGCGCCTACGAGGACGCGCAGTCCCGGCATGCGCCGCGCAGGATGACGTCGTGGCCGGCGACGGAGTAGCCGGTCTGCTGCTCGACGCGGTGGAGCGCCTCCTCGAGGCGTTCGTCGCTGAACGCCTCGACCTTCCCGCACGTGTCGCAGACGAGATGGTGATGGTGCTGGCCGCCCCGGTGCAGCGGCTCGTAGCGCGTCGTGCCGGCGCCGAGATCGATTTTCTGGAGGAACCCGTCCTTGCTCAGCTGGTCGAGCGTGCGGTAGACGCTCGCGAGCCCGACGGGGCTGTCCGCCGCGCGGAGGCGGTCGAAGATCTCCTGCGCGGTGAGGCAGCAGGACTGGCGGGAGAGCAGCTCGATCACCGCATGGCGGGCGCCGCCGCTGCGGTGGCCCTTCTGCCGGAGCGAGGCGAGCGTCTCCTCGGCCCAGTCGGAGTGGGTTGTCACGGGCACGATGATAGCGCTTCTCAATAGGGAATGATTATGAGAATGACTTTCGTTCGTGGTATGGTGACCGCCTCGATGCGGAAGACGCTCCTGCTCGTGCTGCTCGGCCTGACGGCGCTCGGCGTCGCGTCGGCGCTCGCCCGCCCGGGGTCGAAGGCCGGCGGCCCCACCATCCGAGTGGCGGCGGCGGAGAACGTCTGGGGCAGCATCGCGGCGCAGCTCGGCGGCGACCTCGTGCAGGTGACGAACGTGATCGCGAATCCCGCCACCGACCCCCACGACTACGAGCCGACGGCCGTGGATGCGCGCACGTTCGCGACCGCAGAGCTCGTGATCGTGAACGGAGTCGGCTACGACGCGTGGGCGCCGAAGCTGCTCGCCGCCAACCCCGTCGGCGGCCGGCTCGTCCTCACCGTCGGCGACGTCGTCGGGATCGAGGCCGGCGGCAATCCTCACCGCTGGTACTCGCCGCACGACGTCCGGCAGGTGATCGCGGCGATCGTCGCCGACTACAAGCAACTCGACCCGAAGGACGCCGCGTACTTCGACCGGCGGCGGACGTCGTTCGAGACGAAGGGGCTTGCCGTCTACAACGCCGAGATCGCGGCGATCCGGAAGACGTACGCCGGTACCCCCGTCGGTGCCTCGGAGAGCATCTTCGCGCCGCTGGCACAGGCGCTCGGGCTGAAGCTCGTCACGCCCGCCTCCTTCCTGAAGGCGATCAGCGAGGGCACGGAGCCGACGGCGAAGGACGTCTCCACGATCGACCGCCAGATCGCGCGCCGGGAGCTCCGCGTGTGGGTTGTCAACAGCCAGAACAGCACGCCCGACGTCCAGCGGCTGACGGACGCGGCGCGCAGCAGAGGCATCCCGGTGACGGCGATCACGGAGACGCTCACGCCGGCGACGGCCACCTTCCAGGCGTGGCAGGTCGCGCAGCTGCGCGCGCTGCGGGCGGCGCTCGCCAAGGCGACTCGGCGGTGAGCGCGGGGTCGGAGGCGCTCCTGCTCGACCACGCGTTGGTCGAGCTCGGCGGGCACGTCGTCTGGCGGGACGTCTCGCTCGCCGTCGGGCGAGGCGAGTTCGTCGCCGTGCTCGGCTCGAACGGCGCAGGCAAGTCGACGCTGCTCAAGGTGGCGCTCGGGCTGCTGCCGGTTCAGGCCGGCACGGTCACCGTGCTCGGCCGGCCGCCCGGCGGCGCGAACGCGGAGATCGGCTACCTGCCGCAACGCCGGCACTTCGACACGTCGAGCCGGATCCGCGGGATCGACCTCGTCAGGCTCGGCCTCGACGGCGCCCGCTGGGGACTGCCGCTGCCGAGGCCCGGCCCCGATGCGCGGCTCGAGCGCGTACACCACGTGATCGAGCTCGCCGGCGCCGAGGAGTATGCCGACCGCGCGATCGGCAGCCTCTCGGGCGGCGAGCAGCAGCGCCTGCTGATCGCCCAGGCGCTCGTACGCCGGCCCAGCCTGCTGATGCTGGACGAGCCGCTCGACAGCCTCGACCTCACGAATCAGGCCGCCGTCGCAGCGCTCGTGCAGCGCATCTGCCGCGAGGAGGGCGTCGCGGTGTTGCTTGTCGCGCACGACGTCAACCCGATCCTCGGCTACCTCGACCGCGTCATCTACTTCGCCGGTGACACGGCCGTCGCCGGAACGCCGGCAGAGGTGATCACGACCGAGACGCTGAGCCGGCTCTACGCCGCTCCGGTCGAGGTGCTGCACGCGAGCGACGGCCGTCTCGTCGTCGTCGGCCAGCCCGAGGCGCCGTTCGTGCACGGCCACCGTCATGAGCACTGAGGCGGCCGTCTTCCAGGGGCTGTCCTGGAACCTCGCCGACGACGTACGACAGCTCGTCGCCTACCACTTCATGGTCAATGCGCTCGAAGCGGGAACCGCGGTCGCCGTGATGGCGGGGGCGATCGGCTGGTTCATGGTGCTGCGGCGGCAGACGTTCGCGGGACACACGCTCGCGGTGATCGCGTTCCCCGGCGCCGCCGGTGCGAGCCTCGCAGGCCTGCCGCTCGCCGCGGGCTACTTCGGCGCGTGCATTGCCGGGGCGCTCGCGCTCGCCGGCGTCTCCGCCGACCGCACCGGGAGCCACAGCCGCGAGTCGGCGGCGACGGGCACCGTGCAGGCGTTCGCGCTCGGCCTCGGCTTCCTGTTCGTCGGCCTCTACCACGGCTTGCTGAACGGCCTCGACGCGCTGCTCTTCGGCACGTTCCTCGGCATCACCGACACACAGGCGCAGACGCTCGTCGGCGTCGCCGCCGGCGCGTTGCTCGTCCTTGCGGCGGCGGGCCGTCCGCTGCTCTTCGCGTCGGTGGACGGCGACGTCGCCCGCGCGGCCGGCGTTCCGGTGCGGGCGCTCTCGCTCGGCTTCCTGCTCCTGCTGGGCCTGGCGGTGGCGGCCACGAGCCAGATCACCGGCGCGCTGCTCGTGTTCGCCCTCCTCGTGGCGCCCGCGGCGGCGGCGCAGCAGCTCACCGCGCGGCCGTTCAGAGGACTGGCGCTGTCCGTCGGGATCGGCCTCGCCGTGACCTGGCTCGGCCTCGCGCTCGCGTACTTCTCGATCTACCCGGCCGGCTTCTTCATCACGTCGCTCGCCTTCGCGGCGTACGTGGTCGCGCGCGTCGTTCGCGCGGTGACGGAGCGATAGCGATGTTCGCGCACGAGTTCATGCGCAACGCGCTCTTCGCCGGAACGTTCATCGGCGCGGCGTGCGGGCTCGTCGGCTACTTCGTCGTGCTGCGCGCGCAGGTGTTCGCGGGCGACGCGCTCAGCCACGTCGCCTTCGCGGGCGCCCTCGCCGCTGCCGCGTTCGGCGTCGACGTCCGCATCGGCCTCTTCGCGGCGACGATCCTCGTCGCTCTCGGGATGGGCGGCCTCGGCGAGCGGGCGCACGCCGATGACGTCGCGATCGGCACCGTGTTCGCCTGGATCCTCGGTCTCGGTGTGCTCTTCCTTGCCATCTTCACGACGCGAAGCAGCGCCGGCAACGGCACGGCCGCGGTTCGCGTCCTCTTCGGCTCGATCTTCGGTCTCAGCGGTAGAGACGCGTCGATCGCGGCAGGCGTCTCGATCGCGGCGATCGCGGCCACGCTTGCCGCCGCGCGCCCGCTCTTCTTCGCGTCGCTCGATCCCGACGTCGCCGCTGCGCAGGGCGTGCCCGTGCGCCTGCTCGGGCTCGGGTTCCTCGCGGTGCTCGGCGTCGTGGCCGCCGAGTCGACGCAGGCCGTCGGCGCGCTGCTGCTGCTCGGCCTCGTTGCTGCTCCCGCTGCGGCTGCGCACAGGCTCGCCCGCAGTCCGTACGCCGGTCTCGCGCTCTCGACCGCGTTCGCCGTCGGCGCGGTCTGGCTCGGGCTCGCGCTCAGCTACGTCGAGGCGACGGTGCCGCCGAGCACGGCGATCATCTCCGTCGCCACGGCGCTGTTCCTCCTGTCCGCCGGCGCAGGGCGAATCGCAGCAGCACGGCCGCGGCGAGCGCGGCGAGCGTCGCCAGGATGATCACGAGCCGGTCGTGGTTGTTGCGCTGCGCCGGCGAGCTCACGCGGGCGGGCGCGGCGATCTTCACGCCGGCGGCGGTCGCGAGGCGCTGCACGGCCGTCTGCGCCGCGGTGAGCAGACCTGCGCTTCCGGGCGCGATCGGGATCGTCTTCAGGAGCGCGTACTCCGCCGTCGACGGGTGCTTCAGCCAGTCGAAGCCGAAGCCGTTCGGCATCACGATCAGCAGCCGGCCCCTGTAGAGGTACGAGAGCTCCTCGGCGAGGAAGCGCGCGTATGTCTGCGGCTTCTGCCACAGCGACGTGATCGCGCCGAGGTCGTAGCTGCTCGAGATGAGCGCGACGCGGATCGTGAAGCCGGACCGGTTGGCCGCCGCGACGAGCGCGGTGAACTTCGCCTGCTGCTGCGCGGGCAGCTTCGCGTCGAAGGGCAGAAAGACCTTCTGCACGAGCAGGTAGTCGCTGGCCGGGTCGCCGTCTGCGCGCGCAGACGTGGCAAACGCGCCTGCGGCGAGCGCCGCCGCGGCGAGCACGATCGCCGCCCTCATCCGTTCGCCTTGTCGACGATGCTCACCGTGAAGGGCTGCTTGCCGGGCGGCTCGACCTCGAACGAGAGGCCCCAGTGGCCGACCATGACGAGCGCCGGCGCGGCGTGCTCGTACAGGCCGGCCGACTTTTCGGCGAGCCGGTATCCCTGCGTCGGCATCTCCATGTCGAGCATCGTGAACGTCGCGATCACCGCCGCGCCGCGTACCGGCTTGCCGCCGCGCGTGACCTGCACCGAGAAATCGTTCGAGACTGCGGCCTTGTTCGGCGTCACGCGCAGCTCGAGCCGGTAGCCGGCCACGTCGACGACGCTCGCCACCGGCCCTGGGCCGGTGTGGGCGCTCGGCTTGCCGAGGCTCGCGAGCTCCTTCGGCGGCGGTGCCAGGCTCGAGAGGACGACGGCCGCGAACACGGCTCCGGTGACGAGCACGGCCTCCACGCCGACGAGGCGCCGCAGCAGCGCGGCAGCGGCCGCAGCCGACGTCCCGCGCTCGAGCGCGGGCTTCGTGCGCAGCAGGTTCACGGCGGCGACGAGCATGGCGGCGAGCAGGAGCCCCGCCTTCACGAGGATCGTCTTGCCGTACGGCGTCTGCCAGAGCGAGGCGAGCGTCGGCAGGTGCAGGAGGGCCGCGCCGATACCGGTGCCGAGCAGGGCCATCACCGAGACGAAGGCGACGTTCGAGAAGCGGGGAACCGTCACCGTGAGGCCCGCGAGGCGGGTGGCCGGGGTGAGGCCGCGCCAGAGCACGAGCAGGCCGACGAGGCCGCCGAGCCAGACCGAGCCGGCGGCGAGGTGCAGCCAGTCGAAAGCGAGCGCGAGCGCCCGTGGCGCCGTCTGCGCGGCATGCCCGGAGGCGCCCGGCGCGAGCAGGGCCGCGCCGCCCGCGAGCAACGCGCCCCAGAGCGAGAGCAGCCCGGCGACCGAGCGGCTGCTCCTGTCCGGACGGTCGAGCCAGAGCGCGACGGCGGCGGCCGCCGCGAAGAGGCCGAGCAGGAGCTCGAGATCGAGGTAGCCGCGGCCGAAGGCGGACACGCGCATGAGCGGCACGAGTGCACCGACCGACCAGACCGAGCGGAGCGCGAACTGCGCCGTCGCGACGAGCACGTACACGGGTGTGGCGACGAGAGCGACCGCGAGCGCGACCCAGAACGCGACGGAGACGGCGCGCAGGCTCGTGCCGGAGACTCGCGCGACGATCGGTCGCGCGATCACCGTCCGCAGCACGAACAGGCCGAGCGCGGTCATGAACGAGAGGAAGGTGAGCCAGCGGAAGGTGAGCAGGCCCGGAGTCGTCGCCGTCTCCGACAGCGACGGGATGACGAACTGCGGTGGAGGGCCGGGATTCGGGCCGACCTTGAACGTGAACGCGCCGCGTACCGGGTGCCCGTCCACGGAGATCACGCGCCAGAAGACGAGATACCAGCCTTCGCGTACGTGCTTCAGCGGCACGTCGATCTCGTCGACGTTCGCCGCCGAGCGGTGCACGGCCCCGTCCACCTCCTGGTGCGCGGCCGCGTCGGTCACCGAGATGATCGCAAAGCGCGGCTCGACCGCCTCGTCGTAGACGAGCCGCACCTCGCGCGGCGGCGTGTCCACCTCGGTGCTCGCTGCAGGGAACGTCTTCAGCAGCGCGGCGTGCGCCCACGCGGCAGCCGGCAGCAGCAGTGCGGCTGCTGCGACGGCTGCAAGCGTGAGCGGCCGCCGGCTCACGACACGTGCAGCGTGAAGGGAACGGTGATCACGTGGCCGCCCACCTGGCATTGCAGGAACAGCCGCCACGTGCCGGCCACCGGCACGAGCACGCCGACCTTCAACCGTCCGGGCGCCGCCGACGTTCCCGTCACCCGCGACGCGCCGAACACGCTCGTGCAGCCGGTCGCGCCCGGCGCGCACACGTGCGTGTGGAAGTAGTCGAGCGAGCCGCGGCGGAAGAAGATCGCGTGCGCGAGCGCCCCGAACCACGGCGTGAACGCCGCCGGCTTCCCGTTCGGGGCGGTGACCGTGAAGTCGAGCAGCGCAGGCACGATCGCTCTCAGGTGCGGCGTGCCGTGCAGCGTGACGTGGTATCCGTCCACCGTCTCGCTCGCGCGGAACGGCGGCAGCGGCTCCGGCGTGTACGCGCCGGCGACCGTGATCGTCGAGAAGACCTGGAAGTTCGGCACGGGTCCCGTCGTCTGCGGGTACGCGTCGATCACGACGCGGTAGGGGCCGGGCTCCGGGAAGGTGACCGTCTCGGCGATGCGGCCGTCCGACGTCACGGGCGGGTGCCGGTGGATGATCGTGCTGAGGTCGCGTCTGACGATGATCAGGTGGACGCCGGTGTGCGGGCCGGGGCCGCGCTTGAACGCGGTCAGCGGGCGGCCGTTCGGCTGGAGGATCGTGAAGGAGACGGTGGTCGGCTTTCCGGCCTGCACCGGTCCGGCGGGCGTGAAGTGCACGAGTGTCCACGTGTGCGCCGCCTGCACGGCGATCGTCGGCGGCCCGGACGAGCTCGAGCCTCCGCCGCAGCCGGCCGCTGCGAGCACCGTCAGGGCGCAGGCGACGGCGGTAGCGTGACGCGCATGCTTGCGCTCGTGCCGACCCCGATCGGCGTCGGCCCGCGCTACCACCCGCCGCCGGGCATCCGTGCGCCGTGCACCTCCGGGGCGCTGCGCGGCGCCGCGCGCGTTCACGTCGAGCTGTTCGCGAACGGGCGGGTCGTGATCGTCCCCGCCGGAGTCGGTCTGCGCGGCGCGCGCTTCAGCTTCGGCCGGGTCGACCGGGCCCGCTGCCGCGCGCCGCTCTGGACGGCGGATCCGTCCGGCGTCGTCTCGTTCACCGGCCCGGCGCGGCTCGGCGATCTGTTCGAAGTCTGGGGCGAGCCGTTCGGTCCGAAGCGGCTGGTGAGCTTCCACGGCACTGTCTCCTTGTTTCGCAACGGCCTGCCGGTCAGGGGCGATCCACGCCGGCTCGTACTCCGGGACGGCGACGAGCTCGTGCTCGAGCTCGGCGGCTTCGTGCCGCCGCACCGCAGCTACCGTTTCCCGCCGTAGTTCGGTCACGGCGGCCCCGGGGTGCCGTGCAGCAGCAGCACGACGACGACGACGGCGGCGATCCCCGCAGCGAGCGCGAGCAGCGCAGCGAGCAGGCGCAGGCCGGCGCCGTTCACGCCATGCCTCCGAGCGCGGCGCCGCGAACGGCGGGGACGCGCTCGCGGACTCCGCGCGTCGTGCTCCCGACGAGCGCGCCGGTGCCGAGCCCGAGGATCAGCATGACGGCGACGCGCGCAACGGCGGAGGGCAGCACGCTGAGCGCCGTCGCGTGCGTCAGCACCGGCAGCATCGTCAGCCCTTCGTAGAGGCTCCCGAAGCCTGCGATGAAGGCGGTGAACAGGCGCACGTCGCGATCTGTGTGCACGAGCCCAGCGAGCAGGGCGACTCCCACCGCCGAGGTGAGCGCAACACCGAGGTAGCCGCCGGTGCCGACGGTGGGCCGGCCGTAGAGCTCGCGGCCGATCCGTACCGCCCAGATCAGGAGCGTGGCGGCGAGCCCGAGCACGACCGCGAGCTGCCGCCCGCCGCGCAGGAGCACGGCGGCGGCCGAGGTGCCCGCCGCGAGGGCGCAGGCGAGGGCGAGCCACGCCCAACCGGGGCCCGGCGGGCGGAACTCGAGCACGCCGTTCAGGGTGTGCCGGCGGCCGTCGACGAGCAGCGGCACCGACCACGGCCCGAGTGTCGCCGCGTCGGTGCGTCCGTGCGCGAGCGGCTCGAGCACGTGCAGCCGGTGCTCGTGCCAGGCGTACGCGTGCCCGCCCGTGAGGCGGTGCCACAGCGGGCGGGCACGAGCGTTCGCGGACGGCCGCAGGTCGAAGCGGTCGATCCGGTCGGACTGCGCGGTGAGCGAGCGGAGGTTCACCCAGACGCCCTTCGCGTCGAAGCGCAGCACCGGTTCACCGAGCACGCCGGGCACGACGACGGTCGTCGCCGCGGGGACGCGGAGCCAGAGCTCCCGGTCGCCGTCGACGACCTTCGCTTCGAGCGCACCGGCGGGCGGCTGGAACCCGACGATGCGTGCGTCGAAGTTCGTCGCCACCGGCGCGCTCGTGCCGGCGTGTGCGGAGGCGGCGGCCGGGAGGGCCAGCGTGGCGGCGACGGCCGCCGAGGCGACGAGCGTCCGCCTCACGCGAGCGACCGGCCTCCGCGGGTGGCGAGCGCGACGATCCCGACGAGCAGCGCGAGGATCCCGACGGCGAGCGCCACGATCGCGAGCGTCGAGCTGCCGCCGCCGCCGAGCGAGGAAACGGCCTCGATCGTCGGCGCCGGCGTGTCGGACGACTCGGGGCCCGTCCACTCGACGACGGAGCCGTCCGAGTACGTCTGGCGGACGTCGAACGTGTAGCTCTTCGCGCCGCTCGTCGAGGCGTTGAAGCGGAAGACGGCGTCCTCGTCGGTCGGCACGCGGCCGCCCGTCCACGTCACCTTCTGCACGATCGCGCTGTCGCCGGAGCCGGTCGACTGCACCTGCTGCTTCCAGCCGGCGGGCGCGGGCTCGAACGAGTCGATCGCGAACCCCGACGGCACCGTCAGCTCGATCTCGGTGGTCGTGAGGCCTTCCTTCTCGGTCGGCACCGAGAGCGTGAACTGCTGGAGCTTCTTGTCGAGCGCGACCGCCGGGCTGACGATCGCGTGCGCGGACGCGGCGGCTGCGACGGCGAGCGCTGCGATGCCTGCCAGCGCGAGCACGCGTATACGGCACGTGTAGTTCATTTCGCTCTCCTCTCTCAGCGGGATGGGCGGACGCTGGGTTCCGCCCTGGGCATTACGCGGGAGAGGAGAGTGGCGGGCCTCGTTTCGCCAAACGGCGGGAGAGCGGTTTGCCCGGTAGCGGCAGAGCCTCGACCGGCGCTGCGGCGACTGCCGGCAGCGGTCTGGAAACCTGTGGCCGCGCAGGAGCGAGTGCCCGGCCCGCGCGCTCCGCGGCGCGCAGGAGCAGGCGGGCTGCGACGTAGGCGAGGGCGGCGAACGGCAGCTGCAGCACGAGACCGGGGACGAACGTGGGGGCGAGCGCCGCCTGCCAGGCGAACGTGCCCAGGTGCAGGGAGCGCTCGAGGAACTCCTGGAGGACGAACGCGAGCGGCGGCAGCAGCGCGAACGCCCACGCGGGTAGCGCGCGCGCCGGACGCCCGCGTGCGGCGTCGACGGCAGAGAGGAGCAGCGAGACCGACGCGACCGCGCCCGCGGCGCCGAGCACGAGTGGCAAGTGGCTCAGGTAGCCGTGGCCGGTGGCGACGAGCGCCTGCAGGCGGACGTGCGCCTCGGGATAGACCCAGCGGTAGGCGAGGACGTGTGCGGCCTGCGACCCGGCGAGCAGGACCGGGAGCGCAACGAGCCAGGCGAGCGTGCGCCTCATCCGGGAGACTCTGTCAGAGATCAGCGCCTGAGCAAACGGCCGAGGACGCCTCGGCGCGGCTCCGGCTCGGCCTGCTGCTCCGGGGCCGACTCCGGCTCGAGAGCCTGCGGCTGGAGCGGCGCGGCGCTCGCGCGGGCAGCCTGGCGCTCGCGCTGGGCGCGAATGGCCGCACTCATCTCTTCACGATGCGACTGCTCCGCCATCGTCCGACCCTTGTACGCTGCGCAGCCCCCGGATCCTCCCGTATCGTCCCTGCCATGTGCTTCGAGCTCGACTCGCTGCCCCCGATTCCGGTCATCTCCGGCGCAGCCGTCTCTCACGACGACCTCGAGCTCGAGGCCGCCGACGGGAACCGTTTCGCGGCCTTCCAGGCCGTGCCTGAGGAGCCCGCTTCCACGGGGATCGTGATCCTGCCCGACGTCCGCGGCCTCTACCGCTTCTACGAGGAGCTGGCCCTCCGCTTCGCTGAACGCGGCTACGCGGCGGTGGCGTTCGACTACTTCGGCCGCACCGCCGGGATGGCGAAGCGCGACGACGAGTTCGACTACATGGAGCACGTCATGCAGACGACGCCGGCCGGCGTCCAGGCGGACGTCGCCGCCGCCGTCGCGCACCTGCGTGCGGCCGGCTGCACGTCGATCTTCACCGCCGGGTTCTGCTTCGGCGGCCGCAACTCGTGGCTCGCCGCCGCCGGCGGGCACGGGCTCGCCGGGGCGATCGGCTTCTACGGGATGCCCGTCGAGCGGAACGGCGTCCCCGGCCCGGCCGAGCGCGCTGCGGAGCTCGAGGCGCCGATCCTCGCGCTCCAGGCGGGCGACGACCAGAACATCACGGCCGAGCACAACGCGGCGTTCGACACGGCGCTCACCGCCGCCGGCGTCGAGCACGAGGTCGTCACGTACGACGGCGCCCCGCACAGCTTCTTCGACCGAAAGCAACTCGACTTCGCGGCGGCGTCAGATGACGCGTGGGCGCGAGTGCTCGCGTTCCTCGAGAGCCACGGCTGATCAACGTCCGCGACCAGGTCGCGAGGCGACCTGGTCGCAGTGGTAAACCGCCGCCTATCCCTTCGCCGCCGGCTTCTCTTGCGCGGCGAGCCATTCCGCCGCAAACAAAGTCTTGTCGATGCGCCCTTGAAAGATCGGCACCCCGTACTCGACGCAGAAGCGGATGACCTGCTCGCGGTCGATGTGCTGCTCGGCCGCGATCTCTTCGGGGGTGAGGTGATTGGGCATCTCGCCTTCAGGGTACGCCAGCGCGTCCTTCACTGCGCGGGCGAGCGCCGGCTCGATCGGCCCGGGGCGGTAGCCCAGCTCCCGCTCGGCCTTCGCCGAGCTGAAGAACATCGGCAGCCGGGCCAGCTGCACCTCGTTCCGGTTCACGAGTCCGAGCGCGGCAGCTGCCCGCGCGGCCGCGTACGGGACGCGCAGCCGCGGCCGGGGTCGGCCGGCGAGGGCCGCGATCGCGGAGAACACCTCCTCGAGCGAGAGATCGGCGCCGCCCAGGAGGTAGCGCTCGCCCGTGCGGCCGCGCTCGAGGGCGAGCGCGTGCCCGAGCGCGACGTCGCGGACGTCCACGAGGTTCAGCCCGGTGGTGGCGATGTAGCCGGGAGCCCGCCCGCAGGCGATCCGCCGAACCATCCGGCCGGTGGGGGTCGGCACCCGGTCGCCGTCGCCGATCGGCGTGGTCGGGTTGACGACCACGGCGTCGAGCCCGTCGCGCGCTGCCGCGAGCACGAGCTGCTCCGCCGCGAGCTTCGTCCGCTTGTACGGCACCGCGAGCTCCCAGTCGGGCGGCCCGTCCTCCTCCGTCGCAGCCCGGCCTGCGACCGGCCCGCACGTGCCCGCGGTGCTCGTGTGCACGACGCGCCGCACGCCGGCCCGGCGGGCGGCGTCGAGGACGGATCGCGTCCCGTCTATGTTCACGCGCGCGAGGGCGGGCTCGTCCGCGTCGTAGCTGTAGAGCGCGGCGACGTGGACGAGGGCGTCGCAGCCGCTCATGGCACGCTCGAGCGCGGCACCGTCGAGCAGGTCGATCCACTCGTCGCGCACCTCGGCCCCGCGCTCCCGGAGCACCCGGACCACGTGGGCTCCGATGAAGCCACTCGCGCCGGTTACGTACACACGCATGCCGCTCCAGTCTGGCATCCTTCACAGGGCCGCCGGAGCGGGAGGAACGGCCAAGTTTCGCTACACTCCGCCGGCGCGGGGCGGCGTAGCTCAGCTGGTTAGAGCGCTGCACTCATAATGCAGAGGTCGGTGGTTCGAGCCCACCCGCCGCTACTTCACCGCGTCCACCTCGAGACCTAGAGACAGGGAAATGGCCACCGGAGTACGAGTCGCGATCACGCTCGCGTGCACAGAGTGCAAGCGACGCAACTATCAGACGCAGAAGTCGAAGCGGAACTCACCGGACCGCCTCGAGTTCAAGCGCTACTGCCGCTGGTGCGGCCAGCACACCTTGCACCGGGAGACTCGGTAGCTCCCGCATGGCAAGGTCGTCTCGCCAGCAGCGGCGCGCCCGGCGCGCCCAGACCCAACCGGCTCTTGCCGGCGGCCCGCCGACGCCGCCGCCGAGCCGGCCCCGTCCGACCGCGGGCGGCTCCGACGAGCCGGCCCGCCGGCCGCAGTCGCAGCGGGCGCCGCACGAGCGCCGCATCCCCTTCTCCGGGACGGTGCACTTCCTCCAGGAGTCCTACGGCGAGCTGAGGAAGGTCGAATGGCCGAACCAGAAGGCGGTGGTCAGCGGCACGGCCGTCGTCATGATCGCCTGCACGATCGTCGGTACCTATCTGTGGTTGAACGACCGGCTCTGGCAGTACGTCGTCCACCACCTGCTGCTGCGCTAAGGGACGAGAGGACGAGATGTTTCGCTGGTATGTGATCAACACCTACTCCGGGCACGAGAACAAGGTGAAGGCCAATCTCGAGCACCGGATCGAGTCGATGAACCAACGCTCCCGTTTCCGGCGCGTCGTCGTCCCGACCGAGCAGGTGATCGAGACGAAGGACGGCCAGAAGGTGCAGGCGGAGAAGCGCGTCCTGCCGGGCTACGTCCTCGTGAACATGAACCTGAACGACGACGCGTGGACGGTCGTGAAGAACACGCCCGGCGTGACCGGCTTCGTGGGCGCGGGCTCGAAGCCCGTGCCGCTCTCGCAGCCCGAGGTCGACCGGATCCTCCACACGGGCAGCGGCGCGGGCGTGCCCACGCGCGCCCAGGTGGAGTTCCAGCTCGGCGAGTCGGTGAAGATCACCTCGGGGCCGCTCGCCGACTTCGACGGCGAGATCACCGACGTGAACGCCGACCAGCAGAAGCTCCAGGTGATGGTGAACATCTTCGAGCGGCAGGTGCCGGTCGAGGTCGGATTCGACAACGTCAAGAAGCTCGACTAGAGGATTCCCCGTGGCCAAGAAAGTCCTGACGATGATCAAGCTCCAGATCCCGGGCGGGCAGGCGAACCCCGCCCCGCCGGTCGGCCCTGCACTGGGCCAGCACGGGGTCAACATCATGGAGTTCTGCAAGGCGTTCAACGCGCAGACGGCCGACCAGAACGGCCGCATCACCCCGGTCGAGATCACCGTCTTCGAGGATCGCTCCTTCACGTTCATCACGAAGACGCCGCCGGCCGCCGTGCTGATCAAGGAGGCTCTGCGGCTGGAGAAGGGCTCCGCCGAGCCGAACCGGAACAAGGTCGGCCGGCTCACCCGCGCCCAGGTGCGCCAGATCGCGGAGACGAAGCTGCCGGATCTGAACGCGCGCGACGTCGACCACGCGGCGCTGATCATCGCCGGCACGGCCCGAAGCATGGGTGTGGAGGTGGATCTGTAATGGCACATCACGGCAAGCGCTACGAGACGGCCCGTACGTCGATCGACCGGGAGCACGCGTACCCGCCGGTCGAGGCGGTGCGGATGCTCAAGGACCTCCCCGCAGCGAAGTTCGACGAGACCGTCGAGGTGCACTTCCGGCTCGGCCTGAACGTCCGCCACGCGGACGAGCAGCTGCGCGGGACGCTGATGCTCCCGCACGGCACCGGCAAGGACGTCCGTGTCGCCGTCTTCGCCGAGGGCGACAAGGCCCGCGAGGCCGAGGAGGCCGGGGCGGACGTCGTCGGCTCGGCCGATCTCGCCAAGCGGATCGAGGAGGGCTTCCTCGACTTCGACGTCGCGATCGCGACGCCCGACCAGATGGGCAACGTCGGCCGGCTCGGCCGGGTGCTCGGCCCGCGCGGCCTCATGCCGAACCCGAAGACGGGCACGGTCACGTTCGACGTCGGGAAGGCCGTCGGCGAGGCCAAGGCCGGCAAGCTCGAGTACCGGACCGACCGCGGTGCGAACGTCCACGTCGCGATCGGCAAGAAGAGCTTCGACGAGCGGAAGCTCGTCGAGAACTACGCCGCGGTCGTCGAGGAGATCGTCCGGGCGAAGCCGTCGGCGGCGAAGGGCCGCTACATCCGGCAGATCACGCTGACGAGCACGATGGGCCCCGGCATCCACGTCGACCCGGCCAGGATCCGCGGAATCGCCGAGGATCTAGGCGAATCGGCTGACGCCGATTCGCCTATGGAGGCAGCTACAGTATCGAGCTAATCCGACTGGGCCACCGAAGACCGTTGGCAGCCTTCTCCAGGGAAGGCAGAAGTCCAACCGAGGTGGGGCATCAGCAGCGAGAGGGCTCTAGCTCTCCGCTCTTGGCCCGCCTCCGGCGGGCCTAGTCATTTCCGAAGGAAATGACGCATGAAAAAACAGGATAAGGAGAAGATCGTCGCCGACCTGACGGAGCGGCTCCGGACGTCGGAGACGCTGCTCGTCGCCGACTACCGCGGCCTGACGATGCCGCAGATCGACACGCTGCGCTCACGGCTGCTCGAGAGCGGGGCCCGCTTCACGGTCGTCAAGAACACGCTGACGCGGCGGGCGGCCGAGGCGGCCGGCGCCGAGGCGCTGCTCGCACTGCTCGAGGGGCCGAGTGCGATCGCCTTCCTCGAGGCCGAGGGCGACATGGTCGCGGCCGCAAAGGCGCTCGCCGACTCCGTCCGCGAGACGAAGGTGCTCGCCATCCGCGGCGGCATCATGCAGGGCCGCACGGTGACGGCCGAGGAGATCGAGACCCTTGCGACGCTGCCGCCGCTCGACGTGCTCCGCGGCCAGGTGCTCGGCGCGATCATCGCGCCGCTCACGACGTTCGTCGCGCTCCTGAACGCGCCGCTGCAGAACCTGATCGGCCTGATCGACGCCCGGATCGAGCAGCTGGGCGGGGCGACTGAAGCACCTGTCGTGGCCGAGGAGGCACCGGCCGCGGCCGAGGAAACGCCCCTAGAGAGCGATGGCTCTCCAGAAGAGTCGTCCGCCGAGGAGCCGCCGGTTGATTCGGCGGAGCCAGTAGAAGAAATCGTCCCGCCTAGTCCGCAGCCAGAGGCTGCGCCCGACCCAGAGGAGTAAGTAAATGGCAGCAGTCGACACCATCTTCGAATCGCTCGGGAGCCTGTCCGTTCTCGAGCTGGTGGAGCTGAAGAAGAAGATCGAGGACGAGTGGGGCATCACGGCCGCCGCGCCCGTCGCGGTCGCCGCCGCGGCCGGCCCTGCCGCCGCCGAGGTCGAGGAGAAGACGTCGTTCGACGTCGTCCTCACCGGGGCGGGTGCGCAGAAGATCCAGGTGATCAAGGTCGTCCGCGCCGTCACCGGCCTCGGCCTGAAGGAGGCGAAGGACCTCGTCGACTCCGCGCCGAACCCGGTGAAGGAGGGCATCAACAAGGACGAGGCCGACGCGCTCAAGGCCCAGCTCGAGGACGCAGGGGCCTCCGTCGAGCTGAAGTAGCGGATCGAACGGCTGCGACCAGGTCGCCAAGAGGCGACCTGGTCGCGGAGGTACTGCAAAGGGCGCCGAAAGGCGCCCTTTGCGCTTTACCGAGCCCTTACACGCCCCAGCGCAAGGGCGGCGGGTGCCGGGCGTCTACTAGGGGAGAAGGATCGAATGGAGGAGGAGATCGCATGAAGATACGGATCATGTTGCTCATGCTTGTCGGCGCCGCCGGCGTCAGCGCCTCGTTTGCCCTCGCCAACGACGGCAAGGGGCACGAGGGGCACGCTCAGAAGACGACGACGAACGGGTCCTGCCAGCGGGGCGCCGTGCTCGGCACCGCTTCCGGGCCGCAGACGTTTACGGTCACCGTGACGAAGGCCGGCGAGCACAGCACGTTCGCGCCGGGCCAGGTCGTGACCGTCACGGTCGGCCAGAGCGGCCAGCCGGTACGCATCGCCGCGTTCGGCTGCGTCAACGGCTCGGCTGTGACCGCCCGCTCGGCCACCGTGGCCGGCGCCAGGGCGGAGAAGACCACGACCGGCACGACGACCACCGGTACGACCACCACCGGCACGACGACGACCAGCACGAGTCACGTCGTCAAGTCGGGTAAGGACGGGGGCGGCCACCAGGGCCACCACCGTCACCACGGCTAGCCGGACGAGCACGAGGAGTCGCTGAACCTTCGGCTCTGAACGGCGGGGAGGCGGGTCGAGGCGCTGCCGCAGGCGCCTCCCCGCCTCCCGGCTCTGGACGAATCCCGCCTCTCGCGCTACATTGCGCCGGCATACCGGCGTCGGCCGCAGGCCTTCGCTTGCGGTAAAGGGGTAACTTTCGGTACCCTGACGGGTTGCGCCGACGTTTCGCACGTCCGCCGTCCCGCACGCCTTGACATCGCCCGATTTCGCCTGAGCTCGCTCGTCCCCAAGGGAGGCTTCTTCTTTGACCACCAAGGTCGCATCGCCCCGCGCGCGTAAGTCCTTTTCCCATCTAGAGCACGTCCTCGACCTCCCCAATCTGATCGACATCCAGAAGGCCTCGTTCCAGTGGTTCCTGGACGAAGGCCTGCGCGAGACGATCGACGACATCTCGCCGATCGAGGACTACACCGGCTCCCTCGCGGTCGAGTTCGGCGCCTACAAGTTCGGCGAGCCCCAGTTCTCGATCAAGGAGTGCCGCGAGAAGGACCTGACCTATCAGGCCCCGCTCTCGATGACGGTCCGCTTCGTGAACAAGGACACGGGCGAGATCCGCGAGCAGACGGTCTTCATGGGCGACTTCCCGATGATGACCGGCTTCGGCACGTTCATCATCAACGGCACCGAGCGCGTGATCGTCACGCAGCTCGTGCGCTCTCCGGGCGCCTACCTGATGGAGCCGAAGGACGCGACGAAGCAGGTCTTCACGGCCAACCTCATGCCGAGCCGCGGCTCCTGGCTCGAGCTCGAGATCGACAAGAAGGGCGTCGTCTACGCCCGCATCGACCGCAAGCGCAAGCTGCCGATCACGACGCTCCTCCGCGCCCTCCCGGCCGAGGACCCGTCGACCGGCTTCGCGCTGGACACCTCGACGAACGAGGCGATCCTCGCGCTCTTCGACAACTCGTCCTACATCGTCAACACGCTCGAGAAGGACCCCTCCACGCGGGAGGAGGAGGCCCTGATCGAGGTGTTCAAGAAGCAGCGCCCCGGCGAGCCGCCGACGCTCGACAACGCGCGCAACCTGCTGCGGGCCCTCTTCTTCGACCCCAAGCGCTACGACCTGACGAAGGTCGGCCGCTACAAGCTCAACCAGCGGCTCGGCGTCACCGTGCCCGAGGACGTCCGCGTGCTGACGATCGAGGACATCGTCGCGCTCGTCCGCAAGCTGATCGAGCTGCCGGTCAAGCTCGGCGTGCCGGAGGACTCCAAGGACTTCGCCGCCGACGCCATCGGCCTGCCGCGCGCGCCGATCGCCTCGGAGCTGGACGAGTACGAGCACTTCGGCAACCGGCGCCTGCGCACGGTCGGCGAGCTGATCCAGGAGGCGTTCCGCGTCGGCCTCTACCGCATGGAGCGCGTCGTGCGCGAGCGGATGACCACCGAGGACGTCGACACGATCACGCCGCAGACGATCATCAACATCCGCCCGGTGGTCGCCGCGCTGAAGGAGTTCTTCGGCTCCTCGCAGCTGTCGCAGTTCATGGACCAGACGAACTCGCTGGCCGGCCTCACCCACCGCCGCCGCCTCTCGGCGCTCGGCGCAGGCGGCCTCACCCGCGAGCGCGCGCCGATCGAGGTGCGCGACGTCCACCCGACCCACTACGGGCGCATGTGCCCGATCGAGACGCCCGAAGGCCCGAACATCGGTCTGATCGGCTACCTCGCCTCCTACGCGACGGTCTCGGAGTTCGGCTTCGTCCAGACGCCGTACCGGAAGGTGATCTCCGGCAAGGTGACCGACGAGATCGTCTACCTCGACGCCGTCGAGGAGTCCCGGTACACGATCGCGCAGGCGACCGCCGACACCGACAAGAACGGCAAGCTGCTCGGCGACGCGGTGCTCTGCCGCTCCGCGGAGGGCGAGGCCGTCACGGCGCCGCCGAAGGCGGTCGAGTTCATGGACGTCGCGCCGGCGCAGATCGTGTCGGTCTCGACGGCCTTGATCCCGTTCCTCGAGCACAACGACGCGAACCGCGCGCTGATGGGCGCGAACATGCAGCGGCAGGCCGTGCCTCTCCTGATCCGGCAGGCGCCGCTCGTCGGCACCGGCCTCGAGTATCGCGCCGCGGTCGACTCGGGCGACGTCGTGATCGCGGAGCGCTCCGGCACCGTCGTCGACGTCGACGCCGACAAGGTCGTCGTCGAGGCGAAGGACGGCCGGGACGAGTACACGATGACGAAGTTCATGCGCTCGAACCAGGGCACGCTCATCCACCACAAGCCGATCGTGCTCCTGGGCGACAAGGTGAAGGCGGGCGACGTCCTCGCGGACGGCAGCTCGACCGACAACGGCGAGCTCGCGCTCGGCGCCAACCTCCTCGTCGCCTTCATGCCGTTCGAGGGCTACAACTTCGAGGACGCGATCGTCCTCAGCGAGCGGATCGTCAAGGACGACATCCTCTCGTCGATCCACATCCACGAGTACGAGATCGACGCGCGCTCGACCAAGCTCGGCGACGAGGAGATCACGCGGGACATCCCGAACCGCTCCGAGGAGTCGCTGGCACAGCTCGACGAGCGCGGCGTGGTGCGGATCGGGGCCGAGGTCGGCGCCGGCGACCTGCTCGTCGGCAAGGTCACGCCGAAGGGCGAGACGGAGCTGACGGCCGAGGAGAAGCTGATCCGCGCGATCTTCAAGGAGAAGGCGCGCGAGGTTCGCGACACGAGCCTCAAGGTGCCGCACGGCGAGGGCGGCGTCGTCATCGACGTGAAGACGTTCAACCGCGACGGCGGCGACGACCTGAGCCCGGGCGTGAACGAGCTCGTCCGCGTCTACGTGGCGACGAAGCGCAAGATCGCCGAGGGCGACAAGCTCGCGGGACGCCACGGCAACAAGGGCGTCATCTCGAAGATCGTCCCCGAGGAGGACATGCCGTTCCTCCCGGACGGTCGCCCGGTCGACATCGTGCTCAACCCGCTCGGCGTGCCGAGCCGCATGAACATCGGCCAGGTGCTCGAGACGCACCTCGGCTGGGCGGCCGCGCACGGCGTCTTCGGCGAGGAAGGCCACGTGAACGGCGAGATCGACTGGAAGCACCGGCGGCAGATCATCGCCGCGCCGGACCCGACCCCGGTGGCGACGCCGGTGTTCGACGGCGCGACGCCGGCCGACGTCGACGCGGCTCTGATCCAGTACGTGGAGCAGAACCCGGACTCGCCGATCCAGTTCGTCATCGACCCGAAGCGTCCGACGGGCCGGAAGTGCTCGGGCAAGGTGATGCTCTACAACGGCCGCACCGGCGAGCCGTTCGAGCAGAAGGTCACCGTCGGCTACATGTACATCCTGAAGCTGCTCCACCTCGTGGACGACAAGATCCACGCGCGGAGCACCGGCCCGTACTCGCTGGTGACGCAGCAGCCGCTCGGCGGCAAGGCGCAGTTCGGCGGCCAGCGCTTCGGCGAGATGGAGGTGTGGGCCCTCGAGGCGTACGGCGCCGCGTACACGCTGCAGGAGATGCTCACGATCAAGTCCGACGACACGGTCGGGCGCGTGAAGGCGTACGAGGCGATCGTCAAGGGCGAGAACATCGCCGAGCCGTCGATCCCCGAGTCCTTCAAGGTGCTGCTGAAGGAGATGCAGTC
>Ga0265318_10000308_pt1 | contig 39339 bp, 35 predicted proteins | sample 4821metaG_FD_192431 | JGI IMG/M metagenome (GOLD analysis project Ga0265318, IMG submission 192431) | Rhizosphere microbial communities from Carex aquatilis grown in University of Washington, Seatle, WA, United States - 4-8-21 metaG | ecosystem: Host-associated > Plants > Roots > Rhizosphere >... | reverse complement strand
AGCGTGCGGCTCAAGGTTGTAGTTAGGAACAACCGAATGGTAATCCAGCTCCCCGGTGACATCCTCTTCGACTCTGGGAGCGACAAGCTAAAGGCCGACGGCAAGAAGGTTCTCAAGAAAGTAGCCGACGTCATCCGAAACGACACGACGCTCAATGTTCGGAATTTTCAGGTCGCGGGACATACGGACAAGGAGCCTTACGCGGGAGCGTATTTCGACAACTGGGGACTGAGCTTGATGCGGGCACGGCAGGTGCTCGTATTTCTCGTGTCGCCAGAGAAAGACGATGCCAAGGGCGTTCCGTTGGGTGGCGGTCTGAATACGTCGCACTGGGCGGCCGCGGGCTATGGGGCGACCGACCCCATCGCCGGCACGCCGGACGCGCAGACGCGAGACGAGATGCAGAAGAACCGGCGCGTCGAGCTTGTGTTGCAACCGAACGTGGAAGAGATGCTCAATCTGAAGGACCTCGCCGGGGGCTGAGTGCTCCGTTCCTGTGGACGATGCGCGTTGCCGCCATCGACATCGGCACGAATACCGTGCTCTTGCTCATCGCCGACGGCGGCGCGGGCGGCGCTCTGCGCCCGGCCGCCGAGCGTGCGACTATCACCCGTCTCGGTCAAGGCGTAGACCGCACTCGTCGGTTCTCGCCCGCTGCGCTCGCCCGCACGGTCGAATGCCTGGAAGCGTATGCGCGCGATGTTCGCGACCTCGGAGTCGAGCGCGTGGCAGTCGTGGGAACCAGCGCGATGCGCGACGCCGAGGAAGGAGATGGGTTGCGAGCGACCGTGCGCACCCTCTTCGGCGTCGAGGCCCGTGTGCTCAGCGGCGACGAAGAGGCACGTCTCACTTTTCGTGGAGCGATGAGTGGACTACCCCCTGATGGAGAGCGGGATCTCGCCATCTTCGATATCGGAGGCGGAAGCACTGAGGTTGTCATTGGAGGGATGCAAGACGGCAATCCACGCATCGATTTCGGAGCAAGTTACAACGTTGGCGGAGTCCGACTAACCGAGCGTTACGTAAGTCACGATCCACCGAGCAAAGAGGAAACGGAGGCCCTCGTCGACGAGGCGCGAAGCGCTTTCGCAGGGGTGCCGCCCCTGCCTGACGCGAGCCCTCCTTTGGGCGTCGCCGGTACGATGACCACGCTGGCCGCCGTCTTCCTCGGGCTCGAAACGTACGACGGCGAACGGGTGCATGGACAGTTGATACCGGTCGCGGATCTCCGGCGGGTCGTCGACCGGTTGGCCTCGTTGAGACTGGACGCGCGCAGGGTGGTTCGGGGGATGGAGCCGAAGCGCGCGGACGTGATTGTTGCCGGCGGACTGCTGGCACTTGCCTTGCTCGACCATTGGGCGGCGACCGCAGTTCGCATTTCCGACCGTGGCGTTCGTTGGGGCCTCGCGGAAGAACTGCTGCTCGAATCCTGACGCAAAAAGTCGGAGGCCTTGAACACCGAGCGTCTCTAACGCAGCCTTCGGCCAAGAACGATTTGACAACTGGGGTGTCACAAATTAGAGTGCGCGTGCCTCTTTTTATGACCTCGACTCACACGAGCGCGCTGACGCTCCGGCCGCGCCCGAGATTGGGGCCGGATTCTCGTTTTTTCGCGGCCTATTCGGTTTTCTGGCTCAAAGGCTGCGTTCGTTTCGTCAATGGGTGCCTTTAGATCGAGGCACTCGAGCCGCGGAGTTGTGTTGACCCCGCGACGCCTAAACCCGAGGAGATGCTATGCAAGCTGCTACCGACGTCAAATTCAAGGTGGGCGACAAGGCCGTGTACCCCGCTCAGGGCGTCGCGGAGGTCATCCGCATCGAGGAAAAGGACATCGCGGGCAGCAGGCAGAAGTTCTACGTGCTGCGCATTCTGGACACTGATCGAAAGATTATGGTCCCAGTTGCGAATGCGAGCGCCGTCGGTTTGAGGCAGGTCATCAGTGAGCAGGAGATCCGTGAGATCTTCGACATTTTGCGCGAGCGAACGATTGCATTCGACAACCAGACTTGGAACCGCCGCTATCGCGGGTTCATGGACAAGATCAAGACGGGGTCCATTTATGACGTCGCAGAGGTCCTACGGGATCTCTACCGTTTGAAGACGGACAAGCAACTAAGCTTCGGCGAGCGTCGTATGCTCGATACGGCTCGCTCGCTCATCGTCAAAGAGATTGCGATCGCGCGCAAACAGACCGAAGACCACGTCAAGGCCGAGATCGAGGCAATTTTCGTCGCCAACTGACGGCGACGAGGGACCGCCCCGACAAGCGCAACGGCGCTCGCGCTTCGCGGTAGCGCACTTTTTGCACGTCCGGCCGTCGACGCGGCTGAGCTTTTTGAGCTTGCGCGAAGGTCGAATCGCGATCGCGGCTGCGCGGGAGCCTATCCTTGTGAACCGGCTTCGGTGCCGCTTTCGAGAATGCCGAAGTCCCACCGCTCATCGGGCTGGCGAAGTCCCGCGACCGCGGCTTCGACCTCTCGAAGCAGCGAAGACGGGAGTGTCGTCGTTCCGCCCCGGACACCCACGGCGATTCGCCCCGACCAGTGCCAGACCCGCGCGCCAACGACTCCCTCCACTCCGTACACCAGCTCGAGAAGGCGGCGGACTCTAGGTGGAAGGTCCGAAGAAGCCGTAGTCTTGCTCATCAAGCCCCCGGTTAACACGCTTGGACGGTCAGCTCAAGACTTAGGAGCCCAATTGCCCGGGTGTGCCAGTTTGAGCCGCAGTCTGACACGGGTGCCTTGCTCCCGCGCCATGTGTCCTAATCGTTGCGCCACGAATCTGCGTGGCACCGGCCATGCATCTCATCCTTAGGGGACATGAGGATTCCGCCCATCCCCCGCGACTTGTGCCTGCTCGGTGCGCTCCTTTTGGGCGCATCGATGGACGGGTGCGTCGCGAGCGCACCGCCTTCCGATTGCCTGAACCCCCAGCCACATCCCCCCTACTGCCCCGGACCTTCTGCGGGCGGAGCCTCGGGCGGGGGTGGTGCAGCGGGGGCTCCCTCTCCTGGCAGCAACGGCGGCGGCCCCGCTGGTGCTCCACCCCCCGCGGGCAGTGGAGCGGCGGGCAGCGGCGCTGCGACGACCGGCAGCGGAAGCGGGAACAGCGCCGCCGGCAGCTCCGGCGGCGGAAGCAGCTCCGGCGGCGGAGGTAGTGGTTCAGGAACCTCGGGCGGTCCAGGCGCAAGCGGCGGTGCTGGAAATGGGGGCTCCGGCGCAGAAATGGGCAGCGACGCGGGAACTCCGCCGGGCGAAGCCACCGACGCTGGCGCATTCGGATTGGACGCTAGCTCTTCGGACGACGCGGAGTCCGATGGCGGTCCGCGGGACGCGCAAGGGACAGAAGATCACCACAACCGCCGACCGAGGGATGCGCACGAAGATGGCCCCGGTTCGGCGAATACAGACGGCAGCGGAGACGAAGGCTCGGCCCATGCCGGTGATCGGGATTCATCGACCGACGTTAGCCAGCACCCATCAGGCGACGGGGACGGAGGCGGCGAGTGAAGCGCGCCCTCGTCGGCGCAATCCTTTTTCTGGCGTCCGGAGCGGTCGCCGACTGCGGCCTCAACCCGCAGCCCTTTCCCCCGCAGGCGAGCAACCCATCGTCGGCACCTGGAGGAGGAGAAAACGGTGGCGCAGGCGGCCTTGGCGCGGATGCTGGCAGGGCTGGTGGCGGCATGGCGTTCGGTGCGGACGCCGGGGCGAGCGAGGACGGAGCCGCCGGCTCGACTGTCCCGATCCTAGCTTCGGACGGGTCCGCCATTCCCGAAGGCGCCGCCGACAGCGAGGCGTTCGAAGTCGATGCTGGCCGCGGCGATGCAGCGATTTCGACCGCGGATGCGGCTGACAGTGACGCGGGACCGTCTCCCGACCATGGAGTGAGCGACGCCTCCGCCGGAGAAGCCCTTCTGACCGACGCCCCTCGCGAGTCTCAGCACGCATCGGCCCAACCCGACGCTGAGAGGGACGTCGCCCCCGACGGAGGGGACTAGAGCGCCCTCGTCATCGGGTTGGAGCTCTGGCCGCCACGCGAACGCAATCGCCTGTTTCCCTCGGCTCAGAGCTTTTGAGCGACGACGTATTCGTCCAGCACGTTCACCGCGAAGTCGGCCAAAATCCCGTCGGTCACTCTGAGCCTTCGCGAGAGATCGCGCGCGATGTTGAGCACGATGAGCGCGTACGACTTGACGTCGAAGCGGTAGAGCGCGTCCAGGTCTTCGCTCGTCATCCGCAGCATGCGTGAGGGCGCTAGCGCCCGCACCGTGGCCGAACGCGGCTGCATGTCGAGCATCGACATCTCTCCAAACCAGTCCGTCGGGCCCAGGATCGCGATCCGCTTGTCTCGACCCCGACGGCTACGCTTGGAGACTTCCATTTCTCCGTCGAGCAATACGTACATCTCGCGCGCCAGCCCCTCTCCCTCTAGGAAGACCGTATCCCCGGGAGAAACGCGACTGGTCTTCAGCGTGCGCGCCAGATAGTCGAGGATCTCGTCGCTCAGGGCGCCGAAAAGGCCAATCTCGCGGAGCGTACCGCTCGTGACCGGCAAATCGCGCGCGTCTCGTGGCGTCTGCTTTGAGGACTCGGGCATCATGGCCCAATCAGTATACGGCGGACGGGTCATCCCGGCGCGAATCAAAGCGGCTTGGTGAACACGATGCGCCTACGGCCCGGGCCGGCGTAGTCCTCCACGTCCTGCATGTTCCATCCGAGTGCGACGTGAAACCGTATCGATCCCTCGTTTCCGGGCGTCGTGATCGCTTTCATTCGCACGCATCGGGCCGCTCGACATTCCTCGACGAAGCGATCGTAAAGCTGCCGACCTACGCCCCGGCGCCGGTAGTCGGGATGGATGCCGACTAGGTGAACGTAACCCGTGCGGGCAATGTCGGACGGGTTCACGCCCGTTGGATCGACCCTCGGAACGACGAAGCCGAGAAGAAAGCCGATCATCTCCGAGCCCTGCTCAATGACGAGCGCTTCGTCGCCGAGCTCGTAGAAGAATATCGGGTGCGCGAACGTGCTGATGGGGCCACCCCACCAGTGATCGATGACCTCGACGATACGGTCGAAGTCGCGCTTCGTGATGCGGCGCACGTTCATCGTTTCGGCTCCGCTTAGACTCTTCTGTTTCTGCGTTTCGCGCAACGGCGCAGATCGCCGAAGGGCTTGACGTACGCCTTCCCCTCCGCCACCACTTGCTTCTCATGTCCCCCCCGGCGCCTGGTTCGGCGCAACCAGTCATGGTCGCGCCCTCGATTCTTTCCGCCGATTTCGGCCGCCTCTCCGAGGAAGTCCGGGCCGTCGAAAGCGCCGGTGCCGATTGGATTCACGTAGACGTCATGGACGGGCGCTTCGTCCCGAACATCACGATCGGTCCGCTCGTGTTGAAGGCAATCCGCGCCGCAACGAAACTGCCGCTCGACGTGCACCTGATGATCGCAGAACCAGACAAGTATCTGGACGATTTTGCCCGGGCGGGGGCCGACGGCATCAGCATTCACGTCGAAGCTTGCACCCATTTGCACCGCACTTTGCAGCACATCGGCCGCCTCGGAAAGCGAGCAGGCGTCGTTCTCAACCCCGCCACCAGCGAAGATACGATTCGCTACGTCATCGACCTGGTCGATCTCGTCCTCGTCATGAGCGTGAACCCCGGCTTCGGAGGTCAGCCGTTCATTCCTCAGGTGCTCCCCAAAGTACGCGCGATTCGGGACATGATTGACCGCGCGGGTCGCGCGATCGATCTCGAGATCGACGGGGGGATTGGCCGCGACACGGCCGCCCTCGCCACAGCCGAGGGCGCGCGCGTGCTCGTCGCGGGAACGGCGGTTTTCTCGCAGAAAAGCTACACCGACGCCATTCGGAACCTGCGGCGAGAAGGGGAGCGCGGTATGGCCGCCGCGAAATGAGGCTGGACTCCCGCGCGACGAGCGCCCTTCGGGTGGGCCGCGCGGTCTTTGGGCTCGTATCGATCGCGCTTCTCGCATGCGGTCCGAGCTCTTCGCCGCCGGCCGCCTCCCCGCCCGCGGTCCCTCCCGCCGCGACCGCGAGTGCCTCCATGCCTCCGTCCTCCCCGCCGACGAGCAGCGAAGTTCACGAGGGACGCCTCATCGGGCGCATGCTCAAGCGAGTCGAACGTGCTCGCGGTCTCAGCGCATCCAAATCCGTCCCCGGGATCCTACTCCCCCGGTCGGCGCTCATTGCCCAGGTGAAGCAGCACGTCGCCCGCGAGCTCCCACCCGAAGCGATCCGCAACGAAGGGCTGACGCTGCAGCTGCTAGGCTTCGTTCCCACACAGTTCGACTACGAAGCGGCCGAGTATCGGCTGCTCGAGGAACAACTCGCCGGGTACTACGAGCCGGCCGACGGAACAATGTACATGGCGGGCGACCTCGGTGACGACGAAGCGGAGGCCACCCTCGCGCACGAGCTCGTCCACGCACTCCAAGATCAGCGCTGGAATCTCCGAGAGCGTTCGAAATACCGCCCGGGCGATGGCGATCGGTCCGAAGCGGTGAGCGCGCTGGCGGAGGGCGACGCGACGAGCGCCATGTTCGACGTTCTCATCGCGCGTGCATCGCCGGACAGCGGGAAGACCGCGCTCTCGATGCCGGACGAGGTGTTCGCTGGTCAGGTCCGGCAGAGCATGAACGGCGGACCCGCTGCGCAGGCCCCTCGCGTGATGCGCTCCTCGCTCGTCGCCCCGTACATCTACGGAACGCTGTTCGTCCATGTCCTACGGCGCCGCGGCGGATGGGAGGCAGTCAACCAGGCTTGGGACGACGCGCCCACGACCAGCGAGCAGATCATGCACGTCGACAAGTGGCTGGCCCACGAGCAGCCGGTCCACGTAGACCCTCCGACATTCGCGGTCCTCGGAAACGGATGGCAAGTGGCCGACGAGGACTCCGAAGGGGAGCTCGGCGTGCGCGTGGCTTTCGAAGAGTGGGTGGAGTCGACCCGCGCGGCGGCCGTCAGCGCCGGGTGGGGCGGCGATCGGGGGGTTCTCCTCACGAACGGCGACCGTGCCGCATTTGCGTGGCGGCTTCACTATGACACGGGCAAGACCGAGGACGCGCGCGCGGTCGAAGCGTACGCAGCCGTTGCTGGTGGTATCGATCGGCTGCTCGGTGCGCCCTCCATGGGCGACACGACCTTCGATTGCCATGAGCGCTCGGACCGAGGGCCCCTGGCTGTCGCACGGGCGGGCGCTGATCTCGTGTTCGTGGCGGGACCAGCCAAAACGCCCCCGGGCGGTGCGGCATGGGCCAGCGCGGGTAGCTGCGGGGGAGCGCGGAAGTGGGCGCGAGAGATTGCCGGAAAGCGGTGAGCCAGCGCGCAGCGCCCGCCGCCATCGCACCAAACACGGAAAAACTCGCTCTCTTGAAGCGCGACGTCTTGGTCGCACGCAGAACGATCTAGAACATCGCCCGTCGCTTAGCGCGCGTTTGAATCGCTTCCCTCGCCAGCTCGTCGGCCCGCTCGTTCAGCGCCACGCCGCGGTGGCCCGGTACGTATACGAGCCGCGCACCTCGCGCCTCCACGATCCGCTTCGTGCGGGCCACGAGCTCCTGGTTTGCTTTGGCCTTCCACCCCTTTTGAAGCACTCCGATCGCGTATTGGCTGTCGGTGTGCACCACGATCGCGCGCGCGTCGCTCGGAATCCACTCGATCGCCCGCAGGATCCCCGTGAGCTCGGCCACGTTGTTCGTTGCCTCTCCGAGGTATTCGAGGCCTTCGTGCATCTTCCCATCGGGCGACACGAGGACGATCCCTGACCCCGCCGGGCCTGGATTGCCGGAGCACGCGCCATCCGTGTACGCAATCCACGCGTCGCTGGGCACTCCGTGCACCGACGCCTTCTTGCGCGCCGGCGCCTCGGCGGGCTGTTCGAGCCGGCATGCGTCGTCGGAGTGAAGAGCGGCGCCCGGCTCGACATGCAGATTGTCCGCCAGTGCTCGGTAAGCGCGGCCGAGAGGCTTGTAGCGGACCTCGACGCGCGCGCTCTCGTCCAGCGCCAGTCTTCCGTCGGGATGCGCCCGAGCAAACACTCGCTCGCCGCGTAGCATCGCCTCGATCCATGGCATCTTGGCCCTCCCATAACATGGCCTAAACAGCCGTGTCGCCGTGTGGGTCTCCTCTCCCCACGTCGTCGCGGACGGTGCTATTGTGCCCCATCATGCCTGCCGCGATACGACCGCGTCCGCTCGTTCTCATAATTCTCGACGGTCTCGGCGAGCGCGAAGAACGCGCCGACAACGCCGTGCGCTTGGCGCGCACGCCTGTGCTCTCCTCCCTTCTCGCCAGTTATCCCCACGGGGTCATCGGTACCAGCGGCCCAGACGTAGGGCTTCCTCCGGGCCAAATGGGAAACAGCGAAGTGGGCCATCTCAACTTCGGCGCCGGGCGTATCGCGATGATGGACATCTCTCGCATCGACAACGCCGTTTATGACGGAACCCTCGCGCAAGACCGGGTCATCGCCGACGCGGTCAAGAAAGCAAAGGTAGCCGGAGGCAAGTTTCACCTCCTCGGTCTCGTGAGCGATGGGGGCGTACACTCCTCGCTCGTCCACCTCTTCGCGCTCATAGACGTCGCACGGAAGGCCGGAGTGTCGGTCGTCGTTCATGCGTTTCTCGACGGCCGCGACGTCCAGCCAGGGACGGCCCCGGGTTACATCGCGCAAGTCGAGCAGAAACTGGCGGGTGGAGTCGGCCGAATCGGAACGGTGTCGGGGCGGTATTGGGGCATGGATCGGGACAATCGCTGGGAGCGGGTGGAGCGGAGCTACCGCGCCATCGTCGAAGCGAGTGCACCTCGAGCCAGGACGGCAAAGGATGGCATCGGACAGAGCTACGCGGCAGGCAAGACCGACGAGTTCGTGGAACCCTTCGTCGTGGACGGCTACGAGGGCGTCACGCAGGCGGACGCGGCACTCCATTTCAACTTTCGCCCCGACCGGGCGCGAGAGCTGACTCGCGCTCTCGCCCTCACGGAGTTCGACAAGTTCGCGCGAGTCGGCGGGCGCCCGCCGTTTGCCGAGCGTTATGCGTGCATGACGACGTACGACGGGACGTTTGGTCTGCCCATCGCGTTTCCGAAAGAGACGTACCCGAATATCTTCCCCGAAGTCATCGCGCGCGCGGGACTAAAGCAGTTTCGGTGCGCCGAGACCGAGAAGTACGCTCACGTAACGTATTTTTTCAACGGCGGGCGCGAGGAGCCGTTCGAAGGCGAAGAGCGGAAGATGCTCCCTTCGCCGAAAGAAGTCGCGACCTACGACCAAAAACCAGAAATGAGCGCTGCCGCCGTCGCGCACGCCACGGAAGAAGCCATCGTCGCCGGCAAGTACGACTTCATTCTAGTCAATTTCGCGAACCCTGACATGGTCGGACACACCGGAATGCTCGACGCCGCGATTCAGGCGGTCGAGTCGGTCGACAAGGGGGTCGGCTTGATCGTGGAGTCGGCGCGCGCTCGAGGGGGGGCCGTATTCATTACGGCCGACCATGGGAACTGCGAGCTCATGCGCGACCCCGCGAGCGGACAGCCGCATACGGCTCATACGCTCAACCCCGTGCCCCTCATTTACGTCAACGACCGCGATCGAGACGCCGCCATCCGCGGCGGCGGCCGTATTTGCGACGTGGCGCCGACCATGCTGGAGCTTCTGCAGCTTCCAAAGCCCGTGGAGATGACCGGCAAGTCGCTTCTCACCCACAAAAAGGCGGACTAGGCCGTGTCTTCCAAGTTGCTGCGCGCCACGATCTGCGTCGAATCCTCCGCTCCGTGCTCACGTACCGACAATAAGCTCCGCGCGGGGCTCGGATTCGCCTTGGCCTCCGTGTCGCTAGCGACTCTTGGAAGACATGGCCTCGTGCCACAGGCTCACTAGCCCGGCTTTTCGAGGAGCTCGCCCGACGTGCCCGAATCCCCGCACGCGGAGGACTTTCCGGTCGTAGAAGGCTACCGGGTCGTCGCGGAGCTCGGCTCGGGCACCCTCGCCTCGGTATACAGGGCGGTCGACGAGTCGCTCGGTCGTACGGTGGCGCTGAAGATCCTCCGGGCGACCATCGCTCCGAGCTCGCCCTTCGCGGCCCGACTCGAGCGCGAGGCCCGGATCGTCTCTGCGCTCTGTCACCCGAACATCGGCTCTTTGCATTCGTTCGTGAAGACCGAGACACGAATGGTCCTCGTGCTCGAGTTCGTCGACGGCGTGAGTCTGTCCACCCTGCTCAAGCGAAAAGCGAGCGTTCCGCCGGATTGCGTCGCAGCGATCGGCGTCGGAATCGCGCGCGGTCTCGAGCACGCGCACGAACGAGGGATCGTCCACGGCGACATACGACCGGCCAACATCCTGGTGAGCCGTCGCGGCGAGGTGAAGATCTTCGATTTCGGCATTGCCCAGCAGTCGTTGCCGGCGGAAGAACCCGTCGCCCTTTCGCCGCTGCGCATCGAAGACGTCGCCGCGTTCGGAACGCCCGCGTACATGTCGCCGGAACAGATCCTCGGTGGCGCGGTCGATGCGCGCAGCGACGTCTTCTCGCTGGGGGTTGTGCTCTATCAGCTCATCTGCGGCGCCCGACCATTCACACGCGGCGACGAGGCCGATCGCCAGCCAACCGCCCATCGCATCCGGCGAGATCCGCCCATCCCCCTTCATCGCCGCGCGCCCGACGTGCCGGCGGCGCTGGAGCGAGTGGTGATGCGCGCCATCGAAAAGCTCCCTCGCGACCGATTTCCGTCCGCCGGGGCCATGGCTGAAAGGCTCGAAGAGCTGACGGCGGCCCGCTCCGGCCTACGCGTGGACAGACTGGTGGTCCGTGCACTGGCGCACGCGGGCGTCGTGGCAACCGAGCAGGCCGGCTCGGAGGTGGCGCCGAGGAGAAAAGAGCGCGTCTCGGTGCGGCGCGCCACGTCGGGGATTGCGATCCTGGGCGCGGTGGCGCTCGCGGGGGGCGGCACGCTGCAGGCGACGACGCGTCGCGAGGGTCAGGCAGCGGGTGCGCGCGCCCTCGAGCTCGCTCCAGCATCTCCAGGCTATCTGCGCGTGCTCGCGACGCCCTGGGCGGAGGTTTCGGTCGACGGTCAGCGCGTCGAAGTGACTCCCTTTGCACACGCCATTCCGCTCTCGCCCGGCACGCACTACGTCACCCTGACGCACCCGAACGCACCGGCCGAAAAGCGAACCATCGCCGTGGAACCGGGCGAGACGCGAACGGTCGACGTCACGATGGCTATCGCCGATTTGGCCCATCCAGAAGACGCAGGCTCGCCTATTCGCCCGGATCCGGACAAGCCATGATCCCTGGACTTTTCGATACCTCCTGCACGCCTTCCCCTGACATGAAGACTGCACCGCCGAGGCGCATGGGCCTCGCGATCGTGTCGCTCTGCGCGGCGACGGCGGCCGCGCTCGGGGTCGTTTGGGCTTCAGAAGCGCTCGCGTTCACGCATGTCGTGAAACCCGGAGAAGCACTCGCGCAAATCGCCGAGCGCGTTTACGGCGACGCCAAGCGCGAAGGGGTGCTCATTGGTGCAAATGCCCTCGACATCCAAGGGGGGTCGGCGATCTCCGCCGGGATGCGTATCGAGATACCAGCGCCCAGTCACCATACCGTGACGCAGGGCGAGACCTGGGCGGAGTTGGCGCTCACCTGGCTCGGGACGAGCGACACGGCCCGCACCGATCTCCTCGCTAGGTCGAACAAGGGGGTCCCGTGGGTACCTCCCGTCGAGGGACTGGAGATCGAGATCCCCGCCATCGTGACGTACATCGCCGCTGACGGCGAGACGGTGAATTCGATCGCGCAGCGGTTTTGGGCGGACCCGTATCGCGGGTGGGAACTCAATCCTTACAATCGCCGAGACGGCGTGCCCGTCCGCCGGGGCGAAGTGGTCTTGATCCCGATGCTCGGGCTCCGCCTTACCGAGGCAGGCAAGGACGAGGCTCGCGCAGCTGCCGAGCGCGACGGCGCAAGCGGCGGCATGCCGTTCGAGCGGCAACGCCGCGCGGACTCGGAGCTGCCCCAGCTCTGGGCGGATGTGCGCTACGGGCGCTACGCCGAGGCGGTGGCGCGCGGCAACGCCCTCTTGGGCGGGGGCGCGCTGACCCACCCGCAGCTCGCGTCGGTGTATCAAGGCCTCCTGGAGGCGTACGTGGCGCTCGATGCCCGGTCCGCGGCTTCGGTGGCGTGCGCAGCGTGGAGGGCGAACGAGTCTCGCCCCCTGCTCGATCCCGTCCGAGTTTCGCCGAAGATACGCGCCGCCTGCGATCTGCGGTAAACACCGGTGTGACGCGCTCCACCTCGCTGCCACCCCTCAGCGCCGGCCGCCTGCTTGCCGGCAAATTCGAGATCTTGGGCGTGCTAGGGGAGGGGGCGACCGGAATCGTCTACGACGCGAGGCGACTCGCCGAGGGCGACCGCGTCGCACTCAAGGTCATCCACCAGCACCTGGTGGGGGACGCGCAGATTCGCGGGCGCTTCAAACGGGAAGCGACCATCCTTCGACGCCTCGAAGGAGAGCACCTCTGTCCGATCTTGGACTTCGGCGAGGCGCCCGATCCACGCCGCGAGGGCGCCGGGCTGATGTACCTGGCCCTCCCGCGCGTCGACGGTCCCGCCCTCGACGCCGTCGTGCGGACCGAAGGAAAGCTCCCGATCGCGCGGGCGACGGCCATCGTTCTAGAGGTTTGCGAAGCGTTGACCGAGGCGCACGCTCAGGGCGTCATTCACCGCGATTTGAAGCCCGGAAACGTGCTCCTGCGCCGCGGGGACAAAGCGGTGGTCGTCGACTTCGGCATGGCCAAGATCATCACCGGCGGCGGCGCCGGTACGACCGCCCTCACGCAACACAACATGGTATTCGGCACGCCGGAGTACATGGCGCCGGAGCAGGCCCGCGGCGACGAGCTCGACGCCCGCTGCGACGTCTATGCGACCGGCGTCATCTTGTACGAGCTTCTGACGGGAAGCGTCCCGTTCGCGGGCGCAACTCCGCTCAACGTACTGACCGCACATTTGACGGCGGTACCGCGTCCACCGCGCGAACGTGCCCCCGAGCGCAACATCTCCCCGGCGCTCGAAGCCGTCGTTCTGCACGCCATCGCCCGAGATCCTGAGCGGCGCTACGGAACGGCTGGGGCTCTCGCGGCGGCGATTCGGACGGCGGTGTCCGCGCCGCACGATGTGGAGGGCGTTCGCCCGGCCCGTGCACCGGACACGGGCGCCGAGACGGCCACTATCCCTGTCACTGCCGGGGGTCAGCCTTCCAGTCGCGACGCGCGAAGGTCAGCCCGGACGTGGCTTGTCGTCTGCGTCCTTGCGGCGCTTTTGGGCATAGGCCTCGGCGTTTGGCTTTCGATCTCGCCCCGGTTGCCGTGAACAACCCCCCGCCTCGATCCGGGCCGGCCTTCAGCTGTCGGGCACTGCTTCGATCGCGCGGCGGTACCGTTCGCGCCGGGCGGTGTCCTTGAGGATCTCGTACGCCTCTTCGAGCACGCTCGCGATCTTCCGCATGTCCTCGACCAGGTCGGAGACGTCCGACGTGGGCAGGCGCGACGGATCGAACGCGCGGCGCAGCTCGAGAAAAGCCCGACGCACCTCATACCCAGTCGCATCGCGCGACACGCCGAGGAGCGCGAAGTAGTCCCCGTCGTCTACGAGCTGGAGGCGCGCGCGCACGCGCTCGCGAATCGCTTCGGCATCCAGCGCCGCGACGTCGGGCCCGCTGGCATCCTCCACGATCTGCGCACCATTGCTGGGAACACGCATCACGTCGAGCACTCCGAGCTGCGACAGTGCGAAGATCACGGTCGCCAGGTCCCCTTCGGGCGCCAACTCGATCACCTCGCGGATCGGTCGCCCGGGTGCCGAGTGGACTTGAGCGACCTCCGCCGAATCAAGTCCACACTCGCCGAGCAGCCCTATTTCGGGCCCTTCTGCGACGTGCGAACCGATGCCCCCCAACCTCTCGACGGCATCGGGCGGAGGCACGATTCGCCGCACCACCTCCACGAAGACCGCCGCCCCCGTCGATCCCCCGAACACGCTCGGCTCGGCCCCCGGCCGTCCCGGCTGGTGCCGCTCCATCGTCAGCCGCCCGCTCACCGTCTGCAAAGCGCGCGCAAACAACCATTCGGCGTGCGCGCGCAACGTGGCCCACATCTGGTCCTGCCGGATGTACCCGCGCGCTACGAGGGCCGCGGCCGCGTGGCGGCCAAACGGAGGAAACTTGGAGGCCAGACGGCGTACCGTCTCCCGCGGCAGGTCGCCCCGCACTCCGAGAAACGCCAGCAACGATTCGTCGTCTGACGTCGAAGATGTCGTGACGACGTCGCCCTCACGGAGCACGATGCGCCGCTCGGTTGCGCCAGGAGCGCGCTGCGGCGGCCCGGCGGCGCTTTCGTTCTGAACGCCCAAGCACAAGGCCCCAGTGGTCCTGGCAGCGATGGCTCGTGCGACGACGCGCATGGCGTCCCCCGCGCCTAGGACAGACGGGAACGGTGGAGCCGTGCCTTCGCGCGGGGCTGGCGACTCTCGGTCGGGCGACGCGAACGCCGCCTGCGTCCAGCCGGACGAAGTCGGAGGAGCGCCGCTGTCCCCGAAAGGCCGGTCGCGCACCGGCGTCGTCGCGGATACGCGTTCGGCGCGCGGCGTGGGTTCGCTCGGCCCTCGGGGTTCGGAGCCCCCAGTCGTCGAGATGCCATCGCCCGTCTGTCCGGAGTGCGTTCCGCCTTGAGTGTGCCCTGTCGTGGGCCCCGGAGGAGTCTCGCTCGGCCGAACGCCTGGGCCGGTGCGGGCAGGCGGCGGGCCTGTGCCCGAGGAGCCGGGGCTCGAGGCGCTACGCGTCGCCCGCGAGCCGCCGCGGATGCTCGTTCGGTCGCGCCCCCCTAATAACGAGGTCGAACGCGGCGGCACGACCGGGTCGTCGTCGTCGTCGTCTTCGTCAAGAGGCTCGTCGAGCGCCGCAAGCATGTCTGCCGGAAGCACGGCTTCGATTTCGTCCTCGGGCGACGGGACGATTGACTCGCGCTCGACTTGCACGTTGACACGCTGCTCGGCCTCGGCCAAGAGCTCCTGCAACTCGGGGCTGACCGGTGGCGCGAGGCTCATGAAGCGCCGCGGTACTCCGCCGGCCATGGCGGCCGGCGGCTCCGATGGGGACCTCGACGAGCGCGGCGAAGGCGGCGCGGAGGATTGCGACTCGGGGGCGCTCGGCGGGACCGAGGCCCGCATGCTCGCCGGAGGCAGCGAGGGCGCGCCGCCCGCGAGCTTCGGCGCTGGACTAGGAGGCCTGAGCGGCGCTCCGATCGCCTCGCTGCGGTCGCCCGACGTGAGCGCATGGACCTTCTGCACAAGCGCCTGGATCTCGACCGGGCGCAAGAACAGCCCGCTCCCTTCTTGCGCGAGCGCCTCCTCGGGGGTAGCGATGGCCCCGCCGGGTCTTCCGATGAAAAGGACGTGGATGTCTTCAGCCTCGGGAAGTTCGCGCATTCGCTCGACAACTTCGAGGGCACCCTCGGCGTCCGCGTCGACGAGAACGACGCGCGGACGCTGGACCGCGACCCGAGCGACGAGCATCGAAGGCGGGACGTCGACGACCGTATGGCCGGCCGCCCGCAGCGCGAGCGCCAGCCCCTCGCCCTCGGAACTCACGTCCACAACGAAAATGGTCGACATGAGCCCGCGAGCACTCCCGTCCAGCCTCGCTCCCGTGGCCACGTCATCCTCCGTCTCGCGGAGAGCGCCCGCGCGTCGGGGAGCGGGCCCTCGACCATTTCGCCCCCAGTCGCTCGCCCAGTCGAGGCAGAAGGCCAGCGCCCCAAATGAGGGCGAAGAGAAACAGCACCATCGCCAGCTCGCCGGAGGTCAGCGCGAACATCGCCATTCTTAGTATCACGGCTTCTTCATCGAACGTCGCTCCCGCGCGCCCCCACATCTTGCCTGCGCTTCCTTCCAGTAGCAGGGGGTGAGCCAACCTGACCGCTTGCGCGAGGCGGCTGGCGCGCTCGGGATTTCCTGGGTAGATGCCGGTACGTGGTAGGATGCGCCTCAAGGTGAGCGGCTCGGGCGTTCCCCCAATCGGGTCGGGCGTGGGTGCCGAGTCGAGGGGGGCGACCTTGCGGGCCGCGTTCGTGACGCGCTGGCCGCGGTGGCGCGCCCGGATTGGCACGTGGGCAAGCCGGGCGGGCATCGCCCTCGTCGCGATCGCAGTCCCCGCCGCGCTCGCTCTGTGGATTGCCGTTCGGCACTACGAGGCTGGCTTGCCCGACGTCATGGATCTCAAGACGTACCAGCCGCCGCAGGTCACGCGGGTGCTCGCGCGCGATGGCACCACGGTTCTTGCGGAGCTCTATACGCAGAGGCGGACGGTCGTCAGCGTTCAGTCGCTGCCCGCGCACGTCAAGCTCGCGGTCCTCGCAGCCGAGGACGCCGGCTTTTACGAGCACGAGGGGCTCAACTATTTCGGAATCGCTCGGGCGCTCCTCGTCAACGCGCGGGCGCGGACCACGCGGCAGGGCGGGTCGACGATCACGCAGCAGGTCGTCAAGAATCTGCTCTTGGCCACGCACGAGCGGACGCTGTCGCGCAAAATCCGTGAGGCGCTCCTGGCGCGGCGACTCGAGCAGGAGTTCTCGAAAGACGAGATCTTGGAAGTGTACCTGAACCAAGTCTACTTCGGCCGCGGCCGGTACGGAATCGAAGAGGCGGCTCGCGACGACTTCGGGAAAAGCGCGCGGGACATATCAGTGGCCCAAGCGGCGCTAATCGCTGGACGCATCGCGAATCCGCACGAATTTCATCCGCGCACGAACTTGGGGGCGGCGCTTTCCCGCCGGGCGTACGTGCTCGATCAGATGCGCGCCAAGGGGTTTCTGAGCGAGGCGCAATGGAAGACGGCGAGGGACGAGCCGGCCACGCTTGCGCCGACCGCGGAGGCGCCGAGCGACGTGGCGCCCGAAGGGGTGGAGCTCGCGAGAGGGGCGCTCTACCGAGTCGAGCCCGAGCAGGCTCACCTCGGAGGGTTCACCATCCTCACGTCGATCGATCCAAAGCTCCAGGCGGCCGCGCGCAAGGCGCTGCGCGACGCGCTCGCCGCCTACGACAAGCGCCACGGACTGACGGGCCCGCTCAAAGTGCCTCCGCCCGCCGCCGACAAGAAGATCGCAGACAAGAAGGGTCGTGCGGCTCCGCCCCGCGACCCTTTGGCGCCGTTCGAGGGGACTCCCGTTTTCGAGCACCACAAGGTGCTGGTGGGGGTCGTCGTCAGCGCGGACGACCCAGCCGGGACGTTCGATGTGCGCGTTGGTACCGCCACCGGCACGGTGAAGCTCGCCGACTTCGAGCGCTACAACCCCGGAAACCTCGCGCCGAGCGCGTTCGCTCCGGCGGGTGCCCACGTGCGGGTGAGCCTCCTCGCCGCCGTCTCCGACTCCCCGAACGCGAGGGTGCCCCTCCGGCTGGAAACGGGCCCTGAAGGTGCGCTGGTCGCGATCGACGTGCGAACGCGCGAGATCCTCGCTCTCGCCGGAGGATACGAGGGACGTGCAGGGACGCTCGATCGCGCGACGCAGTCGAGGCGGCAGCCGGGTTCGACTTTCAAAACGATCGTTTACTCCTACGCGCTCCACACGCGGAAGTTCACCCCGGCGACGCTCGTCGACCCGAGCCCCGACGTGTTCGAGGGGGGGTACCGGCCGAGCAACTTCGAGGGCTGGCGTGGGCGCGACCTACTCCGTCTGCGGGAAGCGCTCGCCAACAGCGTCAACGTCGCCGCCGTCCGGGTCCTCCGCGACGTCGGCCCCGCGAACGTCGTCGCTTGGGCCCAGGCCCTCGGGATCGAATCGCCGATGAAGCCCGACCTCTCTCTCGCCCTTGGGAGCTACGAGCTCAAGCCAATCGAGCTCGCCGGGGCCTACGCCACGTTCGCGGCCGGCGGTACTTACCAAGAGCCGCACGCGGTCCTGCGGATCAGCGGACCGGACGGCAAAGATGTCGCTCCGCAGGCCGCCCCGCCCGCGCGTCGCGTCCTCGACGAAGCGGAGGCTTACCTGGTGACGAGTATGCTCACGAGCGTCGTCGACCATGGAACCGGCGCGCGCGCGAAATCTCTCGGGCGACCGCTCGCGGGCAAGACGGGGACGTCCAATGGACCGAAGGACACTTGGTTTGCCGGATATTCGACCGAGGTCGCCGCTGTCGTTTGGATCGGGTTCGACGACGGCCGGCCTCTCGGGCCCGGCGAGCAAGGCGCCGTGACCGCCCTGCCCGCGTGGATGACATTCATTAAGGCGGCTACCGACGGCAAACCGCGAGTCGATTTCGCGCGACCGCCGGGAGTTGTGACCGTGACCATCGATCAGCGGACCGGGGCGCTTCCGTACTCCGACGATCCCGATGTGCTCGACGAAGTCTTCCTCGCCGGCACCGAGCCCACCGAAGCAGCCGAACCGCCAGGTCCGGCTTCCGAGGACGCGGGCCTGAACGAAACGACCGCGCCGTAACCCGCAATGCGATTGCGGTAGCGCGTCAGAAGACGAGCACCCGCATCCCGCGGCCGACGTCGACGGCGTTTGCGAGTGCCGCGTGGTGGACGCGCTTCGCCCAACGGACTGCGGCGACGAGCGCGCGGTCGTCGAGGTCCGCGCCGGTCCGCCGCGCGACGCGGCCTGCCACCAGCGACGCCAGGGCGCATCCCGTTCCGTGCACCGGCGGAAGGGCGAGGCGGCGCGCCCGAAGCTCGAAGAACTTGCCGCCGAGGGCCAAGACGTCCGTCGCGACCGGGCCGCCCAAGTGCCCTCCCTTCACGAGGACGGCGCGGGCGCCGAGGTCGACCAGGGCAGCGGCGGCGTCGTGGGCCTCCGACACGCTGCGCACCCGTTCGCCGACAAGGACCTCGGCTTCTGCGAGATTCACCGTCAGGAGCGTGGCCCGGGCCAAGAGCTCCGCCTTGAGCACGGCTACCGCCCGCGGCGACAGCAAGCGCGCTCGCCCGCGCGTGGGCAGCATCGGCGTGTCGACGATCACGGGCACCCGCGGGTGTCGCGCCAGAGAACGGACCACGGCGCGCACGTTCGCCTCGTTGCCGAGCGCACCCACCTTCACTGCGCCCACCCGTTGATGGCGGAGGACCTCCGCCACTTGAGCCTCGAGGTCGCGCGGCGAGACGGCCTTCGCGCTCTTGAGGCCGGCGGTGGACTGAATCGTGATCACCGCAGCCGCCGCGCAGCCGAAAACCCCTGCAAACGCGAACGCGCGAAGGTCGGCGGCGAGCCCGGCTCCGCCTCCGGGGTCAAGCCCTCCGACAGCCAGCGCGCACGAAAGTCGAATGCCCTTAGGGTCCATGCGGTGTTTCCTACCGCGCATTGTTCGCGCAGGTGAGGGCGGCGTCGGACGTGGCGAGAGATGTATGCGAGCAAACCTCGCGATTGACAGTGCCGGAAGGACGCTGATACCCCCAAAGTGACAGGATGCGCGAGCGATCACGGTCCATTCGCGCTGCGCTCCTCGCCGCCGTCGCGGGCGCTCTGTCGTCGGCCGCTGCCCGCGACGCCCGCGCCCAGTGCGTCGATCAGGAGCTCGAGCAAGAGCTCGTCGGCGGCCGGCATTACCGCGGCGTTCAGGAGCGCTCGTTCATCAAGGCATTTCGCCACGAGTTCTCGGCCATGGGGGGCTACTACGCAGCGGATCTCTATTCGTCGAACTGGGTCGGGGGGGGGGCTTACACGTTCCACTTCAGCGAAGACCTGGCGCTCGAAGCCAGCGTCGCATTCACGCGTTTCTACAGCGCGGTGACCGATGCCTACGAACGGCGATATCCACAAATCATGGTGCTCGACCGCACCGACAAGCCCGGGACACTCTATTTCGGACACCTCATTTGGTCGTTCGCGTACGGTAAGCTTCGCTGGATGGGCGACGGGATCAGCCGCTTCGACTTCAACGTCGCCTTCGGCGCGGGCGTGACCGACGACTCGACGTCGCGGGGCGTGACGGCCAGCGCGGGGGTCGGCGCCAAGCTCTATTTCGGCAAGTGGTTTGCCGTGCGCTTCGACGTGCGCGATCACCTGCTGCGCGAAGTGCTCGTCGGCGACGAACACCTCGCCAACGACGTGCTGGTTACCCTGGGTGCCAGTGTGTTCCTTCCCTTCGGGGGTTGAGCGCATCCCGCTTGGCTGCGAGGAGCGTTACGGGCACCATCGACATATGCGGGCCAGCTTCATCGCACTGGGAGCCTTGGCGGCGGCGCTCGTTCTCGGGAGCGTCGCGCTCGCGCAGCCACGCGGCGCCCGAAAGAAGAGCGGTCCGATCGCGACCGCGCCTCCGGCCTCCGCGAGCGCCCCGGTCGCCGTCGCTCCGCCGGCTGATAGCGCCGCCGCGCCTCCCCCCCCGCCGCCGCCGGCGGACGTCGGCGATGGAGGCGCGAGGCTCTCGCCGCTCAACCCTGCCCCGAACGAGTTCGCCGATTCGGTCCTGGCTCCCGCGTCGATCGATTACGACCGACTCCTCGCAGACGTCGCGTCGCTCCGGGCGCGGGCCGCGGCCGTGAGCGACACGCTCTTTCACTCTCGTCTGGCTATCTCGCTCGAAACGAGCGGCGACCATGGTCGAATCGCGGCGCTCAGCGTCGGTCTCGACGACGGTACCGTCTACACCTCGCCCGCCTCCTTCCGCGCGGAAGACGCGACGCTCGTCTACGACCATGCGGTCGCACCCGGCCATCACGCCGTGACCGTCGACGTCGAGCGCCGCGACGATCGAAACGACGCGTTCCGCTCGTCGCAGCGCTCGCGTTTCATCGTCGACGTTCCGGCAGACGGCCGGCTCTCGCTCGAAGTGCGGGTGTCGGACGAGTCGACGATGGGAAGCGACTTCGCCCGCGAACGGAAGGGAACGTACGATCTCCGCGTGCGAGCCGAGGCCAAGGCTCAGTCGCCCGCGCAAGGCAGGTGAACGATGCTCGCGCGCGGTCTGGCAGCGTTCGCGGTGATCTCGCTCGCGACCCGCGTCGTCGGCGCGCAGCCGCCGCAATCCCCCTCGTCCGGCGATCCCCCGCAAGCGCCCGCCGCGCCTGCCCCTCCCGACAAGAAGGATCTGACCGACATCTTCGATTCGGCCCTCCGCGCTTACCACGCTGCGCTCCTCGCACGCCGCCTCGGGCAACAGGACCTCCTGCTGGAGATCGTCTCGACACGGGTCGCCGAAGGCGAGCAGCTCATGTTCGCCGGGCGCGTCGACGAGGCCATCGCACGCCTCGCGGAGCTGGTCGAACACCCGCAGTTCGAATCGTTCGCCGATTCGGAGGTCGGGCGAGCGGGGGTCTTTCGCCTGGGCGACGCGCTGGCCGTCGCGGGGATCGACGAGCCGGCGCGCGCCTATTTCCGGAAGGTGCTCGAGACCAAGGGGGCGTGGGACGGCGCGGCCACCTGGGCTCGCCGCGCCGTGCGACGGCTCGTGGACGTGGCGCTCGAGAGCGGTGAGTTTGCGATCGTGTCGGGGGACCTGGCGAGTGTTCCGCCGTCGGCGCCCGAAGAAGTCCGCGGCGAAGTCGCGTACATGAACGGCCGGGCCAAAGAGCTAAGCGGCGATCGCGAAGGGGCGCTCGTCGCCTACGCGCGCGTGACGCAGCGCTGTCGCTTCTGGGCGCAGGCGACGTACTTGTCGGGATTGATTCAGGTGGAGAAGGGAAACTTCAAGGACGGCGAAAACTTGCTCTGCAAAGTCGCCGATCCGAAACGGAGCGCGACGACGACGCCCGTCCTGGCCGACGAGAAGTTCTTCGCGGTGCGCGACCTCGCGCGCCTTGGCCTGGGTCGCATCGCACACGAGCAAGGGCGCAATGACGACGCCCGCTACTATTACTACTTGGTGCCGAGCGACAGCGATCGGCTGGCGGAGGCGCTCTACGAGGCGGCGACGACGCGATACGAAAAGAAAGACTACGACGGGGCGCGCGATCTTCTGACCGAGCTCGCAGGCTTGGCGATCCACCACCGGTACGAAGACGAGGCGTGGGTGCTCGGCGCGTGGGTCGACCTCGCGCGCTGCCGGTTCGTGGAAGCGGACAAGAAGCTCTTGGAGTTCCTCGCCCGCTACGGACCCGTGCGCGACGCCGCCCGGCGCATCGGCGGAAGCGAAGTCGCGATGCAGCGGCTCCTCGCGACGATTCACACGGGCACGGACGCGGCCGGGGCCGAAGTGGCCGGGGCGAGCCCCGAAGTGATCCGCGCCGTCGCCGCGCTCGTGCGGGTCGATCCGGGTTACGACCGCGTGTTGCGCCGGCGCGCGGTGCTCGAGCGAGAAGCATCGGGGCTCGTTCACGCGATGGCTGCGATCGGGGACATGCAGCGTGCCATTGCGACGAACGGAGGTGTTCGCCCGACGGCGGAGCTCGCGTCGGACGAAGTCCAGCGTGCAGAGGAGGCGCGCCTCGCCGTCGCGGGCCTCGAGCATCAGATCGCGGAGCTTGAGTCGGCCGCCGTGCACGTCGATGGCGTGGCGGGACTCCGCCGCGAGCTCTTCGCACTGCAGGCGCGGCTGGCGCCAGCCGACCGCTTGTCCCCCGGCGGCTCTCCCGACCAAGGGGCTCCAGGCGCGGACTTGCCCGACTTGTTGCGCGCGGACGCGCAGAAGGGCGCGGCGCTGCACGCGCGACTCGCGACGGGCCGCAAGGCGCTGATCGACGCGGAGACCGCGCTCGTGAAAGACGCCCTCGCGCGGCTCGATCTGCGGCTGTCGCGGCTTCTTCGTCGGGCGAGTTTGGGCCGAATCGAGACGGTGCTCGGGCGAAAGAGGGCGCTCGAAGTGGAGGTGGAGGCGATTCGTCTCGGTTACTTGCCGCAGGACGCCGTCGATTCGCTCGATGCCGCGCACTATCTGGAAGACAACGAAGAGTACTGGCCGTTCGAGGGGGACGACTGGCCGGACGAATACACGGGGAGCGAAGTGAAGTAGAGACGAGCGGCGGTCGGCGACGAGTGATGCTCGCTCCGTGACGAGTGAGGCTTACTCGTGGAACGCCGGGCCTTTCTCGACCGAGACCGTCGCACGTTCTCGAACGAGCGACGTTGGATCATCGAGTCGCGAGGCTCGGTCGTCGAGTCGTGAGGCTCAGTCGTCGAGTCCCGAGGCTCAGTCGTCGAGGCTCGAGGTTCGGTCGTCGCATACGAAGTCGCGGTCGTCGAGTCCCGAGACTGCGTGGTGCGATAGCGGCCTTCACGCGCTGCTCCGTGAACGTCACTCGTCGAGCGGCGAGCCTCAATCGGCCGTGACCGAGGTCCGGTGTCGGACGAGCGAGCCCTGCGCGGACGGCATCTCCGCTGTAGGTGGCGCTTCCACACTCCCGTCGAGTCGCCAGGCGCGAGACGAGTCGTCTCCCGCTTCGACGAGACAGCGCGTAGAATCTTGGACGATGCGGTTTCGCGTGCTGGCGGGGGTGAGTGCGCTGATCGCCATGACCTTCGTCGGGTCGAGGGCGGGAGCGGGGCCGGCGCTCCAGGCACGCGCGGCCGCCGAAGCGAAGCCCGCCGCGGACCCGATCAAGCCCGCCGCCGAGCGGAGCATCAGTGCGGACCCCCGACCCCGGCCGACCGGCTCCGGGCGTGGACTCGTGCACGGCTCCGGCTCCAGCGGAGAACCCGCCATTCGCGGTCCGAAAGTCCCCGAGGCGCTCCGGCAGCGGCTCCAGTCGCGCCTCGACGCGCGCGTCGACGCGGACGTGGCCCAGGCGAAGAAGCTGCGCGGCGAGGCGATCGATCTGCTCACAAAGTTCGTCGCCGAAGCGCCGCGCGAATCGCACGAGATGCCCGAGGCACTCGTCCGCCTCGGCGAGCTCCAATGGGAGGCCGAGCGCGACCGGTTCGTCTCGAGCTTTCAAGCCTGGGAAAATAGGCCCGTCGACCAACGGGGTCCCGCCCCGGAGCTCGACTATCGGGTTGCGCGCGAGCAGTTCAGCCGCGTCTTGCGCGACTACCGATGGTTCGAGGAGTACGACCTCGCGCTCTACGTCGACGGCTTCCTCGCATTCGAACAAGGCAAAGAGGACGAGGCGCGCGACCGCTTCGAGGGCATCTTGCGCGACTATCCGCAATCGCGCTTCGTCCCCGACGCGCACATGGCCAAGGCCGAGTCGATCTTCAATGGCAAATTCGACTACGCGGGTGCCCTCGCCGAGTACGAGAAAGTCCTCTCCTTCAAAGCACAAATCGATCCGGCGCTCTACGGGCTGGCGCTCTTCAAGAGCGCCTGGTGCTACTGGCGCCTGGGCAGCAACGACGAGGCGGCGCTGCGCTTCGTGGGCGTGTTCGCGGCGACCAACCAGGGCGGAGGCGCACGGAAAGCGAACGCGGCGGAGCGCCGGCAGCTCGACGAGCTTCAAGGGGAAGCCCTGAAGTACATCGTCGAAGTCTTTACCGAGGACGAAAAGAACACCGCGCAAGACCTCTACAACTTTCTCTCGAAGATCGGCGGCGAACGCTTCAGCGGCAAGATCGTCCGCGCTCTCGCCGAGCAGTTTTACGATCAGGCCCACTACGAGCGCGGGATCGAGGCGTACGAGCTCCTGCTCAAGCTCGAGCCGACCAGCCCGGACGCCGGCCGCTGGGTCTTGCAGATCGCGGCTGGCTACGGCGCGGTCGAAGACTGGCCGCGCCTTCAATCGACCTTCGAGCGTGCGCTCGCCGAGTATACGCCGGGGGGCCCTTGGTCGCGCGCACAGGGGGACGCCGCGAACGTCGCTGCGACGTCGGCGGCCATCGAAAAGACGCTGCGCGAAGACGGGACCGCGCTCCACGCCAAGGCGCAGCGGGACAAGACGAGCCGAGCGGAGTTCGAGGGGGCGGCCGGGCTCTACGGCGTGTATCTGTCGAAGTTCGGGCAGGAGCCGAAGGCCTACGAAGTTCATTTCCATCTGGGCGAAATCGATTTCTTTCGACTCGGGCGCAACCTCGACGCCGCCGCGCACTACCTGACGGCCGCCAAGACGATCCCTTCGAAGGAGGTGAGCGGACCACTCGCCACCATGCGCCACGACGCACTCTACAACGCGCTCGTCGCGCTCTCGCGGGAGATGGACGCGAAGCGCGACGTCAAAGCCGAGACTGAGGCGGACAAGGCGTACGCGGAGGCGCTCGATCTGTATGCCCAATTCTATCCCCGCGATCCCCAGCTTCCGCCGATGTTTTTCCGCCAGGGCAAGTACTTCTTCGATCGGGGCAATTACGACTCGGCAGTCAAGATTTGGGGAATGCTCCTCGAGAAGTTCCCGAGCAGCGAGCAGGCGCGCGAAGCCGGCGACAGCATCCTCGAGTCGTTCAGCCGAGCGAAGAACTACGAGAACATCGAGACGTGGGCGCGGCGGCTGAAGGCCCTGCCCACGTTCGCCGCGACCAAACAGCAGGAGCGGCTCGACGCGCTCATCGTGCAGGCCGTCTTCAAACAAGGCGAACAGCAGGCCGCGGCTGGAGACCACGCGGCCGCAGCCGCCGCGTACTTGCGCGCCGCCAACGAGTTTCCGAGGGATGCGCGCGCCGCCCAAGCCTGTGTCAACGCCGAACAAGAAGCGAAGCTCGCCGGGGACGCGAAGACCCTTCAAGAAGCGGCGAAGCTCGCCATGGGCCCCATGTATCGCGACAAGCCGGAGTCGCCGTTCGGCGCCTGGATCGCGACGACGACGCTCCAGGCGATGGGGCTGCTCGGGAAAGCGGCGGACATCGCCGAGCAAATGGCGGGTCTGGGCGATCGAGAACACCCGAACTACGCGAAGTACGAGCACGAGAAAGACGCCGCGTACAACGCCGTGTTTCTGCGCGAGGCGGCGGGCGAGCACGACCACGCGGTGCTCGACGGCAACAAATACTTGGCCGCGTTCGGCACGACGGCGGAGGCGGACGCCGTCGTGCTCGAGATGGGACGCGCCCACCAGAACGCCGGGCGAGCGAAGGACGCCGCGGACCTCTACAAGCGCTACTTGGCGCACGCGAGCAACCTCGATCATCGTACGCAGGGCCTCGTGCTGCTCGCGCAGGCGGACGCGAAGTCGGGGGACGCTCGCGGAGCCGAAGCATCGCTCGAAGAGGCCGTGGCGTTGGGCAAGAAACGCGGGCGCGACCTCGGGACCGAAGGCAAGTACTCCGCGGCCCACGCCAGGTACATGCAAGGCGAGCAAGTGCTCGCGAAATTCGAGCAGATCCAGATCCAGGGCGACGTCAAACAGCTCAAGGCCAGGCTCAAACGCAAGACGGAGCTCCTCAAAGAGGCGGCCAAGATATTTCTCGACTGCGTTTCGATGGGCGTGGCCGAGTGGACGACGGCGGCCCTTTACCAGATCGGCCACGTGTACGAAGCCTTCGCGAAGGCGCTGCGCGATTCGCCCCCGCCGCCGGAGGTCAAGACCGAGGATCAGAAGGCCGACTACGGAGCCCAGATCGAAGAGTTCGCCGTCCCGATGGAGGAGCGCAGCCTCGATGCGTTCGAGAACGGTTGGAAGAAGGCGATCGACCTCGGCATCTACAACCAGTGGACGGCGAAGATGCGCGACGCGCTCGGACGCCTGAACAGCGAGCTTTACCCCCCGTTCAAAGAGACGGGCTTCGAAGTGCGTTCGCAGGGTCCGCTCGCGATGCCAGGGCTGGTCGACGCACCGAGTCGGCCCGCGTCGGGCGCCCTTCCCCTGGCCAAGCGATGATCGCGCGAGTCCTCCGGACGATCCGCGGTCTTTCGGCCATCGCCTCCTTCGTTCTTGGCGTGGTCGCTTGCGGAAGCGGCGCGAAGGCTGTGTCGGGAGCGCCGCCGAGCACCGCCGCCAAACCGGTCGCGCCGGCAAATCCGGCAGCGTTCGGCAAGATGATGCAGGGCGTGCAAGCCGCGAAGGATGGACAGCGCGACCGAGCTATGGCGCTGCTCCGGGAGGCGGTCCAGCTCGACGCGAGCCTTTGGGAAGCTCGCTACGATTTGGGCGTAACGCTCGCGGGCGCGGGCGATCTCGCGGGGGCAGAGGTCGAGCTCGCGGCGGCCGCGAAGTTCGCGCCGGACGCTCCTCAGGTTGCGGTCGCGCTGGCCGAGGTCCGCCGCCGCCGGGGCGAGCACCGGCTCGCGGCCGACGGACTGACCGACTTCGTTCGGACTCACCCGAGCGCCGTCGACGCTCGCACGCTGTACGTCGCGACTCTGCGCGACAGCGGACAGATCGAAAAGGCAATCGCGGAGGCGCGCGAAGTCCTCGTGCGAAAGCCCGGAGACGCCACGGCGCTCGCCGAACTGGCTTTGGCTCACCTGGCGAAGGGAGAAAAAGAGACGGCGGAGCTCTTGGCGAAGCAAGCGCTGGACGCGAACCCCAACAGCGCGGTCACGCATCGGACGATGGGCCTTCTCGACCTGGCGAAGGGCGACGACGCGATCGCTCTGACGGAATTCCGAAAAGCTTCGCAGGCCGATCCGCGCGATACGACGTCGCGCCTGAACATGGGCGTCGTGCTCCTGCGTGCGGGCGCTTACGCGAAAGCGGAAGAGCAATATCGCGAAATTCTGAAGGTGTCCCCGGACGACCACGGCGCCGAGATCGGTCTCGCCGCGGCGCTGCGCGGGCAGGGGGACGCGCAGCATTCGCAGAGGTACGAAGAAGCACGCGCGCTTCTCGAAAAGGTGCTTTCGAGCGATGCGCACGACACGAGCGCGCTCTTCAACATGGGCGTGCTCTACGCGGACTTCTTCAAGAAGGCGCCGCAGGCGTCGCAGTACTTCAAACGCTTTCTCGCCGATGCTCCGAGCGACCATCCGCTGCGCGCGGAGGCCGACAGGTACGTATCCGCCGCTTCGGCGAGCGGAGCACCCGGGACGGAAGTCCGGGGCGCCGCAAAGGCGCGATGACATCAGCGTGGCCCTTGGCTCTCGGTCACGGATAAATCCCCGGCGTTTCCGCCCGCTCGCCCCACCCGCGCCGCCACCACGGGTCGCAGGCCCAGCTCGCCGCAAATGCGTCGCGCACGACGATTTCGGCGAGCTTGCCCCGCGGCGAGAACCCCCAGGGTGCCTCCTGCGATACGTCGTCCGGATTGGCATAGAACCGCCAGACGAAGAAGCCGGCGAAGTCCGGTTCATCGAGCAGGGGCGCCACGAGCGCGCGGTAGGCCGTCGCCTGAGCGCGCTCGTCCACCCGGACTCCGCTCATGATGTCCGGCCACTCCCAGGGGCGCACCGCGGGATCGGGTCGAGCCGTGTAGCCCGTTTCGGTGAAGAGAAGAGGCTTGCCCCAGCGTTCCGCCAGGGCGTGGATGGTCGCCCGAACTTTGCGCCCGCCTTCGCGAAGTTTGTCGTCTCCGGCACCGTCCACGTCGGCCAGGGGAAAAAACGCATTGACGCCTATCACGTCTAGATCGCCCTCGATCGCCGATTGCTCCACGTCGTCCCAGTTGGCCGAGTACGTGAGAAGCCCGTGGTAGACACGCCGCACTTCCCGAATGACGCGCCCGAAGCTCGGCGCGTGCGCCGTCGTCACCCACGAGCGCAGCTCGACGCCGACGGAGAACAAGTCCGCGTGCGTGGACTCCGCCACCTCGGCCCACGTCCGGATGAATCGCTCGTAGCTCTCGGCCCACCGTGCCCAGCCTTCGTCACCCTGGGGCGCGAGCTCCCCGCGCCAACCGCCCGACTCGACCCAGAGCTGCGGAACGAGCATCACGCGAAGCTCGTGCTGGTGCGCCATCTCGACCGCGCGGGCCACGTCGCGCCGGTTCTTCGAGAACGGCGACTCGAACGTCAGATCGACGCCGTTGCCCGAGAGGTCGGCGACGCGTCCGAAGGGAGTGATGGCGACCCACGTGGCGCCCATTGCCTGCACTTCTGCGAGCGCGCGATCGTACGCGGGCGAGCCGTAGCCGACACCCGGGTGGTAGCCGTTCTCGATGGGACCGATCGTGATGCCGCGCACGCCGCCCACTTCGGAGCGCTTCCACGCATCCGCCCCCGGCGACGCCAGGGCGAGCTGGGTGGCGACGGCGAAGGCGAGCGGCACGCCGCCGCTCACGCGCCTTGCTCCAAGAGCGCATCGGTGAGCGAGGCCAGATCGTCGACGACCGCGTCGGCACCCGCGTTCGTGAGCTCGGCGGCGCTGTACGAATGGGCCACCGCGACACAACGAAGCATCGCTCGCTTGGCGGACGTCACTCCGCCGAGCGAATCTTCGACGACCACTGCCCCGCTCAGGTGGCCCATCCGACGCAATTCTTCGAGCGCGAGCCAATACGGTGCCGGATCGGGCTTCGACGCCGCCGTGCGCTCCGCGCTGACGATGAAGGCCACGGCGCTCGCGACGCCCATCTTGGCCAGTGCAAACGAAATCTCGCTCTCGAGGGCCCCCGACACGATGCCTACGGGGCCACGCGCCGCGCGGCGCGCCACGAGCTCGGCGGCTCCTGGAAACGCCCGGAAACCGTTCGCGAAGCGCGCGAGGAAGCGGGGACTCTTCGCCTCGACGAACGACCGCACCTGCTGTTCGTCGGGCGTGCCCCCGGCCGCGGCGAGCACGTCGCGGAACACACCCGCGTCGTCGAAACTCAAATAGCGCTCGCTATACGTGCGGGTGTCGATACCCATGCCGAGTGGGGCCAGGACGTCGTTGAACGCCGCCAGGTGCACCGGCTCGCTGTCCACGAGCACCCCGTCGAAGTCGAAGAGCGTTGCGATAACCACCAAAGTCCGACGCGCGTTCTAATCGCGGGTGACTCCGAGGTCGAGTGAGACGATGATCGCGCGGCCGAAACGGGCCTCGAACTGCCGCGTCTCCGAGACGTTTCCGGCCCGCCGCACGACCACCACGTGGCGACCGGCGGCGACGTCGAGCGAGATCGGCGTAGGCCCCGCTGCTTGAACTCCATCTATCGAGACGAACGCGCCCGCGGGGGCAGTCGTGACCGATAGCAGCGAGGGCCGGGTTCGAAGAGCTCGGGCCTCGCGGTCGGCCTCCGCCCGGTCTTGTGCGGACAAGTCTCGCCGCGCCAGATAGGCGTCGATCGCGAGGCATGCGCCCTCGGCGTCGTCGAGCTTTTCCTTGCTCCGAGCGACGTTCCACAGCTCGCTCGAAGGCCCGCCGAGACGATAAGCAGCCTCGAAATAACGAACCGCGTCCGCGTAGTGGCCGTCGCGAAACCGCTCGACCCCTTGCCTGTCGAGCTCGCGCGCGGCCATCACGTCTGGGTGCCGGGGAAGCTGCACCTCGTCTGGTTCGCCGGCCGGGCGAGAGCGGGCGGTGTTCGCGCAGGCTGACGACGAAGCGCACGCGATGGCCGCGAGCGTCGCGCTCGCGAAGTCGCGTATCGTGGTTCGCCCGAGCACGATCCCCTTTCCGCTCAAGCCGCGACTAGAACGAAGCGCGTCACCTCCGGCGGTGCCCCGACGCGCGAGGGAGTACCGACGGTCCCGAAGCCTCGGTTCACATAGAGGGTCGTTCCGCGCACCTGGTAGAGGCCGGAGACGTATTTTAAGAAGAGGTCAGCCGGCCGAAAGCCAGGGTTGATCTGGCCGCCGTGGGTATGCCCGCTGAGCTGGAGTGCGACCTGACCCGCCCAGAAGTCGACGGTCGGCGGCTGATGCGAAAGGAGGATGCGAGCGAGATCGGGCGGCACCATCGAAAGAGCGCGCGCCAGCCGGGGCCCCGCGCGTCCGTAGCGCGTCGACCAGCGATCGTCGACGCCCAGTAGGGCAAAGCCGCCCCCGTCGCCCGGACGGATGACGAGCCCCTCGTCAACGAGCATCTTCACGCCTGCCTCGCGAAGGGCGTCGGCCACGTCGTCCACGTCCGCATAGTAGTCGTGGTTCCCGGGCACCGCGACGACGCCGTCGCGAGGACCGAGGTCCACGAGTTTGCGCCCGACCATCGGCGCCCAATCCGCGTCGAAGTCGACGAGGTCGCCGGTGGCGACGATGAGATCCGGACGCGCCCTGCGGACGTACTCGAGTCCTTCGTCGAGCTCGCGCTCGCCGACATACAACCCGCCGTGAATGTCGCTGATCTGGGCGATTACGTAACCGTCGAGAACGCGGGGTAGCCCTGCGATTCGCACCGGCACTTCCGACATCTCGAAGGCGTGCCGCCCCCGCGCCATGCCCCAGCCAAGCATCGAGCCGGTTCCACCGATAAGGGTCAGGCCCGCGGCCGCCTCGACGAGCTGGCGCCGGGTCATTCCTTCGCCCGCGACAACCTCGGCCTGCTTCCGGCGCCTCTCGGCAGCCCAAAGAGCGAGCCGCAGCGCTCCGATCGGAAATGCGGAGATGACGAGGGGCATCACGATGAGCTCCACGATCATCCGCGGCGCGGTCGAGGTGAGGTCGTGCCCCACCAGCCAATGCGAGACGATCTGCGCGAGCCAGAGCCCCGCGAGCGCTCCGGCCACGGCTCGCCGCCGGCGTGCGAGCCATGGAAACGAAGCGATCGACCAGGCGTACAGAACGGCAAGCAAGAGACCGATCGGGACGAGAAAAAACATCGCGTGCACGCTGCAGCTTCAACGCTCTTGTAGCACGCCACTGACGACGCGCTCGATGCGCGAATAGTCGCGTCGCACTTCGATACGGCTGAAACCGGCACTTTCGAAGAGCGCGACCACAGCGCCGGCCTCCCCGGCTCCGACCTCCACCGCCAGCACGCCTCCCCTGGAAACGAGGTGCGCGGGGGCGTCCGCCACGACCCGGCGCAAGGCGGACAGACCGTCGTCGCCGCCGTCGAGCGCGATGCGGGGTTCGAATTCGCGGACGTCCGGCTCGAGCGATGCGATCTCGCCAGCGGGGACATAGGGCGGATTGGCCGTGACGAGGTCGAACCGGCAAGGCTCGAAGGCGAACCCCGGCTGGCGTTCGAGCGAGGCGAAGAGGTCTCCGCGGCGAAGAGCGACGTTGTAGGCGCCCAAGCGCAGCGCGTTCTCGCGCGCGAGGGTGAGGGCATCCTCGCTCGTGTCTGTCCCCAGAACGAACGACGTCGGCCGTTCGCGAGCGAGCGTGATCGCGACACAGCCGCTGCCCGTGCAGAGATCGAGCGCTCGCATGCTCATCGAGATCGCCCGCGTTCGCTCGAGCGCGACATCGACGAGCGCTTCGGTGTCGGGGCGGGGGATGAGAACCCGGCGGTCGACGCGGAAGGGCCGCCCGTAAAACTCGCGCTCGCCGAGGATGTAGGCCATCGGCTCGCGTGCGCGCCGCCGTTTGACGAGCTCGCGCAGCGACCCAAGCTCGCGGGGATCGAGCTCGCGCTTCGCATCGACGATGAGTTGGATTCGTGTGGCGCCGAGGGCCCGCGCGAGAAGAAGCTCGGCGTCGAGGCGGGGGCTGTCGACGCCGCGTAAGCGCAGGTCTTCGGCGATCCAGCGCAAGATCGCCTCGATCGTCCAGACTCGCGGCTCCGGCGCGCCTGACGACACGGCCGCGACTCGTAGCGCAAAAGAGCCGCGCCCGCGAGCGCTACCTTCGCTCTTTCTCGTTCTCGAATCCGGGCATAGATTCGCGGGGAGCTTTGGACTCGCTGCCGCCTCCTCCGCCTCCTCCTCCGGCGAGCGCCTACGTCTACGCGCCGGGGGACATTTACCCTCGGAGCCATCGGGAGATGGAACTCTGTGTCCGGGCGAGTCGCCCGGACTGGGCCTACCTCGCGGGCCTCGTCGTGCTCGACGTCGGGGCCATCTGGTTCGGGAGCTGGGAGAAGCTCAAGTACTCGGACAGCGTGCCGTTCCGAATGAGCGGCCCCGCGGCGATCGGCGTGACTTGGGGCGCCACGATCGGGGGCGCGTGGCTAGCGCTTCCGAAATGCTCGCCGGAATGGGCGGGCGAGCCGCCGCGCGAGGGCAACATTCACGAGACCTGGCCGCTGGCGCTATCGCTCGCGCTGCTCGCGGGGGCCACCGCGCCGTTCATCAACGGGATCGCGGTCGGCTCGTACGACCTTCCCGTCGGTTGGTCGGACCTCGAGCGTGTGATGCACCTCGTCGTCGCTGGCATGGGGGGATTCGGCGGGGCCCTCCTCCCATACTTGATTCCGCCGAGCACGTGGAGTGCGGCGAGAGAGATCGAGCGGATGCGCGTCGTCGCCGACGGGCGAGGCGGTGTGTTCGTGGGGTATTCGGGGACGTTCTGAAGGCGCTTTCGGCGCTCAGCCCTATCCGCGCTTGAGAAATCTCGCGAGGATCTTCTTTTCCCCCCATCCCGGGAAGAACGCTACGACCGCGGGTTCGCCCACATCGGCGACGCTAAGCACTCTGCCCTCTCCGAATCGAGCGTGCTTGACCCGGGAGCCGCGCTGGAAGGAGCTCCTCGTCACGTCCTCGGTGCGGTCGTCGAAAAAATCGTGATCGACGAACCTATCTCCGGGCGGCGGGCTCGGGGGAGCGGAGGCCTGGGGGTGACGCCACGGCCTGCGAGCTTCGCCTTCGAAGTCGGAATCGATGCGCCGGCCGGCGTCATCCGCCCGGTCGACGAAGCGGCCGGCCGAACCGGCGGCGAGCGCGCCGGTCGCCTGATGCGCGACGGTCGATCCGGGCAGCTCGCCCAAGAAGCGACTCGGACGGTTCCACCGCGTCTTGCCGAAGATCTGGCGGGTCTGCGTGTGGATCATCACGAGCTGCTTGCGCGCCCGGGTAATCGCGACGTACGCGAGCCGGCGTTCTTCTTCGAGCTCGTCGCTCTCGCCGGGGTCGACGCCTTTGTACGGGAACATCTCTTCTTCCATTCCCGTCAGGAGCACGCGCTCGAACTCCAGCCCCTTGGCACTGTGCACCGTCATGAGGACGACGGACCCCCCCTCCTCCATGCCGTCGATGTCGCTCGCGAGCGTCACGCGCTCGAGAAACCCGACCAGACTCGCCTTCTCGCCCGCAGCCTCCGCCTCCGCTTCGTAGTCCTTCATCGATCCCACGAGCTCGCGCAGATTCTCGATCCGCGCGTCCGCCTCCGCGTCGTCCTCGCTTTCGAGAGCCCGCACGTAGCCGGTATCGGTGAGCACGTGCTCGAGGAGCTCGCTCGGAGGCAGCTGTTCGGCGGCTGCACCGAGTCGGCCCAGGAGGTCGCGAAAACCAAGGAGCTTCTTTCTCGCAGCGGCGCCGAGGTCGGCGATGAAGTCCAGGCGCGCGAGAGCCTCCAGGACCGTCACATCATTCGACGTGGCCCAGGACGCAAGCCGGTCGATCGTCGTTGCGCCGATGCCGCGTGCCGGCACGTTGATCACGCGCAAGAGATCCACGTCGCTCCGCGGGTTGACGAGGATGCGCAGATACGCGAGTGCGTCCTTGATCTCCGCCCGCTCGTAGAACCTCGTGCCTCCGACGATTTGATAGGGAATGTTCGCCGCGCGCATCGCCTCCTCGAGGACGCGCGATTGAGCATGAACTCGGTAAAAAACGGCGATCTCCCGCGCGTCCGTGCCTTCGGCGCGCGCGCGGGAAATCGCTTCGACGACAAGGGCCGCCTCGTCCCGCTCGTCGCGCGCGGCCACGACGCGAATCGGTTCGCCCTCGGCGTTGCCGGTCCACAGTTCTTTCGGTTCGCGCTCGGTCGACCGCGCGATGACGGCGAGCGCCGCCGAGACGATCCGCCCGGTCGAGCGGTAGTTCTGTTCCAGCTTGACGATCGTCGCTCCCGGATAGTCCCGCCGAAAGCCTCGGATGTTGCGCACGTCGGCGCCGCGCCAGCGGTAAATGCTCTGGTCGTCGTCGCCGACGACGCAAAGGTTCGAGTGGTCTCGGGCAAGCTCACGCAAGAAGCGGTATTGCGTCGCGTTGGTGTCCTGAAACTCATCGACGAGGACGTAGTCGTAGCGGCGGCGAATGCGGTCGCCCTCAGGCGTGCCGAACAAGCGGGTGACAAGGAGGATGAGGTCTTCGAAGTCGACGGCGTTCGCGGCGCGGAGCCGCTCTTCGTAGGCGCGAAAGATTCTCAGCGCGATGTCGTCGACGTACGAGGCGCTCGCGGCCTCGTCCGGACCGCGCCCTTCTTGCTTGTGCTTGTGGATGTGCGAAAGGACCGCGCGAGGTGGATACCGCCGATCATCGAGATCGAGATCTTTGAGCACGCGCGAGACGACCGCCCTCTGATCGTTCGTGTCGTAGATGACGAAGTTCGGCTGCACCCCGACGGCTGCTCCGTGCGCGCGCAGGAGCTTGGCGCAGATTGCGTGGAAGGTTCCGACCCAGAGAGCCCGCGCCACGTCCGCCCCGCAGAGCGACTGGAGTCTCGAGCGCATTTCGCCCGCCGCTTTGTTCGTAAACGTCACGGCGAGAATCCGCCAGGGAGGAACCCTCGCGCAGGCGACCAGGTTCGCGACACGGTAGGTGATGACCCGCGTCTTGCCGCTGCCCGCGCCCGCGAACACGAGCAGCGGGCCGCGGACGTGGGCGACGGCCGCCGCCTGAGGCTCGTTCAGATCGTCGGACATCCGACGTGCAACTTAGTACAGGGCCCCCTGAATGGTGCCCGGCTTCGTAGGGGCTTTACTTGGGCTTCCGTCCCGGGCGAGTCAGGGTTCCGTTTCAGCGCCTGTAGTCGTCCGATCCGAAGCGCACGTCGTCGAGCCCGCGCGACTGCATCCCGGCACGCAGGGCGTCGACGACGATCCAGAGCACGTCGAAGCGCGTGGTCGGCATGTAGTACTCGTCTTCGGCCGCTTGCGGAAGAGCCTCGAGCCTGGCCTCGACCGCCTCTTTCTCGGCCGGGTCGAGGTCGAGGTGCGCGTGCCACCCTTCCGCCGGCTCGAGGAGCAACGCTTCGCGCGCCACGCCGATCGGGTTGAATGCGCAATACACGGTCGACAGGCAGAGCCGCCACCCAGAGACCTCGCCGTCGGCAACCCAATTCGCTCCAAACTGCCGCCGAACGACCTCGCCGAGGTAAGCACCCGCAGCCGATTGCACCACCTCGACAGCCTCAGCCCGAACCCTCAACTCGGCGCGGGCATCGCGCAGCCATTGATCGAGTAGACTCAACGTATCGGGCGTGTAGTCGAGCATCGTGCCGTACCGGGCCGCCACGAAGCGCACGCAGGCCTTCGCAAACTCATCCACCGCGGGCGGGGCCGGCTCGGGGATCTCCCGCTCGGGCTCGAGATCGACCTCCTCCGCCGGGTCGGCCACGCCGCCCTCTGCAGGCTGCGCAGCGCCTGAAACGTCGTCGGTGCCTTTTGTCTGATCGCGGATCATGGAGTTGGCCGTATGCTTGATGAGGGTGCGTTGCAAGGTTGCAACCCCACGCCCCCGGATTGTCCATGCGATTGGGTATCTTTAGCGACATTCATGCGAACCTCGAGGCGCTGTCGGCCGTTCTCGAGGCGTATCGTTCAGAGAACATCGACGTTTACTACTGCCTGGGCGATACGGTCGGCTACGGTGGCTCGCCGAACGAGTGCGCGGACCTCGTACGTGAAACCGCGAAGAAGACCATCCTCGGAAACCACGACGCCGCCGTCAGCAGCAGGATGGATTACTCGTACTATTACGAGGCGGCCAGGCACGCCCTCGACGCCCACGCGGCCGTGCTTTCCGAGCCGAATATGGCTTGGCTCAAGGCCTTGCCGTATCAGGAGAAGCTGGACGACTCCAACGTCCTCTTGTGCCACGGCTCGCCCGTCCGGCTCGAAGAGTTCGAGTATATCTTCGCGCCCGAACAGGCGCGTGAGTGCCTCGCGATCTGGGACAAGATCGGCCACATAACGCTGATCGGGCACTCGCATCTCTGCAAGGTATTCGCTCTCGGTCGGGGCAACGTCGAGGAGCTGGCTCCAGTCGATTTCGACCTCGAGGAGGACAAGAAATACATCGTCAGCGTCGGCTCGGTGGGTCAGCCGCGGGACTTCGACAACCGCGCGAGTTACACCGTTTACGACACCACGAAGAAGCGCTTCGAGTTCAAGCGCGTCGAGTACGATATCGAGCTTGCCGCCGACAAAGTCCTTCGCGCGCGGCTCGAGCGCAACTTCGCGCACCGCCTCTTCATCGGGGTCTAGAGCACCGAACAGTTCGGCTTACCGAGGATTTGCTGCGAGTTTCGAGCGGCGCGAGGCGCGACGACGAGAACTACTGGAGTGAGACGACGCGAGAAACGGCTCAGACGTTTAGTTTAGGGCCGAGTTGCGCGTGCCGAAGGTGAGCTCCCAGTTTTCGCGGTATTCGCGCGTGGCGACCTGCGCGGGCCCGTGCTGCGGCGGCGTTGGGGAATTGCTGTTCGACCCATTTCCAGCGGGCACCGCGCACTCGACGCGAACGTCGAAGAGTCCCGGTGCGTCCGTCCGGCGTTCCAGGCGGACGACCTCGGCACCCGCGACGAGCGGGCGTCCCTCGCGCATGGGCCGCACTTCACCGGTATCGATTCGCCCAGGGCGAGCGCGGAGCACGCGGGCACCTTGGCCGTCGTCCGTAGGGCCGTGCATGAGCACGACGTCGAAAGCGTCGCCGTTCTTCTGTTGCGGGCCGTCCGCTGACATTCCTGGAGAAAGCTTAGCGCATTCTTCGGGCCGGCGCCGAGTCGCCCTGCCGCTCGCGAAGGACGGAAATGCGAAGCCAGAGAGGTCGGAAACGGGTTGCGAAGGCCGGGCTTGTACGCTGAACAAGCACGCAGTATCTTTCAAGACATGGACGACCCGAAAAACAAGGCCAGGGCTATCGATCTAGCGGTCGCGACCATCGAGAAGGAGTACGGAAAAGGCTCCATCATGCGCCTCAAGGAAGGGGCGAACATCGGCGAGGGCGTGCAGGTCGTCTCGACAGGGAGCATCGGCCTCGACATCGCGCTCGGCGTCGGCGGTTACCCGCGCGGTCGCATCATCGAAATCTACGGCCCGGAGTCCAGCGGTAAGACGACGCTTTCGCTTCATGCGATCGCGCAGGTCCAAAAAGCGGGCGGCGTCGCGGCCTTCATCGACGCGGAACATGCGCTCGACCCCACGTACGCCCGAAAGCTGGGCGTGAAGACGGACGAGCTCCTTGTATCGCAGCCAGACTACGGCGAGCAGGCGCTCGAAATCGCCGACATGCTCGTCCGCTCGGGCGCGGTCGAGCTGGTCGTCGTCGATTCTGTTGCCGCTCTCGTACCGAAGGCCGAAATCGAAGGCGACATGGGCGACAGCCACGTCGGTTTGCAGGCGCGCCTCATGAGCCAAGCGCTTCGAAAGCTCACGGCCACCGTTTCACGAAGCAACTGCCTGCTCGTCTTCATCAACCAAATGCGCATGAAGATTGGGGTGATGTTCGGTAGCCCCGAAACGACGACTGGCGGCAATGCGCTCAAGTTCTATGCGAGCGTCCGCCTCGATATCCGACGCATCGGCGCGATAAAAGAGGGCGCCGTGGCGGGGGGCAAAGACCCCGCGGTGGTCGGCAATCGAACGCGCGTGAAAGTCGTTAAAAATAAGCTTGCACCGCCGTTTCGCGAGGTGGAGTTCGACATTTTGTACGGGCAAGGAATCTCGCGGTCGGGCGATATCGTCGACCTCGCATCCGAAGCTGGCATCATCGACAAGAGCGGGGCCTGGTTCTCGTTCGGGGGCGAACGTATCGGGCAGGGGCGCGAGAACGCAAAGACGTACCTCGAGCAGCATCCGGACATAATGGACAAGGTCGAGGCGTTGGTTCTCACGAAGGCCGGCATCAAACGCACTCTGACAGGGGGAGCAACAGCCAGCGCTCAATCGAACGGCGCTCCCCCGAGCGAGGAGAAGAAGAAGTCGGCTCAATCCAAGCCCGCGAATTAGGTCGGAAGCGACAGCGGGGGCTTCGACCACGGCTCATGCGGGGTTTCGTGTAAAGGCACGCGCGCACGAATGGGCGGTAGAAGGTGCACATGAAGCTCTACCTCATGCGTCATGGTCCGGCCGAAGAAGAGGCGGACAGCGGCGTGGACACCGACCGAGCTCTGACGGCCGCGGGGCGAACGTGCGTGCAGAGCGTCGCGCGTGTGCTGCGTGAGGCGGGCGAGCAGCCGCGGGACGTACGAACAAGCTCCTTGGTTCGAGCGGTGCAAACGGCTGAAATCGTGGCGATCTCCACGAACCTCGACGAGCAACACGGGACCGTCCGGGTCCAAAGCGAACTCGCTCCAGGGGGAGCCGCGGCCCAACTCGCTCGACGGCTCGCCTCGGAAGGGCGCAAGCGCGTCATGCTGGTCGGTCACGAGCCCGACCTGTCGGACCTGGTCTCGGTACTGTGTGGCTCCTCCTTCGGGCGTCCGTTCGAGAAATCCATGGTGGTTGGGCTCCACCTGGCAGCGGATGGAGGTCACACCGGTATCCGTTTCGTGCTTTCTCCGAAGACGCTTCGAGTCGAGCTGGCAGGGTAGGCGGCCCCGGCAAGAGAGATCCGGCCCGG
>Ga0265318_10000307_pt1 | contig 39350 bp, 29 predicted proteins | sample 4821metaG_FD_192431 | JGI IMG/M metagenome (GOLD analysis project Ga0265318, IMG submission 192431) | Rhizosphere microbial communities from Carex aquatilis grown in University of Washington, Seatle, WA, United States - 4-8-21 metaG | ecosystem: Host-associated > Plants > Roots > Rhizosphere >... | reverse complement strand
CCCGGTATCGAGACCCAGGATCGAGCCCGCACCCCAGTCGAGTACCAGGTGATCCGGAAAGATCACGAACGGCCGCGTCAGCCGCTGCTCGCCGACGACGATGGCACCGCCGCCATAACTGCGCACGAGCTGGATCCGAGGATCGGAGTCGAGGAGCAGACGCATGCTGAGTACGATACGCCATGGTGTCGGAACTGACAGTGATCCTCGGCGACTTTTTTCTCACCTCGCGCCCACGGCAGGCTGAGGCGCCCCCACGGTTGCTGGCGCTCGAACTGCTGCTGGCGCGCGCCGCGTGCACGCGGCTGCCCCTGGGCTGGCGCGCCTGGCTCGCACAGCAGGCAGCGAGCGACGATGCGCTGCACCTGGCACCGGCTGGCGTGGCTGCACGCGCGTGGCTCGCGGCGCCGCCCGGACCGCACTCATTCTGGTTCGCCACTCCGGTGCACTACCTGGCCGGCATCGATAGCGTGCATCTGCACCCGGCCGGACTGCTGGAGCTTGCGAGCGACGAGCAGGCCGCGCTGGCCGCCGATTTCAATGCGCTGTTCGGCGACTCACACTGGCACCTGTATGCGCTCGGTCGCCGCGAGTTGCTGCTGTGCGGACCGCACCTCGACGCGAGCGCCGCGGATCCGGGCAACTGGGCCGGCCGGGACCCGTCCGGGGGCGCGCCGCGCGGCCCGGACGCCGGCGCGCTGCTGCGGCTCGGCAGCGAAATCGAGATGTGGCTGCACGAGCACCGGATCAACGGGCCGCGTCAGGCGCGCTCGCAGCTTCCCATCACGGGGCTGTGGCTGTGGGGCGCGACCTCGAGCGCGCAGCCCCGGGTCGCCGCACGCGGCGAGCTTCCCGCGCTGTACGGTGCTGATCTGTATGCGGAGGGCCTGTGGCGACTTGCGGGCCATGGTGCCGCGCCGTTGCCGGAGGAGTTCCACGCTTTGCCCGCTGCAGCCGGAGCACGCGCCATCGTGCTCTATCCGGTGCTCGCAGCGGACGGCCTCGCGCAGCTGCAGCGGCTCGAGCAACGCTGGATCGCGCCGGCGCTCGCTGCGCTGCGCGTGGGTCGCCTGCGGACGCTGCGGCTGCTGGCAGGTGAGCGACTGTATCGGCTGCAGCGGCTGCGGCTCGCGCAATTATGGCGTCGCGGCCGGCCGTGGTGGGAGGCCCTGGCATGAAGCTGCAGATCGTGCGGCGAGCGGCGGTGGCCTCAGGGGCCGTGCTCGCCCCGGGCCTGCATCCCGTGCTGCAGCGGATCTACGCGGCACGCGGCGTGACCGACGACTCGCAGCTGCAGCTCGCGATGCGCCAGCTGCTGCCGATCGGCAGCCTCGCGAACGTGGAGGCCGCCGCCGCCCTGTTCTGCGAGCACCGCGCGCGCGGTGGCCTGATCCTGATCATCGGCGATTTCGACGCCGACGGCGCCACCAGCACGGCGCTGATGGTGCGGGCCCTGCGCGGCTGGGGATTTCCTGCCGTGGATTTCCTGGTGCCGAATCGATTCGAATTCGGCTACGGCCTCACTCCCGAGATCGTCGCGCTCGCAGCGCGCCGCAATCCGGCCTTGATCGTGACGGTGGATAACGGCATCTCGAGCAATGCGGGGGTCGCGGCCGCACGGCTCGCCGGCATTGACGTACTGGTCACGGACCATCACCTGGCGGGCGAGCGGCTTCCCGATGCCAACGTGATCGTCAATCCGAACCTGCCGGGCAGCGCCTTCGGCTCGCGCGCACTGGCCGGCGTCGGCGTCGCGTTCTATGTGATGGTCGCGCTGCGGCGGGTGCTGGAGCAGCGCTGCGTGCTGAGCGCCGGCGCATTGCCGGTTACCGATCTGCTGGACCTCGTCGCGCTCGGCACCGTGGCGGACGTCGTGCCCTTCGATCTGAACAACCGGATCCTGGTGGCGCAGGGCCTCGCCCGGATCCGTGCCGGGCGCTGTGTGCCCGGGATCGCCGCGCTGCTCGAAGTCGCGCGGCGCGCGCCGGGCGAGCTGGTCAGTGCGGACCTCGGATTTGCAGTGGCCCCGCGTCTCAATGCCGCCGGGCGCCTCACCGATATGTCGATCGGGATCCGCTGCCTGCTCGCCGCGGACCTGACCGCTGCGCGAGAGCTGGCGCAGGAGCTCGATGCGCTCAATGCCGAGCGTCGGCAGATCGAAGCGCGGATGCAGACGCAAGCCCGCGCCGCAGTACGCTCCCTCGAGCAGGATGAGCGCCGGTCGCGCCGCGCGGGGGTCTGTCTATACGACCCGGGGTGGCACCAGGGAGTGGTCGGATTGGTCGCGAGCCGGCTGAAGGACCGGCTGCGCCGTCCAGTGATCGCATTCGCGCCGGCCGACGGGCAGACGCTGCGCGGCTCGGCGCGGTCGATACCGGGCGTGCACATCCGCGACGTGCTCGATGCGATCGCGGCGCAGGCGCCGACGCTGATCAGCAAGTTCGGCGGCCACGCAATGGCCGCGGGACTCACGCTGGAGTGCAGCGGACTTCCGGCCTTTGCGCGGGCATTCGATGCGGAGTGCGCCCGAGCGCTCGGCTTGAGCGGATCGCCGGACGTAATCGAGACCGACGGCGCGCTCTCGGCGAGCGACCTGGCGCTGAGCACGGCGCAGGCGCTGCGCGACGGCGGGCCCTGGGGGCCCGGATTCCCCGAGCCGAGATTCGACGGCATCTTCCGCATCGAGTCGGCGCGCCGGGTAGGGGAGCGCCACATGAAGCTCAAGGTTGCCACGCCGGAAGGGCGCGGCCAGTTCGATGCGATCGCCTTCAACTTCCTGGATGACGACCCGGACATTGTCCTGCCGAGCGGGGACGCGCGCCTGGTCTACCGGCTCGAGAGCAACGAGTACCTGGGCGAACGGCGGCTGCAGTTCGTGATCGAGCACCTGCTGCCCCCTTGAAGCGCGTGCGCCGGGTGATCCGGTCCACGTGCTAGAATCGCGCATGGAAGTCAGCCAGCTGAAGCGAACACTCAAAGATCTCGAGGAGCGAGCTGTCTCCTTGAGGGGGTTTCTTTGAATACGACCGCAAGAAGGAACGGCTCGAGGAAGTAAGTCGCGAGCTGGAAGACCCGGCGATCTGGACCGTGCCGGAACGCGCCCAGGAACTGGGGCGCGAGCGTTCACGGCTCACCACCGAACTCGCCGAGCTCGATCGCACCACCCACGCGCTCAGCGATGCGAACGCGTTGCTCGAGCTGGCGGAGACCGAAAACGACGAATCCACGGCGCGCGACATCGAACGCGAGGCGCATGGGCTCGAGACCGAGGTCCGCAAGCTCGAGTTCCGGCGCATGTTTCGCGGCGAGATGGACCCCCACAGTGCCTTCCTCGACATCCAGGCCGGTGCCGGCGGTACCGAGGCACAGGACTGGGCGCAGATGCTGCTGCGCATGTACCTGCGCTGGGGCGCGGCCCGCGGCTTCAGCTGCGAGGTCATGGATTCCAGTCCGGGCGAGGTTGCCGGCATCAAGAGCGCGAGTGTCGCGGTGCAGGGCGAGTACGCCTATGGCTGGCTGCGCACGGAGACCGGAGTGCACCGGCTGGTGCGCAAGTCGCCATTCGATTCAGGCAACCGCCGGCACACCTCGTTCGCCTCGGTCTTCGTCGCCCCGGAAGTCGACGACGACATCGCGATCGAGATCAACCCGGCCGACCTGCGCATGGACGTGTACCGTTCCTCCGGCGCCGGCGGGCAGCACGTGAACAAGACCGAATCGGCGGTGCGCATCACCCACATGCCGAGCGGCATCGTGGTCGCCTGCCAGAACGAGCGCAGCCAGCACAAGAACCGCTCGACCGCGATGAAGATGCTGAAGGCAAAGCTCTACGAGCTGGAGGTCAACAAGCGCAACGCGGCCGCCAAGGTGCTCGAGGACTCGAAATCCGACGTGAGCTGGGGCAACCAGATCCGTTCCTACGTGCTCGATCAGTCGCGCATCAAGGATCTGCGCACCGGCGTCGAGGTCGGCAACACCGCCGCGGTGCTCGATGGCGATCTGGACCAGTTCATGGAAGCGAGCCTGAAGGCGGGACTGTGAGCGAGGATGAGAACCGGCTGATCGCCGAACGCCGGGCGAAGCTCGCGGCGCTGCGTGAGCGCGGCATCGCCTTTCCGAACACCTTCCGGCGTGATGCGCTCGCCGCGCAGCTGCTGTCCACCTACGCTGATCGCGACGACGCCTGGTTCCAGGCGAACCCGGTGCGGGTGCGTGTCGGCGGGCGCATGATGTTCAAGCGCGTGATGGGCCGCGCGAGCTTCGCCAAGATCGCCGATCGCAGCGGCCAGCTGCAGCTGTTCCTGCAGGAGGACACGCTCGGGCTGGTTTACCAGGAGTTCCGCGGCCACGATGTCGGCGACATTCTGGCAGCGGAAGGTGCGCTGTTCCGCACCCGCACCGGTGAGCTCTCGGTGCGGGTCGACACGCTCTCGCTGCTCGCGAAGTCGCTGCGACCGCTGCCTGACAAATGGCACGGGCTCGCGGACACCGAGCTGCGCTACCGTCAGCGCTACGTCGATCTGATCATGAACGAGCGCAGCCGCGAGGTATTCCGGATGCGCACGCGGATCGTGCGCTACCTGCGCGAGTACCTGGACGCGCTCGATTTCCTCGAGGTCGAGACGCCGATGATGCAGCCGATTCCGGGTGGGGCGGCGGCGCGTCCGTTCGTGACCCACCACAACGCGCTCGATCTGGACATGTACCTGCGCATCGCGCCGGAGCTCTACCTGAAGCGCTTGATCGTCGGCGGGCTCGAGCGCGTCTATGAGATCAACCGCAATTTCCGCAACGAAGGGCTCTCCACCCAGCACAATCCCGAGTTCACGATGCTCGAGCTGTACTGGGCGTTTGCGGACTACCGGGAGCTCATGGAGCTGATCGAGCAGCTGCTGCGCGGGCTGGCCGACTCGCTGTTCGGTACGCGCAGTGTCGTCTACCAGGGACGCGACTACGATCTGGGGCGCCCCTTCGCGCGTATGACGGTCGAGGCGGCCGTGCTCGCCCATAACCCCGGCCTCGATCCCGGCCAGCTGCGCTCGGTGCCGTACCTGCGCGAGGTCTGCGGACGGCTCGGGGTTTCCTGGCATCCGCACGACGGGGCCGGCAAGCTGCAGATCGAGATCTTCGAGAAGACCGTGGAGCACACGCTGATCGAGCCGACCTTCGTGCATGCGTATCCGGCGGAGGTCTCGCCGCTCTCGCGCGCCAGCGATGCCGATCCGTTTCTGACCGATCGCTTCGAGTTCTTCCTTGCCGGCCGCGAGCTGGCCAATGGGTTCTCGGAGCTCAACGACCCGGAAGACCAGGCGGCGCGCTTCCGCGCCCAGGTCCTGCGCAAGGACTCGGGGGACGATGAGGCGATGCATTTCGATGCCGATTACATCCGCGCGCTCGAGTACGGCATGCCACCGACCGCCGGACTGGGCATCGGCATCGACCGCCTGGTGATGTTCCTGACCGATTCGCCGTCGATCCGCGACGTATTGCTGTTCCCGCAGCTGCGGCCGGAAGCCTGACCGACCTGCCATGCACGCGCAGGAAGGGCTGGCGCGCCCGATCGGCGTGTTCGATTCCGGCGTCGGCGGGCTCACGGTACTGCGCGTGCTGCTCGAGCAAATGCCGCATGAGGATTTCATTTACCTCGGCGATACCGCGCGGCTGCCTTACGGCACCAAGAGTCCCACCACCGTCGAGCGCTACGCGCTGCAGGCCGCCGAAGCTCTGATCGCCCGCGGCGTCAAGGCGCTCATCGTCGCGTGTAACACCGCCTCGGCGGTGGGCCTGCCGGCGCTGCGCGCACGCCACCCGGAGCTGCCGGTGATCGGAGTTGTGGAACCAGGCGCTGCCGCCGCGGTCGCGGCCTCGCGGACCGGTCTGATCGCGGTGATCGCCACCCAGGCCACGGTGCGCGGGGATGCTTATGCGCGCGCGATCACCGCACTGCGACCGGCAGCTCGGGTCCGGGCGGTCGCCTGCCAGCTGTTCGTCGCGCTGGCGGAGGAGGGGTGGATCTGCGGTGAAGTAGCCCATGCGGTCGCGCAGCGCTACCTTCAGCCGCTGTTCGGGACCGCCGCTGCTGACGGAGCGCTCATCGATACGCTGGTACTGGGCTGCACCCACTTCCCGTTGCTGCAGCCGGTGATTCGCGCCGTCGTCGGCCCGGACATCACCATTGTCGATTCGGCCGCGACCACGGCGCACGCGGCGTGCGAGCATCTGCGTTCACACGGACTGCTGCGCGGCGCGGATTCAGCAGCGTCGCGGGCGCGAGCGCTGCAGCTGCTCGCCACCGACGGTACGGAACAGTTTGCGCGGGTCGGCGGGCGGTTTCTCGGCCGCGCAATCGCTGCGGCGGACGTAGAACTGGTCGATCTCTAGCGCCGATCTCTAGCGGGCAGGCGGCGGGGCACGTGCCGGGTCCGGCGGCCGGGCCGGTGCCTCGGCCTCGGTGACGAGCGCCATCAGCGCCGACCGTCCGTCCTGCCAGATGCCATACGGGATCGGCAGCGCATCGTCGGGAAAGTTGGCCGACAGGATCTGCGCGCCCGCGAGGTAGTGCAGCGTCGGCACATCGATCGGAAATGCGTAGGACTGGGTTCGGGCCGTGGTCGGGCCGAACAGCAGGTCGCCCCGTTCGAGCAGCGGCGGCGCAGGCGCCGCCGGACTAAGCAGCACCTCGCGATCATCGGCAATGATCCGCAGTCGCCCTGCGCCTACGCCTCGATCGGCAGCGATGCGTGGGTCCACCGTCGACCAGCGGTGCGCGATCAGCCACGTCGTGAAGCGGCCGCTGCGATCTTCCTGTAGACCGACCAGCGTCAGGTAGTCGCGCGCGTTGGCGGCCACGTCGCTGCGCGTTCGGGCCAGCACGATGGGCCGCTCGGCGATGATCAGCGTGGCGCCGCTGCGCTCATCGAGCACCTCGCGGGGCTGTGGCGCATGGGCGAACGGGGTGCAGGCGCTCGCCAGGCCACCTACGGCCAGCAGCAGGATCTGATGCAACACGCGCATTCGCGCACCGGGCGGAGTCCGTTTCCGCCGCTCGCCTCGCCCCGAATTACGCATCGTCGTCGCTGCCGTCCCTGGAATACACCCGCTGATGATACGCCGTGCCGGTCCCTTGATCCCTTGCGACTGCCGGTGCACCATCGTTGACGCAATGGGAGCGCTTGGATGATGCATCGTGGACTGGCGGCGTGCGCGTGACTGAGCTTACGCCCATGTCCGGTTCCGACGTCTGGTCCGACTGGCTGCTGCACCTGCGGCATTCGGACGATCCTGAACTCGGGCGTATCGTGCGGGCCGACGTCGAGCGCTTCGCCGACCGCGTGCTGGATGCGGCCGGCATCGCGCCCGGCATGACGCTGGCCGATATCGGCACCGGCGATGGGGCGGTCGCGTTCCGCGCGATCGAACGCGTCGGCCACACGCTGCGTGTGCTGCTGACGGATATCTCCCCCGCGCTGCTCAGGCATGTCGAGGCGCGGGCCGTCGAGCGGGGGGTGCGCGATCAGTGTCGCTTCATCCTGTGCCCGGCCGATCAGCTCGCCGCGATCCCGGACGCATCCGTGGATGCCGTCACGACCCGCGCGGTGCTGGCTTACGTCGCCGACAAGCCAGCGGCGCTGCGCGAGTTCCTGCGTATCCTCAAGCCGGGCGGTCGGCTGTCGATCGCGGAACCCATTCTGCAGGATGATGCCTTCATGGCAATCGCGCTGCGCATCCAGCTCGAGTCCGGCACCGCCGATCCCAGCGACCGCTTTCTGCCGCTGCTGCATCGCTGGAAGGCGGCGCAGTTCCCCGACAGCCACGAGAAACTCGCCGCCAGCCCGATCGCCAACTACTCGGAGCGCAATCTTTTCGACTTTGCGCGGCGCGCCGGGTTTACCGCGATCCACCTGGAGTTCCACATCGATCTGCTGCCCACGATCAATACCTCGTGGGAAGTGTTCGTTCGAGGCTCACCACACCCGCTGGCGCCACCGCTCAGCGTGATCCTCGCGGATCAGTTCAACCCGGAAGAGCGTGCGCACTTCGAGCAGGTCATGCGCCCGATGGTCGAGTCTTCTGAGGCCACGAACGTGCATCGCATCGTCTATATGAGCGCGACGAAGCCTCTCGGTTGAGCACACGACCCGCCGCCCCTGCGCCCCGCCGCGCGTGCGGCCCGCGCCCGTCGCAGGTTGGCGACGTCATGGCTCCGCGATCCCTTGAGGTAGAATGAACCCATGCCATCACTTTTCGTCTGCTCAAGGTTGGTTCCGCGTCTGGTGGCTGCGATGATGCTCACGACCGGGGTCGCCGAGGCCTGTCTCGGCGGCAACGCCGCGAGCGTGCAGGCCGATGCCGCGGCCCTCGGTGGACAGCTGCGCACCACTACGCTCGTGGGCTATGACGTGCAGCAGATCGACGTGCCCGGCGGGCTGACGGTGCGCGAGTTCGTGGGGCGCGACGGCGTCGTGTTCGGAGTGGGTTGGAGCGGACCGGCGCCTGCTGACCTGGCGCAGCTGCTGGGCCGCTATGTGGCGCAGTACACCGCGGGCGCAGCGGCGGCGGCCCGGCCAGGACTGCGGCGCGGCGTGCGCATCGATCTTCCCAGTCTGTTCGCCGAGACCGGTGGCCACCTGCGTGCCTATGCCGGCCGGGCCTTTCTGCCGACATTGGTGCCGACCGGCGTAGCGCCGTCTGATATTCGCTGAATGGGCTCGAGGCCTGTGCATACCCCGCTGCTTCCGCGGCTGCTGCTGGCGGCAATGTTGCCGCCCGTCATGCTGCTCCCGGCCTGCGTGGGCGGAAGTGGCCCGAACGGAACCGGCGGCGGGACCGGCCCCCCGGTCGTGAATACCCTGGCGCTGACCGTCGACGGCGGACCGGCGGCGGCTCCGGGCGCGATCAATCATGCGTACGTCACGGTGAGAGTCTGTGCTCCGGGCAGCACCACGCAATGCGCCAACGTCGATCACGTGCTGCTCGATACCGCATCCTGGGGCCTGCGGCTGGTCGGCTCGGTGCTGACCGCGCAGGGCGTAACACTCGCGGCCGAGACCGACGCGAGCGCCCATGCGATCGAGGAATGCGTGAACTTCGGCGGCGGCACCACCTGGGGGCCTGTGGCGCTCGCCGACATCGCGCTCGCCGGGGAATCCGCCAAAGGCCTTCCGGTCCAGGTCATGGACGATACCGGCGCCACTGCGCCACCGCCGGCGAGCTGCACGGCCAACGGGCCTCCGAGCAATGACGTCACGGGCTTCTACGCCAACGGCATCCTCGGCGTCGGAGTGTTTGCGCAAGACTGCGGCACGGCATGTGCGCCTCCGGCGGCGCCGCTGCCGGTCTACTTCGGCTGCACCGCCGGTGCCGCCGGCGTCTGCGCCGCCGAGGATGTGGCCCTCGCCCAGCAGGTCACGAACCCGGTCGCGAAGTTCGCGGGCGACAACAACGGTGTCATCGTGAGTCTGCCGAACCTGGTGAATGCGAACGGCGATCTGGTCGTCACCGGTACCTTGCTGTTCGGCATCAACACACAGGCGGACAACATGCTGCCCGTCGGTGGGCTGACCGTGCTCGGCACCAACGCCAGCGGAGACTTCAGTGCGAGCTACACCAATGGGGCGACCGTGCTGACCGGATTGTCCTCATGGATCGATTCCGGATCGGACGGCTACGAGTTCAACGATCCCGGCGTCGCAACCTGTACCGACGCGAACTGGGTCGGCTACTACTGCCCGACGGTCTCGCCGCTGGCCCTCTCGGCGACCAACACCGGACTGGGGGCCCTCGCCGCTTCGAGCACGGTGACATTCGCCGTCGCGGCGCCCGCTAATGGCGTCCAGTCGGTATTCATCCTGCCGCCGGGAGCCGCCGGGTATGCGGGCCTCGCGGGCGTCGGCGACGCAGCGCGCTTCGTCTGGGGCATGCCCTATTTCTACGGGCGCCGGATCTACGTCGGAATCGATCAGCGCAGCGCCGGGAGTTACACCGGACCGTACTTCGCGTACTGAGCCTTAAGCTCAGCTGCCTGCAGAGCCTCAAGCTCAGCTGCGCGTCGCAAGTTCCTTCGCCAGCGCGTCGAACCCGCGACCGCGGGCAACGTCGGCGGCCGATATCTGCGCGCTATTGCGCAGGGACGGATTGGCCCCGGCATGCAGCAGGCTCCGGCACACCGTAGCGTAGCCGCCGCGACCGGCCGCAATCAGAGCCGTGTCGCCCGCCCGGTTCTGCACGTCCAGCAGCGGCGCGTGTGCCAGCAGCGCTTCGACCACCGGACCCCGACCTCCGGAAGCTGCCATCAGCAGCGCCGTGTCGCCGCGGGCGCTGCGCCGGTTCAGGTCTGCGCCAGCGGCCAGCAGCCGCGGGACCTGTTCCGGCTGCCCGTGCGAGGCCGCGGCGTGCAGCGGCGTGAGGCCGTCCTGGTCGGCGGCGTCCACCGAGGCGCCCGCGGCGAGCAGCGCATCGAGAATTGCCGGCGTACCGGCCCACGCCGCGTACCACAGCGCGCCGCGCCCTGCGTGATCGGTGGCGTTTGGGTTCGCATGGTGCTCGAGCAGCAATTGCACGAGATCGGCCCGGTCTGCGCTCGCCGCGATCGCCAGGCCTGAGCGGCCGTCGCTGGTGCTCGCATCGACGCTGGCACCGGCCTCCAGCAGGACGCGAGCGGCGTCGAGCTGACCGGCACGCACTGCTGCCAGCAAAGCTGGTTCTTCGCCGGCGGCATGGCTGTCGGCCTTGACGCCTGCGGCGAGCAGCGCCTCAATCATGGGCGCGTCATTGGCGGTGGCGGCCAGCCAGAGCGTGCCGTGTCCCGAAGCTCCCGCGCGCTCCGCATCGGCGCCGTGCGCGATCAGGATCGCGATGCAGTCGAGAGCATGGGCATCGGCTGCCATCTGCAGCAGGGTCTCGCCCTGTGGCGATTTTCCACGCGCATCAGCGCCGGCGGCGAGCGCCTGCTGCACACCGGGCCCGTCGTTGCGTGCGATGGCGAGCGCGAGCGTCTGCCAACCCGCATACAACGCGCCGGGATGTCCGGGATCGAAACGACCGGTTGCGCGCGTGGGCGCGGTGTGCACCAGCAGCGTTCGGGCGCCGAGCCGGCGCAGGCGTTCGGCTGCTGCATTCGCCTCTACGGCCAGCGCGGCATCGAGAACGCCATAGCCGTCGAGGTCGATCGTGTCGAGTGCCGCCCCCGCGGCATGCAGCAGCTCGATGGTGGCCGGGCGGTCGGCGCTCGCGGCGTAGAACAGCGCGGAGCGCTTCGCGGCATCGGCGGCGCCAGGATTCGCACCGTGCTGCAGCAGAAGTTGGGCCAATGCCGGGTCCGGCAATGTGGCGGCGAGCATCAGCGCGGTGGTTCCCGTCAGATCCGCGGTATTCGGGTCGGCGCCGAGTTCGAGCAGCGCGGTCACGGCCTCGCGGGCGCCAGCCTCGATCGCATGGGACAACGCCGCGCGCCCGAATTCGTCACGCGCACCGATCGCCGCGGCGCCGAGCCGGCGCAGCCCGGCGACATCATTCCTCCAGGCGCAGGACATGGTCCAAGCCGTCAGCAGCGCGGAATCGGTGACGCCCAGGGTCTCGCGCTCGAGCAGCGGGTGGCCCGTCTTGAGCGCATCCCCGGCGCGCGCGTAGCCTAAGCCGGCGGAGCGCTCGAGCCAGCCCCGCACCGCCGCCGCATCGGCGTGGGGAGCTGCGGCGAGTTCGCCCGCGAGCACGTAGGCAGCCATGCCCTCGCCGCGGTCCGCGGCCGACTCAAGCAGTGCGCGGGCCCGGGGGGCATCCGGCGTCACGCCGATGCCGTTCAGGTACATCTGCGCGAGCAGGTACTGCGCGGCGCCATTGCCAGCGGCAGCCAGCGGCGTGAGCAACGCGATCGCCTGTCCGAACTCCAGCGTGCGCAACGCAGCCCGCGCCGGCTCCAGCGCGGCCTCATTCGCACTACTGCGCGAGTAAGTTGGGGCGGCGCGCGGCGGCGCGGCTTTTGCGCGCGCCGCCGCAACCGCAATCGGCGCGGCGGTTCCGACCAGGCATGCGAGCGCGCATAGTGCCGCTGCGCCCGGCTCGCGCCACCGCGGATGGTTCAGGCGGTCCCCCACTTGGTCTCGACTTCGATGCCGATAGAGCGCAGGAAATCATTCGGCAGGATGCCGCCGGCATTGACGATCACCGCATGGTTATCCACGCGTACATTCTGCCCCTTCTGCTGCAGCAGCACCTCCTCGGGGCGGATCTCGCGCAGCTGGGAGTTGAGCATGACCTGCAGTATTCCCTGCTTCGACGCTTCCTCGACGCGCTGGCGGTTGCGGGTCTTGGCGCGCTGGAAAGCATCGCCACGGTAGGACAGCACGACCGAGGTGTCGCCGAGTTCCGCGACGCTGGCTGCCGCCTCGAGCGCGCTATCCCCGCCGCCCACGACCATGACCTGCTGTCCGCGGTACTGCTCGGGGTCGATCAGGCGGTAGACCACCTTCGAGAGATCCTCGCCCGGTACACCGAGCTTGCGTGGCGTGCCGCGCCGGCCGATCGCCAGCAGCACATTCGATGCGCGATAGGTCGGTCCTACCGTCTTAACGAGGAACACCCCGCCATCGCGCTGCAGGCTCTCGACGCGTTCCCGGTAATTGATCTTCAGCCCATTGTCGTTGCAGGCCGAAGTCCAGAACTTGAGCAGCTCCTCCTTGGTCGTGTTGCGGAACTGCACCTTGCCGATGATCGGCAGCTCGACCGGCGCGGTCATGACCAGTTTGCCCCGCGGATACTGGAATACGGCGCCGCCAAGCGCCTCCTGCTCGACGGTCTGGTAGTTCAGGCCGAGCTGCTTGGCGGCCAGCGATGCCGCAAGGCCCGCCGGTCCGGCACCGATGATCAGCACGTCGAGCGCGCCCGCATGCCGGTTGCCGGACTTCGCGATCGCCTCGAGCGCCTGGGCACCCTGCGTGAGGGCGTTGCGGATCAGCCCCATGCCTCCGAGTTCCCCGGCGACGTAGATACCAGGCACGTTGGACTCGAAGTTCGGCTGGAGCACCGGAATGTCGATGCCGCGCCGCTCGGTGCCGAATACCAGCGTGATCGCATCGAACGGGCAGGCGCTCTTGCAGGCGCCGTGTCCGATGCACTCGGACGGTCCGACCAGCACGGCCTTGCCATTGATCAACCCCAGCACGTCGTGGTGCGAGGTCTCCGGGCACGCGGTGACACACGCACCGCAGCCGAGGCAGCGGCTCTCGTCGATCAGCGGATGCAGCGAGGCCGGTTCGATCAGCCCCGCCGCGATGGATTCCTGCTGCACGGCCACGTGGCGTGCGTGAACGCGGCGCTGCCGCCACAGGTAGACCGCCAGGATCACCATGCACGGCAGTGCATAGAGCAGCAGGGCCCAGACATCAGCCATGGCGGGTCAATCCGTATCCGATCCGGAGTGTGGGAAGGCTAGATTGCATTGACGAAGGATTCTGTGAATCGCATCACGCGTCAACCTGTCGCCGAACGCCAAATTCTGTCGCCGATACCGGACAGGAGCAATGAGTAATGTGGCATGTTTATACTCGGTTCCGTAGCAGCAGCACGCTCGCGGCCACCCGGGCAGGTGGGGCTCCAGGGCGTGCTGGGGTGTTGCTGGTCGCTGCGCGACCCAGGGCGAGCTGCGGGATGACATAGGGAAGTTCTACATTGGATCTGTTTTCGTTCCTGGTTGGCGTCGCGAGCGCCCTGGCATTCGTTGCGGTGCTGGTGGCATTGCTGCGCGGCACACCACGCTTCAGCGCATTGCCAGGACCGTCGTTGCCCATCGCCGCGGGCTTCGTCATCGTGCTCGGCGCGCTGCTGGGCGCCTGGCGTGCGCTCGCCCCGTCGTCAACGCCTGCCGCCGTGGTGCCTGCGAGCAATCCTGGGACTCCCGTGAGTGCGGCGTCCGTCGCGTCCCCGACGCCAGCGGTTGCCGGCCCGGCATCCGGCGCATCCCCGGCCGCGTCGATGGACAGCGCCATCGCAAGCCTCGAGGCTCGGCTGGCGCGCGGCGGCGGTGCCGCCGACGACTGGGAGCTGCTAGCGAAGTCCTTTGAATTCCTCGGCCGTCCGGCCGATGCGGCGAAGGCGCGCTCGCATCAGCTGCCGGCGCTGCCCGTCGACGCCACTTCGTTGACGGCGGCGCTCGGCCGCGGCCCGAGTGCCACGATGGCGTCGACCGGTGCACCCGGTGCAGCTGGCGCATCTGGTGCAGCTGGCGCATCTGGTGCAGCTGGCGCATCTGGTGCGCCCAGTATCCCCGCTCCGGCGCTGTCACCCGAATCAACTCGATTGCTGGCGCGGGCGAACGCGGCCCGGCACGCGAAGAATCCGCAGGCCGCGGCAGCGATCTATGCGCAGCTCGGCGCACGCGATCAGCTGGATGCGGACGGCTGGGCCGACTACGCCGATACGGCCGCGGGCCTGCAGGGCAACAAGCTCGCCGGTACACCGGAGACCTACATCGCGCGTGCGCTGGCGCTGGATCCGCGCCATCCGAAGGCGTTGTGGCTCCAGGCGAGTGCAGACGAGGAGGGGCAGCGCTGGAATGACGCGATCTCGGTGTGGCAGACCCTGTCCACGATACTCGAGCCCAATTCCGCCGACGCGCGCATCGTCGCGGCGAACCTGCAGCAGGACCGGAAGCTCGCGGGCGCCGCCACGGTCGTGAATGGCGAGGTTACCGTGGCTCCGGCGCTCGTGGCCCGAGCGCGAAAGGGCACGACTCTTTTCATCCTCGCACGCTCAGCGGACTCCCCCGGTCCGCCGCTCGCCGTACTGCGTACCGCGGTGGACGCGTGGCCGCTCAAGTTCCGGCTCGACGATACGCTCTCGATGGTGCCCGGCCGCACACTCTCGGGAGCGGGCCGCATCACGGTGGAGGCCCGCATCTCCCAGAGTGGCCAGGCGATGCCCGGCAGCGGCGACATGGCGGGCCGCAGCGCCGTGCTGAACGCCGCTGCGCATGATCCGGTCAGCATCGTGATCGATCAGGTGCAGCCATGAACTTCGTGGCGCGATCGGCCGGCGACGGCAAGGCGGGCGGCCGTCCCGCCGCGCCCGCGCCCGGGTCCGCACCCGCACCCGCGCCCGCGCCCGCAGCAACGCCGCGTCCGCCCCGGCCCGCCGCCGCCACACCATTCGACAGCCGCGAGCAGAGCAACTTCTGGCCCATCGCCTGGGGGCTGCTGGTGGCATCGCTGATCCTGTGGGGTGCGAACGCGCGGCTCGAGCGCTACATCACTCCGCAGCGCGGCCTCGGATACTGGCTCGGTATCATCGGCGGTTCGATGATGCTGCTGCTGCTGGTCTATTCGGCGCGGAAGCGCGCCGCCTGGCTGCGCTGGATCGGCAGTATTCCGAGGTGGTTCCAGCTGCACATGGTGCTGGGGGTGGTCGGGCCGCTGCTGGTGCTGTTTCACGCGAACTTCCGACTCGGCGCCACCAACAGCAACGTCGCGCTGATCTGCATGCTGCTGGTCGCCGGCAGCGGTGTGATCGGCCGCTATATCTATACCCGAATGCACGCGAACCTGGACGGCAACCAGGATACGCTCGAGGAGCTGCGGGCGGTCGCCGAGAAGATTCGCACGCAGACCACCAGCATCGCTTTCCTGCCCGGTCTGCTCAACGCGATCGAGGCTGAGGAGAAGCGCCTGGTCGAGCCCGCCGCGACGGCGATGGGACGGCTCGCGCAGTTCTCCACCGCGGCGCTGCGAGCCACGCTCGCACGCTGGCGACTGCACCGGATGATCCGTCGCGCGGTGCGCCGGGCGGCGGGCCACGAATCCGAGAACATCGCCAGGCACGCGCGTCGCATCGCGATGGTGGCCCGGCGCTACGCCGACCGGCGGCTCGACGCCGCGCGTCGGGTCTCGGAGTACCGGCTGTATTCGCGGCTGTTCTCATTCTGGCACGTATTGCACATCCCGCTGTTCTTCATGCTGCTGATAGCGGGCATCGTGCACGTGATCGCGGTCAACGTGTATTGATCGCCGGTATGCGCAGACGATGGATTGTCTGGCTGGTTGGAGGCGCTTGGATGGCTGGAATGACGCTGCTGCTGTTTCCGCGGGCTCATGCCGCCTCGGTCGAGACGCTGCTGATGCCCGGTCCGGTCACGCAGGCGCATGTCAAGCAGGAGCCCGAGTGCAGCAACTGCCACGACCGCACCAACGTGCGGACGCAGACCGCGCTGTGCCTCGACTGCCACAAGGAGATCGCCGCCGACGTGCGTGACCACCACGGCTTCCACGGGCACATGCCTAATGCCGGCGCCGGGGAATGCCGCGCCTGCCACACGGATCACAAGGGCCGCGGCGCCGACATCGTGCAGCTCGCCCAGGCGCAGTTCGATCACTCGCTCACGGAGTTCGCACTCGAGGGCGCACATCGCGCGCTCACCTGCGCGAGCTGCCACAAGGCCGGAGAACCCTGGCGCCGCGCGCCGGTCGCCTGCAGCACGTGCCACAAGGCGGATGACGTGCACCACGGGCAGTTCACTCAGCAGTGCGGCGAATGCCACGGCAGCACCAGCTGGGCAGGCGGCAAGTTCGATCACGACAAGACCGACTTCCGGCTCACCGGCGTGCATCAGCATACCGCCTGCAACGCCTGCCATCTGGCCGGCCATTACAAGGAAACGCCGAAGACCTGCAATGGCTGCCACGAGACCGATGACGTGCATCGCGGTTCGCGCGGACCGGACTGTGCGAAATGCCACACGACCACCGAATGGAAGACTGCGAAGTACGATCACCTGAAGGAGACCGGGTACGCGCTGCTCGGCGCGCACGACCGGCTGGACTGCCTGGGCTGCCATCGCAGCGGAAACTACAAGGAGAAGATCCCGAAGGATTGCAACGGCTGCCACCAGGCCATTGATGCCCATGCGGCGCGGTTCGGACCCAAGTGCGAGGACTGTCACGACAACGAGCACTGGTCGCCGGTGACCTACGACCACCTCGCCCGCACGAAATTCGCGCTGCTCGGCGCCCACTCCAAACTCGACTGCCACGTCTGCCATACCGCGCCGGCCGCGACGCAGAAGCTGGGTACCGACTGCGTGTCGTGCCACCGCAGCGAGGATCCGCACGGCGGCAAGCTCAAGGGCGACTGCGAGACCTGCCATGGACAGGAGGCGTGGCGCCCCGCGAGTGGTTTCGACCACGACCTCAGCGATTTCCCGCTGCTCGGCCTGCACCGGGTCGTCGCCTGCGCGCAGTGCCATATGACGCTTAGGTACGACAGCGCGCCGAGCACCTGTATCGACTGTCATAGCCGCGAGGACGTGCACCACGGCGGACTCGGCAAGAAGTGCGAGAGCTGCCATTCGCCCAATGGCTGGGCGCAATGGCGCTTCGATCATGCGAAGGAGACCGGCTTTGGGCTGATCGGCGGACACGCCAGCCTCAAGTGCGCGGACTGCCACCGCGAGGCCCCCGGATCGACCAAGACCTCGCCGCTGTGCATTTCCTGCCATCGCCAGGACGACCGGCACCTCGGCGCCTATGGCGAGCAGTGTGAACGCTGTCACACGGTCTATACGTGGAAAGGCGCCAGGATCCAGTAGGGCACCGATCGTGACACGACGCCACACTCCCGGATGGACGCGACGGCTCGCAACGCTCGCAGCGCTGGCGGCGCTCGCGGCGCTCGCGGCGCTGGCCGGAGCGGCACCAGCGGTGGCGGCCCAGGGCGGAGCAGCGGCGCCCGCCGCGCCCACAGCGCCCATTACGGTGCCCTTCGATCACCTGACGACCGGATTCGAGCTCGACGGCGTGCATCGTGATCTGCCGTGCGAGGCCTGCCACCTCAATGCCGTGTTCCGCGGCACGCCGCGCGACTGCGGCACTTGTCACACCGCGGGCTCGCAGTTCAATGCGACACCGAAGACGACGAACCACGTTCCGAGCACCAACAACTGCGCCGCGTGCCACAACACGATCGCGTTCCGGCCGGCGGTGCACTTCGATCACGCCAACGTGATGGGTGGCTGCGTCAATTGCCACAACGGCACGATCGCGCAGGGCGAGGGGCCGACCCATCCGGCCACGACGCAGAACTGCGGAGCGTGCCATTCGGTGCTGGTATGGAATCCCGCCAAGATGGTCGACCATGCGCAGATCCCGGAGGCCGTGGCCGGCTTCTGCATCGTCTGCCACAACGGCGTGCAGGCCTCGGGCAAGTCGGCAGGGCATATCGCGACTTCGCTGGAATGCGGCGATTGCCACGTCACGACCAGCTGGCTCGGCGCGACCTTCGACCACACCGGCATCACGACCGGCTGCTACAGCTGCCACAACGGCGTCAAGGCGGTGGGCAAGCAGGGCACGCACATGCCGACCAGCAACACCTGCGAGGCCTGCCACACGACCGGCATCGGCTCGAGCACGCCCAACTGGGTGCCCTCGCTGTTCGATCACACGCAGATGAGCGTGACGACGTGCCAGACCTGCCACATCGGCACGGTCAAGATCTCGACCGGCTACGTCTCCGGCCAACCGGCCAACCACGTGCCGCCGATCCCCTCGACGATCGACTGTGGTGTCTGCCACGGCAATACACCGAGCGCCGAGACCTGGACGGTGCTCGCGGCGAGCATACCGGTCCTGCACTCAGGACTGCCGGTCAGCAATTGCCTGCTGTGTCACGCGAGCCAGACCTTCGCCGGCGTGCCGGCACCCTATATCCCGATGTCGATCGCCGGAGTCTCTCCCTACAAGGCGACGCCACTGGCGCCGCCGCACATCCCGATCCTTGCGGGCGCCGATTGCAGCGCCTGCCACGGCGCGGCCTACCAGGCCGGCGGGTTCGGGCCGGCGACCGCGATGAGTGCCGCCAAACATGCGTTCGTGTCCACGACCTGCGATACGTGCCACGAGACCGGCAGCAACTACTACGTCGGCGGCGGCATGCCGTTGCAGCTGCGGCCGGCCGATCACGTCAGCAGCACTGATCCGCGCATGGCCACCGGCGACTGCTCGGCCTGCCATGAGACCACGGACTGGAACAGCACGGCGCTACCAGGCGGGCACATGCCCAATCCCGGCAATCTCAGTTGTACGCAATGCCATGTGAGCGCTCCGTCGGATTACACGCCGGCCACGCTCGCGGCGAACTCCGTGCTGCATACCGGGATCAGTGGCAACTGTGGTCTGTGCCATGGCGCGAGCACGCCGCTGACGTTCTTCAACAATTTCACGCCCGTCGATGCGGTCCTGACGCCATCGCATATTCCCTACCTGTCAGGCAGCGACTGCAGCGCCTGCCATGTCTCCAGCACGTATGCCGCGGGCACCTTCGGCCCGACCTCCATGAATCCCGCCCGGCACGCGTTCGTGCCGGGTACCTGCGATACCTGCCACGAGGCCAATCTCAATTTCTACATGGGCGCGTCGAGTCCGCCGCTGCAGGGCCGCCCCGCCGACCACCAGAGCAGCTCCAACCCGCAGGAGGTCTCGGGCGACTGTTCCGGCTGCCACGAGACCACCGACTGGAATACCAACGTGCTGCCACCGGGGCACATGCCCAATCCGGGCGGCCAAGCCTGCGCGGTCTGCCATACGGCGATCGGCGGCACGCTGGCCAGCTACGCAGCGCTCGCCAGCATCGCGACGCTGCATACCGGCATCAATGGTGGCTGCGCGCAGTGTCACGGTGCCACGAGCCAGCTGATTTTCTACAACAACAACGACAACCCGAAGGATGCGGTACTCAGCCCGATGCACATCGCGTACCTGTCGGGCACCGATTGCGGCTCTTGCCACGCGCAGAACTACATTGCCGGCGGTTTCGGACCGATGAACATGACGCCGGCGACGCATACTTTCGTCTCCGCGACCAACTGCAACAGCTGCCATGAGGCCGGTGCGGCAGCGAATCTCTACATGGGTGCCGCCAGTCCCGCGCTGCAGGGCCGGCCCGCCGACCATACTTCCGGCCAGATGGTCGCGCCGAACGACTGCAGCCTGTGCCACAGCACGACGAACTGGAATTCCACCGCGCTGCCGGCGGGCCACATGCCGAACCCGGCGGCGCAGGCCTGCACCCTGTGCCACACCGCGGCGCCGAGCGACTATACGACCGCGACGCTGGCGACCAATCCGGTGCTGCATACCGGCATCAGCACCGGCTGCGGGCAGTGCCACGGCGCCGGCACGGCACTCACGTGGTTCAACAATTTCACGCCCAAGGACGCGGTACTCGCTCCTCCGCACATCCCGGCCTTCAGTGGCACGGATTGCAGTTCCTGCCACGTGCCGAGCACCTATGCGGTTGGCGCGTTCGGGCCGATGAACATGACTCAGGCAACCCACGCCGGAGTCGGCAGCACCTGCAACGCGTGTCACGAGGCCAACGCCAGCTTCTACATGGGCGCGGCCAATCCGGGGCTGCAGGGCCGTCCCGCTGACCACAACAGCGGGCAGATGGTTGCGCCGAACGACTGCAACCTGTGTCACACGACCGCCAACTGGAACTCGACGGCGCTGCCGGCGGGCCACATGCCCAATCCGGCGAACCAGGCCTGCGCGGTGTGCCATACCGCCGCGCCGGGCAACTACACGACGCTGGCGGCCAATCCGGTGCTGCACACGGGTATCAGCGGCGGCTGCGGCCTGTGCCATGGCGGCACCACGGCGCTGACCTGGTACAACAACTACACGCCCAAGGACGCCATACTCGCGCCCGCGCACATCCCGTACCTCGCCGGTGCCGACTGCGCGTCCTGTCACGCCCCGAACAGCTATGCCACCGGGGCGTTCGGGCCGATGAACATGACACAGGGGACGCACTCCTTCGTCGTCACGAGCTGCGTGACCTGCCACGAGGCAGGACGCAGCTTCTACATGGGGACGGCAAACCCCGCATTGCAGGGGCGTCCCGCCGACCATACGAGCGGGCAGATGGTCGCGCCGAATGACTGCAGCCTTTGCCACACGACCGCGAACTGGAATTCGACGGTGCTGCCGAGCGGCCATATGCCCAACCCCGGCAACCAGGCGTGCTCGATCTGCCACAAGTCGGCGCCGGCCGATTACACCACCGCGACCCTGAACACCAACACGATCCTGCACACCGGCATCAGCAGCGGCTGCATCGCCTGCCACGGCGCGCCGAACGCGACCGCGCCAGTGTTCTACCTGAATTACACTCCCAAGGACGCGCTGCTCTCCCCGGTGCACATCCCGAGCAGCAATACGGCGTGCGAGGCCTGCCACGCCGCCAACGTGTTCACGGCGTTCAGTGGCACGACGATGACGTCCGCGAAACACACGGCGATGTTCGCGACCGCGGGCTTCCCGAAGACCTGTGATCAATGCCACGACAAATCGACGCTCGTGTTCTATGGCGTTACGAAACTGCAGACCCGCCCGAGCGATCACAAGTCCGGCAGCAAGCTCACGAACGACTGCAACGGCTGCCACAACACCAACAGCTGGGGCGGCGGCGCCCAGGTGCGCCCGGCCGCCTCGACTACGAAATCAGTCGGCGCCGCAACCGTCAGCACGGTGAACGCGGCCAACGCCGTGCAGGCCCAGGCCGCCACGGCCAGCGCAGCCGCGAGCTCGGTCGCCAGTGGGAACGCTGTGGCAGCGAACGCTGCAGCGACCGGCGCTTCGACAGGGAGCGCGTCGGCGGTCGGCGTACGCCCCGGCAGCAGACCCAATCCACATGCGCTCGTCACGGGGAACTGCGTGAGCTGCCACAACGGCACGGTGGCTACGGCCAAGGGTCCACGCCACATCGCCAGCAATGACCAGTGCGCGAACTGCCACACGACGATCGCCTGGCTGCCCGCTCGCTTCGACCATCGGGGCATCGCGGCCAACTGCGCGACCTGCCACAACGGCGTGACTGCCACCGGCAAGCCCGTCGCGCATATTCCGACACAATCGGACTGCAGCGCCTGTCATGGCACCTTCGCGTGGCGCCCGGCGCGCTTCAGCCATACCGGCGTCGTCGGCACCTGCACAGGGTGTCACAACACGACGACCGGACTGGGCAAGCCGATCGGGCACTTAGCGACGACGCTCGACTGCAGCAGCTGCCACACCACGCTCGGCTGGATTCCGGCGAGCGCCCCCAATGCAGTGCGTCCGCCCGCTCCCGCAGTGCGCGCGCCCGGCCCCGGCCCGCGTGGCGTGGCCCGCGGACAGTACTAGCGACGCTCCGTGCGCGTTACCGCTGAGCGATTCGCGGCGCTCCTCGTCGCATTGCCCATCGCGCTGCTGGCCGGCAGCGGTGTTGCAGGCGCCGCTGTGCCCGCGCCGTTCGCCGCACTGATCAACCAGCTGGTGCAGGTGATCGACGTCGATGACCGCGAGGATCACGCCGATATCTCGGTGCAGTTCGCGTGCACGGTCAATTACCTCGGCAACACGCCACAGAGCCGCGGCACCGGCACGACCATCACGCTGCGACTCGGGCCCGACTGCGGATCGCTGCTGAACTCGGTGCCTCCCGAACTGCCGCTGATCGGCGGGGGCGGCCAGCTGGTCACCGGGGCCCGGGTTGATTCACTGCTTCCCGGCCAGGCCAGCCTCGAACTGACCTGGTCCCGCGAGCTGAGCTTCGTGATGGCTCCGACCGCGAACGGACAGGGCTTGCGCGTCCGGCTGCTGGGTACCGGCAAGCGGGCGACGGGCTACGTGACCGAAGTCGATGCTCCGGAAGGGTACGCGGTCAATCTCGATTCCTCGCTCGACAAGTTCGATCCTGCGGCCATGCAGGCCGCCGCGACCGCGCTGTCGACCCAGGTCTACGTGTCCGAAACCGACGTGGAGGACAAGCACTGGTTCCGCCTGCGGGCCGGACCATTCAAGACGCGCGCGGAAGCAGAGCGCGTGCTGCGCGTCGCGCAGCCGAACTACCCGCGGGCCTGGCTCGCGATCAACGATGAGGCCTCGCAGGTCATGGCCGTGGATCGCGCCGGCGTGGCGTCGGTGGCGGCGCTCGGTCCGACCGATGCGCCGCTTCCAGACGCAGAACGCAGCCGGATCCTGCGCGATGCGAGGGCGGCGCTGGCGAAGCGCCAGTACGCCGACTCGGTAGCGCTGCTCACGCGCCTGCTGCGGCAGCCGGAATATCCCGGGCGCGCGGAAGTCCAGGAGCTCATCGGGCTGGTCCGGGAACGGGCCGGCGATCTCGCACATGCGAAAGCCGAATACCAGGAATACCTGCGCCGCTATCCGAATGGACCTGCGGCTGGCCGCGTGCGCGACCGCCTGACGCTGCTGGCGACCGCCGCGGCAGCAACGCAATCCGCCGGTGCCTTCGGTGGCGCATCGGCGCCGAGCCGCTGGAGCATTGCCGGCAGTAGTGCGCTGACCTACCTGTATGGACAGGACCAGATCAGCAGCGGCGGCACGACGACCAGTTCCACCTCGCTCAATGCGGCATTGATCTATGGCGATCTGCTGGTGCGCGAGCGCGGTACACGCTACGACTTCACCGCGCGTGTGGACGCCGGCTATACGGCGAACCTGGTTTCCAACACCGGCGGCAGCCAGGATCGGACCACCGCGGCCTATGTCGAACTCACCGACCGGCAGCTCGGGCTGACCGGCAGGGCAGGGCGCCAGTCGCTGGCCACGGTTGGCGCGATCGGCCTGTTCGATGGTCTTTATGTCGGTTATCAACTCAGCCCAAAGGTGAGCCTCAGCGTCGCCGGCGGGTTGCCAGCCTATTCCAGCTATTCCGCGGTATCGGGGCGGCAGGAGTTCGGGACGGTGAGCGCGGAATTCGGTCCGTACCGCCAGGCCTGGATCTTCGATGGTTATCTGTTCGACGAAGTCAGCAGCGGCGCTACCGACCGGCGCGCGCTCGGCCTGCAGGTGCGCTACTCGCGGCCGGGTCATTCCGCCGTGTTCCTGACCGACTACGATATCGCGCTGGCCCAGCTGAACTCGGTGACACTGATCGGCAATGTAAGCATCCCCGGGCACTGGGTGCTGGGATTCGACCTCGATCATCGACACAGTCCGCTGCTGCTGCTGAGCAACGCGTTGATCGGGCAGAGCGCGCCTGACCTGGCCACGCTGCAGACTGAGTTCACACCATCCCAGATCCGCCAGCTGGCGCTCGATCGCACCTCCACCAGCGATTCGCTGACGCTGTCTGCAAGCCGTCCGATCGGCCAGCGCTGGCAGATCCTGGCCGACATCTCGGCATTGGAGCTCGGGGGTACGCCGGCCTCCGGTGGAGTCGAGGCGACGCCCGCGACCGGCTGGGATCGCAATGCATCGATCCAGATCTCTGGTTCCAGCCTGTTGCAGGCCAGCGACCTGCATTTCTTTGGTTTGCGATACGACAGCTCGCCGTCCTCACGCAGTATCACCGCCTCGTGGGACGCCCGTTTCGTGCTGGCCGGTGCCTGGCGCCTGGGACCTCGATTCAGCGTCGAGCAGGTCGATGATCCCGAACTCGGTGGCACGCAGCGGCTGTTCCTGCCTGAAGTGCGCGGCGACTGGACCGGGCGCCATTCGGTGTTCGAGCTCGTCGGCGGCTACCAGATCCAGCAGCAGCAGTCCCAGGCCGGGCTCGGCGCGAGCACTACCCAGGACGCGCGACACCTGTACGCATCGGTGGCCTACCGCTTGCGGTTCTGAGCGACCGCAGACGTAGGCGTTCCGGCGAGTCTGGTTTAAGATCGCGCCCCCCGAATCTCCACTCAGGCGAGAACGCACCGTGAAAGCACCTTTGAACCGCGGGCTCTGGCTCGCACTGCCGCTGCTGCTGCCCGTCGCGTACGCAGCCGACGCCCCGACCGCCGCGCCGGCCGCGGCCACGGCTGCGGTCCATCCCAAGCCCAAAGCCGCGGCGAGTCCCGCGTCGAGTACGGCGGCACCGATGACGGAGGACCAGAAAGCGCTGTACGCGCTCGGGGTCTTGATGAGCCGCGGGCTCGAGAATTTCCAGCTCTCGGATGCGGAATTCAACACCGTCCGGGCAGGCCTGAGCGACAGCTTCCACAAGCGCCTGCAGATCACGGATGCGGAGAGCTATACGGCGAAGCTGCAGGCCCTGCAGAGCGATCGAGTCGCGGTGCTGGCGCAGAAGGAGAAGGCATCGGGCCAGGCATACCTGGAGGCCGCCGCCAAGAGCGCGGGCGCGACCCGCACCGCCAGCGGACTGCTATTCCTGGCCGTAAGCGAAGGCACCGGCGCAGCGCCGACTCGCGCCGACCGCGTCAAGGTGGACTACGAAGGCAAGCTGATTGACGGCACCGTGTTCGACAGCTCGATCAAGCGCGGGCAGCCGGCGGTGTTCAACGTTGGCGGCGTGATTCCGTGCTGGAGCGAGGCACTGATGCTGATGAAGGTCGGCGGCAAGAGCCATGTGGTGTGTCCCGCCGAACTCGCATACGGCGATCGCGGCGCACCGCCCCGGATTCGCCCCGGCGCGACACTGGTGTTCGACATCGCGCTGCTGGACATCGTGCCGCCGCCGAGCTCTGCCACGCCTGCGGGCAATGGCGCGCCGCCGGCCTCCGGTGCTGCGGCTCCGGGAGCGGGCGCGGCCAAGCCCTGACGCGCGGGCTGGATGCGGCCGCGCGCTGCTGGAACTCAAGTCGGGGCGGCCACCACGCGCATCGACAGGTCGATCGCGGCGATGTGCTTGGTGATCGCGCCGACGGAGAGGTAGTCGACGCCGGTCTCGGCGATCTGACGCGCGTTCGCTAGCGTGACGCCGCCGGAACACTCCAGCAGCACCGGCTGCGTCTGGGCGCGATTGAGCGCGACGGCTGCGTGCAGCTGCTCGAGGCTGAAATTATCGAGCAACACGATATCGACGCGTGCTTCGATCGCCTCGCGGACCTGTTCGAGATTCTCGGTCTCGACCTCGATACGCACGCCGGCGGCCTCGTGGCGCGCGGCCGCAACCGCAGCGCGGATCGATCCGGCCGCCGCGATGTGGTTCTCCTTGATGAGCACCAGATCGTACAGCCCCTGGCGGTGATTCGAGGCCCCGCCGCAGCGCACGGCGTACTTCTGCGCACTGCGCAGTCCGGGGATCGTCTTGCGCGTGTCGAGGATCCGGCAGCCCGTGCCGGCAATTGCCGCGACGTAGCGCTGCGCGACGGTCGCGGTCGCCGAAAGCAGCTGCAGGAAGTTCAACGCGGTGCGCTCCCCGGTCAGCAGCGCGCGTGCCGGCCCTGCCAGCTCGCACAGCACCGCTTGGGCGGCCACCGCCGCGCCCTCTGTGTGGAGCCAGCGTATCTGCACCGTCGGGTCGAGCTGACGGAAGGTCTCATCGAACCAGGGGCTGCCACATAGCACCGCGGGCTCGCGGCTCCGCACCCGGGCGCGAGCCTTCGTTTCCGCCGCGATCAGTCGGGCCGTCACGTCCCCGGTGCCGATGTCCTCGCGCAGTGCGCGGGACACCTGCTCGGACAGATCAGCGGGCAGCGGGTTCAGAACGGCAACGGGTGATTGGATGCGCCCATGCACAGCAGCATCGGGATCGACAGCACGAAGTTCGTGCGCGACGCGAGCGCGGCGACCTTGCGGGCCTTCGCCTTCTCCTCGTCGGTGGCTGGAACGATGCCGAGGATCTTCTTCTGGTTCGGCCAGATCAGCACCCAGACGTTGAACAGCATGATCGTTCCGAGCCAGGCGCCGATGCCGATCGTCAGACCGTAGTAGTTCTGCCCGAAGTGGCCCAGGCTCGCTGCGTTGCCGAGGTTACCGGCACGGGTCAGGTACCAGAAGCCGGTAAACCACGTCAGCACGGCGGCCCAGCGGAACCAGAACAGTGCGCGGGGCGCGATGTACTTCGTGATGCCGGCGCCGCCAGGCCCACCCTTGTCGGCAGCCGCGGCAGCCAGACCCGGGGTCTGCACGACATTGAAGTAGTAGAGCAGGCCGATCCACATGACGCCGGAGAGGATGTGAATCCACACCGCCAGTCCCAGCTCCGCAAAGCCGAAGGTCTTGACGCCCGCCAGGGACGCGACCAGCGTCACGATGATCGCGAGCACGAAACCGGTGATGATGGCGCCGCGAACCGAATTCAGTGGATTCATGCCTGCCTCGATGCGGTGGTGACTACCGGCGATTGAAGAATAGGGCACGGCCCCCCATAATTCAACGCATACCTGTCGCCCTATCTCCTGACCACCTGAAAGTCGAGGCCGCCACAATGGACGTCAACGATCGAATCCGCCAGGTGCTGGCCACAGCGCCGGTGGTGCTGTTCATGAAGGGGACGCCGGATTTTCCGCAATGCGGCTTCTCGGCCCAGACCGTTGCCGCGCTGCATAAGCTCGGCGCACGGTTCCACCATGTAAACATTTTCGAAGACCCGGAGTTGCGGGAATCGCTGAAGCGTTTCTCGAACTGGCCGACCTATCCGCAGCTGTATGTCAACGGCGAGCTGATCGGCGGATGCGACATCGCCATGGAGATGTACCGCAACGGCGAATTGAAGCAGCTGCTCGAGACAGCAGGCGCCGTCGCAGCCTAGTCGGGTTCCGGATCCGCGGCCGTGACGGTCAGGGCCTGCCATCCCAACCGCCGCGCCTGGATTTCGGCGCGCTCGTAGCTTCCAGCCAGCTCGTTGCAGACCAGGCAGAACAGCTCGGCGGTGCGCTCGGCATCATAGGCCGCGGAATGTGCCGAGGCCTTGTCCCAGGCCAGTCCTGCGACCGCCGCGGCCTTGGCCAGCACGGTCTGTCCCAGCGCCGCGCCCGCCAGCGTAGCGGTGTCGAAGCACGAGAACGGATGAAACGGGTTGCGCTTGATGCCGGTACGCGTGACCGCGGCGTTAAGGAACGCGAGATCGAAGGACGCATTGTGTCCGACCAGTACCGCGCGCCGGCAGCTCTGGGCGCGGATCACGGCGCGCACTTCGCGAAACACACGATGCAGTGCATCGGACTCATCGATCGCGGGTCGCAGCGGATGCCACGGATCGATCCGGTTGACCAGCAGCGATGCCGGGTCGAGTCGCGCGTTCTCGAACGGCCGCACGTGATAGGAGTGGGTCGCGCCGCGATGCAGGCGTCCGCCGGCATCGATTTCGACGAACACCGCCGCGATCTGCAGCAGCGCGTCGGTACCGGCGTGAAAGCCACCGGTCTCGACGTCGATGACGACGGGCAGGAAGCCGCGGAAACGGCGCATCATCAGCGACGAGGCGGGTACCGGGGCGGCAGCGACTGCGGGCGCGGGTTGCGCGGCGGGGTCTTCGGGAGGCGCTTCGTTCATGCCGGGATGCGCGGCAGCCGCCAGCCGATGGTTTCGCCGGCGCGCAGCGGTACCAGTTCCGCATCGCCGAACGGATAGCGCTCCGGCACGCTCCACGGCTCCTGCACCAGCGTCAGCAGTTCCTGGTTGCGCGGCAGCCGGTAGAAGTCGGCACCGAAATGCGACGCGAATCCCTGCAGGCGCGGCAGGATTCCTTCGCGATCAAAGATCTCGGCGTACAGCTCGATGCCGGCATGCGCCGAGAAGATGCCGGCGCAGCCGCAGGCCGACTCCTTGGCGCCGCGTGCATGCGGGGCACTGTCAGTTCCGAGAAAGAAGCGCGGGTCACCGCTCGCGAGCGCCTCGAGCAGTGCGAGCCGGTCCGCTTCCGGCTTGAGCACCGGCAGGCAGTACAGGTGCGGTCGGATGCCGCCGGCAAACAGCGCGTTGCGGTTGAGCAGCAGGTGCTGCGGCGTGACGGTCGCGGCGACGCGCCCGACGCCGGCGCGCACGAATTCCACCGCGGCGCGCGTGCTCACATGCTCGAACACGATGCGCAGTGCGGGCCAGCGCGCAGCCAGGGGTGCGAGCACGCGCTCGATGAATCGCGCCTCGCGCTCGAACACGTCGGTCTGCGGATCGGTGACTTCCCCGTGCACCTGCAGCGGCAGGTCCGCGGCGCTCATTGCGGCCAGTACCGGCTCGAGGCGCGCAATGTCGGTGACGCCATGCTGTGAGTGGGTCGTGGCGCCAGCCGGATAGAGTTTGCAGCCGTACACCAGGCCGCTTGCCGCCGCCTCGGTGACCTGCGCCGGCGTGGTGGAGTCCGTCAGGTACAGGGTCATCAGGGGTTCGAAGCGCGCCGTCACGGGCAACGCGGCGCGGATGCGTTCGCGATACGCCAACGCGAGCGCGAGCGTCGTGATCGGCGGGCTCAAGTTCGGCATCACGATCGCACGCGCAAACCGTTCGGCAGTGAACGGCAGCACGGCGCGCAGCGCGGCCCCATCGCGCAGGTGCAGGTGCCAGTCATCCGGCCGGGCGATTTGCAGTGACTGGGTCAAGCGCCAGTCCTGCGTATGCCGGCAGGCACTCGCTGCACCAGCAGCAGCTGCAGCGCGAAACGCACGCCGAAGCCGGTGATCTCGGTGCCGACATGGGCCAGGCCGCCGCGCCGGGTCGCCGCAGACAAGTCGACGTGCACCCAGGGGTTGCGTTCGCCGATGAAGCGCGTCAGGAATCGCGCCGCGAGGATGTGGTCCCCCTTGCCGTCGACCGCGCACTGCATCACGTCGGCAACCTGGCTCTCCAAGTCGCTGTCGAAGTCCGCGTCCAGCGGGAAGTGCCAGACGCGCTCGCCACTCGCGACGCCGGCCGCCACCAGCGCTGGTGCCAGCTGCGGTCGGTTGGTGAAAACGGCGCTGTAGCGCTCGGTCAGCGCCTGCACCGCGGCGCCGGTCAGCGTCGCGAAATCGATCGTCAGGCGCGGGCGGGTGCGGGCCGCCAGTGCGAGCGTGTCGGCCAGCACCATGCGGCCTTCGGCATCGCTGTGGATCACCTGGATGGTAGTGCCATTGGCCGCGCGCACAACTTCCTGTGGGCGATAGGCGGCTGGTCCGATGTTGTTCTCGGAGATCGCGAGCCACGCGTCAGCGGCCAGGTCCGAGTTGAGTTCGGCGAGCGCCAGCAGCGTCGCGAGCGCGACGGCGCTGCCTGACATGTCGGTGTGCATGTCGAGCATCCAGCGGTGCTGCTTGAGATTCACGCCACCGGTGTCGAACAGTATGCCCTTGCCGACCAGCGCGACGTCCGGGGGGCGGGCGCGTTGACGGCGCGTGCGCGGGCTGCGCCAGCGCAGGTGCGCGATGCCGGCGCTGCGATCGGGATTGGCGCGCGTGACCGCGAGGAACGCGCCGGCACCGAGCCTCCGCAGCCGCGACTCGGACAACCAGCTAAGCCTGAGGCCGTGCCGGCGCGCGAGCCGCGCGAGCAGCCGGCGGAAAGCCGTGGCATCGAGCTTGTTCGGTGGCAGCGCCGTCAGGGCACGCACCAGGTTGCCGGCACGCGCGCTGGCCATGATGGGCTTGACCGCGAGCGCTGGCGCACCATAGAGGTCGATGCGCTCGAGTATCCAGCGCACCGGCGGTGCGCTCTGAAATCCCGGCAGCGCATAGCTTTCGGTCCACGCGGCGCTCAGCAGCGCTTCACACCACGCGGCCGGATCGGGCACGGAGCGGGCGAGCAGCAGTCCGATGCGACGGGGCCGGCGCGCAGCGAGTTCACGCAGCAGCCGGCCGGCCAGCCCTAAGCGCTCGAAGCTGCTGGCATCCGGCTTCACGTAGCCGAGCAGCGCCGCGGTCTGACGAGGGTTGGCGAGTGTCATGCTGCGCAGCTGCAGCGCGCGCGCCGGCTCGCGCCGGTGCAGCCGCTGCCACGCAGCGGGGTTCGGCAGTTCCGCGCCCGGACTTGGGTCCGAGGCCGGGCTCAGCAGGATCAATCCATCGAGCCTGCCCAGCGCGCGCGCGTCCGGCAGTCCGGAATGGCGCCGCAACGGCGCCAGCGTTGGCTCTGGCAGGAGGGTCGGCGCGGCAGCGCGTGGCCGCCGCAATAGCTTGACCATGGTGAACGGAGTCTCGGAAGGTGCCGGCCGCCCTGCAGCGGGCCCGCTACGATGACCTGCAGCATCTAGGCGCGCGCGCATCCTAGCACAGCGCCGGATGACGGATTCGAGACGCAGGGCAAGCTTCGGGGGATGCCGGCGCGCGCCGCGATCCGGAAAGCACTAGAATTGCCACATGAACGACCCGGCACCCAATCCGGACCTCGATCCGGAAGAGACCCGTGAGTGGCTCGAATCGATCGAATACGTGCTGCGGGAGGAGGGACCCGAGCGGGCGCATTATCTGCTCGAGCGCCTGATCGATCATACGCGGCGTTCCGGTGCCTACCTGCCGTTCCGCCCCAACACCGCCTACGTCAATACCATCGCGGTCGGCGCGCAGCCCGAATATCCGGGCGATAGGGCCCTCGAGCGGCGTATCGAGGCATTCATCCGCTGGAACGCGATGGCAATGGTGGTGCTGGCAAATCGCAAGTCCAGTGAATACGGGGGACACATCTCCAGCTACGCGTCCTCCGCCACGCTTTATGAGGTCGGCTTCAATCATTTCTGGCGCGCGCCGAGTGCGACGCATCCGGGCGACCTGGTCTATATGCAGGGCCATTCCTCGCCGGGGATCTACGCCCGGGCCTACCTCGAGGGCCGGTTGGACGAGGAGCAGCTGCGGCGCTTCCGCCAGGAGGTGGGCGGCAATGGACTGTCCTCGTATCCACACCCATGGCTGATGCCGGACTTCTGGCAGTTCCCGACCGTGTCGATGGGTTTGGGGCCGATGATGGCGATCTACCAGGCCCGCTTCATCCGCTACCTCGAGCATCGCGGCCTTGTCGCACCGTCGGACCGCAAGGTCTGGGCCTTCTGCGGCGATGGCGAGATGGACGAACCGGAGTCGATGGGCGCGCTGACGATGCCGGTGCGCGAAAAGCTCGACAACCTGATCTTCGTGGTGAACTGCAACCTGCAGCGCCTGGACGGGCCGGTTCGCGGCAATGGCAAGATCATCCAGGAACTCGAGGCGGCGTTTCTCGGCGCGGGCTGGAACGTGATCAAGGTGCTGTGGGGATCGCGCTGGGATCCGCTGTTCGCGCGCGACACCAAGGGCATCATGCAGCGCGTCATGGAGCAATGCGTCGACGGCGAGTACCAGAACTTCAAGGCCAAGGGCGGTGCATATACGCGCGAGCACTTCTTCGGCAAGGATCCGACGCTGCGCGAGATGGTGGCCAACATGTCGGATGACGACATCTGGCGCCTGAACCGCGGCGGTCACGACGCGACCAAGGTATTCGCGGCCTACAATCTGGCCGTGCATACGCAGGGTGCGCCCACGGTGATCCTCGCGAAGACCGTGAAGGGCTACGGACTCGGTAAGAGCGCGGAGGGCCAGATGGGGGCCCACCAGCAGAAGAAGCTCGATGACCAGTCGCTGCGGGAGCTGCGCGACCGCTTCAACATACCAGTCTCGGACGCCGACCTCACCGGACTGCCGTTCCGCAAGCCCGATGCGGATAGCGACGAAATGCGCTATCTGCACGCGCGTCGCCGTACGCTGGGCGGGTACCTGCCGGCCCGCAACCCTTCCGCGCCAGCGCTGCCCGTGCCGCCGCTCGAAGCGTTCCGCTCGATCCTGGACGGCACCGGCGATCGCGAAATCTCCACGACGATGGCATTCGTGCGCATCCTCACGACGCTGCTCAAGGACAAGCAGATCGGCTCGCACATCGTGCCGATCGTGCCGGACGAGGCTCGGACCTTCGGCATGGAAGGACTGTTCCGCCAGATCGGCATTTATTCTTCGGCCGGTCAGCTCTATACGCCGGTCGATTCCGAGACGCTGATGTCCTACCGCGAGGACAAGAAGGGGCAGATGCTCGAGGAGGGCATCAACGAGGCCGGATCGGTCTGCTCATGGATCGCGGCGGCCACGGCGTACGCCAACTCGGGCATCAGCATGGTGCCTTTCTATATCTATTACTCGATGTTCGGCTTCCAGCGGGTCGGTGATTTCCTGTGGGCCGCCGGCGACATGCGCGCCCGGGGCTTCCTGCTTGGTGGTACCGCGGGGCGCACCACGCTGGCGGGCGAAGGGCTGCAGCACCAGGACGGTCACAGCCAGCTGGTGGCGACGACGATTCCGAATTGCCGGGCCTACGATCCCGCCTATGCCTACGAGCTCGCCGTGATCATCCAGAACGGCATGCAGCGCATGTATGCCGACAACGAGAGCATCTACTACTACATCTCGGTGATGAACGAGAATTACGCGCAGCCCCCGCTGCCGGCGGGCACCGAGGCAGGAATCGTGAAGGGCGGTTACCTGTTCAAGACCGGTGGCCGCGGCAAAGTGCGCGCGACGCTGCTCGGCAGCGGCACGATCCTGCGCGAGTGCCTGGCGGCGGCCGAGCTGCTGCAGCGCGAATTCGGCATTCCGGCGGACGTCTATTCGATCACCAGCTTCAGCGAACTGCGACGCGATGCGCTCGAGTGCGAGCGCTGGAACCTGCTGCATCCGGCCGCGCCGGCGCGCCGACCCTATGTGAGCGAGCTGTTCGGTGAGCGGGACGGCCCGCTGATCGCCGCGACGGATTACATGCGCAACGTGCCCGACCAGATCCGCCCGTGGCTGCACCAGCCGTACGTGACGCTCGGCACCGACGGCTTCGGCCGCAGCGATGCGCGCGCCGAACTGCGGCGTTTCTTCGAGGTCGACCGCAATTTCATTACGCTGGCTGCGCTCAAGGCGCTGGCGGACGCTGATCGCATCGATCGCAAGACCGTGGTTTCCGCGGTGCAAAAACTTGGCATCGATCCTGAAAAGGCCGATCCACTCAAGGCTTGAGTCTTCCCCGGGAAAATCCCTTGGCTTCGAAAGAAATCCGCGTGCCCGACCTTGGCAACTTCAAGGACGTGGCCGTCATCGAGGTGCTGGTGCAGCCGGGCCAGAGCGTGCAGGCCGAGGCGCCGCTGCTGACCTTGGAGACCGAGAAGGCGACGATGGACGTGCCTTCGCCGGAGGCCGGAACCATCGAGGCGGTGCATGTGACCGCGGGAGGCCGCGTGTCCACCGGCAGCCTGATCGTGACGCTGCAGGTGGCCGATGGGGCCACCGCGCCGCCGGTACCGGCTGCTCCCGATCAGTCCTCCGCGCCCGCGACGCGCGCTGCTGCGGCTCCGACCGCGGCGCCGGCACCGCCTGCGGCGCCGGCTCCGGCTCCGGCTGCGAGTCCAGCCGCGGCCAGCGCAACGCTACCGGCGCTCGAGGACACGATGCGCATGCTGCCCGCGCTGCGCCTGCCGCCATCCGAGTCCGTTGCAGCAGGGTTTGCACGCGCCTATGCCAGCCCTTCCGTACGGCACTTTGCGCGCGAACTCGGCGTTGACCTCGGTCGCGTTCCGGGTACGGGTCGCAAGGGGCGCATCACTTCCGAGGACGTCAAGGCTTTCGTCAAGAGCGTGCTTGCGACCGGCGGGGCGCCAGCAGGGCAGGGCGGCGGATTGCCGCGCGTACAGGTGCCGGACTTCGCGCAGTTCGGCGCGATCGAAGTCAAGCCGCTCAGCCGCATCCAGCGCATCTCCGGTCCGCGGCTGCACGCGAGCTGGATCAACCTCCCGCACGTCACGCAGTTCGACGAGGCCGACATCACCGAACTCGAACAGGTTCGCCAGTCGCTGAAAGCGAAGGCGGAGGCTGCCGGGCTCAAGCTCACGCCGCTGGCGTTCGTGATACGGGCCTGCGTCAAGGCGCTGCAGCGTTTTCCGCTGTTCAACACTTCGCTCGACGCGGCCGGCGAAAACCTGATCTACAAGCAGTACGTACACGTCGGCTTCGCCGCGGATACGCCCAATGGCCTGCTGGTCCCTGTGATCCGCGACGCCGACCGCAAGGACATCTACGAGATCGCGCGCTCGCTGGGCGAGCTGTCGGAGAAGGCGCGAGCCGGCAAGCTCAGTGGCGCCGACATGCAGGGCGGCAGCTTCACGGTCTCGAGCCTGGGCGGGATCGGTGGCACCGCCTTCACACCGATCATCAACGCTCCGGAGGTCGCGATCCTCGGCGTGTCCCGTTCAAGTTTCAAGCCCGTGTACCGCGACGCGGCCTTCGTGCCGCGGCTGATGCTGCCGCTGAGCCTGTCATACGACCATCGCGTGATCGACGGTGCGAATGGTGCGCGCTTCATTACCTACCTGTCCGAATGCCTCGCAGACGTCCATGCACTGACCGAGGCAATTCCTTGAGCAGCGTAGAGGTCAAGTGCCCGGATCTCGGGGACTTCAAGAACGTCACCGTCATCGACCTGCTCGTCAAGCCTGGGGAGCAGGTCGACCCGGATACGCCGATACTGACGCTCGAGACCGACAAGGCAACGATGGATGTGCCGGCCGGTGTGACCGGCACTGTACTCGGCGTGCTCGTCGCGAAGGGCGATCGGGTATCCAGCGGCACGGCGCTACTGCGGGTCGAGAGCGTCGGCGCATCGGCGCCGGCGTCAAATGCCGCGCCCGCGCCCGCGCCCGCGCCCGCGCCCGCGCCCGCGCCGGTAACCGCACCCGCACCTGTGGCCGCCGCAAGCGCGACGGTGATCGATCCGGTCGCGGCGCGCAGCGTACAGCTGCTCGTACTCGGAGCCGGCCCGGGCGGCTATACGGCTGCATTCCGGGCCGCGGACCTGGGTCTGAAGGTGCTGCTGGTGGATCGGGGTGCGACGCTGGGTGGGGTATGCCTGAACGTCGGCTGCATTCCATCCAAGGCACTGTTGCATGCGGCCAAGGTCATCGAGGATGCGCGCGCCATGGGCGCCCACGGCATCGCGTTCGGCGAGCCGCAGCTGGATTTCGGCAAGCTGCGCGCGTGGAAGTCGGGCGTCGTCGCCAGGCTCACCGGTGGCCTTGCCGCACTCGCGCGTCAGCGCAAGGTCGAGGTCGTGCGCGGCAGCGGGCGTTTCGTGTCGCCGCATGTGATCGAGGTGCGGGAGGGTGATCGCAGCGAATTGATCCGCTTCGAGCAGTGCATCATCGCCGCGGGGTCCGAGTCGGTGACGCTGCCATTCATTCCGTCCGATCCGCGCATCATCGACTCGACCGGAGCGCTCGAGCTGCCGGAAAATCCCGGCCGCTTCCTGGTCATCGGCGGCGGCATCATCGGCCTCGAGATGGCATGCGTGTTCGACGCACTCGGGGCGAAGGTCAGCGTCGTTGAACTCACGGCACAGCTGATGCCCGGCTGCGATCCGGATCTGGTGCGCCCGCTGGAGAAGCGCCTGCGCGCGCGCTACGCCGAGATCCTGCTCAATACGCGCGTGACCGCCGTCAGTGCATCGGCCGCCGGGATCGAGGTGCGATTCGAGGGCAAGGACGGTGCCACGCGGTCCAGTAGCTACGAGCACGTGCTGGTGGCGGTGGGCCGGACGCCCAACGGCAAGCGCATCGGCGCCGAACTGGCGGGCGTGAACGTGGATGCACGCGGTTTCATCGCGACGGATTCTCAGATGCGCACGAATGTGCCGCACATCTTCGCGATCGGTGATGTGATCGGCCAGCCGATGCTCGCGCACAAGGCGACGCACGAGGGCAAGGTCGCAGCCGAGGTCGCCGCGGGACAGAAGACTCATTTTGATGCGCGCGTGATCCCGTCGGTCGCCTACACCGATCCGGAAGTCGCCTGGGCGGGGCTGACCGAGACCGCCGCGGCGGCGCAGGGCGTGGCCTACGAAAAATCGGTGTTCCCCTGGGCGGCCAGCGGCCGGTCGCTCGCGAACGGTCGCGAAGAAGGGTTCACGAAGCTGCTGTTCGATCCGGCCACGCATCGGCTGCTGGGTGCAGGCATCGTCGGCACCAGCGCCGGAGACCTGATCGCGGAGGCCGCACTGGCCATCGAAACCGGTGCCGATGCGGCCGATATCAGCCTGACGATCCATCCGCACCCGACGCTGTCGGAGACCATCGCGATGGCGGCGGAAGGCTTCGAAGGCACCCTTACCGACCTGTACCTGCCACGCAAGCGATGAGCGCCGCGTGCGCGGCGCCGACGGTGCGACACTGCGGATTAAGTGAAGCCCGCGCGGTCGGCTGCGCGCCCCGGGGTGGGGAGAAATACGTACCGTGCGTAGTGCGCTCCATAACGGAAAAATTGGTCAGGCCCGGGGCTTCGGGCTACACTTGCCGCCATTCGAGAGTCAGGAGAATTACTATGAATTTGCTGAAGCAGACGGGGGTGGCTCTTTTCGTGCTGGGCGCCGTGATCGCGGCGCCCGCGCAGGCGCATCACTCCTTCCCGGCGACGTACTTCGTCGACCAGTCCGTGACGATTGAAGGCACAGTCGTGCAGTTCCTGTTCCGCAACCCGCATTCCTTCGTGCACGTGCTCGCACCCGACAAGGACGGCACGATGCAGCGCTGGGCGGTGGAGTGGGGTGCAGGTGGCGCGCTGGCCCAGGACAATGTGAGCCGCGATACGCTCAAGCCCGGCGACAAGGTCGTCATCAAGGGCCAGCCTGGCCGCAATGCGGCCGATCACCGCATCCGCATGCAGGCGATCGAGGACAAGACCGCCAACTGGAAGTGGGCGGGTACTTTCGGCTGAGCTGCTGCGCACGTTAGCCAGGATCGATGGCCCCGAGGGTAGCGGGGCCGATCCGGCGCGTGCGCATTCCACGTACTGATCGATTCGCATTCGCAGTAGTTTCCCTGAATCATGCCAGACGAGCTGCTCAAAGCGCTGCAGCACAGCGACTTCGCCAACTGGGTGCAGCAGAGCGCCTATCCGATCGTTATCACGGCCCATTCGATCGGGCTCGCGACGCTCGTGGGCCTGCTGGTCGTGATCGATCTGCGCGTGCTCGGGTTCGCGACCGGCCTGCCGCTGACGGCGCTGCGCCGCTTCATGACGGTGGTCTGGACCGGCTTCTGGGTGAATGCAACTTCCGGTTTCATGCTGTTCGCGATCGACGCGAAGAAGGACTACTACAGCACGCTGTTTCGTCTGAAGCTTTCGTTGATAGCGGTCGGGCTGATCCTGGGATCGATCATCACCTCCAAGGTGCTGCGGCGCGAGGACCTGTACGCGGCCCCGGGCGCCCGTGCGCCGGCGCAGGCCAGGGCACTTGCGGCGCTGTCGCTGGTCTGCTGGGCGAGCGCAATCGTTACCGGAAGGCTGCTCGCGTACTTCACCTACGGCGATGTCGGCGTCGATGACTGAGCGGAGCGCTTGGCGGTGACACCGGCAGAACTCGCGGCGGCCCATCCGATTCTCGAGTGGATCAAGGCCACTCCGGTGGGGGAATTCGTGCGCAGCTCGAGCTGGGCGTTTCCGACACTGCAGTCGCTGCACTTCATCGGCATGACGATGCTGGTGGGCGTGGTGGGGGCGATCGACCTGCGGGTGCTTGGGCTGGCGCGCGGGCTGCCCATCCATCCGCTGCACCGCTTCCTGCCGCTGGCCTTCGTCGGTTTCGGCATCAACCTCATCACCGGCCTGATGTTCTTCGCGCACGACCCCTATGTGTACGCCTACAACATCAGCTTCCGCATCAAGATGCTGCTGATCCTGGTCGCCGGCCTTAATGCGCTGTGGTTTCGCCTCGGGGTGTTCATCGACGTGGACAAATGGGGCCCGGGCATCGAGGCTTCGAGACTGGCAAAAGTCATCTCCGCGCTGTCGCTGTTCATCTGGTTCGCCGTCATCACCGCGGGGCGTTTCATCGCCTTCGCGCCATCGAAATGAACCGCGCCACGGCCGCGAGGCCTGCGCTATTGACTGGATGGCAGCGGCGGATATAAGTTCGGGCGGAGCGGGTCCGCCCAGAGATTCGCGGCAGGTTCTGCGCTGGTCACCGTGACCAGAGGGGTTGGGGGTTTCATTCGCAGTCGTCATCGCATCGCGCCCGGTCCGCACGGCGCAGCTTGCGTGCGCGACGGCGCCTCCGTCCCGCATCCCGCGCAGGCGACAGGCATTTCGACGCACCGGATCGGAAGAGGCATGCACATGACGTATCGTCCACAGGGTCAACGGGGTTTGGTGGCGGCAGCGCTGCTGGTCGGGTTGCTCGCGACGCTCGCAGCGCGATCGGCGCATGCGCAGGGGATGTTCGTCGGCTACTGGGATCCGATCTTCGACGAGGATGTCGATGAGCGCATACCAGGACCCTCGGCGAATGACTACGCCGGTCTGCCCATCAGCGAAGCCGCGCGCGAGCGCGCGGACGCATGGGATCCCTCGCTGCTCACCGTACCCGAGCACCAGTGCATTCCGCATCCCGCCACTTACGGCTGGCGCGGTGTCGGCGGCCTGCGGATCTGGGAAGACCGCGATCCGGAGACCCAGGAACTCAAGGAGGTCGAGACCCAGATCGCGTGGCAGGCCCAGCACCGTCATATATACGTGTCGGAACCGCCGCCGCATCCGCCAGAGTACGCGCCGCACACCTACCAGGGCTTCTCGGTCGGTCATTTCGAAGGCGATGCGTTCGTCGTGCACACCGACCAGCTCAAGATCGGCTGGATTCGCCGCAACGGGCTGCCACTGACAGATCGCGCGACCTACG